>Ga0335076_10002991_pt1 | contig 16892 bp, 17 predicted proteins | sample Lox_Sample_25_FD_206717 | JGI IMG/M metagenome (GOLD analysis project Ga0335076, IMG submission 206717) | Soil microbial communities from Loxahatchee National Wildlife Refuge, Florida, United States - Lox_Sample_2.5 | ecosystem: Environmental > Terrestrial > Soil > Wetlands | place: USA... | reverse complement strand
CCTGGTCTACAACTTCGGCGAGGGCCAGTACTACTACGACCAGTTCTACGAGCCCTTCCGCGCCTACGACCGCCCGATCTTCGCGATCCCGGGCAACCATGACGGCATGGTCTTCGGCGACCAGCCCGACCTGCCGCGCGTCCCGACGTTGACGGCCTTCCTGCGCAACTTCTGCGCCGAACAGCCGGCGTCCTCGCCCGACGCGGCCAGCATCGTCCGCACCACCATGGACCAGCCCGGCGTCTACTTCACGCTCGACGCCCCGTTCGTCTCGATCGTCGGCCTCTACACCAACGTCCTCGAGAGCCCCGGCGTGATCTCGAGCCAGAACGGCGCCTATCCGACGCTCGCCGGCGACGAGCAGCTGCACTTCCTGACCGCCGAGCTCGCCCGGCTCGCTCCGGCCCGCAAGGCGGGCGAGCGCGCCGTGCTCATCGCCTGCCACCACCCGCCGGCCTCGACCGACTCCGCGCACGGTGGCAGCGAGGGACTCGCCCTCGACATCGACACTGCGGCCCGGGCGGCCGGCTTCTGGCCCGACGCGGTTCTCTCCGGCCACGCTCACCTCTACCAGCGCTTCACGAGGCGCGTCGACGGGCGCGAGATCCCCTACATCGTCGCGGGCTCCGGCGGATTCGCCGCGACCCGCCCGATCGGAGGGCTCCCGCAGACTCCGGTCACCGTCGGCGAGTACACGCTCGACAAGCCGCCGATCGTCGAGTTCGGCTACCTCACGGTGACCGTCGACATGACCGGCCGCGACCACCATCTCACGATCGAGTTCCACGACCGCACGAATACGCACATCCACGACACGACCCACCTCAACCTGAAGACCGGCAAGATCCTCGTCCGCTGAGGCAGCCCGCTACTCGACCTGTTCGATCACCCAGAAGTCGCGCGCGAGGCTGCTGCTCGTGACGTAGCTCGCCGGGAGCCAGAAATAGCCGTGGTCGGCCCAGTCGGGCCCCCAGGAGTTGCGGCACTCGAAGTACAGCTGTCCCTTGATGCGCTTGTAGCCGACGGCCACCACGGCGTGACCGCCGAGCACAGTCTCGTCGGGCTCGGGCATGGGGACGATCCCGTCCGAACCGACGTCGCTCTCGAACGACTCGTACACCGTGAACCCGAACGAGATGGGATAGCCGGCGGCGAGGACGTTCTGGATCCCCATCTCCGTCTGCGGCACCCGTGCGTACCGGATCGCCTCGTGCTTGAGCGCGTCCCTGTAGGCCTTCGCGGTCGGCTTCCTCGCGAACTTCGTGATCACGTACGGCCAGTCGGTCTCGGGCGGCGCGCCGAGCTGCGCGACCGACTTGATCCCGTCCCGGATCTCGGCGCCGGAGTCCTGGGTCACCGTCCCCTCCATCGCGCGCTCGTTGTAGTAGATGAAGAGACGCGACGGCGTCGCGGCGCCGTCCTCCGCCTGCTTGAGCTCGTTGAACTCGAGGATCGCGCCGATGCTGTTGGCGGTGCACGAGCCGAGCTGGCCCTGGTCGTACACGGGCGGCATCTGGGTGCGCAGGCTGACCGAGCGCGGCAGCGCCTTCGCCGGCTCGACCGCCAGCAGGTAGTCGCGCATGTCGGGACTGTCCGGCCTCCAGCCGTACCGCTTCTGGGTTCGGACCGCGAGACCCGTGGGTGCACTACTCATGAGCTGCTCCTTTCTGCGCGCTCGGGACGCTCGCTTCCGGCTCGGGCGCGTTGGGGACGATCGACGTGAGCGTGTCCTGCGCAAAGCGCTCGCTGAATCCGGCCAGGAAGCTGACGACGAGCAAGGCAAGATGGCCCTGGTTCCTCGTCTCGCTCGCGGCGACCGGAAGGTGGAACAAACCGCCGTCGACCGCGAACGAGATCGCAACGGCGAAGGCGCCGCCGATCAGCGGCCGCAGTCCGCCGAGGAAGAAGATGTACGGCCCGCCCACGTCGTAGTCGAGCTCGAAGCTGCCGCCGTTGATCCGCTGCACGACGCTCACGACCGCACCGATGGCGCCGGCCATGAGGGCGGCGATCGGCGTCTCCCAGCTGATCGAGAGCCAGAGGGCTCCGAGCGCGGCGAGGACGACCATCACGGTCGCGATGCCGCCGAAGTAGACGAGCTGCGCCTGGCCGTTCGCCGCCTCGCAGTAGTAGTCCTCGACCTTCGCCATCTCGGCGCGCTCGTGGGCGACGGCCGAGGCCGTCTTCGCGTCGTCGCCGAGGCCTGCGCGCGTGTCGACGAGACTGAGCAGGTGCGCTGCGCACGAGACGACGAGCTCCAGGCAGATCCGCTGCCGGACTCCGGTCAGCACCGCGTCCGCCCGCACCGCGAGCTCGTCGCAACGGTGCAGCTCGGCGGCGACTACGGGATCGGCCTTCGTCGCCCAGTCGCTCTCGCGGTGGAAGCCGAAGACGGGGGAGCGCAGGAGCCGCCTCCGCTCGGTCAGCGCGACGGCGCTCTCGACGTCCGAGCACCAGTAGGCGCGGACGATCTGGCCGTAGCGGGCCTCGAAAGCGGAGAGGACCGAGTCGTACGCAGCGTCGGCGGCCGGGTCGGGCGTGCCGGCCCGGCGCGCCTTCCACGAGTCGTGGTGGGCGTACACGACCTCGGTGAACGTCGGCGGGTGCGCCCCGCTTCCCCTGAATTGCGCCTCTACCTGCCGCACGGGTGAGACGTCGCTCATTGGCTCGATCAGTTCGGTCACCCGAACCTCCGATCCGTACGGCGGTCTCTCCTCCCCTGACGATAGGCGCTCGGGACGAAGCGCACAAGGGGGTTGGGTCAGCTCAGCTCAGGCTGCTTGCTTCTCGGTCCGCTCGTACACGGGTTCCGGCGCGTCGAGGGCGTAGGTGCGTCCGTCGAGGAAGAAGGCGACAGCCGACAGGTCGAGATCGGCCAGCAGCTCCTGGGCCTCACGCAGAAGCAGTGCGAGGCCGTCCGCCTCGTCACCGAGTTCGGCGGCGAAGAGCCAGAGCTCGTCGTCGTCGTGCGACCAGCCCGGCCAGCGCGGCCGCAGCCGGACACGGAAGGCCTGAGCGGCCTCGAACGTCGGGAGCTCGAAGAGCACGACGTCGCTGAGCTGGCGATCGAGTTCGTCCATCGCCCCACATTCGCTGCGGGCGCGATCGGCCCGCTTGACGCGCTTGCGTCAACCGCTGTGAACATCGCGTAAAGGTTTCGACCTTGTAGCCTCCCGGGGTATCTGCCGTGCCCGCGTAACGCGGGTGACATAGGCCCAAGGGGGGCTGCAGATGGTCGCAAGACTTCGTCTACTTCTCGTGGCAGGCGTCGGCGTCGCGCTCATCGCCGGAGCCGCGCTCGCAAGTCCGGCGGCGGCGCGCCCAGCGCCGTCGTGTTCATCGGCTCCGCCCGCGGGCGACCGCATCGCCGCAACGACCGCGACGTACAACGCGATCGAGGCGAAGATCGCCGCGGGACAGCGGCTCAACCTCCGCTTCCCCGATCCGACGGCGGCGGAGGACATCCTCGACTACGGCGTCAACGACCTCTGGAAGCAGGGGATCGACGGCTCGTGCGTGACGGTGGCGTACATCGTCACCAACCCCGACCCGAACCTCGAGACGTCGATGGCCTCGTATGACGCGGCGATGGATCTGCCGCCGGCGAACATCACCCAGATGGCGCTCCCGGCGCCGACCGACCCGTCCTTCGTCTGCCAGATCGAGTGCAGCCCGGGCGAGGATCAGCTCGACGCGGAAGCCATCCACTCGATGGCGCCGTACGCGAACATCGTCTTCGTCCACCCTGCGGTGCCGGAGACGATCGGGATGCAGGGCTGGCCGCAGGTGGCGCGGGCGATCAAGATGATCGCCGACCAGCACCTCGCCGACATCATCACGGTCAGCCTCGGCGACGGCGAGAACTCCTTCATCGACGATCCGACGAACCCGACGGCCAACCAGGCGGCGGCCGTCCACTCGCTGGATCCCGCGTTCCTCGACGCCGCCGCGCACAACGTCCCGGTGATGTTCGCGTCGGGTGACTGCGGCCCCACCGACCCGCCGGTGCTGGGCGACACCGGCCAATGCACGCCGCCGATCGGCGTCACGGCCGATCACCCGTCCGACAACCCGTGGATCACGTCGGTCGGCGGGACGATCCCGAACGCCGGCCTCGCGACGGCCGGCGGCCGGACCGCTCCGGACGCGCTCTGGACCGCCCGGAACGACCACTCCGACGCCGAGGGCGCGGGCATCTCGACCGTGTACCCGAAGCCGGCGTGGCAGTACGGCATCCCGGCGCTCAACGGGATCAAGGGCCGCGCCGAACCGGACATCGCGATGGACGCCGACGACGGCACCTCCCAGGCGTCGCCGACATTCGCAGGCATCCTCGCGCTCGCGACGCAGGTCCGCGGCGCCGATCTCGGCACCGTAAACCCGGCGCTGGCGGCGATCGGGCCCCGCGGGACGGCCGCAGGCATCGTCGACGTTCCGGCGGGCTACACGAACAGCGCGTATGGCGTCACCGGGTTCTCGACCGGCACCGGCTACGACCTCGCGTCGGGCTGGGGGACGATCTACGCGCCGGACTTCGTGCCCGCGCTCGTCAAACAGGTCGACAGCCAGCACGGACTGCTCCTGCCGAGCCTGCAGGCGCAACTCCAGCTGGGCGATCTCGAGGCGAACATCAGCGCCTCCCGCCACGTGGTGGCCCGCGGCCAGACCGTCACGGTCACCGGGCACGGGTTCATCCCCGGGAGGACGCCGAACGGCACGACGGTCAAGGACGGCTTCGGCGTCTACCTGCCGCTGCCGGGCCAGTACGGCGTGACGAGCGGCCCGTTCGCCGACCCGACCTCGACCGTGCCGGGGCAGACCTGGGACGACGTGTCGGTCACGGTGAACCACCTCGGGCATGCGCTGACGACGCAGCCGGCGGTCGTCGTCTCGGGGCCGGACGGAAACGGCACCGTCACGGCTGCGATCGACACGACACGCCTGGCTTCCGGCCTGTACACGGCGACGATCACCGGCCGGCTGCTGACGCAGACGACCGCGTTCGTCGTCGCGGGCTGATCCGTTACGACGTGAAGGGCCCCGGAGCCGCCGGGGCCCCTCGCTCATGCCCCGCGGCCCCGACAACGGACGGGTGACTGGCAGTCCAGCTCAGAAGACCAACCGCCGCCAAGAGACCCGCAGCGGCGGCGACGCGCCAGCGGTCGACGCGGCGCTTCGGGCGAGTCACGTCGAACATCCGAGCCAGGCCGGCCTCGGTAGTCACGGGAAACTCCCGCAGTGCAAGCGCCTCATCGCGTTGGGCCGCCGACCGAGCAAGCTCGGTCTCGTACCACTCGCCGCCCTGCCCCGTCTCGACCCAGCCGTCCTCCTTCAACCGGGAGACGAGTTCGCGGTGCGCGAGGCGGGCGTCCGGCGTGTCGGGAGCGGCCCGGCGCTGCCGGCGGAACGAGAAGGACGGCTCTCCGATCGACGTCTCGGTCGGGTCGTCGGTCGCGCGTGCGTAGAACGCCGACGTCGCGTATCCGTGCCAGAGAACGACCCGGCAGGTCTCCACCTGAGGCTCCGAACCTTCGCCGCCCATCGGGGACGGTTTAACCGTTCGACAACAACCCGTAACCGCGCGGCGGGTTCGACCGTTGAGCCAACGTGAGTGGCGTGCCTGCGGCCGCTGCAGCCCTCGTGGCCGGAATTGTCGTTCCGGCTGGCGCCGCAGCAACCTTGCCGCGAAACGCGAGTCCGACGGCGACCCTCCCCATGCCGGTGCCGACGGTGCCGGTTCCGCCGTTGCCCGTACCGGTGCCGGTGCCGACCGTGCCGCTGCCGACTCCTCCACCGCCGCCTCTGTCGGTGCCGACTCCCCCAGCGCCGACCGTTTCGGTGCCGAAGCTTCCGTCTCCGCCCACGCCGGCGGTGACGCTGCCTTCACCTTCGGTCGGGTCGTCGGCGCCTGCGCCCTCCGGCTCGTCCGCCGCCGCCGGCGGCACGTCTCAGAGCTCGAGCGCACCAGGGGCGAGTTTCGTGCCACAGGGCGGGCGGTCGGCCAAGAGCGGGGCGCACCGGGCGGGCCGTCTGCGGTACCTGCGGCAGCCGAGAATCGCTCGCTTCGACCTGGCGCGGGCCCGATCAGTGCGGGTCTCCGTCTGGGAGCTTGCTCCACGCTGCCGGTTCGTGGGCAGCTACTCCCTCCGCGCAGGACGGGGAGCCAACACGATTCACGTGCCGCGTCGGATCGGAGGGCACCGCGTCCGAGCGGGCGCGTACCACTTCGTCGGAGTGGCGGCCGGTAGCAAGGTGCTGGACGTGCGCTTCCGTCTCTTCCGTAAGAAGCAACTGTTCCGGGTCCAGCGGCGGAACCTCGCCGACGTCTGCGCGCCGGCGATGCTCTTCGGATCGACGGCCTTCGGAGCCGGCGGGCCGTTTGGGACGGTTGGCCGACCGTCGGCACCGCCCGCGTCGCGGCCGGCTACCACACCGCCGACCCGACACTTCGTGCCCCCGTTGCTGCCGCCCGTCGTGCACGCCCTCATCCACGCGAGCGCGTCCCCGCTCGTCCAGGCGATCTTCTTCGCGCTCCTCGGGGTCGCGATCGCGCTTCTTGCGGCCGCGTCACTCACGGGCAGAACTGCCGCTGCGGCCGGCGGGGCTTTCGTCACCCGGCACCGCGCGACGATCACGCTCGGAGGCTTCACGCTGCTCGTCGCCGCCGCGTTCGTGATGCTCCACCTATAATACCCAGGCCGCGGCTATGAGCCACGCGCCATATGCGGCGGCCGGCGCTGCCGCGAACGCGGACATGGTCTCGAGCGCGGTCGCCCTCAGAACGAGTCAGCGGCGCTCAAAGCGTTCCTCAATGGCTGGTCGGCCTCGGCGTTCACCTCCCGAGGCGGCTCAGCCTCCTTGCCACGCACAGCGAGCAGCACCGCCCCGGCGACGACTGCTGCGAATGCGGTGACGCGAACGGCGCCGATCAATCCGGAGGGGAGTGGCTCGTGAAAGAGCACCATGCCTGCGGCGATCGGCAGTGCATTCGTCAGCAGCGTCGAGAGGCCCGCCGTCGTCAGCGCGCCACCACGCTGGAAGGCGGCCTGGAGGACGGCCGTTCCGGCTCCGTAGAAGACGATCAGGCAAACGAGGAAGGCCACGTTCTCGAGCCCGCCGGAGACGGCCATCTTGGTCGCCACGTCCCCGGCGGCAAAGAGAATGCCGGAGGCGATCCCCCACGCCGGTGCCCGCCCGATCGGGCCTGCCAGCAGCCTTATGCACAGGAACGCCCCGGCCGCCGACGCGCCGAGCCAGACCGCAACCCAGAGGTACGTCGCCCCCCGCCCTTCGCCGTGGCTGGAGAGAAGTGAGACGCCGAGCAGCACCAGGCCGAGTACCGACACGGCAGCTCCGACCCGCTCGCGGGTGGTCAGCGCGACGTGGGTGATGCGCGAGACCATGATGGCGAGGATCCCGATGCCCCCCGCGGCGGCCGCCTGCACGAGCGCGAGCGGTGCAAGCGCGAGCGCACCGACGTAGAGAGCGAAGCCGCCCACCTGGATGCCGGAGCCGATGAGCCACCGCGGCTCCACCAGCAGTGAGCGCACGGAGGCGATCGGCCTGCGAAGCGAGAGTGGGGGCAACCTCGCAGCGACGTCGTGCTGGAGCAGATACCCGAGGTCGAGGGCGCACGCGGAGACGATCGTGAGCACGAGCGCGAGCGCGATCTGCACCTTGGGACAACCTCCTACACCAGTCTTGACGGGACGATATGCGACTGACGGGCAATGCCTGCCCCGCTCCGACGGCGCTTGGTGAACCGGGCTACTGCGGCCCTTGCCACCTGTCCACGGCGAGAACCCTGTTAGCGCCCGGCCGGCAGCCTCTCTTCGCCCACGGCGTCGAACTTAGCGTCCTCGGGCTTGCCGACGACGAGGGTGATGTGGTCGACGGCCTCGATGACGAGCCTGTCGCCCACGCCGGCTCCCGCGTTACAGCGTGCTCGCCAGCGTTCGCCCAGCAGGTGTACGCGCCCGTACGGCTGACAAGGCGAGAGGACCTCGACCGGCAGCCCGATCATCGCCTCGCGGCCCACCGCGACGGGCATCCGCCTGCTGTAGCGGTACCAGAACACCTTCCCCGCCACCTCCAGGCCGATCGCGCACCCGACCAGCACCACTCCCCAGGGCGCCGGAACCAGGAACAGGGCAAGGAGGACCGAGACGACGATCAGCACCATCGACAGGAGCCTAGCCACCCCCAGCACGCCCGAGGCTTCCGGAAGACGCTGCTCGACGTCTCGCTCGAAGCCGGGCAAGCTCGACGGACGTCGTTCGAGAGCGCGAAGCTGTCTAGTCCGACCACCACTCGTCGATGCGGACTCCGTCGCCTCCCTCGGGACGGTCGGACCCGATCGCGAGTACCTCCAGGCCGTCCGGCCCACCCTCGAAGGCGCGAACCGTGCTCGGCGCCACGCGAACCGCGTCCCACGGCCGCAGCTCGAGAACCTCGTCGTCGAGCCTGACCCGGCCGGAACCGCCGACGACGACGTAGACCTCTTCCTGCTCGCGGTGGCTGTGCCCCGTCCGGCTCCGGTAACCCGACCCGTACCGGAAGAGGCTGACCCCGAGATGGTCCGAGTCGAGATGCTTGCGCGCGAAGCGGGCCTCGACCTCGCCCGACCCTCCGACCTCTATCTCCTTCAGGTTGATCCTGGTGTATGCGCCCATCCGTTCCTCCCGCCCGTCGATGTCCAGCCCCTAGATTCGCTGACGACGCACCGGCTGGGTCGACCGTGACCTTTTCGTCCGTTAGGCGAGGTCAGATGCCACTGAACGCGTCGAACCCTCCGTCGACGGGGATGACCGCCCCGGTCACGAACGATGCGGCCGGACCTGCGAGCCAGACGACCGCGTCGCTCACCTCACCAGGCTCCCCGAAGCGGCCGGCGGGCGTTCGGTCGAGGACGGCTTCACCGCGCACCGTAGGGCTTCCGTCCGGGTGGACGAGCAGCGACCGGTTCTGCGCGCCGAGGAAGAATCCGGGGGCAACAGCGTTCACGCGCAGCCGGCCGCCGGTCGCGCGACCGAGCTCGACGGCGAGCCAGCGCGTCAAGTTTTCCACCGCGGCCTTTGCGACGCCGTAGCCGACGACGCGCGTCATGGCGCGCCGCGCGGCCATCGACGAAAAGTTGACGATCGATCTTCCGCCTTCGGGAAACGGCTCGGCGCACATCGCCTCGCCGAACACGCGTACTGGCAGGAGGGTTCCGTCGAGGTTCAGCGCGACCACGTCGCGGAATGCCGCGGCCGAGAGCTCGAAGAACAAGCCCTCCTCCACGGTCGCAGCCGGATCGTTGCCGCCCGCCGCGTTGACGAGGACGTCGATCCGGCCCCAGCGCTCGAGCGCCGCGTCCCGAGCGAGCACGAGCTGCGCCTCATCGAGGACATCTGCGACCAGTGCCTCCGCGTCCGCCCCGCTCCGCCGCAGCTCGGTCGCAAGTGTGTCGGCGCGCTCCGATGACCGGCCGAGCACCGCAACCGCTGCGCCTGACTCGGCGAGCCCCCGTACCACTGCTCCGCCAAGCACTCCGGTCGCACCGGTGACGACCGCAACACGTCCCGCAAGCGGCGCATGCCTGCTCAGGACGCATGCTCCTGAATCCACTCGTGGCGGCCGTCGAAGAACGGAACGAGCTCCCGCCCTTCACCCGCGAGCATCCAGAGGTAGTAGAGGGAGTAGCCCGGCGCAGCGACGACGGGGTGATAACCCGATGGAATCGCGACGACATCGCCGTCGCGGACGATCTGCGCACGTTCGTCGCTCTCGTCGTAGACCAGCTGAACGCCGAACCCGGCCTTCGGCTTGAAGCGGTAGTAGTACACCTCCTCGAGCGCGACCTCCTCGGGCGGCGCATGCCGGTCGTGTTTGTGCGGTGGATACGACGACCAGTTGCCGGGCGGGCTGACCGTCTCGCCGAGCAGGAGCCGTCCTGCGTCGTCGTCGGAACCGAGAACCGTGCGGATGGTTCGCGCCCAGTTCCCGCTGCCCGCGGTACGAATGTCCTGCTCGGAAGCCTTGAGCAAACGTGCGGCGCCCGCGGGTAGATCGGCGAGCGGAGCCGCCGACACCGCGACGACCGCGGCCCGGTCCGCGACGAGCGTCAGCGCCTCATCCGGCGGGACGTACACGGCATCGCCGCCGGCCTCGAACACATCACCGGGACGAGTCGCCGTGCCGAGCTCTGCGCCGCCGATGGTCACGTCGACGGCCCCCGACAGCACGATCGCGCACATCTCACCGGCGTCGCGCAGCGTCTCCCGCTCCCCCGCTCCAAGCTGCACAAGGCGGAGGTCGATGAGGTCGGTCTCCCGGCCGCGAGCGGCAAGCGTCGCGAGCACGCGCCGAACCCTAATCGGCGTGTCCGACGGGAACAATCGTGCGCATCCGGCCGCCCTGTGTACCCGGAGCGCGATTCGCACATGCGTGGCGCAGTTACGACGATGGTGCCCGGTCTGTTGCGCCACGACCTGACCAGATTCCTCTGACCCGTCTGACGAGTCGTCGTGACTAGCGCGCAGGCTCCGTTTGCACTACACTGTGTTGCACCGAGCTACAGGAGACACGAGATGCCGCGCGGAGAAGGAGAAGCGAAGAAGTCGTTCAGCGTGCGTTGGAGTCCGCGGACGCTTGCCCATCTGCAAAGGCACGCCGACGGAACGAAGATCGCTGCGAGTGTCCTCGCCGAACGGTACGTGGAGGAAGGGCTGCGAATGGCTGAACACCCCCTGGTCTACTTCCGCGAGGGCGCGGCCGGGCGGCGCCCGGCGCTGATCGGCACTCGTCTGGATGTCCCTACGGTCATCTCGACTGTCAGGCAGAACGACAACTCGGTTGAACAGGCCGCTGACTACCTCCAGTTGCGGCTGCCTTTGGTAGAAGCCTGCGTTCGCTACTACGTCGATTATCAGGACGAGATCGATGCCTGGATCGCGAGCGACGAGAAAGAGGCGGAGGCTGCCGAGATCTCCTGGCGGAAGCGCCAGGAGATCTTTGCGTGAAGCTCCTGCTCGACGAGAGGTACTCGCCCGAGATCGCCGAGAACCTCCGCGACCTCGGCCATGACGTGATCTCCGCTCATGAACGGGACGATCTGGCGGTGACCGGCGATGAGGAGATCTTCCGCCTCATGCAGCACGAGGAGCGAGTCATCGTGACAAACAACCACCGAGACTTCGCTCCCCTTGCCGACGCCGCCCTTCAAGCACGCGAAAGCTTCTCTGGCCTCGTCTTCACCAGCGACAGATCGCTGCCCCGCACCAAGCAGACGATCCCTGTGATGGTCGAACTTCTCGACGAACTGCTCAAGCAGCACCGCGATACCGAAGGGCTCCCAACAGCCATTGCATGGCTTACTCCGCGCCGCTAGACCAGGCCCCCGTGAGCAATTCGAGAAGGTTGATGTTCACTGCGGCGTCCCTTCGAGAGCCGGACGCTCTCGTTAGCGCGGTTCAAGCGCCGAATCGCTGGCGGCGCCGCAGACAAGATGCCGCAGAACCTTCAGGCACAGGATCTCTCCCGCACACCCCGCCGTCAAGCCAACCGGACGACTCGAAGCCAAGCTGTAACCAGACAGCCCCCCGCCGCTTCCGCGAGGGGCGACGCCTGGTGCCGGTAGTTAGCCCTGCCCGAGCGCCTTTGCCTTTATCGAGTCGTACTCGGCCTGAGTGATGGCGTCCGAGTCAAGCAACCTCTTTGCCGTTTCGATCTCACTGGCTGGGCCGCCGCTCCCTGAGACGGAGCGAATGTACTGATCCGTCACAGCCTGCTGAACCTGCAGTTGCTGCGTGCGTCGCTCGGCCATGCCACTGTGCTCGGCGATGAGGTAGATGAAGACGCCAAAGTACGGCAAGACGATGATCAGGATGATCCAGGCGGCCTTTCCCCAACCGCTGATGTCGTGACGGCTGAAGAGATCCCCGATCACCACGATGAGCATCCAGAACCAAATGACGAACGCGAAGATGACCAGCACGTCCCAAAGGAAGCTGGCGAAGTTGTAGTTGGCGAGAACCATTTCGCCTCCTAGCTCGTGTTCACAGCGCCTGCAGAATCCGCGGCTCTGTTCCGCGACGCGTAACCGTGCCGCTGGACCCTGCAACGCTGAGCCTAAAGTGCTCCGATCGACCCCAGCTTACGACGCGGGGCGTATGAGCTCCGCGATGGTCGGGTGGCGGCTAGGAGACGAATGCCTTCCGAACAGATGCCGCTGTCCACTTGTTCGCGCCATGGATCGTTGGAACGTTCTCCGCGTTCAGCTTCTCGGCGATCTCCTCCAGCGACATCCGCTTCCCAAGCATGGCGTTGATCTTCATCCGCCACCCATAATCACGTCGGTTGCAGAGCCGATGCGCGAGCCGGACGTTGTCGGGAGTGAGTTGACCGCCGTGCGCCTTGAGTTGCGGATAGTGATCAGCCGTCGGCTCCCAATCGGAACGCGCCGATCTCGGCTCGAAGTACCTCCGGCCACGGAAGCAATAGCACTGCGGCATCTCGCAACGCACCTCGGTGATCTGTCCATCGCGAGCAAGCTGGAAGAGGATTCCGCGAACGCACGAGGGCTTCGAGCTTCTCAATCGGCGATTCCCCGGCATCGGCCGGCGCCGCTGAGGTTGCTGTTTGGGGGGCTCGCGCTTCGTCGTTCATGCTCGACCGGGTCCGTTCGCCCCATCTGGCTCGACGTCATGGGGTTCGCGGCCCCCGGCGAGCAGCGGCCGCATTGCGTCGATCAGCGCGCGTGCATAGGCGAGCGGTCTCGTCGTCGAATCCCTGACCGTAGTGGTGCCAACGGCGCTGCTCGAAGAAGAGGCAGCAGCGCAACTCTCCGAGCGTCGAAGGAAGCTCGCCCCGGGTTCGCCACGCGTCCAGGGCGGGGTTGGCGAGCGCGGCACACAGCTCGAGCGAGCCCATCCGCTCATAGCCGCTCGTCGTCAGCGCAAACTGACGGATGGTTTACCCGTTCGAGTCATGCGGCCGCAACTCTGCGAGGGTCAACTCCTCGTCGAGGAGTTCGTCCGGCTGCGGTTTCGCGGGCGGCATTCAGCTCGAGCCTATCCGCGTTGTACAGACGCCTCGTTCTCGTATACGGAGTAGCAGGCCGCAGCAAGAGTCATCTCCGGCACCGGCTCAAGGACCCGGTAGGAATCTCCGCCCGCAACGGTCGTGAACGCGCGAAATTGCCAAGCGGGCCAGCCCGAAGCACTCGAAAACGTCACCAAACCTCATACCGCAAGACGCAAAAAGGCCCGCAGCAGCGGGGCTTTTCTCAATGGGCGGTACTGGGCTCGAAGCAACGCCGCCCGCCCCACACGCCGCACGACGCTGAGCCGGAATCGCCTCGTTTGCAGGCGCTTCTTCGACTGCCGCAAAGAGCCGATGTCGATCCTCAGCAACTTTATGCGGCTTCTCGTGTGGTCACTGAGTGGTCAGCGGGCGTTGTTTCTTCGGTAAACGCTCGCTGCCCGTCGCACCTCGGGTGCATATGCGTCTCGGTGTCTTTGCGGGTCCAGAGTGCGCGGCGATGTTGAGCGTGGCGAAGTTGGCCCTGGGCCAAGAGGCCTACTACGAGCATCAGGTCGCTCGCGGTCTGGACGACTACTACGCCGGTCGGGGCGAGTCGCCGGGGATCTGGGTCGGGCACGAAGCAGGAGCGCTCGGTATTGCCGGCGTCGTCGAGGACGGCGATCTCGGCACGCTGTTGCGGGGTATGAACCCAGCGACCGACGAGCGGCTGCGTGCTCCGGTACGGGAGCGGACGATCACCATGCGGACGCTCGACATCGACTCAGGCGAGTGGCGCGAGGAGTCGAAACAGCTGAAGCCCGTGTCCGGTTACGACCTGGTGTTCTCGTGCCCGAAGAGCGTGAGCCTCGTGCACGCGCTCACAGACGACGAGCAGATACGCCGCGAGATCAGCGAGGCGCACGAAGCGTCCTGGCAGGCGGCGCTTGGCTATCTCGAGCAGAAGGCTTGCGTCGTCCGCCGCGGTAAGGGCGGCCTCGTCCGCGAGCACGGGGCCGGGTTCATCGCGGCGTCGTTCCGGCACCGCACCTCGCGGGCGCAGGATCCGCACCTACACACGCACGTGATCGTGGCCAACATGACTCGCACGGAGGACGGCGAGTGGCGGGCGCTCGACGGCGAAGCGATCCTCAAGGCTTACCGGCTCGCCGCCGGCTATCTCTACGAAGCGCATCTTCGCTACGAGCTCACTCACCGGCTCGGGCTTGAGTGGACCGAGCCGATCAAAGGGATGGGCGAGCTCACCGGCGTGCCGCGGGAGGCGGTGCGGTCCTTCTCCACCCGCCGCCGCCTGCTCGTGGAGCACATGGCGACGCTGGGGACGGAGGGCTTTGCCGCCGCCCGCGTTGCCGCGCTCGCGACACGGGAGGCGAAGGAGCAGGTCGACCTGCCGCGGCTGCGCGAGGAGTGGAAGGCACGCGCCGCCGAACACGGCCTCGGCCGCCGCGAGCTCGACGCGCTCATCGTCGAGCAACCGCGCGTCCGCGATCCCGTCGAGCTCGACCAGCTCGCCACGAGTCTGCTTGGCCCCGGAGGCCTGACCGCGAAGCAAACGACCTTCACGATGCCCGAGCTTGTGCAGGCGGTCGCTGGCTCACTCCCGGCCGGCGGAGGTCTTTCTGAGGTGCTCGAGATCGCGGAGGAGCTATCGCGCTTCCCCGGCGTCGAGCTCGTCGACGAGGCAAATGCGCCCGGACGTCCCGCGAGGTTCACGACGCGCGAGCTGCTCGCCGTCGAGCGCGGAGCAGTCGAGCTCGCTCTCGCCGGGCGCGGCATCGGGGTACCGATTCGGGACCGGATGCAGTTGGTCGAGCGTCTCATGGCGAGTACGCCGGAGCTGACCGGCGAGCAGCGGATGCTCGTTGTCGAGGCGGCGTGCCGGCCGGACCGGGTCGTCTGCGTCGTCGGCGTGGCTGGTTCGGGAAAGACTCTCGCGCTGGGCGTGGTGGCGGATACCTACGGCAGCGCCGACGCCGCCGTATTCGGCGCAGCGCCCAGCGGTCGGGCCGCCGAGGAGCTCGAGCGGGCGACAGGGATCCGAAGCCAGACGATCCACCGCCTTCTCCTCGACGCACACCGCAACGGCGGTCTACCTCGTGGCTGCCTGGTGGTAGTGGACGAGGCGGGGATGGCGGAGACGCGTGTGCTCGCGCCGCTCCTCCAACTTGTCGACCGCGCCGAAGGGAAGCTCTTGCTGGTCGGTGACCCGGCGCAGCTCCCTGCCGTCGGCGCCGGCGGTCTCTACCAGGCGTTGTGCGAGCGTCTCGAAACGGTCGAACTGACTGGCAATCGACGCCAGCGCGACCCATTGGAACGCGAAGCTCTCGCGCGTCTCCGAGAAGGCGACGCGGAGCCGTACCTCGCGCACGCGGCGCGGCGCGGCCGGCTCGCAGTCGACGAATGCCCCGCCGCGGCGAAGGAGCGCCTCGTCGCCGACTGGTGGCGCGAAGCGCGGCGGAACCCGACTACCTCCGTGATGCTCGTATACACGCGTGCAGATGTCGACGACCTCAACGCGGCCGCACACGCGCTCATGCTCCGCGAGCGCCGCCTCGGCGACCGTGCCGTCACGCTCGGTGACCGCGAGTACCGGGTGGGCGAGAAGGTGCTGTGCCGGAGAAACAACGACCGGCTCGGACTCCGGAACGGCACACGCGGCACCATTGTCCGCCTCGAGCACGATGCACTGACGATCCGCGACGACACGCAAACCATCCGCCGCGTCTCCTTCGAGTACGGAGCCGAGCATCTGGACTACGGCTATGCGCTCACCGGCCACGCAGCCCAGGGCCTGACCGCCGATCGCGCCTACGTCTACTTCCCCGAACAGGGCGCCCTGCGGGAGTGGGGCTACGTCGCCTGCACACGCGCCCGCCTCCAGACCCGCCTCTACATCGGCGACGGCGACCTGCTCGAATGCGAAACACCCCTCGGCCGATCCGATTCGGCCGGTCTGCCCGAACGCGCCGCCCAAGCTCTCCAACACTCGGCCGCCGAGCCTCTCGCTCTCGACCGGCGCAGCGGCCATCGCGACACGATCCTCGCCCGGATCGCTGAGCAAAGGGAGCAGCTCGGGCGGCAGAACGAGCACGCCGCCGAACAGCTCACGAGAGCGCAACGTCAACTCCAACGCCTCCACAAGTGGAACCGCGCCCCGCGGGCCCAGCTCGAAACCGAGATCAGCCGCCTCCAGAAAGCGCTCGGCCACTACGACGGGAAGGCCGAACAGCTTCGTGAGCGCGCCGAGCGGCGAACCCAGTTCCTCGCCCTCGCACAGCGCCAGCAACTCATACGCTCCATGGCATCGGAATCGCCGGCCCGCAGCATGGCGATCAAGCTCGAACGCCACCCACAAAGCCGCGGACTTGAGCTGTAATCGAGCGCAAGACGAACGTGTGCTCTAACCCTTGCTCGCCAGGACCGAACAGATTGACAGCGGCCGTCGCGCTTGCTTGACTTCGCCTGACAGCTGCGGTGATTCTGCGGCAACCAACTGGGAGGTGCCAGGGTTGCTGGGGTCAGAGACATTCACCCGTTCTTCTTGGTTGTCGTTCTGCCGCTCGACGCGCGGTCCATCGCAGCGCAGCTGCTCGGCGTGGCCGCCGATGTTTCCTCGTTTGGCTCTGCTCGCGCTGTGCACGCTCGTGGCCAGTGGCGTGGCTCTCGGTGCGGGAGTCGCGCAAGCCTCGGCGTGCAGCGCACCCTATGAGAGCCAGGGGCTCAGTATTCATAACTACAACAACGGTTCGAGCGATGACAACGGTGACCGCGCCTACATCCAAGGTAGCTCGACCCTTAGTTCATGCGGACTCGCGTTCGCAGGTGTGGCGGTAGCGGAGAATGTCACCAGCGGTAGTGGCATTCCCGCG
>Ga0335076_10002990_pt1 | contig 16894 bp, 10 predicted proteins | sample Lox_Sample_25_FD_206717 | JGI IMG/M metagenome (GOLD analysis project Ga0335076, IMG submission 206717) | Soil microbial communities from Loxahatchee National Wildlife Refuge, Florida, United States - Lox_Sample_2.5 | ecosystem: Environmental > Terrestrial > Soil > Wetlands | place: USA... | reverse complement strand
GCTCTGCAATGCTTTTCATTTGCGCAATCATTTGCTCATTTTGTTGTTGGTATTTGTCTGCTGCTTCCTGTGCCTTGCCTGATTCCGCCAGACGTTTTCTTTCTTCCATGTTTTCAAAAAACTGAGCTCCTGTTACTCCCAGATTTGCCGGATAACTATTGGGTACTTTCCAGAGTCCGTTCTCGGGGGGATCAGGATAAAAATTTGTGAGGAGAATAGTATCTTTTTCTTCATCGCAAAATTCCATTCTCAATCCCTGTAGATTGACTGTATATTTTTTTGTTCCTATATACACCGGAACAGGACCGGGGGCGGATATTTCATTTGCTATCAGTTTGCAATCTATCTGTGGAAGTGCTTTTGCAGCGTAACGATTGCCGATCTTTTTAGTATCGTCAAGTACAACCCATTTGTAACATTGGTTTGAATTAGGTTGAAAATCAGGGCCTATTTTGCATTCGCCCTTTACATGTGATATTTGGTAGCCTTTGGCCTTTCCAACTTTGACATCCATGTCTACACTCAGCGTGAAACTATTCATTATATCATCCAGTTCCTGTAAGTATTCATCTTCTCTTTCTCTTTGGCCAGATTCGTTCTCAAGCATACCAGCCGATCTGATTAATTCCATCTGGTAGTTGATATTGCCTATTTGCCTCCAGTCGTTTTGTTTCAGCTTTTTAAAATAGAAATCGAAATTGTCGAGAAACATCTGGCCGATATTTTTTACATCGGTGACGTGGATAGAACTCATTTGTGGAACAGAAGGATCGTCGTCATTAAGTTTTGTTTGTCCTGATAACTCGCAAAACCTGGCAACTGCGTAATAAGTTTGTTGAACGGCTTGTGCTGCTTTGAAGTGCTTATGATATTTATCTACGAGTTTTTGAGCTCGAAAATAAAGATGATTGGATATCCCATTGATCGCCTCGCCGAGAGCATCTAAATCAAAATAGACACAGGGTCCTGAACCAAAAATATATGGCCCCAGTGCTTTATCTTCTTCTTCCGTTAGTGTGGTTTTATTAAGACCAAGGCTGATATATTTCTTGATTAATGACAGGCCTTTATTCATAATAGTGTCCTCCGGATGAGGGAAATCTCTCACATAATGAGAAATTGTGGTATCATATGTCTTTTTCATATTTGAATCGCATGCGTAACAGTTATATTCAAATTCGGGGGGGGCTGGAATATTGAGGTCATTTGCCTTATCACGACGGTGATTTTTATAGTATTTGATCACGAAATCATAGTCCTTTTTTGCATTTGTGCAGAAAGCGCTGATCTCATCACCGGTAGCGTTCGTACCTGTTATAATATTTCCATTTGTTTTTGTTCCTGTTGGGTTTATTCCGGAACCCCCTTTGGTTGATCCATTGCCTGGTTTAACGTCGGGTGAGAGAATGTCCTGCCCCTGTTCGATTTTGTAATCCTGCCACAGCTGTTGCAAATGCTGCGCATCAGGCAGAAGGACACTATTCAAATCATGTGACGGCAGATCTGCATTGTTTGCCGGATCATTTAACTGCTTTATCCAGTCATTAAGATAATTAAGGCCGTTTTCGACTATCTTATTCCAATCATCCTGCCCCCCGCCCTGTACCTGTACTGAACCGTCCGGATTTACTGTAGCAGTACCTCCTTTGCTGATACTGTCTTTGTTGATTATAAAAACATTTTTTTTTGTTGCACTCCAATGACCATTCCACCAGAGGAAATGATTTTTATTCTGCGTGTTTGCGATGCTGTTAGTATTTAATTGCCCGAAACAGAATGATATCGGAATGGTGAGTAGAATGACGAAATAAACAATGATATTTTTCATTTGTATTCTTTCGGGTTTTCTATCAGTTTCACTGCAGGTTTAATGGTCAATTTGCGGTATTCCATAATTTTTGTAACTGAATAAGCCATTTTATGACTCCCAGGATTAGCTTTATAAAGAGAGTAAAAAAACCGCCACATTTCAATAGGATGAATATCTGATTTTATTATTAGTAGTTGCCCATTAACGTTAGTAAAAGGTACGGAAGCGGCTGCTTTTGAATGCAGCCGCCTGGTTCCAGTTATGAAGTGAAAAAAACCGAATTATATCTTTACAAATTCCACGCGACGGTTATTTTCTTTTCCTTCCGGAGTATTATTATCGCTGATTGGTTTGGTGTCTCCGAAACCCTTGGTTGAAAGTCTTGAAGCATCAATGCCCATACTCACCAATTGCGCTTTTACAGCATCTGCACGTTGTTGAGACAGCTGTATATTGTGTTGAGAATTTCCGCTATTGTCAGTATGTCCGTCAATTTCAAATTTCAGTGAAGCATCTTGTTTCAGCAGATTATAAATCTGGTTAATGGTTCCCATCGATTCGGGCTTCAGTGTGGATTTATCGACATCGAATAATATTCCATGCGTGATAATTTTTGCATCTGTGGTAATTTTCTTATAAATATCGATTCCACCTGCTGCGATTCGGATGTTTTTGATAAAGGAAGTTTCATATCCGGCTATCACAAAATTCACACTCTTTGCTTTGCCTTCCAGGTTGTTGACATTGGCTACGCGAAATTGATCAATATATATTTTACCAGCATTTTTATTAATCGCAATGGCGATATGATGCCAGGTCATAGCCTGGTCGGTGCCTACCTGCAGCTGATCAGGATAAGCTACATCACCGGTTGTCCAGGCAAGGCCGTCACCATTTCCAAAGTTGATTTCCTTAATCATACCATCACCCTGACCAAAATTGATATTTACATGAGCGAGACCAAAGCGTTCATTCTTGAAATCAAATTCAACCGTGAACTGGTCCGGCATATAGGCCTGACTGGTCATTCGTGGAGTAAATGTGGCGCCATCTCCTTTAGGAACATGGATTACATTTTGTCCATCTTCCGATTGAATGTCCATCTGTCCTTCTGCAAGAATAAACTGGGATGGGATTTCACCGGTTTTTTCATCAGTCAGCTGTGATACGAAGATGATTTTATCTCCCGGGACAAAATCATAGTTCGAATATGTTTTTAATGAAGCCGGCTGGCCGCTGCTGCCTGAATTGCTGTTCTGGCTGTTTTGCGAAGATTGCTGGGTATTGGTTGATGAAGTGGCCTGCTTTTTATCCTTATTCTTCTTCTTAAATAAATTACTGATTCCCTGCTCTGCTTTATTGAGGCCATTATCGGCGGCATTATCCATATCATTATTTGCATGATTGGTGGTGGCATCCTTGGCAACCTGGTTTGGATCGTTTACCTGTGCCTGAGCATTGAATACAGCGAGGCAGAAACAAATAGAAACAGGTATGAGTATCTTTTTCATTTTTTTTCTTCAAATAAAGGAAAAAATAAAGGCCAAGGCAATCGGATGAAGATATGATTTTGGAGAATGTTTTTGCGAGGGGATAATGCTCGCAAAAGCGCAAATGCGCTATATCCATGCAGTCTGACTTTGCGTGAATAAAAAATGACCTGATGGTCATTTCGGCTTTAAAACCTTGGCTACGGCTTCTGCTTTGGAATTGACATGAAGCTTCTCATAAATATTACAAATATGGGTACGGATGGTGCTGATGCTCACAAAATATTTTTCGGCAATTTTTTTATAACTCAGACCATCTACCAATGAATAGAGTATCTCTTTTTCACGAACCGTAAGCTGGTAGTCCTGAATGGCAGGCGGAGGTCCGGATTGAAAAGACTGAATGATCTTTCTTGCAATACTAGCAGACATCGGCGCCCCGCCATAGTATAACTCTCTTATCGCTTCAATAATTTCTTCCGGAGGCGTCTTCTTCAAAATATAGCCCGAAGCTCCTGCGCGAATGGCTTCAAAAATCTTTTCATCATCATCAAATACCGTAAACATCAGCACTAATGTCTGCGGAAAATTATTTTTCACAGTCCTTACGCCCTCAATGCCCGAAATATGTGGCAAACCGATATCCATTAATATTATATCCGGTTTTGCATGCCCGATTTCACTGACTACATTGAGCAGGTTATTCAACGAAACAACACATTTCATTCCGTCCGTTTTGTTGAACAGGTTTTCGAGGCTATTGCGTAATGTATTATTATCTTCTATTATCCCAACATGAATCATCGTTTCAAATTTGAAGTAAAATTCACTGAATACCTATCAGATATTTATATGATTTTGGATAATTTATACTAAACTTTTGCTGCTCTACCTTGAAGGAAATTTTTCCCTTGTTTTGTTTCTTTTGATTTTCACTTTCAATGAGACTCTCGTGCCTCTGGTAATTTCGGAATCAATAACCAGCTGTGCTCCGATCAGTGATGCCCTGTTTTTCATGCTCAGGATTCCATTCCCCGTGAAATGTTCCGGCATAACAAATCCTTTCCCGTTATCTTTTATTTCCAGCTCAAGTATGTCTTCAGCATGATTGACGAGTATGGATGCTTCTGTTGCTCCTGAATATTTCACCAAATTATTTATCGCTTCTTTCATGATCAGGTAAATATGCTGGCGGTATTCCATGGGCAGACGGATATTTTTAATATTGTCCTGGATATCGATGGTATAATAAATATCTTTTGCTTCAAAAACTGCAGAGGCAAAATGTCTTATCCTGACGAAAAGATTTTCCAGGCTGTCATTTTTTGGATTAATACTCCAAACAATATCATCCATCTTTTCCATCAACAATATCGAATTATCTTTTATCTCTTTGATCAGTGAAGAAGAAGTCGTACTGGTTTCCTTCATAGCTATTTCACTGATGATTGAAATAGAACTGAGCGTTGATCCGATATCATCATGGAGGTCACCGGAAATCCGGCTCCTCAATCTTTCCATTCTGAGGACCTGATTCAACCTTGTTCTGTAAATGAAATATAATAGTCCGCTGATAAGCAATACTACGGAACAGATAAACCACCAGCGCTTCCAGAAAGGAGGAGAAATGCTAATTATAACTGCGTCTTCCTGCTCACTCATTAACCCATTTCCTGCGGCTGCCCGGGCTTTGAAAGTATAAGTACCGGGACTGAGGCTTGCATATTGCATCTCGCCTTTATTGCCGGCGTATTTCCAGTCTTTATCTACGTTTTCCAACTTACAGTAATATTGATTCTGTAAAGGATTTCTGTAATCGGGCAATGCCCATCTGAACGTAAAATTGTTATACGTATAATTCAGGTTGATAAATTTTTCTCCGTCGGGTTTTCTTTCAATCTGCATTGGCCGGTTCTGTGAAGAAATACCGGTAATTTGAACGCGGGTGGTTAAATTGGTCTGGAGCAGTTCATCCGGGTTGAACTCAGTTATATAATTGTCTTCCGCATAAATAATTTTACGATTGTCAAGCGAAAGGATGATTCCTTCCAAACGGTTGCTCAGCAAACCATCATTGGTCGTAAAGCGTTTGAAAGTGTGCGTGGCTTTGTCGAAAGATAATAATCCATTGATGGTCGTAATCCAGAGATGATTGAATTTATCATCACAGAACTCTGTGATCGTTTTATTGAAAGCAAGGGGTATCGGCCATTCTTCTATTTTCCCGGTGGATTCATGTATCCGGCATACTCTTCCACCGGTTACAAACCAAACATAAGGTTCTTCAAATAAAATGTTCTGCAATCCAAATTTCGGACCGATTTGTTTTTCAGCAGGCTTGCTGAATTCATTCGAAGCATAATCATAATGAATCAATCCTTCATCGTAATCTGCAAACCAGATATTGCCCAGGCGATCTTCCACTGCGGCAGCGATCAGTAAGGGTTTTGTTGCATCAAACTCTTTTAAAAAACCGGTGAAAATTTTCCTGAACCTTCCTGTGGCCGGATCAATCTCCCAAATACCGCTTCTCCAGGGAAAGACCCAATGACGTCCCCTGGAATCAATAAAAAGATTGTTTATGAAATTGGCCGTCGGGGAAGGATTGTCGTGTTTGTCTGCAAGAAATATTTTCTTCACCCTGGTTTGCTCATTATATAAAAGCAGTCCCTGCTCCGTGCAGAGCCAGAGGTTATTTTTATCTTCCCTGACTATACTCATTAGGCAGGGGGTGATTTTTTTTCCTGATTGTTCAATATTATAATTGGGTAAAATATCTTTTAGTTGTTGAAAAGAAGAGTCATAGAGTTTTAAAAAATTATTCTGCCATCCTCCCACATAAATATTCTTCCCCGATTGAAGCAGGGCAATTCCCTGTCCAGAAATATTGGCAGAAGAAAGAAAATAATGATGAAATACCTGCCTGGCCGGATCCATTATTCTCACGCCTTTGTCAGTGGCCAGCCAAAGGAGATTATCCCTTGAAACGTAGAGAGTGGATACATTAAATTCCTTTCGGGCCGGATCAGAAATCGGGAGGTAGCTAATGAATGTAGATACATCTGTATTGAATTCATTTAACTGAGGTGATGTATATAAATGATAATTTCCTTTTCCATCCTTTAGCTCCGCGATATCATCTATTTTACCAACTTGCTCATTAAAAGGATAAAAATTTTTTATTGATTTTTTTTCAGGATCAAAGAGTTTCAGGCCATCGCTCCAGAATCCTAACCAGAGTTGTCCCATATGATCCTGAAAAATTTTAGTGATTAATCCTTCAGCAGGGCTGACATCATTATTGCCGACATATTGTTCGAAATGGCCATCCTGCGGAAAAAACCGCCAAAGGCCATTAAATGTGGTGATCCAGAAACGATTTTGCTTGTCGATCAAAATATCGACCAGGCGATTATTGATTCGGCTTTGGTTGTCGTCTTTTGATCTGCCAACGGGAAATGTTTTGAATTGTGAGGTCAATGGATCGAAACCGTATAGTCCATTGGCAGTTGCCAGCCAGATTTTTCCTGCATGATCTATCACCATCCTTCGGATATTATTTCGGTCTTCCAGGTCTTCCGCAGAATCTATCCTCCAGGTGTGTAGATTCCCTGACAACATATCATACATGCTCAAACCATAATGCGTGCCAATCCATAAATGATTCTGTCCATCTTCCGTAATCACATTAATTAAATTATCCGCCAGTTCATCCTCGGTTTTATTGTTTGTTGCCCTGAATATTTTAATTGCTGATCCGTCATATTCATTTAGCCCGTCCTGCGTGCCAATCCACATAAATCCCCTGCTGTCCTGGTAAAAACAGGTAACCACATCATCACTCAATCCATTTTGTTCTGTGATGGAATAGAGTACAGGAGTAGCATTCTTTATTTGTGCTACAGCTTCCTGAATAAAAAAATGCACCAGCAGAATCGATATGATAATTGTCCTGAACAATTTATTTTTAGTTATAACAATCGGTAATTCACCTACTAAAATAAAATAAGCATACATCAGTTTATTTCTTTTCCATGCACAATTCAATCAGCACTCCGCTTGTGTTTCTTGGATCTAAAAAGCATACCAGTTTATTATCTGCACCTGGTTTGGGGGTATTGTTCAGCAGTAGGAAACCTTCAGCAACAAGCCTTTTCATTTCTTCTTCTATATTTTCAACTGCAAACGCGATGTGATGAATGCCTTCTCCTCTTTTATCAATGTATTTTGCAATCGTGCTCTCGGGATCGCTGCTTTCAAGCAATTCAATTTTTGTTTCTCCTTTCTGAAAAAAACCGGTGTTGACTTTTTCTGTTTTTACCTCTTCTATTTTATAGCAACTGCAGTTGAGCAGCTTTTCAAAAAGAGGAATTGATGAAGACAGGTTTTTAACAGCAATGCCAATATGTTCAACTTTGAGCATGATGAGTATTTACTACGAATTTTGCAAAAAAATTCTTATTTCAGTCAGGAAATTTTTTAGGTACACCATAGCTCCGGATTTAAGTCCGGGGTTATATTTCTGACTGTTTCACCTGAAATCTTTCAGTGGGTTAGCGTAAATTTGCATTATGAAATTGCCGGTTTACCTGGATTACAATGCCACCACTCCCTGCGATCCACGAGTGGTGGAAGCAATGTTGCCTTATTTCAGCAATCAGTTTGGCAATGCGGCAAGCAGGAGTCATTCTTATGGCTGGCAGGCTGAGGAGGCGGTTGACCAAGCCCGTGAACAGGTTGCTGAGTTGATTGGAGCAAATACCAGGGAAATAATTTTTACTTCGGGAGCTACGGAAGCGGTAAATCTTGCTATCAAAGGCGTATTTGAGAGCTATGCCGTCAAAGGAAATCATATCATTACCTGTGCTACTGAACACAAGGCAGTATTGGATACCTGCAAACATCTCGAAAAAAAAGGAGCTGAAATTACTTATCTGCCGGTGAATGCAGAAGGATTAATTGAATTGAAAGAATTGGAAGCATCAATCAGGCCTGAAACGATATTAATAACTATCATGTATGCCAATAACGAAACCGGAACGATCCAGCCCGTTAAGGAAATAGGCCGGATAGCAAAAAAGCGAGGCATATTATTTTTTACCGATGCTACCCAGGCAACGGGGAAAATTCCTGTGGATGTAAATGACGATGAAATTGATCTGATGTCATTCAGCGCACATAAAATTTATGGCCCTAAAGGTGTGGGCGCTTTATATGTGCGCCGGAAAAATCCACGGGTAAAACTGATTGCGCAAATGGATGGAGGTGGTCATGAAAGGGGTATGCGTAGCGGTACACTGAATGTTACCGGCATTGTTGGTTTTGGTAAGGCCTGTACTTTGTGCAAAAAAGAGATGGAAGAAGACAATAAGCGACTCAGTGCGATGCGTGACAAATTAGAAAATGAAATATTGAAGTTGGAAGAATCCTATGTGAATGGCAGCAGGGAACATCGTTTGCCACATGTTACTAATATGTCGTTCGGATATGCTGAAGGAGAAGCATTGATGATGGGGTTGAATAAAAGTCTCGCAGTTTCCTCAGGATCCGCATGCACTTCCGCATCCATTGAACCCAGCCATGTGCTCAAAGCACTGGGTCTGGGTGATGATCTTGCACATAGTTCGGTTCGTTTCGCTCTTGGAAGGTTTACGACCGAAGAAGAAATCAATTATGCGATAGAGCAGGTTATTGCGACGATAAACCGGCTCAGGGAATCGAGCCCGCTCTGGCAGATGTTTAAAGAGGGAAAAATCCTGAATCAGCCCGAATGGTCACATCATTGAATAATGGTGCAATAAGCCCGAAAATGGTTAACTTTGCACAATAATATCTGTAACAATTCATTTATTATTTATTTATTCAATCAGTCATCAATAAATTATGATTTACGTAAGTGATAAAGCAAGAGAAAGGGTTAAAAGTCTGATGCAGGAAGCAGCTCTTGCGGGTAAAGCTGATTATTTTTTAAGGGTGTCCGTAGTAGGCGGGGGTTGTTCGGGGCTTAGCTATAAACTTGATTTTGACAACCAGCAAAAACCCATGGATCAGGTATTTGAAGATAACGGAGTGAAGGTCGTCACTGATTTAAAGAGTTTCTTATACCTGGTCAACACCACGTTAGAGTTCTCAGACGGGCTCAACGGGAAAGGCTTTTATTTCAATAACCCCAATGCCAGTCGAACCTGTGCCTGTGGGGAAAGCTTTGCTGTATAGCCGCCAAAAATTATATTAAAGGCCTTCTCATTTTGGGAAGGCTTTTTTATTTACTGCTCCTTCGGCTGCTTCCTAATCAACTATCAATTAATATTTTGCCTGTTCTGAGGTTACAAAACACGTAAGTGTTTTTACTAATCTAGAAAGATGAAGATGAATAAGTTACATGTAGATTTACGATAGGAAAGGGCTTTTCTTTTGGCTATATTTATATTGGCTTTTTAGTAATCCATATCAGTGAAAAAATCCAGGCCCATGAAAACAAATGTACCTCGGTTATTTATTGCTTTTAAGATATGTGCCCTAACAACCCTGATCCTGCTTTTCAGCACCCGGTCTTTTTCCCAGCTTAAAATAGACTATGGAAAAAGCTATGTCAATCTTACGAAAGGAACGAATGGGGGCACAATCGAACCTGGCGATACGCTTGAAATAAGAGCCACTTTCGTGGTCGGCGGTTCTACGAACAATGACTATGCGGATAGTTGTGCTTATTTTGACGTCATCCCGGCAAACACTTTGTATGTTCCGGGAACATTGGCCATCCTGACCAATGAAGGAAAAATCTACAAAAGCTTTACCGATGCTTCAGGTGATGATGCAGGGTGGATTTCGGGCAGCAATGTCCAAATCAACATGGGGTATAAAAATGCTCCTATTGCTACTGCCTTTCGCAGAGGAAGGGTAAAATATAATGATAAACCTTCTTTTTATGGTGCCACCTGTATCATGGTAGCTTCCTATCATGTTGTCGTGACGGGAGCTTATGGTACTAAAGTGAGCCTTGGCGCAGGAACGATTACCTATCTTCCTTTTGGCGGATCTTTATCTTCAATAACCTTTCCCCAGGATACTGTGATGGTATTTAAAAATCTTGGAATTTGTACGAATACAGCAAATACAAACGCGATTCTTTCAGAATTCGGAGGTACGTTCGGATCAGGAAAAAACAAAAACAGGGGCCCTTCTTCCAACGTTCCTAACGGATATACATATGCGAATTTCAGCGCCAATATGCCTAACGACTATTATTATAATATTTCCAATAATACGAGTACGGGCGGAGCCGGTTATACCACATCGAATGCCTGGCCAATACCCGATAATTCCGCAACTACACACAGAGTCTTTACTGTCTGGGATATTATTGGCGACCATACCGGTGCAGTCAATCCGCTGTTAGGTAACCCACCGACAGATACGGTAAATGGTACAGGCGGATATATGGCGGTGATCAATGCATCATATAAAACAGATATTGCTTTTTTGGATACCGTGACAAATCTTTGCCCCAATACCTATTATGAATATTATGCCTGGTTCAGAAATATCTGTTCAAGATGCGGATGCGACTCCAATGGTAAAGCTCCTGGCGCAGGATATATTCCTACAGGTCCCGGCGACTCATCAGGTGTGCATCCCAACCTTACATTCAATGTCAACGGCTACGACTATTATACCACAGGAAATATTTTATATAATGGTCAGTGGGTGCTGAAAGGATTTACTTATCTCACAGGTCCCACACAAACCAGCATGGTTATTTATATTCGTAATAATGCTCCCGGTGGCGGAGGTAATGACTGGGCTATTGACGATATCGGAGTAGCTACCTGTGTTCCCAGCATATCCCTCACACCCAATAAACCGGATACGCTGTGTCAGGGTGCAGACGATACCGTGCGGTTTAAAGTAAGTGCGTTCTTCAATAACTATACTGAGTGGAAGCTCGAGAAAAGTATTGACAACGGAGTAACATGGACATCACCCGGACTGGATACCCTTGGTAACCCTGCTTCGGGTTCAGCTACTCCCGTGTATAATCCGGTCACTTCTCAGTATGAGTATCTGATCACCCGTTATTACCGTTTAAATCTGGTGGATACTAAAATCATTTACAGGCTTACCGTAGCATCTACAACTTCAAGCCTGAGCAGTAGCAGTTGTTCTTATGTAGCTTCTTCTCCTAAAATTGTATATGCCATCAACTGTAATATTGTTTTGTCGACCACTGTGATATTGAATGGTCAGTTGAATGAAGGAACAGCACATTTGGAATGGCTAAGCAGTAATGAAACAAGCGGAGTAAGTTATATCGTTGAACGAAGCGACAATGATGCTTCGAATTTTAAAACCATTGCAACAGTGTATGCGCATGGTCCTGACGGATCAGGTAACCAGTACAATTTTATTGATCCTGTGCCGGTCGCCAACCAGGCTTACTACCGGATTAATGTAACCGATAACAATGCCCAAACATACAGCAAGATTATTTTATTAAGTAATACCACAATCGCTTTTGACATCAAATCCCTGGTCAATCCGTTTACCAGTACAGTGTCATTCGATATGACAGTTCCTGAGAATCAGATGGCATCTTTTATCATTAATGACGAGTTTGGCAGAGTGATAAAGCAGGAGATGCAACCGGTAACAAAGGGACTTAATAATATAAAAATTTACGGATTGGACGCATTATCGACGGGAATGTATATCCTGCAGGTCCGATACGCAGATCACCTGATCGCTAAACGCATTATCAAGAGGATGCAATAAAATGATAAGAAAAATATTCCGATTGAACAGCTAATGGTCGCTCGTCCTGATTGGTCTTCAGTTATACTCCGGTAGTTTGCTGGCCTGGTTTAAAATAAAAATCCCGCCTTAGGCGGGATTTTTCATGCAGTTGGTTTTGGTTATGTAAATTTTACCTGAACCTAATATTTTTCGAGGAAGGTTTGTCTGTTTTGCGGAGCGAATATAGCAGAAAATGTTTTGTTAAAAAAATTATTTTGATACTTTAATGCAATTCGTCTTTCGTTGAAGAAGATGGATTTTAATATTCTACGCTGAGAAAGACTTATATCGACTATTTTCGTGTCATGTGGGCAGTTTGTAAAAAAGAATTCGGACAGTTTTTCAATAGCCTGACAGGCTATGTTGCCATGATTGTATTCCTGCTGATTACCGGATTATTGCTTTTCGTTTTTCCGGATACCAGTATTCTGGATTTTGGGTATGCCACACTGGATAAATTCTTTGACCTCGCTCCCTGGATCCTTTTGCTTCTGATACCGGCAATCTGTATGCGCAGTTTGTCGGATGAATTCAGGACAGGGACTTTCGAAATATTACAGACCAGGCCGCTAAGCAACTGGCAGATTGTGCTGGGGAAATATCTGGCAAGTCTTTTGGCCATTGTGATTGCCTTGCTGCCGACGCTATTGTATGCATTCTCGGTGCAGAAGCTGTCGGCCGGAGCAGGCATCGATACAGGTGCAGCCATTGGTTCATATATTGGTTTGTTTTTTCTCAGTGCTGTGTTTGCAGCGATTGGAATATGCTGCAGCAGTTTTACCACGAATGCCGTGGCAGCTTTTATCGCTGCCGTGTTTTTTTGTTTTTTATTATATAGCGGGTTTAGTGCGGTGAGTAAGATACCGGCATTTGCTGCCGGAGCCGATTACTATATCGAAACGCTGGGAATAGATTTTCATTACCGGAGCATCAGCCGGGGATTGATTGATACCCGCGATCTCGTTTATTTCCTGAGCCTGATTTTTTTCTTTTTAATACTGACAAAAAGAAATCTCGATAAACATTAAGAGGAGCGATGAAAAAAAAATTTTCTTCAAAATATAGCTTGTTGTTTCTTGCTATCGGTCTTATCCTGCTTAATTTCCTTGCTGCACAATGGCATTACCGTTTTGATCTTACTGCTGAAAAAAGATATTCGTTGAGCGATGCTACAAAGAAACTGCTTCGCAACCTCGATAAAGAAGTAGACATTGACGTTTTTTTGAAGGGAGATCTGAAAAAAGGAATCAAAAAACTAAAAAACAGCACGGAAGAACTGCTCCGGGAATTCAACGAATACGGGAAAGGAAAAATACATTTTAATTTTTTTGATCCGCTTACCGAAATTGATGACTCTGCAAAAGCTATTCTCCTTGATTCACTCGCTCGCATGGGAATCCAGCCAATGACGCAGGTAGCCCAATCGAAAAAAGGAGAGGAAGAAAGTCAGCGCATTGTCATTCCCGCAGCGATTGTGAAATACGATAACAGAATATTTCCGGTTGATTTGCTAAAAGGAGCTCAAAAAAGCAGGGAAGGGCAGCCCGAAGAGCAATTATATGTGAATGCAGAAACCCTGCTCGAATATAAATTCGCCAATGCCATTGACAAGCTTGCGCAAAAAGAGGTTCCTGCAATCGGGTATGTTCTTGGAAACGGAGAACCACTGGATTTCAGAGTTTACGACCTGATTCAAAATCTCAGGCAAAATTACCTTTTTGGCATCGTAAGACTGGACAGCCTCCCCATCATTCCTGATCAATACCAGGCAATCATCATTGTAAAGCCCATTCAAAAATTTACCGACGCGGAAAAACTCAAGCTCGATCAATTTACGATGCATGGAGGAAATATCATTTGGATGATCGATAATCTCAATGCGGAAATGGACAGTTTACAATCGGACAGGGAAGTCATTGCATTCGACCGAGGACTGAACCTGGAAGATATTTTTTTTAAATATGGCGCAAGGGTAAATCTTGACCTGGTCGAAGATATGCAATGTGCAAGTATTGACCTGGTAGTAGGATCGCAGGGTGGAAAACCACAAACGCAGTTACTGCCCTGGCCTTATTTTCCCTTACTCGACGGAAATCCTGATCATCCTATTTCCAAAAATCTTGACCCGGTGTATTCCCGGTTTGCAAATTCAATAGATACCGTAAAAGCTCAGGGCATAAAGAAAACGGTCTTGTTACAGACTTCAAAATATGGCCGTACAGTCAGTACACCTGCTATGATCACTTTCGAAAGTATCAAGACAGCGAGTGATCCTAAATCATTCAATCGACCCAATATCCCCGTAGCGATGCTATTGGAAGGTAATTTCAATTCACTTTACGTGAATCGTATGTCATCAGGGATGATCGACACGCTTGCGAATATTTACAAAACGCCTTTTCTCTCATCGGCAAGCAAACCCGCAAAAGTGGTCATTTGTGCAGACGCTGATATCACTATGAATGAAGTTGGTCAGCGCGGTCCGCTTCCTTTGGGTTTGGATAAGGATATCAATTTCACTTTTGCCAATAAAGATTTTGTCGAGAATTGTGTCGAATATCTGGTGAATCAGTCGGGAATCCTGGAAACGCGCTCCAAGGATTTCACTTTGCGTTTATTGGATACGGAAAAAATAGAGGAAGAAAAATCGCTCTGGCAATTTATCAATATCGGATTGCCTGTATTGCTTATTATTTTATCTGGACTAATCTATCAATACCTGCGAAAAAGAAAATATCAGTTCGCCAAAGTTTAACCTAAAGATGTAAGACAGGAATATCGTAATTCGAACTTGTAAATCATAAATCATTGACTACTTCTCAAATTGTATATATCACTTTTGGAGTTGTTTTATCGCTGGCTATCATTTTTGACCTGGGTCTTTTCAGTAAAAAAGGAACAGTTTTCTCAATTAAAAAAGCCTTGTCTCAAACTATTTTCTGGGTTTTGCTTGCACTTGCTTTTTTTGGATTTCTCTGGTATGAAGACGGACGCAGGACTGCACTCGAATACCTGAGCGCCTACCTGATGGAATGGAGCCTTAGTATCGATAATATATTTGTATTCATTCTCATTTTTTCTTTCTTCGGGGTTAAAGAAAAATACTATGCAAGGGTTTTGCTCTTCGGGATCCTGCTTGCCATAGTGCTCCGTATATTATTTATAACCGTTGGTATTGCGCTGGTCAATGAGTTCCATTGGATTTTATATGTCTTTGGCGCCATCCTGATTTATACAGGAGTGAATATGTTTTTTGCAAAAAAGGAAGAAGATGCCAATCTTGATGAGAATCGGGTGTACCGCTGGCTAAAACGTGTGCTGCCGCTGACATCGGACGATGGTGGAGGCAGATTGACCCTGGTCAGGGATGGGGAAAAATTTTATACTAGCATTTTCGTTGTTATTGTACTGCTGGCTACAACAGATATTGTATTTGCAGTAGATTCCATTCCGGCAGTATTTGGTATCACGCAAAACAAACTGGTTATTTACACTTCGAATATTTTTGCTGTGCTGGGATTACGATCATTATTTTTTCTTTTGCAGGGAGCGATTGATAAATTTGAATATCTGCCAAAGGGAATTGCGGTGGTCCTGGTATTTGTTGGATTGAAGATGTTATCAGAAATACTGGGGGTCCATGTGCCGATCATGATTTCCCTGCTTGTTATTCTGGTTTGTATCCTGGTATCCATTTTTTATTCCGTGCTCATGCAAAAAAAGGAAGACAATTCCTCATAATATTATTTGCAGCTATCGTGATCTATCATATCAGTCATATTGCTACAATCGTGCAGGGGCGCCTGGTTCAATTGCATCACGATGATCCCATCGAACATCTTTTATTGGATAGCAGGCGACTGGTCTTTCCGGATACTTCTCTTTTTTTCGCCCTGCCTGGTCCGAGGAGAAACGGACACCAGTTCATCAGGGAATTATATGAAAGAGGAGTAAGAAATTTTGTGGTGTATAAAGAAATTTCAGCAGAAGAATACAAACAGGCAAATTTTATTTTAGTGTCTGATACAATGCATGCGCTTCAGCAGTTGACCTCATTTCACAGGCAGCAATTCGATATCCCGGTGATCGGCATCACCGGCAGCAATGGAAAAACCATAGTAAAAGAATGGCTGAACCAGATGCTGGAGGATAAATATGATATCGTGCGAAGCCCGAAAAGTTATAACTCCCAGATCGGTGTGCCGCTTAGTGTCTGGCAGATGAATGAAAGAAATGAACTGGGAATTTTTGAAGCAGGAATTTCCCGGCCCGGAGAAATGCAGAATCTTGAGAATATTATCAGGCCCACCATCGGCATATTCACCAATATCGGCGAAGCACATAGTGAAGGCTTCGAAGATATTCAACAAAAGATAGTGGAGAAGTTAAAGCTATTCCCGGGGTCAAAGTCCCTTATTTACTGCAAGGATCACAAAGAAATTGATGCAGCTGTTTTATCATGGAATAAGAATACAGATGCAGGTTCGGGAGAAATCCGACTTTTTTCCTGGGGAAAAAGAAAAGACAACGGTCTGCAGATTCTATCCGTTCAAAAAACTAATGCCGGGACTGCTGTAAAAGCCTTTTGTGATGATCATCCATTGTCATTTGATATTCCGTTTACAGACGAGGCTTCGGTTGAAAATGCCTTCACCTGTATTTGTACCCTGATTCATCTCGGGATCCCCGGAGATTCGATCCAGGAAAGATTGCAGCGCCTGTCTCCCATCGCCATGCGTCTCGAACTAAAAGAAGGCATCAATCATTGTTCGGTTATTAATGACAGTTATAGCGCGGATAT
>Ga0335076_10002989_pt1 | contig 16895 bp, 14 predicted proteins | sample Lox_Sample_25_FD_206717 | JGI IMG/M metagenome (GOLD analysis project Ga0335076, IMG submission 206717) | Soil microbial communities from Loxahatchee National Wildlife Refuge, Florida, United States - Lox_Sample_2.5 | ecosystem: Environmental > Terrestrial > Soil > Wetlands | place: USA... | reverse complement strand
CCAGTCTCAATTGGCTCAAGCTTTCCGCAATGGCTCGCGGATATTCCCGCACATCGCCCGGAAGGGCGATTTTCGGATTGCTCGTCCCCTGGCGGATGCCCACGATACCGGCGGCAGCGTACCCCTCAAACACCGCGCCATCCTCGGCAAAGGCGATCTGGCGGGCCGCATCTTTGGCCGGTTGCCAATCTGAATCGTTCGCGCCGCGCTCAACATCATCGATCGACTTGCGATCCAATTCAAAGGGAACGCGCAGCTCTACCAGTGCTCTCACTTCGCGTTGATTGGCGAGCACGCCGCCCCTCAGAGGCGCTATCGGCTGCAAATGGCCGGTGCCGACGGCAGACAGAGCCGCGCCTTCCGGTCCACTCACATCAACCACGCGCCGTCCGGCAAGGTAGCGCTTGAATGTGCGTGCCGTTTCTTCTTCGATCTGTGCCCACGCCGCATCGGAAATGGGGGCGAGCTCGCGATGCAGGTTATTCATGTGAGAGTTCTCCTTTGAGCGAACCGATATGCAGCGAACCGTCGTTCTTCCCAGCGCTTGATCCGCCGGATTCGGCCGTAGCCGGCTCGGCCGGATTCGCAGTGACCGAAGATGGGTCTTCACTCACACCTTCAAGAAATGTCGCAGAGGGCACAAAAAACAGGTTGCCGGTCACTGCACGGCTGAAATCAAGCAGTCGATCGTAATTCCCGGGTGGCCGGCCGATGAACATGTTGTCCAGCATCGTCTCAATGGTGCGTGGCGAACGGCTGTATCCGATAAAATACGTCCCAAATTCGCCCTCCGCAGCCCGTCCGAACGGCATGTTGTCCCGCAATATCTTGACCTCTTTTCCGTCCTCGACAATTGTAGTCAGAGCATTGTGGGCAGAGGTTGGTTTAACCGAATCATCCAATTCGATGTCCGACAGTTTCTGGCGGCCAATAATTTTTTCCTGGTCCTCGATAGAGAGCGCGTTCCATGCCTCAAGATCGTGAAGGTATTTCTGCACGATGACGTAGCTCCCGCCGGCGAAGGCCGCGTCTTCCTCGCCAATCAGCACGGCGGCGCTTGCCTCTTCCCCTCGCGGATTCTCCGTTCCGTCAACAAAACCGATCAGATCGCGGTCGTCAAAGTAACGGAATCCGTGCACCTCGTCCTGTGGCGTGGTTGCGTTGCCGATCCGCGCCATGATCTGCGTCGCCAGCTCAAAACACAAATCCATTCGTTTTGCGCGAATATGGAAGAGTAGGTCCCCAGGTGTGGAAACTGCATGACGTGTCCCTGCGCGAATCTCCCGAAATGTGTGGAGTTCGGCTGGCCGTGGTGCCCCGAAGAGCTCATCCCAGGCTGTGGACCCAAATCCCATCACGCAAGAGAGTTGCCCTTCGATATCTCTGAACTCAACCGCCCGCAACAAGGCGGCCAGATCGCCGCAGAACGCCCGGATGGTCGCAGCATGTTCGGGACCCTGTTTTATCGTTAAGACCAGAAAGATCGCGGCGCGAGTCAGTTGAGCGGCTACCATTTGCGCAACCTTGCGCATCTCGTTTGAATATTCTTGCGCGGCCATTCGATCTAATGTCATTCAGTCTGGTCCTCCCAGCGCTGCCGGCGAGATCCCCCTTTCGGCGGATTGGCTGCACGCATGGGAAAAACTCGCCCTATAACATAGCAAAGTGAATTCCACCTGGCGAGAGAAGAACGAAATCCGATTTCTGCAAGGCCCTTTGTTTAGGACTCCAAACTTAAGATTACTTTTCCCCTCGCGTGTCCTTCCCCAAAATACCGGACCGCCTCAACCGCCTCGCTCAAACTGTAGCTCCTATCGACCACGGGCGTGATTTTCCCGGATTGCATAAGCTCACACAGAACTGTCAGGTCCTCTTTGTTTATCCTCGCCAGAAATATGATTAACTTCTGGCTTATAAACGGGGACAACACGAGCGATTTGATCATGGGAGCGAAAAGTCCGATCGTCCAGCGCTGGTGCTGCACTCCCACCGTGATGTAGCACCCCTGGGCTTTCAAAACCCGCCGGCACTCTGAGAGCGAATGGTTGCACACGCAGTCGAAGATGATGTCGTACCGTAGCCCTCCTGCGGTGAAGTCCTCGTGCGTGTAATCGATCACGTGATCGGCGCCGATCGCTCGGACCATTTTCACGCTCTTGGTACTGCAAACACCCGTCACCTCAGCGCCGAATGCTTTGGCGATCTGCATGGCGAACATGCCCACCCCACCGGCGGCAGCATTGACCAGGACCTTCTGCCCCGGTTGAATGTGGCCTTTGTCGCGAAGACCTTGCAGCGCGGTGATCCCCGCCACGGGTACGGAGGCCGCTTGCTCAAACGTCATGTTATTTGGCTTCCGCGCCAATTTTGAGTCGGGCGCGCACACATACTCTGCGAAAGTTCCGCGGCACGCGCCGAATACCTCATCGCCGGGCTTGAACTGACTTACTTTCCCGCCAACCGCTTCCACCACGCCCGCCACATCGACACCCGGCCGCGTGGTTTTCGGCCCGAAGACTCCAAACACCAGGCGCAGGCTGTAGGGTTTGCCCTTCATTAACCCCACGTCAAGCGGATTGACGGAAGTCGCCCGAACTTTGATCAGGACTTCATCTTCCTTGGGAGCAGGCTTCTCGACGTCTTCACACTTCAAAACATCGGGTGGGCCGTAATTGTGGTAGACGATCGCCTTCATAATTTGCTCATGAATACTAGTAAGGAGTCTACGCCGTCGCTGCTGCCGGCACCTTTGCGCCCATAATCAGAAGCCACAGCGCGGCAAGGAGTTTAGTCCACCACAGAGTAAGGCGCACTCCGTATTTGTATCTACGCCCGTAGCAGTCCCTTGAGTTCCAGGCTCTTTCGCAACGTAAGCCATTTCGCTCTTGCCGGTGATACACTCCTGCCCGGTTGAGGAGAAGCGTAAATGAAACACGTCCTTCTGCTGATACTCGCCATTCTTGCGCTTTACGCCAACGCGGCTGCCGCCGTTCCCGATGCTCCAATGAAAGTAGGCATTGTTGGCCTGGTCCACGGCCACATTGACTTTGCCTTCCGAGGCGGTTCTTCGCTCGTGCCCGCCGGCGGCCTCTTGCATCGCCCTGATGTCCAGGTCGTCGGAATCGTTGAACCCGACCGGAAGCTCTTCGACTCTTATGCGCAGCGTTACCACTTTCCCGCAAGCATGCACTTCCCCAGTATTCAAGCGATGGTTTCGAGCGTTCATCCGCAAACGGTTTTGGTTTACACAAATATCGCTGATCACCGGCGAGTCGTCGAAGAGTGCGCCGCACTGGGCGTTCACGTCATGGTGGAAAAACCTCTTGCGGTCAGTTATCAGGATGCTCTGGCGATTCAAGACGCAGCGCAGCGTGGCAAGATTCATGTCCTGGTCAATCTTGAAACTTCCTGGTACTCGAGTAACGTTGAGGCATTCCACTTATTGAAGCAGGGATCGCTGGGGCCAATCGTAAAAGCAGTCTTTCGCGACGGCCATCGTGGACCGAATCTGCTGGGCGTCTTCGGACCTGAGTTTCTCACTTTTCTGGCCGATCCAAAACAAAACGGCGGCGGAGCACTCTACGATTTTGGCTGCTATGGAGCGAATTTGATGACCTGGCTCATGGATGGCGAAGCCCCGCTCTCCGTCGCCGCGGTCACCAAGCAGCTTCAGCCCGGGCAATATCCAAAAGTCGATGACGAAGCCGAAATCATTCTGAACTACAAGAACGCAATAGCCATCGTTGAAGCCTCGTGGAACTGGCCCTTCGCCGTCAAACAAATGGATGTATATGGCCGCACCGGTTATGCCAAGTCGATCGATCCGGAAAAGATTGAAGTCCGCAAAGCGAACCAGCCCGAAGGCCTAGTTGCCAAGAGCTCGGTGCTCGCCGCTCCCTATGACGATCCAATCCATTACCTAGCCGCCGTAATAAACGGTGAGATTCAGGAAGGAGACAGCCTTTCTTCACTGAAGAACAACTTGATCGGGTCGGAAATCCTGGATGCGGCGCGGCAGTCGGCTCAGACAGGCAAGACGGTTCAGTTGCCTCTGGCAAAGTAAACGCGAGTCCACATTTTCCCGATGCCGGAGCGTCATTTGCCGCTTGGCGACCGCATTTTGTGACCATGTTGCAGGCGCCAAGCAACCGCCGCAACCGCCCGAGTCATCAACAAAATAAGATTATCCTCCAACCACCAGGAGCCAAATTGTCCCGAGAAATCCCTGTCCGTAGCTCTTCACTATTGCTCGCCCTGCTTCTGCTCGTCAGTATGCCGTCTTCGGCCGGCCCGAAAACTGTCACCTTCAAGATTCCCCCCATCAAAATACCGATGCAGATCAAAGATCAGCCCATCTCCATAACAGCCTGGGGACTGATCACGTGGAGGTCGAAGGAACGCGATCTGAACGTACTCGATCTTGAGCTGGATGCCGACCTCACGGAGCTGGCGCAGAACATGACTCCGCTCATGAGCGCTCAGCTCGACAAAGCTGACCGCTGCGCCGACCACATCGCGATTCAACATGCCACGCTCACGCCTATCGCGCCGGCCAGCCGCGCCGTCGTGCAATTGCACTATGAACGCTGGGCCTGCATAAAAATCTTCCACAAAGACGAACCCAAAAGGCTGGTCGAAGGCAACGCCGTGATTCAAATGAAACTCACGCCTGCCATTCAAGAAAACAATACCGAGTTGCGTTTAGTGCCGGAGGTCGAGAGCATTGAAGCCGACCATTCTCTGGGCGAGCTGCTTCGTTCCGGCGCCGTGGGCGAGATGATTAAAGAAAAAGTCCGCAACGCCATTCTCAACGCCATGAACAAAGGCACCAACCTCTCCGCGACTTTGCCGCCGGCAGTGCAGGGCTATGCCACTCTGCAAAAAGCAGAATTCAGGGCCACTCCCGCCGGAGGCCTGCTGGTCGTTCTCGACGGCCAAATCAAGATCACCAACCAACAGATTCGGGCCCTGTCGAAGCAGGTAAAGGAAGGGGAGGCGGGGGCACAATAGGCCTCTGTCCAACGAGTAGCTATGGAATTGCTCCCTATCCCCGGCGCGGAAATTTACTATGACGCCCACTTTCTTCCGCCCGAAGAAGCGGCCCGACTTTTCAATTCGCTATTTACCGAATGCCCCTGGCAGCGCCGTGCTGGCCCGTTCGGGCACGAGGTTCCGAGAGACGAAGCCTATTATGGCGATCCTGGGACCGAATACACCTATTCGCGCCGCGAGTACAAACCTCTGGCCTGGATTCCGGAGCTGCTCTCCTTGAAAGCCCGCGTTGAAGCAGCTACGCCATTGGCCGCCCACGCCAATCTTGGTTTGCCGCAGTTGCCTTACAATGCCGTGCTCTGCAATCTCTACCGCAACGGCAACGATAGCATAGGTTTGCACGCCGATGCCGAGCCGGAAATGGGCCCGGTGATCGCCTCCCTGAGTTTGGGCGCCGAGCGGCTGTTCCGCCTCAGGCAAAAGAACGGGACTGTCGTATTTTTTGAGCGCTTGCCAAACGGCAGCCTGTTGATCATGGCTGGGGCGACGCAAAAGCATTTCAAACACGAAGTTCCCAAGGAACCCGAAGTTGCTCAGCCGCGCATCAACCTCACCTTTCGCACCATCCACCACCAATAGCCTGGCCCTGAATCTGTGGAAATTTCCACAGCGCCAGCGTAAGATCGAACGCCTCAAACCGGAGGCAGAAATGATCCTTGGGATGACGACGGCGACCTTCACCCTGATCCACGTTCTGATCAGTCTGCTGGGAATCGGATCGGGATTCGTAGTGATCTTCTTCGGCTGGCTCGCGGGGAAAAGGCTGGCGGGGTGGACCGCGCTTTTTCTCACCACAACCCTGCTGACCAGCGTGACCGGATTCTTTTTCCCCTTCGCTCGCCTCTTGCCCTCGCACAAAGTTGGAATCGTCTCACTGATTGTGCTGGCGGTAGCGATCCTGGCGCTCTATGCCTTTCATCTTGCAGGCCCCTGGCGCCGGACCTATGTGATCTGCGCAGCCATCGCCGAGTACCTTAACGTCTTCGTTTTGGTCGTCCAGTCCTTCGAAAAAGTGCCGCAGTTGAAAGCTTTGGCCCCAACTCAATCCGAGCCTCCATTCCTGGTCGCGCAGACTGTGGTTCTATTGTTTTTCGTTGCGCTCACCATTCTGGCGGCGAAGAGATTTCGAAGCGATCAAGCCGAGACGGCTTGATTAGTAAGCGGTTCCCGCCAACCAATTGCAACTTTTTGAGAATGAGAATTCTCTAATAGACAGGGCGAACTATGGACAACCAGCGGGTACGCCACTCAGGCTCATCCCAAGGCGATATACTGTAAGCCGAGTAACGTTCTATTCATAATTCATGAGTCTTACCAATCTGCAACGCAGTCTGCTGGTTTCACTCTTGGCACTGCCACTCGCCGGATGTTTGTTTCGCTCCCATAAGGTTGAACGCCAGGTCAGTCCGCAACCCTTAAAGTCGGCGACCCAGCAGGACCTCCTCGCTTACATCGACGCTCAGGCTGCGAAGATTCGCTCCATGCAGGCCACCGTTGATATCGATACAACCGTCGGCGGCAGCAAGAAGGGAGTAGTCACCGATTATCAGAGCATCCGCGGGTACATTCTGGCCCGCAAACCAGCCATGCTGCGCATGATCGGGCTGCTGCCCGTGGTGCGGACTCAGGCTTTTGACATGGTCAGTGATGGCACTCAATTCAAGCTCTGGATTCCCCCCAAAAACCGGTTTGTCATCGGACCCGAGGATGTGCCTGTGCCTAATCCCCAGCAGCCGCTGGAGAACCTGCGTCCTAAAATCATTTACGACGCACTCTTGATTCCAGCCATCGACCCGCAGAACGAAATCGCGGTCATGGAGAACGGTTATGAGACGGTCATTGACTCCCGCCGCCATCGCGTGGAGGTGCCGGACTACGAAATTCTAATCATCGGGAAAAACGCTCTAGGATGGATACTCGAACGCAAGATCGTCTTCAGCCGCACCGATCTTTTGCCCCACCGCCAGATGGTGTATGACTACGCCGGCAACATGGTAACCGACGCGCATTACGAGGGCTATAAAGATTACGATGGCATCAATTTTGCCTCCCAGGTTGAGATTTCGCGTCCGCAGGAGGAATATGACATCACTCTGACGATGGTAAAGCTGCAATTCAACCAGCCCTTGCCCGACGACAAATTTCTTCTCCAGCAGCCTCCGGGGGCCCAGGTAGTGCGCCTGAACCAGCCGTCCACCAGCCAGGTGAGCGGAGTGCAGGGCGATCCAAAATAGAACTCGCAACTCCATTGGCAACAAGCTCATGATGAACAAAATGATTGTCTCGAACCTGCTGCACCGCCCCCTGCGGTCGGCCATCAGCATTGTGGCGGTTGCCCTTGAAGTCACGCTGATCTTGCTCATCGTGGGTTTGTCGCTGGGCATGCTCAGCGACGCCCGGCAACGGCAACAGGGCATTGGGGCTGATGTGGTCGTGCTGCCTCCCGGATCTTCTGCCATCGTTTCTTTTACCGGGGCCCCCGCGCCAATCAAGATCGCCGACATCTTAAAAAAGTTGCCGCACATCGTCGCCGTCGCGCCTGTGCTGATGCAGCTTTCAGCCGCTGGAACCGTGGAGACAATTTACGGAATCGACCTCAAGAGCTATGAATCATTGGGCGGTCCGTTCACCTATCTTCATGGCGGCCCATTTCAGGGACCAAACGACGCTTTGGTCGATGATTTTTTTGCCCAGGGCCATCATGTGAAGGTCGGAGACACGATTGAAATCCTGAATCACCCTTTCCGGGTTGCTGGCATCGTGGCCCACGGCAAAGGCGCACGAAAGTTTCTGCCCATTACGACTTTGCAGGATTTGATTGGAGCGCAGAACAAGGCTTCCGCTTTTTACCTGAAACTGGACAACCCCAACAACGCCGACGTTGTCATCAAGGAGATCAAGAGCGTGCCGGGAATGGGGGATTACGTCATACGTTCCACGCGTGAATATCTGTCGATGATGACTCCCAGCGCGCTTCCCGGGCTCTCGGCATTCATCAACGTTGTAATCGCGATTTCCGTGACCATCGGCTTTATCGTGATCTTCCAGGCCATGTACACCGCCGTCATGGAACGCACCCGTGAGATTGGCATTTTGAAGTCGCTGGGCGCATCGAAGCTTTATGTCGTGAACGTCGTTTTGCGGGAAACCGTTCTGCTGGCCGTTGGAGGCGTCATCGTCGGCGTGGTGGTCAGTCTGATCGCGCGCCTCGCCATGCGCGAAAAATTGCCCACCTTGCCCGTTGTCGTGACCGGCGGTTGGATTCTTCGCTCGACCATCATCGCTATCGTCGGCGCTGTGCTGGGAGCGTTATATCCAGCCTTCAAAGCCGCCCAGAAAGACCCGATTGATGCCCTGGCCTATGAGTAGCTGTTGTCAGCTTTTGTTTTTCCCGATATGCAAGGGGCCGATTTCCTCTGCGCCCTCAGCGGTAAAAGATCACTCCGCTGACTGAATCGATCGCGCAAGCGCTTCTCGCGCCACCAGCCTCTGCTCCCCCTTCCCTAAATTTTTCAGCGCGAACTCGCCGGCCTTCACTTCATTTTCCCCGACGATCAGCGCAAACTTCGCTCCAATCTTGCTCGCTGTCTCCAGCGATTTCTTCAGCCGGAAATTTTCATCGCCCAGCTCAACGACAATGTCATGCCGTCGCAACTCCCGCGCCAGCCGCGCCGCCTCGCGGTCCATGCCCGCGCCCAAGGGCGCAATGTAAACATCTGGCTCGCGCTGCACCGCCTCCGCCGACTCCTTCAGCGCCAGCACCAGGCGATCTTCGCCGATGGAAAATCCCACCCCCGGCGCTGCTGGCCCGCCCAGCGACTCCGAAAGTCCGTCATAGCGCCCGCCGCCTAAAATCGCGTTCTGCGCCCCCAGCGCGCCGTGGGTGAACTCAAACGCAGTCCGCGTGTAGTAATCCAGCCCCCGCACCAGCCTGTCGTTTATATGAAACTCGACACCCACCGCGCGCAAAATGCTTTTCACTTCTTCAAAATGCCTGCGGCATGGCTCATCCAGAAATTCGCTGATCCGCGGCAGCTTCTCGATGATCGGCTGATCTTCCGGAACTTTGCAGTCAAACACCCGCAGCGGATTCGTCACCGCGCGCCGCTGGCAATCGGCGCACATTCTATCCACCACCGGCTCTAAAGCCTTGCGCAAAGCCTCGTTGTATCGTGCGCGATCATTCACACAGCCGATGGAATTGAGCTGCAACGTCCATCCCGTAATGCCCAGCCGGTCCAGAAACGTCGCCAGCAGTTCCAGCAACTCCGCATCCCGCGCCGGAGACTCGCTGCCCGCGCTCGGTGGCCCAATCACCTCCGCGCCAATCTGATAAAACTGCCGGTAGCGTCCCTTCTGCGGCCGCTCCCGCCGAAACATCGGCCCAGTGTAGAACAGCTTGTTCAGCCCGCGATCCCAGAGCTTGTGCTCGATGTAAGCCCGCACTACGCCCGCCGTGTTTTCAGGACGGAGGGTCAAAGATTGGGGAGCCTCAAAACCCTCAATAACCAGTTCTTCGAGATCCACACCTTGTTCCTTCGCGAAGGTTTTCAGTGCGGGAGGAATTGTCCCTGCCAGCGTTACAAGCAGGAGTTGCAATTTGTCGAGCCCCTGCCACGACGGGCCGTCCTTTGCAAGCTGCCGGATGTCCTGAGCGGTGATCCCGTACTTGAACCTGACAAGTACCGGATGTCCGTTCTGAATGACGTACAAAGTGCGAGCTGCACGACCTCGTGGGATACCTGCCTGCGGTGGTGGAAGGTTTTCAACGGGGCTGGTTCGACCCATGTGCTTTATCATCCACTCCTTCTGGAGGATAAAGTCGGCGGGGTCGGCACCGTCTTCCCACGTATACATTTCTTTCGCGACAATATCCGTCTCTTCCCCCACGCTTCGCGCGAACAGCTGCGTCTCCTCGAAAATCGGCGTGCGAATCTCGTGAAAGTTGTACACACGAAACACATCGCGCGCCGCCGCCTCGACAAAGTTCCACAGCGCTGTCTCCGGCGGCAGCAGATCTCGCGTTCCCCGGACCGCTTTGATTTTTGGCTCTTGGCTATTGCCCATTGGCTTAAACAGACTGTGCGGGGACAGCCGCCCTCGGCTGTCCGGGCGAGCGAAGCTCGCCTATTCCCCATGAACCTCAAAACTTGTCATCCTGAGCGAAGTGAGTTCATTCGCTGCGCGAATGACCGCTTGTTTATTGCCGTCCGCATCAGCAACCCCAGGGAATTCTCACGAGTACTAGTAACTCCGCCGCTGATTCGCTCCGCGAATCAGCCACTCCGCTTGCTAGCCTTCCCTCAAATACTCATCCTTATACCCCAAATAATTCCGCGCATACCGCAGGATGCTCTCCTGGTCTTTCTCCTCCAGCTTCCTGCGAAACTTGCCCGGCGATCCCATCCACAGCGATCCCGGTTCCACAATCGTCTTCTCCGGTATTAGCGTCCCCGCCGCAATAATCGATCCCGCTCCAATCACCGCGCCATTCAGAATGATCGATCCCATCCCGATCAGGCAGCGGTCTTCGATGGTGCAGCCATGCAGCGTGACCGAATGCCCCACAGTGACGTAGTCGCCGACAAAAACTCCGTACTGCTGTTTCATCCCATGCAGCACGCTGCAATCCTGAATGTTCGAATGCGCGCCCACGCGAATCGAATGCACATCTCCACGCAGCACCGCATTCATCCATACGCTGGCATGCTCGCCGAGCACGACGTCGCCGATGATCTGCGCCGACTCATCGACAAAACACGACGCCCCAATCACCGGCGACTTTGCCTTATACGAGCGAATCATGGCTTGAATCGAAAGAAATTGAACATACCACGCCGCAAGGGAGAGATGTAAGGGCTTACATTCGCTGGCTGTGTGGACGCGGACTTGCCCTGAGCGAAGTCGAAGGGGACCCGCCCGCGTGAATGAGGTGTGGTTACTTCTGCGTTCTCACTTCTGTCTTCCTAATTTTCCGTCACCTCAGGCACCTGACCCGGATGCGGCACCTTCGGCGGTTTGGGAGCAGGAACCGGTGGCACCGGAGGGATCTCGACCATCGCCGATCCCTTGCGGATCGCGATCGTGCCATGCTCGTTGTTCAGGGTCAGCCGCGGCCCCCCGATGCCGATCGTGCCCGTCGCCGAAGCATTGTCATCCTGGCTTTCGATCTTTACCTCTTTGAAGTCCGATTCAATTTCTCCTCCCCTTGCCCGCGCATCGATCTGGAAACCCGCTTTGTCGGGCAAGTAAAGCTCGATCTCGCTGTTGCGGTTGTTCACGTCGACGGCGCCCAACTTGTTCATGTGAACTTCAATCGAGCCATTTTCATTCTGTACGCGAACATCGCCATTTACCCCAGTCAGGCGAACGTCCTTTGACCGCGTCATCAAGCGAAACGGCCCGGCTAAGTCGTTGGCCCGCAGGTCGCCGTTGTCTATATCCATGTCGCCGTCCAAACGGGCAAATTCCAGGTCGGTACGCGCTGATTTGAAGATGACAGGGCTCGAAATCTTCGCGAATTTCAGGCTGTCAAATTCTCCGTTGATGTGCGCCGTCCCTTTGATCTCTTCTAACGACACTTCATCGCCCGCGCCCTGCACCGAAACATCGCCGGTAATCTGTGAAATCCGCGATGAGCCATGCCGCAGGTTCACGCTCACATTCCCGTTCACATCCGATGCCGTAAGTTCACCGCGTCCGGAAAGGTCCAGATCGCCATCGCGGCCCACCACGCTGATGTCGCCGCGATGCGAAGCAATGGTCACCGCCGCCTTGCGCGGAATCGTGATCTCCAGGTCTGTCACTATGCTGTGATCGCCCGCTCCTTGCGTGTTTGCATTCACCGTGACCGTCTGGCCGTTCACCGAGATCTGTGGCTTCGTCTGCACATTCCACTTGTCGGCCTCCTGCTGGCTGTCCGCGTTCACGCGTTTGTGCACCGTCACGTGAATTTGATCATCGTTCCCCGTATTCACCTGCACCGACCCGCGATCGCTCGTGACGCGCAGCCCGGCGCCCGCAGGGAATGCCTGGGTCAGCTGATCGTCGTAGTTATAGGGATGGCCGAACAGTTGAAAGTTCCCGTCATCCACGTCAATCTGGTCGCCCAACTCCCGCCAGTTCACATGGGAAGCTTGCGTCGCCGCCAGCCCCAGCAAAATCAGGACAATCAGCAGAAAAATCCCGCCCCCGCCAATTCCCGGAGCCCGTGTTCCTTCCTTCTGCGCCTGCTGATATTCGATCAGCTTGATTACGCCCCACAGAATGATGAGCAATGGCCAGAAGCGGGCAAATAAATCTCCCAGTTGCTGCCACGAAACCACACGCATGTTTCCCAGGAGAAAAATCACCCCCAGGATGATCAGCACCAGCGGCCCTGCAATCGAACGCCGGCGTCGCGGCGGCAGAACTGGAGAAGGAGGCGGAGGCGCTGCCGGACTAGACATGGTGCACCTCACCAGAAGGCGAAGCGGTCGGCTGAGGAGCCTGCCCGCTCGGCGCCACGTTTCCCGGCGGCAGCATTTCGACATGCCCTTCCGTCGACGCGCCGCCCGCCAGCAGTTTGATCCCGCCAATCACCAGCAGAATCACCGGCCAGCTGCGCCCCCAGCTGATGTGGCCGAAGTTATCGAGCAAACCCAAAATGCCAATCGTAACCAGCACTGCCGGCCCCATCAGGCACCGCGCACGGCAACGCGCGCACTGGCATCCAGCATTGCCGCCCAGCAAACCCCACCGCCGCGCCCCTAACCATCCGCCTAGCAAGATCAGCACGAACGGCCACAGCCGGTCTACGCCGAACTCAAACATGCCCATCGTATGCAACAGGAACAGCACGCCCAAGCCGATCAACACGATCGCGCCCGTCGGCACTTTCGACATGTCCGTCTTCTGGCCCGTGCTGAACGTCTGCCCTAAGCCAAATGGATCGGGGGCAGGCTGGCCCGCTTGGATCGCCCTAGCAGAACGGACGGCATCGAGGATCTGGTAGAAGTAGAAAAAACCGAGTGAGAGGCCCAGTATCACGTGCAGAAAGTCGGGCAAGTTGCTAGTCTGGGCAACCACTAGAAATACAAAAACTCCCAGGTGGGCCAGTCCCTTCGCATATTGCCCGGTGTAGACTGCGCCCACGCCAAAGGGAAAGAATCCCGCCAGAATTCCCGCCACCGTCGGATTCGGACCGGACGTGGGCTGCGCGGCTGGAACCGCGGCCGGAACAAATCCCGAAGCCGTATTCGTCGCCGGCTGCACACCTTCCAGCCTTGCCGCCAGACAGTTCTCGCAGTACACCACTCCTCGGACCGTGCGCGTACAACTCGCGCAGAGCGCCTTGCCGCAAGTGCGGCAGTAAGCTACCGCCTCCGTTGTGTTGTGGTTGGCGCAGTTCATGAGTCCCCCCTGTCAGTGGCGATCGTCACTACAGGCAGACCGTCAGGCAAAGCGGCCAGCACCGGCACGTTCTCTCCCTGGCTGTAGTTGCGTTCCTGCTTTTGCTCCGGTTGTCCACTCGTATTGTTGTTTTTCCGCTCCTTCTCACTCGGTTCCGGCGCAGGCTCAACCGGGGTTGTTGCCCGCTTAAAGTCCCTCACCCGCGATTCGATCTCATACACAAACCGGATATTCTCGTAATACTTCACCACTCGGCCGCTGGTCTCGTAATAGCCGCGCCGGATGGAACTGGGCCGCAAATCGGACATCCGCAAATCCGTCAGCTTCACTCCCGCCAGACTCAGCGACATCGAAAGCGCAAAAAACGCCATGCCAAAAGACATGGCGAACCTCGGCTGCCGTGCCACCGCAAACACCGGACGCAGCCATCCTGCCATTTGGTCTTTCCAGGTAATGTGCTCCGCCGATGCTTTCGCGCGACCGCTCTCCCGCCCAATCGTCGCCACCAGGATGTTGCTTGCCAGGCTCGCTGGCGGTTCCACTTCCTCGAGCGACCTCAGCCATCGCCGCCCCGCCTCCGCTTCCGCGAACATCGGCCCGCAGACCGCACACACCCGCGCATGAGCTCTGAACCTCTCCAGCCGTTGCCCGGTCAAAGTCTCGTCCATGGCCTCGCTGAGAAGCGCCTCAAACTCCACGCACTGCATAGTGTTTTGGTTTTGCCCTTCCATCACATCACCTGCCTATAGGTACGTTGAAGCAACCGCGCAAGTTCCGCCCTTCCGCGATTTATTCTCGATTTCACAGTCCCTTCCGGGACCCTCAAAACTCCGGCAATTTCCCTGTAATCCATATCTTGCAGGTCGCGAAGAATCACCGCCTCCCGCAGGTCGGGCGAAAGCTTCTGCAGCGCGGCATGCACCTTTTCCCGCGTCTCCCGGCTTTGCGCGCTGGCGTCCGGCGCAGGAGCTTTGTCTTCAATTCGCTCGCTCAGCGCTACTGCGTCTTCCTGCTCGGAAATAGGCGCGTCCAGCGAATCGGTCACCCGGTCTTGTTTGCTGCGCCGGAAGTGGTCCACCAGTAGATTTCTGGTGACCGCGGTTACCCAGGTCAAAAACGCGCCTTTTTCAACGCTGTAAGTGTTCAAGGTGCGGTACATCTTGATGAAGACCTCCTGTGTGAGGTCCTGCGCGTCATCCGCCGATCCCGCGAAACGATAGCAGATATTGTAGATTCGCCGCTGATACTGCTGCACAATCTCCTCCCAGGCCACCACGTCGCCCGCCACGCAGCGACGGACCAGCAATGCCACGACCTGGGTGTCTTCCAACCCGCACTCCCCGGAACTCCTGGTCTTTCAGCCTTGGCGGCCCGAGCACACTATAGGCTTTAACACCACAATGTTGATACGTTCTTGTGGCCCCAAAAGTTCAGGACATCGAAAAACAGGGCATTGTAGCAGGGAAACTCAAGGCTGGGGCGAATATCCGGCGAAGATCTGGCAGCCGTGCCAACCGCGACGGGAATACGCTGGGCTTTAGCCCCAGTGCCCGGGTTTGGGTGGCGCAGCGCTTCAGCGCTGCGGTCCAGAGCGCTTAAGGGGCGGCTTCAACCGCTGAGGCAAAGAATCCTACTTGGTCACACTCAGCGTGAACGTCACCGTCTGCGTCATATTCCCGCCGCTCGCGGTCACAACCGGACGCACGGTCGTGACGCTCGCGCTTGATCCTTTCGTCAACGTAAGAGTTGTGCTTCCCGTCGCTTGCACGGTCACCAGGCTGAAGCTCGCGCTTACCCCCGCCGGCAATCCCGCGATCGAAAACGACACCGCCGAGGTGAATCCGCCCAGCGGACGGGTGGTCAACACTAACTTCGCCGGAGTCTTCGAACTGGCCGAAACTGCGCTCGTGCTCGCCGAAAGGCTGAACCCCGGAACATTCACGCTCACCGTCGCCGTCTTCGTCACTCCACCGCCGGTGGCCGTAACCGTCAGCGAGTATGTCCCGGCTACAACGGTCGCTCCCGCCGTCAGAGTCAAAGTGCTGCTTCCCGAGCCCGGCGCCGAAATGCTGGCCGGCGCGAACTGCGCCGTCATTCCCGCCGGCATCCCTTTGATCTGGAATGCAACCGCCGAATTAAACGTCGCATTTCCCGTAGTCGTAAACGTCACGGTCTTACTGCTTCCAGTTGAAATGCTCACCGCCGTTGCCGGAGCTGCCGCCAAAGTGAACGTCGGGGCCGGCAGTACCGTCAAGCTCACCGATCGGCTCTGGCTTTTCCCGGCGCCGCTCGCGGAAACGTTGATGGCGTATGTCCCCGCCACCGCGCTCGTCGCAGCCGTCAGCTTCAGCGTGCTCGTCCCCGAACCCGGTGAAACCAGAGTTGCTGGAGTGAGCGTCCCTGTCACCCCTTTCGGCAATCCGCTCAACGAAAGTGTAACCGCGGCCTTGAACCCTCCACTGATCGTGGTGCTCACACTCTGGCTGACGCTGGCGCCACCTACCGTCACCGTAGCGTTCGCCGGCACGCTCAACTGAAACCCCGGAGGAGTCGTCGCGCTCGCCCACTGCCCAACCAGCGCATTCGCATCTACCGACCCCAGTCCCGTAGCCAGGTCATAGCCTGCGCCCGCGCTGAATCCCGTGACCCCGGGAACGCTGTTGTTCCCCGACGTCACATCATGAAACACCGCTGCCCCACCCGAATTCTGCTGGTTCGCCGAACCATAAAATGCCGGGTTCGCATTCCCCTGCCGCGCTCCGCTGTTCTGCACCACCAGCGCCATCAGCCCGGCAAACGAAGGCGAAGCCGCCGACGTTCCCCCAATCACCCACATCGATCCGTTGATGTAAACCAAATATCCATCATGCCCCGCTGCGGTCAGCGAGACATCCGGCACATCCCGTTTCTCGTCCGCCGGCACGCCTTTGCCGCTCTGCCATGAGGGTTTGGAATAAACCGTGCTTGCTCCGCCGCCGCTGGCCCATAGTCCTGAACTTCCGCTTTCATTCCACACGTTCTCCGGAATGTAACTCAGCGCCGATCCCTGCGTCCCTCCCGCATTCGACCATCCCCAATACGCACTCGCATTGCTGTCGTTGAACTGCGTCCCTCCCACGCACACGCTGTATGGCGTTGAGCACAATCCGTTCACGCCAAGCCCCGCCGTCGCGCGCGAGGCAGAAGACGCATCGCACCCCGCCGCGCCGCTGTCGCCGGAAGAAACGAACACGGTAATTCCTTCTGCCGCCGCCTGCTGCCAAAGGCTGTTGATGAAGCTGTTTCCCGAGCTGCCCAGCGCCGCCTCGCACAGCCCAAAACTTGGGCTCATCACTGGCGCCAGGTTATGGTTCACGATGTACTGCGCCGAAAGATACACGCCGTCGCTCGAACTCGTCGAAGCCGAAACCACAAAGTCGATGGTGGCGTTTCTGGCCACCGCTCCCGACCAT
>Ga0335076_10002988_pt1 | contig 16899 bp, 15 predicted proteins | sample Lox_Sample_25_FD_206717 | JGI IMG/M metagenome (GOLD analysis project Ga0335076, IMG submission 206717) | Soil microbial communities from Loxahatchee National Wildlife Refuge, Florida, United States - Lox_Sample_2.5 | ecosystem: Environmental > Terrestrial > Soil > Wetlands | place: USA... | reverse complement strand
TCCTCGCCTTCCAATATCCGGTCGAGATTCCCGGCGTCAACAACATGTATTTCCTGCGCGCCGCGCTCAATTCGCTGCGCCGGGCGCGCGGCGAGAACGAGCTCGATGCCGGCCAGTTCCTGAAAGCGGTGCGCGCCAAGCTGAAGCTGCTCGAGATCGGCGACGATCTGCTGCAGCGCGCGGTCAATGCCGGCTTCTCCGGCGGCGAGAAGAAGCGCAACGAGATCTTCCAGATGGCGATGCTCGAGCCGAAGCTCGCCATTCTGGACGAGACCGATAGCGGCCTCGACATCGACGCGCTGAAGCTGGTTGCCGGCGGCATCAACAAGCTGCGCGCCCCGGACCGCGCCATGGTGCTGATCACCCATTACCAGCGCCTGCTTGACTATGTCGTGCCCGATCGCGTCCATGTCCTGAGCGGCGGCCGTATCGTCAAATCCGGCGACAAGACGCTCGCGGCGGAGCTCGAGCGGCATGGCTATGCCGCTTACGAGGCGGCGTGAGGCGCGCGATGATCGTCAAAGCCGAGACCGCGCCTTACGTCGAGGCCTTCGCCCAGCGCGACGGCGCGGGCGAGCCGCATTGGCTCGCGGCGCGGCGCGCCGCGGCGCTCGCCAATTTCGGCGACAAGGGCTTCCCGACGCGCCGCCAGGAAGCGTGGCGCTTCACCGACCTCAGGCCCTTGCAGCGCACTGCCTTTCCGCCGGCGAGCGGCGGCGGCTCGGTATCCGCTGCGCTCGAGGCCTATCACTGCGCCTTTGCCACGCACCGGCTGGTGCTGATCGACGGCAAAGTCGCGCCCGCGCTGTCCGATCTCGGCGCGCTGCCCCAAGGCGCCTTTCTCGCGTCGACGACCGAGACGCTCGCCGACGCGCCCGATCTCGTCGCGGCCGCGCTCGAGGAGAGTGATGCGCAAGGCAATCAGCCCTTCGCCTCGCTCAACGCCGCCTTCTTCACCGATGGCTTCGTGTTGGCGCTGGAGCCGGAAACGGTGCTCGATCGCCCGGTCGAGATACTGCATGTCGCCTCGGCAGGCGCGCCACCACGCTCGCACCATCTGCGCAACTTCGTGCGCCTCGGCGCCAACAGCCGCGCCGTGCTTCTCGAGACTTATGCCGGCGCCGGCGCGCATTGGTCCAACACCGTGACCGCGCTCCATCTGCGCGACGGCGCCGCGCTGCATCACGCACGGCTCCAGGACGAGAGCGCCGAAGCCCTGCATTTCGCGGTGAGCCGCGCCCGTCTCGGCCGGCAAGCTCACTATCGCAGCTTCGTCCTCACCCTGGGTGGGCGGCTCTCGCGGCAGGATCTGCTCGTGCGGCTCGACGGCGAGGGCGCCGAGCTCGGGCTCGATGGCGCTTATCTCCTGCGCGGCGAGCAGGAGGCGACGAACGCCACTTTCGTCGATCACGCGGCGCCGGGCTGCACCACGCGCGAGCTGTTCAAGGGCGTCGTCGCCGACCGCGCCCATGGCGTCTTTCTCGGCTCGATCGGGGTCCGCCCCGAGGCGCAGAAGACCGATGCGAATCAGCTCAACAAGAACCTGCTGCTGAGCCGCCGCGCCACCGTCGACACCAAGCCCGAGCTCGAGATTCTCGCCGACGATGTCAAATGCAGCCATGGCGCCACGGTGGGCGATCTCGACGAAGCCGCACTCTTCTATCTCCGCACCCGCGGCATCGCCGAGGGTGAGGCGCGGCGGATGCTGATCGAGGCTTTCGCCGCCGATGCGCTGGAGCGGGTCGAGCCGGCGGCGCTTCGAGCTTATCTTGCGCACCATCTGCAATCCTGGCTTGGCCGGGGCGAGGAGGGCGGTCGATGACGCACATCTCTCCCTTGCGCACGCCCGCTGCGGCATCGTTCGATCCGCGCGCGGTGAAGCGCGACTTTCCGATTTTCGAGCGCCATCCCCGCCTCGTCTTCCTCGACAGCGGAGCCAGCGCGCAGAAGCCGGCGGTGGTGATCGATGGCATCGCCGAGTTCTATCGCAGCGACTACGCCAACATCCATCGCGGGGTCTATCACCTGTCGGCGCGCTCGACCGAGCTCTACGAGGCGGCGCGCGAGCGCGCGCGGCGCTTCCTCAACGCGGGCGATGCGGCCGAGATCGTTTTCGTGCGCGGCGCCACCGAGGCGATCAATCTCGTTGCCAACAGCTGGGGCGCCAGCTTTCTGGCGCCGGGCGATGAGGTAGTGATCACCGAGCTCGAGCACCACGCCAATATCGTGCCCTGGCAGCTCTTGCGCGACCGCGTCGGCTTCACCCTCAAAGTGGCGCCGGTGGACGCGACCGGCGGGCTCGACCTCGCTGCCTTCGAGGCGCTTCTCGGCCGGCGCACGAAGCTGGTCGCGGTCACCCATCTCGCCAATGCCACGGGCGCGTTGCTGCCGGTGGCGGCGATCGTGCGGCTCGCCCATGCCAAGGGCGCCAAGGTACTGATCGATGGCTGCCAGGCGGCGCCGCGTATGCCCGTCGATGTCCGTGCGCTCGATTGCGATTTCTATACCTTCTCCGGCCACAAGACCTATGGGCCGACCGGCATCGGCGTGCTCTATGCCCGGAAGGCGATCCTCGACACGATGCCGCCCTGGCAGGGTGGCGGTGACATGATCCTCAACGTCACCTTCGAGCAGACGACGTTCCAGGATCCGCCGGCGCGGTTCGAAGCCGGCACGCCCGATATTTCCGGCGCGATCGGCCTTGCCGTCGCCCTCGACTATATCGACGGGCTCGGGCGCGAGGCGATCCTCGCGCATGAGATGGCGCTGACGGCCTATGGCGTCGACCGGCTGTCGCGGCTGCCGGGTGTCCATATCGTCGGCGCCGGGCAGCAGCGCTACGCCATCCTGTCCCTCAACGTCGACGGCATCCATCCGCACGACCTTGCCACCATTCTCGATCAGCACCATATCGCCGTACGCGCCGGCCATCATTGCGCACAGCCGCTCGTCGACAAGATCGGGTTCGGCGCCACGACGCGCGCCTCGCTCGGCATCTACAATGACGAAAGCGACATCGACGCGCTTGCCGAGGCCATCGTGGCGGCGCAGAAGATGTTCAAACGGTAAGCCCCATGGATCTTCGCGACCTCTATCAGGACATCATCCTCGATCACGGGCAGCATCCGCGGAATTTCCGCAAGCAGGAGCAGCCGAGCCACTTCGCCAACGGCCATAATCCGCTCTGCGGCGACCGGGTCACGGTCTATGTGACGCTCGACGGCGACCGCATCCGCGATGTGAGCTTTCAGGGCCGCGGCTGCGCCATCTCCCAGGCCTCGGCCTCGCTGATGACCGAGATCCTCAAGGGGAAGACCCTGGCGGAGGCGGAAGCGCTTTTCGCCGGCTTTCGTGCCAAGGTCACCGGCGGCGAGGCGCCGCCGACACCGGCGCCGCTCGAGGATGATATGGAGCGGCTCGAGCCGCTGACCGGGGTCAAATCCTATCCCGCCCGCGTCAAATGCGCGACGCTCGCCTGGCATGCTTTCGAGGCGGCGCTAAAAAACGGCGCCACCGGCGCCACGGTGAAGACGGAGTAGAGGATGCCGGCGCCGGACGACAGAGACCTCTTCGACTTCACGCCGCGCCAAGACGAAGCCGGCGACGAGGTTGCGCGGCCTGAGCCCGATGGCGGCGATCCCGTGCTGCAGGAGCAGGTGCTCGAGGCGCTGAAGACGGTGCGCGATCCCGAGATCCCGGTGAACCTCGTCGATCTCGGCCTCATCTACGAGCTCCTCGTCAACAAGGACGGCACCGTCTATGTCGAGATGACCCTGACGACGCCAGCCTGTCCCGTCGCCGGCGGCCTGCCGGCCCAGGTGCAGGAGGCGATCGCCGCGGTGCCCGGCGTGCAGGATGCCCGCGTCAAGCTGGTCTGGACGCCGCCTTGGACGCGCGACCGGATGAGCGAGGAAGCCAAGCTCGAGCTCGGCCTGCTCTAGGAAAGTTCAGCGCCGCTCAAAGCCGTCGGCGCCGGCCAGGCATGGCGCGCCACGGGCGAGCCTCACGGCCGTACCGTGCGGCGCCGCGGTTTGCTTGATCAGGCATGATGTTCTCTGTCCCCTTCGATGACGCCCACCCAAGCGATGGGGATCGAGCATGGGTTCGTGAACCGACGGCCTTCATTGCAGGCAACGCTAAGTGGAGTCGCGAGAAAATTGGTACCTGAAGATATCCTATGTAGAATCGCCGGAAGTCGCTGATTTGAGTCGTTCGAGTATTTCAATTATAACGCGCCGTGACAGTCATGCTGTTCGCGATTTCGGCATGAAGACTTGCCGATCCCAAATTTGTACCGGGATATCAATGTAATCGTCATATCGGCGTCAATCGCCGGCAACTTCTCCTGGCTATCGTCCTCCATCGTTCATCTTCATCGATGGGGGTCACGGATGCGAAGGAAGCCGTCTACGCGGAAGTACCTTGCCTGCACGGCGATCACGGCCATGGTCGCCAATCTGCTGACGCCGGTTGCGGCACTTGCCGCCAGCACCAGCTCACCCAGCACCATGTCGGCCGGCGATATCGCCGCGGCCGCCAGCGAGAACTTCCCGATCAAGCCGATGCCGTCGGCCCCGAGCGACGGGAGCACGCAGACGCCGATCAAGCACGTCGTCGTCATCATCGGTGAAAATCGCAGCTTCGACCATGTCTTCGCCACGTATCAGCCGAAGCCGGGGAACACGGTCTGGAACCTGCTCTCCGAAGGCATCGTGAATGCCGACGGGACGCCGGGACCCAACTACAAATCGGTCTATCAGTCGATGGCGATGGACCAGGCGCCTTCGCCGTACCTGCTGAGCCCCGGCGGCAAGTCGGTCCCCGAGACGCTGCCGCCGCCGCTTGTCGGCGGTCCGACCAACCCGTTCTTCTCGACCACCGCCGCGGCCGAGGCGGGCGAGAACGGCCTGCCCTCGGACTACTACCAGTTCCTGACCACGGGAGGCACCGGGCAGACGTCAGGTACGCCCGATCAGCGCATTACCTATGACGGGCAGCCGGTGACCAGCCTGCCGCCCGGACCCTTCCAGCTTTCGTCCAAGACGATGCCGTACGATGCCTATACGGCAAGCCCGGTTCATCGCTTTTATCAGATGTGGCAGCAGCTCGATTGCAATGTCGACAATGCGACGGAGCAGAACGCGTCGGGCTGTCTCGCCGATCTGTTCTCCTGGGTCGAGATCACGGTCGGCGCCGGCACCAACGGTAAGCCGCAACCGTCGCCCTTCACCGAGCAGTCGACCGGCGAAGGGTCGACCGCGCTCGGCTTCTACAATGTCTCGACCGGCGATGTTCCCTACTTCAAGTCGCTCGCCGACCAATACGCGATGAGTGACAACTTCCACCAGTCGGTGGATGGCGGGACGGGCGCGAACCACATCATGCTGGGTCATGGCGATGCGATCTGGTTCAGCGACGGCAAGGGCCATCCCCAGGTGCCCCCGGACAATGTCGAGGTGGCGGTGGGAACCAAGAACCAGGGCGTGGTTGCTGAAATCGAGAACCCGGACCCGGCTCAGGGCACTAACAACTGGTACGTCCAGGACGGCTATGGCGCCGGCTCCTACGGTTCGCCGTCTTCGGGCGGCGGCTCCTACAGCAATTGCTCGGATCCGTCGCAGCCCGGCGTGAGCCCGATCGTGGACTATCTCGGCTCGCTGCCGCATGAGCTCGATCCGAAGTGCCAGCAGGGGCATTTCTATCTGCTCAACAACTACAATCCGGGCTATTTCGGCGACGGCAGCAACGCCTTCACCGACCTCAACAACGACAACACGGTATTCACCATCCCGCCGTCTTCCGTGCCGACCATCGGCGACACGCTGCTCGCGAGCAACATCTCCTGGGCCTATTTCGGCGATCAGTGGAACCGCTATGTCCAGGATCCCTACGATCTCAACCCGCTCGACGAATATTGCAACATTTGCAATCCGTTCCAGTACGAGACCGCGATCATGGCCAATGCGTCGGTGCGCAACGCCCACATGCTCGATACCGCCGACCTCTATGCCGGTATCGCCAACGGTCAATTGCCGGCGGTGTCCTTCGTCAAGCCGAGCGGTTTCGTCGATGGCCATCCAGCCTCGTCGAAGCTCGACCTGTTCGAGGGTTTCGTGAAAAAGATCGTGGACGCGATCCACGCCCAGCCCTCGCTCTGGTCCAGCACTGCGATCTTCATCACGTTCGATGAAGGCGGCGGCTACTGGGATTCAGGCTATGTGCAGCCGCTCGATTTCTTCGGCGACGGGACGCGCATCCCGCTGATCGTGGTGTCGCCCTTCACCCAGGCCGGCTATATCTCGCACGCCTATGCCGATCACGTCTCGATCTTGAAGTTCATCGAGCGGAACTGGTCCTTGCACCCGGTGACGGCCCGCAGCCGTGACAACCTGCCCAATCCCTCATCGACCGCCGCCAACCCCTACGTTCCCTTGAACAGCCCGGCGATCGATGATCTCTTCGACCTGTTCACATTTCCATCCTAGCCGAGCGAACTGCGTCGCTTTCGCCGGGAGGGGCAGCGCCCCTCCCGGTTTTTTTGGCGCCGTCAAGGCGGCGGCTTATTGCGGCGGCTTGACGCCGTCCTTCTCGGCCACGATCCCCAACGCGATCAAGTCGCCATCCTCCTCCTTGGCGACGAGCATCATGGTGTCGGTACCTGGCTTCAACAGGCCCGCGTCACCCGGGACGAAAGCCACGACCGGTACGGTCCGGGCAATCTCGATGGCGGTCGACTCCGTCTTTCCGGTGGCCTTGCTGACGAAATTCAGCGTGAGTGTCTCGCCGTCGGAGGAAGCGCTCGTAGCGGCGACTGTCGCGTTGGTCAGGTTTTTGTCCGGCGCGCCAAAATGACCTTCGCCGAGGCCGCGCAGACTTTCGGGAAAGATGTGGACCTCCATCGCATGGAGCCTCTGGTCGCTTCCCAGGCTCGCGGTCACGCCGACGAAATCCGGCGGCTTGATGTCGGCCAGCGTGCGCGCATCGACGCCGGTGATGTTGGTCTTCGGCGTCAGTTCCAGCGTCAATCGATCGCCCTTGTCGGTCTTCACCGTGAGCAGGTTGTTGTCGAGCTTTTCGATGGTGGCGCGGATGCGCACCGGCATCCGCGGCGTCTGCTTCGCGCTTGCCTGCGCGTCCGATGGCGCCGACGCGAGCACGAGCGCGGCGGCAAGAAGCGAGCATGCGTGCTTCATGAGACCCTCCTGATGGTGTGGGATGCCGACGTTGCGCCCGATGCGCCGGCGAGCGGCGCAGGCGACGGCTCACGTCCGTCGAAGGTGACGATCGGGCGCTTCCCGAGAAGGCCCATCTTCGGTCAGTCTCGCCCAGGATGATGACGCCATCGTGTCCGCTGCTGAGCCTCGCGTGCCTTACCTATTGCAACCGGAGATATTGAAGCTGCCCTCGGTCCCGGCTACCGTGGCTGCGCCAGGGAGGGACAATGCTCAAGATCTGGGGACGGGCGACCTCGTCCAATGTGCAGAAGGTGCTGTGGACCTGCGCCGAGCTCGGCGTCCCGTTCGAGCGTGTCGATTGGGGCGGCCCTTTCGGCGGCAACAAGGATCCCCACTATCTCGCGCTCAACCCGAACGGCCTCGTGCCGACGGTCGAGGATGGCGAGCTGGTCATCTGGGAGAGCAACACCATCATGCGCTATCTCTGCGCCAAGCATGGCGGCGAGCGCCTCCATCCCGCAGAGCCGGCACGGCGCACCGATGTCGAGCGCTGGATGGACTGGCAGCTCTCGGCGCTGACCCAGCCCATGGCCGCCATGCTGCTCGGCTATTATCGCACCCCGGAGGAAAAGCGCGATCCTGCGGCGCTCGAAGCGTCGCGGCTGCGCGCCATCGATCTGTGGCGGATCATCGAACAGCAACTCGGGCATGGCGACTATCTCGCCGGGCCGGCGCTTACCCTCGCCGATATCTGCGTCGGCATTTGGGCCTATCGCTGGCATGCCTATCCGATCGAGCGGCCGAGCCTGCCGCGGCTCAAGGCCTGGTATGAGCGCTTGGGCACGGCGCCGGGCTTTGCCACGCATGTTGCGAGGCCGCTGGCGTGAGAGGGGATTTCACGTAATCGTGAAGGAAGGGATGGGGGGCCGTCCCTATCATTCACGCAATCGCGCTGCGGGCCCTGGCCCGCGCAACAACGAAGCAGGAGAAGAACATGGCGGGGTTTGCCAAGGTGGGTGTGGCGGCGGCGGCGCTGGGGCTGGCGCTCGCGTTCGGCACCGTCGCCGTCGTGGCGCAGGACAAGGAAGCCGAGATCAAGACGCGCCAGGACACGATGAAGCGGCAGGGCAAGGACTTCAAGGCGATCCAGGATTACGTCAAAGGCGAGGGCGATCAGGCCGGCGCCGAGGCGGCGATCGCCGATCTGCAATCGATCGCGCCAAAGATCGTCACGCTCTTCCCCGAAGGCACCGGTCTCGATGCGTTCCCCGGCAAGACCGGCGCCAAGCCCGCGATCTGGACGGAGTGGGACAAGTTCAAGATGATCCCGGTCGCGCTGCAAAGCGCCGAGGAGAAGCTAGCCGCCGCGATCAAATCCGGCGACAAATCGGCGGTCGGCGAACAGCTGATCAATACCGGCAAGAACGGCTGCGGCGCCTGCCACGGCAGCTATCGCGAGAAGATCTCGTAAGGCGCGTCCCGAGCCCTCTCTCTTGGGGAGAGGGCAGGCGAGGGCGTGATGCGGCAAGCGTCATACCGCAGCAGTGTCGAAGGCGAGGGCGCTTCGGTTGCCCCGCCCCACCTCACCCCACCCCTCTCCGCCCCTCAGGGGCGGAGAGGGGGGACCCGCGCAGCGGGGGGTAAGGTGGGGCGGCGGTGGTCTGGTGCGTTGTATCAGACATTTCTCACGCAGCTCACCATCGCGCTCTTTTTCGCGCTGACGCTCTCGGCGCGCGCCGCCGATGAAGCGCAACTGAAGCGCGGCGAGCTGCTGTTCAAAGCGGCGGATTGCGTCGCTTGCCATACCGATGCGAAGGGCGGCGGCGCGCCGCTGGCCGGCGGCCGCAAGCTCGAGACGCCGTTCGGCATCTTCTACTCGCCCAACATCACGCCCGATCGCGAGGACGGCATCGGCAGTTGGAGCGAGGCGCAATTCCACCGCGCGCTGCGCGAAGGCATCGACCAAGAGGGCCGCTACCTCTATCCCGTGTTCCCCTTCACCTCCTTCACCGGGATGAGTGATGCCGATATCGCCGCTCTCTATGCCTACCTGCGCTCGCTGCCGCCGGCGGCGCGGCCGAACCAGCGCTACGAGCTGAGATTTCCCTTCGGTTGGCGCTTTCTGCTGATGTTCTGGCGCACGCTGTTCTTCCACGAGGGGCCGCTGCAGCCGGATCCCGACAAAGGCAGTGAGTGGAATCGCGGCCGCTATCTTGCCGAAGCCGTGGTGCATTGCCAGGAATGCCACACGCCGCGGAATTTCCTCGGCGGGCTCAAGGAGAGTGAGGCCTATTCCGGCAATCCGCAGGGGGTCGCCGGCGTGAAGACGCCCAATATCACCGGCGATGACGCGACCGGCATCGGCAAATGGAGCGTCGAGGACATCGCTGCGCTGCTCAAGACCGGCCAAACGCCGGATATGGATTTTGTCGGCTCCGCCATGGCCGAGGTGGTGAAGGGCACGGCGGCGCTCGACGATGCCGACCGCCGCGCCATCGCCGTCTACATCAAATCGATCCGCCCGATCCATACCGAAAAGAAGCCGGCCTCCTAGCGCCGCACGGCCACGCCGCCTATCATGCGCCCCGGTCAAAGCTAGGGTATGCACACAACTCGGAAGGCATCACAGCTCAATATCTTATCCCGCCGTCCCCGCGAAAGCGGGGACCCAGAGGACGCGCCCCAGTCGTCGGCCTTGGAGCTCTGGATGCCCGCTTTCGCGGGCAAGGCAAGTCTTGAGAGGTGAAGCGTCGCGAGCTGCGCCGATGCCCGAAGATCAAAGGGAGGGTTGCATGGATTTTGGCATTGCCGGCAAGAAGGCGCTGGTCTGCGCGGCGAGCAAGGGGTTGGGCAAGGGCTGCGCGATGGCGCTGGGCGGAGAAGGCGTCGAGCTCGTCATTCTCGCCCGCGGCAAGGAGGCCCTCGAAGCGACCGCGGCGGAGATCCGCCAGGCGACTGGTGCCAAGGTCGCGACCGTCGTCTGCGACATCACCACCGAGGAGGGGCGGAAGGCGGCGCTCGCCGCATGCCCTGAGCCCGACATCCTCATCAACAATGCCGGCGGGCCGCCGCCCGGCGATTTCCGCGAATGGGACCGCGCCGCCTGGATCAAGGCGATCGACGCCAACATGCTGACGCCGATCGAGCTGATCCGCCGCACGGTCGACGGCATGATCACCCGTCGCTTCGGGCGTATCGTCAACATCACCTCGAGCGCGGTCAAGGCGCCGATCGACATCCTCGGCCTGTCCAACGGCGCGCGCACCGGCCTCACCGGCTTCGTTGCCGGCCTCGCGCGGAAGACGGTGCGGAACAACGTCACGATCAACAATTTGCTGCCGGGTGCGATGGATACCGACCGGCTCCGCACCACCATCGACGTGATGGCCAAGAACCGCAACATGTCGGTCGATGCGGTTCGGGCCGAGCGCGCCGCGGCGATTCCCGCCGGCCGCTTCGGCACCTCCGACGAGTTCGGCGCCGCCTGCGCCTATCTCTGCAGCGCGCAAGCGAGCTATGTCACCGGCCAGAATTTCCTGATCGACGGCGGCGCTTATCCCGGCACCTTCTAGTCGGGGCCGCAACATATCTGTCATGGAGCGGAGAGCTGCTCGGGAAGCGCCGTGATTCAGCTTTCGCCTGAAGCAGCGAGGTGATAGCGTCCGCGCTTCACGAAATCCCGCGCTCGCGCAGAGAGCCAAGGAGTCTCGCATGGACTTCTTCCGCCGCTTCACCTTCCTGCTCTGCGCTCCGGCCTTCGATGCCGACGACCTCGAAGGCTCGCGGCTGCAGCAGATCATCGCCGCCGTCGAGAAGCTCGGCTTTGCCGTGCTGAAGGCCCGCCGCGCCGAAGATGCGGAGCTCGCGATCAAGACCGACGCCGCGATCGGCTGCATGATCGTCGATTGGGGCAAGAAGGGCATGGATGGCAAGATGGCCGCGCTCACCGCCTATGTGCGCGGCCGCGGCCTCGAGATGCCGATCATCCTGCTGGTGCGGCGCAAGCGCCTCGAAGACGTGCCGGTCGAAGTCCTCGACCATGTCGATGGCTATATCTTCCTCGCCGAGGAGACGCCCGAATTCATCGCCAAGAACCTGGTCAGCCGCCTCAAGCAATATGCCGAGACGCTGAAGACGCCGTTCTTCGGGGCGCTCGTCGACTACGCCGAAGAGGGCAATCAGCTCTGGACCTGTCCCGGTCACAATGGCGGCGTGTTCTACAGCCGCAGCCCCATCGGCCGCATTTTCGTCGAGCATCTCGGCGAGGCTGTGTTCCGCGACGATCTCGACAATTCCGTGCTGGAGCTCGGCGATCTCTTGACCCATGAGGGGCCGGCGCTCCGGGCGCAGCAGGAAGCGGCCAAGATCTTCGGCGCGGAGAAGACCTATTTCGTCCTCAACGGCACCTCGGCCTCCAACAAGATCGTGCTCTCGGCGCTCGTCGCCGAGGGAGATCTGGTGCTGTTCGACCGCAACAACCACAAAGCCGCGCATCATGGCGCGCTGCTGCTCGGTGGCGGCATCCCGATCTATCTCGAGACGGATCGCAACGCCCAAGGCATGATCGGCCCGATCGATGTCGCGGCGCTCGAGGAGGAGAGGATCCGCGAGAAGATCCGCCGCCATCCCCTTGTCCATGATCGCGACGCCTGGAAGCGCGAGCGCCCGTTCCGCGTCGCCGTGATCGAGCAATGCAGCTATGACGGCACCATCTACAGCGCCGAGATGATCCTGGAGAGGATCGGACATCTCTGCGACTACATCATGTTCGATGAAGCCTGGGCCGGCTTCATGAAATTCCACCCGCTCTTCGCCGGCCGTTTCGCCATGGGGCTGGAGCGGCTCGGTGCGCGCAGTCCCGGCATCATCGCGACGCAATCCACGCACAAGCAGCTTGCGGGCCTCTCCCAGGCCTCGCAGATCCACGTCAGGGATCGCCACATCCGCGGCCAGACCCGTCGCGTCGAGCATCGCCGCTTTAACGAGACCTTCCTCATCCACGCCTCGACGTCGCCCTTCTATCCGCTCTTCGCGTCGCTCGATGTCGGCGCGCAGATGATGAAGGGCAAATCCGGCGAAGTGCTGTGGGACGACACCATCAAGCTCGGCATAGAGCTGCGCAAAAAGATCAGGGCGATCCGACGCGAGTTCGAGGAGAAGGAAGCCGATGTCGCGCGGCGCTGGTTCTTCGAGCCCTTCGTGCCCGATCGCGTGGTCGCGCCGGGCGCAGCGAGCGGCGAGGTGCCGTGGGAGGACATCCCGACCGAAGAGCTGGCACGCGATCCGCGCCATTGGCAGCTGAGCCCCGGCGCCGCCTGGCACGGCTTCAAGCACGTGGCGCCGCGCTATGCGATGACCGATCCCAACAAGCTGACCTTGCTCACGCCCGGCTTCGACCGCGCCACCGGGGCCTACGAGGCGCATGGCATCCCGGCGCCGATCGTCGCCGAATATTTGCGGGAGAACCGGGTCGTTCCGGAAAAAAACGACCTCAACTCGCTGCTTTTCCTACTGACGCCGGGCGTCGAATCGAGCAAAGCGGGGACGCTGCTCAGCGTGCTGGTCGCCTTCAAGCGCTATCACGACGACAACGCGCCGCTTGACGAGGTCATCCCGGAATTCGTGCGCAGCCGGCGGCGACGCTATGCCGGAATGGGCCTGCGCGATCTCTGCGCCGAGATGCACGCCTTCCACCGCGAGAACCAGACGAGCCTGCTGCAGCGCCTGCAGTTCCGGCCGGAGCATCTGCCCAAGCCGGTGCTGCCGCCCCACGAAGCGGTCCGGCAATTGACGCGCAACAAGGTGAAGTACCTGCCGCTCGACCAGCTCGCAGGCCATGTCGCCACGACCTTGTTCGTCGTCTATCCCCCCGGCATCGCCACCATCGTCCCGGGCGAGCTTCTCGATGAGCGCGCCAAGCCGATGCTCGACTATCTCGCGCTCTTCGAGCGGAGCGCCAATCTGTTTCCGGGCTTCGACACGGAAATCCAGGGCCTTTATCGCGAGACCGAGCCGGACGGCACGGTCCGCTTCTACACCTATGTAGCGGACGCGCCCTGACCCGAGGGTGATGGCAGATCGTCGGGCGGCCTCGATCCGCCGGCGCCGAGCGCGCGTTGCATGAGCAGGGTGTCGGTCCAGCGGCCGAACTTGAAGCCGACGCAGGGCAGCAGGCCGACCTGCCGGAAGCCGTTGGCGCTGTGGAACTCGATCGAGGGCAGGTTGGCGCTGTCGACATAGGCGATCATCTGCCGATAACCCGCCGCGGTGCAGGCCTCAATCAGTGCCGGGAGCAGCCTGCGGCCGATGCCGGCGTGGAGATGGTCGTGATGGACGTAGATCGAGTGCTTGACCGCGTAGCGATAGGCCGGCCGCTTGCGGAACGGCACGGCGTAGGCATAGGCGAGGATGACGCCGTTCCGTTCCGCGACGATATGCGGCAGGCGGCGCTTCAGCATGGATTTTCGGCGGCGCTTGATGTCGTCGGGGTGCAGCGGCTCCATCTCGTATTCGCCGAGTCCATACTGAACATGGTGGCTGTAGATGGCGATCATCGCCGGCACATCGGCTTCGGTCGAAGGACGGACCAGGATTTCCTGTGCGCTATCCGGCATGTCTCCCGCTTTCCATATCGCGCCGCTGACCGCGCGCGAGCGAGAGCATCATCGCGCGCGGGCTATTTCAATTCCGTGACGGCGGACGCGGTGCGCGCAAGACGGCGTAGAACCATCGCAAATCCGTGCTCACCCCACCTCACCCCAACCCTCTCCGCCCCTTAGGGGCGGAGAGGGGGGACCCGCGCAGCGGGTGGGTGAGGCGGGGCGTTGACGGGTCGCATGCTGTATCAGGAAACCGCGATCGCGAATGCTACTCGGTGCCGCGCTCGGCTTCCGTGAGAAGCCGTCTGAGCTCCGTCTTCAGCACTTTGCCGTAATTGTTCTTCGGCAGCGTGTCGACGAAGCGGTAGGCGCGGGGCCTCTTGAAGCGGGCGATGCTGTCGAGGCAGAGCCGGTCGAGCTCGGCCTCGGCAACGCGCGCGCCCGGGCGCGGCACGACGAAAGCGACGACCTCTTCGCCCCAATCGGCATGCGCTCGGCCGACGACCGACACCTCGGCGATCGCGGGATGGCGCAGCAGCACCTCTTCGATCTCGCGCGGATAGATGTTGCTGCCGCCGCTGATGATCATGTCCTTAGACCGGTCGCGCAAGGTGAGGAAACCATCCGCATCGAGCGCGCCGACATCGCCGGTATGCAGCCAGCCGCCGCGCAACGTCTCCGCCGTCGCCTTGTCGTCGCGCCAATAGCCGGCCATCACGCTGTCGCCGCGCACCAGCACCTCGCCCGGCTCGCCCGCCGGCACATCGCGATCCTCGCCATCGGCGACGCGCAGCTCGATGCCGGCAAAGGGCAAGCCGACCGAGCCGAGCCGCTCGCGCCAGCGCGGATGGCTGCGGTCCATGTGGAAGGCGCGCGACAGCGCCGTGATCGTCATCGGCGATTCGCCCTGACCATAGATCTGCACGAGACGCGGCCCCAGCAGCTCGAGCGCCTCGAGCAGATCGGCGACATACATCGGGCCGCCGCCATAGACAATGGCCTTGAGATTGCGGTGATCGGCGCCGGCGAAAGCCGGGTTGGCGACGAGCCGCGTCAGCATGGTCGGCGCGGCAAAAAGGCTGAGGCCGGGCCAGGCCTGCAGCAGGTCGGCGATCTCCGCCGGATCGAAATGGCCGCTGTCGGGAATGATATTGTTGGCGGCCCGCGCCACATGCGGCAGCCCGTAGAGGCCGGAGCCATGCGACAGCGGCGCCGCATGCAGCTTCGCGTCGCTCGGCGCAACCGGGTCGACATCGGAGAAATAGCCGAGGCACATCGCGATCAGGCTGCGGTTGGTCAAGGTCGCGCCTTTGGGCCGTCCGGTGGTGCCGCTGGTGTAGAAGAGCCAGGCGGGATCCTCGGGCCGGCGCTCGACCAGAGCGATGCCGTCGCTCGCGCCGAGCTTACGCCATTCGGCATCGCCGGCGACGACGACGCGCGCCAGCTCCGGCAGATCGTCGGCGAGCGGCGCCACCGTCTCGGCGAGATCGGGGCTGACGAAGCATAGTCGCGCGCCGCTATGGCCGAGGATGTAGCGAAACTCCTCGCGGTGCAGCTTGGCATTGATCGGCACGGCGACGAGGCCGGCATGCCAGATGGCGAACAGCGCCTCGAGATATTCCGGCCGGTTCGTCATGGCGATGGCGACGCGCTCGCCCGGCCGGTAGCCGGGTTCGCCGGCGAGGCCGGCGGCGATCGCCGCCGCTCTGGCCGCCCATTGCGCGTAGGTTGAATAGACCCCGCGCCCGCGCGAGAGCGCGGGACGATCGGCGAAGCTTTTTCCGTTGCGCCGAAGCCAAGCGGCAATGTTCATGGCGGCGTCCTCCCTTGGCGAAAGCATGCGCCGGCCGGTTCGTGCGCGCAACGCTGCGGCTTTTTTGCCAATCGACGGGCACTGGCATCTGTCGTTTCATTCAAGGTGTCGGGCTCCCGCGTTGGGCGAGCCGGGCAGGTACAGGTGAAGACCATGAGCATTTGGCGGCGGCGGCCAGGTCGCGAGGAGAATTACGGCATTTCGGCGGGTCAACGGTTTTTCTCGGTCGGACGGACGGCGGCGGTGTGGGAGGTCGTCAACGTCGCGCGCTATGCCGGCGATCTCGCACCGCATGTACGGCTCTCCCGCGTCGGCTCGCATCATGACGGCAAGACCGTCTCTCTCGAAGTCCTGCGCGACCGGCGCTTCTACGAGCCCGCTCCGCGCGGTCTTGGGGAACCCTGGTTCCGGTCGCGTTAACCAACTCGTTAACCATCTCGGCGGTATCGTCCAGCACATCATGAATTCGACGCCCTTCGCCCGCGTCGCGGATCAGGGATTGTCCAAGGCGTTGGCCGCCGCGCTGCGCCAGGCCGACCAGAACACCGATTTCCGGAGCGCCATCTGCCGCTTCGAAGATGACCTCTTCGCTACCTTTCCCGCCGGCCATGGTCTGATGGGATATGACGATGCGGCGGCGATGCTGCGCGACATTTTCGAGATGCTGGGCCGGAAGCCGCCGCGATTGGCGCTCGTCGCCGGCTTCGATGATCCCCGCGTCGGCGGTTTCGCCGATGTTCGCAACCACCGCATCGCCATCGAGAAGGGCTATCTCTATCGCTTTCTGGTGCTGCACGAATCGGCCCATCTCATTGTCCCCGAGGACCGGCGCCATGGGCCCGCCTTCACCTACATCCTGCAGCTCCTCTACCGCAGCTTCATCGGCATTCCCGAGGAGGCGGTGCGGCGCTTTCTGAGCCGGCATGGCCTGCCCGGCTATACCGCCGCGGCGACCATCGCCGCCTGAACGGGACGACTCGCCGGAGTCCGAACTTCCTTTTGTGGCCGTATGGCCGCATGTTGCGGCGCAGTATCCGCGGCAGGGCAGAAAATCCGCGCCCTCCCGACACTTAGGGGCGATCTTTGCTTGACCCCTTGGCGGGGGCGAATTAAGGAGAAAGTGTGACACTTTTGTCCCCTATGGCTCGCCTCCAGCGGGTCCCATATGTGGGCGGGGCGCAGCCGCAGGTTTTCCGCCTGCGCAACGGTCGTGCCGGCGCTGTCGCCTTACCCCTTTCGCGCTTTCTGGAACTGCGCGGCTTGCCCACTACGTTCATTCATGGCCCTAGCCACATCAGAGGGATAGAAGGCG
>Ga0335076_10002987_pt1 | contig 16900 bp, 21 predicted proteins | sample Lox_Sample_25_FD_206717 | JGI IMG/M metagenome (GOLD analysis project Ga0335076, IMG submission 206717) | Soil microbial communities from Loxahatchee National Wildlife Refuge, Florida, United States - Lox_Sample_2.5 | ecosystem: Environmental > Terrestrial > Soil > Wetlands | place: USA... | reverse complement strand
AGGCAGTTGTGGTACGCGCTTAAGGCACAGGTCGCATGCTCTTCGGGACGTAGTCAAAGAATCGGTGGACGTAGCCGTCGGCCGTCCACTCCGCCCGCAGGCGGGTCTTCTTCTCTGCCCGCCGCAGGGCCGACAGCAGGCGGCGGTTGACATCTCGGGCGTCGCCACCGTCCATGAAGCCCTGGACGCGCAGTCCGTCCGCAATCTCGATCACCGCCGCCGCGTCGACCACCTGGAGCAGGACGCGGCGGACGGCAGTGAGGTTGTCTGAGCTGACATCAGCAATGACGCTGAACCGGGTCACGCATTCAGCCTGCCACGATTGCATCGCCGGAACAGCTCTGGGCCGACCATTGGCGGCAAGAGCGTGCGCGCTCAGAGTGTCCTTGCTGAGGTCGGCGCTACTCCGGGAGAGGTCCTGGGTGTTCTGCTGCCGGCCCACGCGGCCCGCCGCGGTGGCGGGCCCGCTTCCACAGAGCCGCGGCTGAGCCCGCGATCAGCGCAAGGGCGACGCCGGCGAGTACGGACGACAGGACGTCGGTGATGAACCCGTCGAAGCCACGGCCGCCGCCAGGATAATCGTGGTGAAAGAGAAGCGAGCTGATCGGCCGGGCCAGGGTCAGGGTCGTCCCCATGAACAGCCCGTACATCGCTGCGCGCGCCCAGTGCTGGCGGGCCTTGCGACGCGACGGACCAGGGTCCGGCAGCGTGGCGTCCTGAGCGCGGATCCTGATCTTTCAGCGGCGGCACACCGTGATTGTACGAATCCCTGGCCATCAGCGGACAAATCCGTCGCCGGATCCTGTAGGGCTGACCTGCACGGGTACTGGCGAGGCGATCATGGCGCGGGCAAGCTACAGCTCTTCGATCTCGGCAAGAGTGGCGAGGCCTGCGGGAGCGCGCCGTTCGCGGCAGGAGAGTTCGCCAGGGGGCGGGGTCGAGGCGGACCGGGACTGCCAGCCATGAGACGACTTGCCGCGCATCCTTCGGCGTATTCCGTTCGTCCGCCAGTTCGGTTCCACTATGTTGCGGATGCGGACAAAGTACCCGCAGGACGGGTACTCTGCGCACATGCATTCGGTGACGGCAGTGCAGACCTCCTACTCGGTGGGCTGGTTGACCTTGTCGCTGATCAACGCCGGACTGGCTCAGGGCAAGGGCCGCAGCGGACTCGGCTGGTGGCTCCTGTCCTTGCTGATTGGCCCCATCGCGACGCTGCTGATCGTGATCCTGCCGGGCCTGCGGGATCGCCGGTAGACCGGCTTTCCGGTCAGCACTGCCGGCTCGTGGCGCTTGACCCGGCGCCCAGGCCGAGCCGGGTAAGGAGCAATACCGTGCTAAGACTCGACTGATCGCCGGCCGCCCAGTCCGCGAATCGGCAAATTCGCCGCATGGGGCATCGTGCGCTGCCCGCGGCAATTGAGGATGACGTCGCGGTGCGCACGGTCTTGAGATCGAGGGGCTGAGTTCGGCGCGGCGACCGTGTCGCCGGTATCGGCGCTCCGGTACAGGGCGGGTCGTCGTCCGTGCTAATGGACGTGCTCGCACCGATCAGCTGCGAGCTTGGCTGCGTCGTCGTAGCCATGAGCGGACCAGATCATGTCGGCCCGGCGCTGATGATTACTGCCGCGCCCGAGCCGGCATCCGATCGTGTCTCCGGGGCATCGTGCGGGTGGCTGCTGTTGTGGCGAGCGTCCGGATGCTGGATGGGTTCATGAGATTCGTGCGGCCTGTCCCAGCACAGTGTGTACCGGAAGAACACCCGTCGGCGGACGGTAACGCCAGGCAGGTGCGCCCTGGCCGCGGACGTGATCTCGGCGAAAGTGGCGAGCGGATCCTGCACCGGCATGACCGGCTGCCCATCCGGACCGCGCCGCGAAGGCCGGGCACGCCGGGGATGCTTGATCAGGCCCACGACCGGGTTCGCGAGTCCCGAGACCACGTCGAAAGCCAGGTCGGCCAGCGAGTCCGGGCGGGCCAGGCCGACGACAAGCAGCCGGCCGCCAGGCGCGAGGAGCGCAGGGATCCGTGCCAGGGCGGCGTCGAGGTCAAGCCAGTGCAGCAGTGCGACCATCGTGATCAGGTCCGCCCCGCCGTCGTCGGCCGCCGAGACGAACTCGTCGAAGCTGCACCGGCGGACGCTTGCCTGCCGGATATCGCGCAGGCGCGCGCTCGCCGCGGCGGCCATCCCCTGATCCGCGTCAAGTGCGGTGACGTGAGCGAAGCATGCCGCCAGTTTCCCGGCGAGCACGCCGGCTCCGCAGCCGATGTCCACCGCCACGCGCCTGCGGGCGGGCAAGTTGCGCAGGATCCAGCCATGGAAGTACTCGTTGTGGTTCCAGGGATGCCCCGCATTCACCCTGTCTAGCGTCGCTTGAATGCCGGGAAACCAGTTCCGGATATCCATCCGAGTCAGTATCCAGCATGTCGGATCTGAACGACATGGTTATCCTCGGCTGGTTGCGAAAGATGCGGACTGCGGCAAAAGCGGACGGTTCTGTCCTGGGTCAGCAGCGCCATGATGTCTTCATGACGGACACCAGAGCGAGCGCTGGCACATCACCGGCCGCTGGTACATCACCGCCCTGGCCTGGCGTCGTTTCCGTCCCTCTGCGGATCTGTTCGGTTCTCCTGTAGTCGCCGTCGCTGGATCAGGCGCCTTCGCCGGAGTGCTGCGATGAGCAGGTTGGCTGCGCCGAGCGCCAGCCAGCCGACGCCTATGGGCCAGTGCATTACAGGCCCACCGCTGTCACGGGCCGTGGCCGGCCACAGCGCGGCCAGCGTGAACCATGCGACGCTCATGGCAACGTGATGCCACGGCTTTGGGCCATCGACCTGTGCAGTTCTGCCGCCGGTCTCGCTCGACCACGTGCTCACTGGTACCTGCCTTGGTGGTGCGGTTGCTGCTGTTCCGGGTGTACGACGAGATGCCATAGCGGAGATCAGGCAGGTGTGAAGGGACCTGATCTCGGCGGCGCCCGCCAGCTATCGCGGCCAACGGGCGTCTTGCGACGTCACCTCGGCATTGTCCGGCACAAACCTGAGTCCGTGATGGTTGACCTCGCGCTGCCAGGCCGGCGGCGGGAGGTCGAGTTTATGATCGACGGCCCGGTCGAGATCGAGCGTTATGAGTACGTTGCTGGCGTAGAGAATGACTCTGCCCTGCTTGATGAGCTGATCGCTGAGCTTGGTCGACCCTAAGAAGCGCATGTGCGGGCGTTGGCTAGATCCGAAATGCGGACGATCGTAGCCTGCCTGTTGCCCGGCCTGGGTCCTTCGGCCCTGGTCGGCGCCTCGGCTGTCGGGGAACATTGCGCTCATGAGAGGTCCCGTCCAGAACGCCCTGCGCCAGCTAACCCGAGTCACCCGGCCACTTGCGCTGAGATCAGCCGGAAAGCAGAGATCCGGCACTTCGGTGGTCCGTCATGTTGGGCGCCGGTCGGGTCAGGCATACCAGACCCCCGTCGTAGCTGTCGGGCACGGCGACAGCTTCCTTATCGCCCTGCCCTACGGCGAGCGCACCGACTGGCTGAAGAACGTCCTCGCCAAAGGCTCGGCGACCTTGGTGTCCGGTGGGCGCAGTTACGAGGTCGACCAGCCTGAGGTCATCCCGATGGCCAAGGCGACCACCTATTTCCGGCCGAGGGAGCAGCGCATGCACCGGCAATTCGGCGTCGACTCAGCACTACGGGTCCGCCGCGTCCCAGCGCAAAGCGACAAGCTCTGAGCCTTGCCGCGAACGCCGGGCTGGCCCGAGAACACACACGCACCGACCATGTTCACGCACCGGAAGCGGCATGTCCGGGCGTTACGGCGGGCATGTCGAAGCTTCGCGGCTCAGTCGTCCCCGATGTAACCCGTATTGGGATCGATCATGGCGAGGAACACGCGAATGCTCTCCCGGTGCCGAGGGTGAACAACATCGACCCAGGCCCTCCCGCTGTTCCGCGGTACACAGCGGGAATGGCGCGCGGATCGTCGCTGCCGCCGCTCGAGCTCTTGTCCACGACAGCCAGTATCCACGGGCCAGCACGCCCCTGGCCGCACCCGCTTGGCGAGCCGATCGCCCTGCGGTGGTTGCGGGCGACGGCTGCGCGCAGCATCAGCTCGGGTAGTTGGCCGGGTTGAGGGAGCGGGCGGTGGCGGCGAGAGCGCGGACGCGGGCGTTCTGGTGTACGGTCCGCCAGATCAGCCCGACCGGCATTGGCGGCAGGTCGCGGATCGGGACCTGGACGAGGTCCGGTCGGGTGAGCAGCGGTATGCCCGCGCATCCGGGGTGGAGGATGCGGCCCCTGGCTACCGCGGTCATGACGTCCTCGTCGTCGTCCCAGGGATAGGTGCGCCGGATCGGCCGGCCGGACGGAGTGAAGGGGGGCACGAGCGCGTCGTATACCTCCCCCGGAAAGCCCGGCGCGTTCTCGTGAACTTCCTCGTCGGCGACGTCCTCCACCGACACTGACCGGGCGCCCGCGAGCCGGTGCCCGCGGGCCATGATCAGCACCCGGTCCCGGTGCTCGATCGCCGGCCCGGCAGTCAGATCTGGCTGGTTCACCACCAGGTAGCTGACCAGTACATCGATGTCCTCGCTCCGCAGCAGCGCATACGGATTCCTGGTCTCGACCACGTGCAAGGTGACCTGACAGTCCGGGTTCCGGACCGTGAACTCATCGAGCAGCCTCGTCAGCACCGGGCCGGCGAGCGGAGGCGCGGCTAACCTGGACAATGTTGGCGTCGAAGGTGAGCTAGTGATATGGAGATCGACCTATCTGGAAGGGCTTTCGATGCGCGCTAGTCATTTCATGGAGGGACTCACGATTGAGGAAGTCAGCGCCATAGGGGCAGTACGTCTGGAAGCCTCGCATGTAGCGGGTGATCTCCGCCTGCAATTCGATGAACGCGGAAGCATCGACCTCTTTGAGTTTCGGGCGATGTCGTCGGAAAGAGTTTCCCTAGATGCGGCCATCGCGGCCGAGTGGTTCGGACACGAGCGAAATGGCCGTCAGGTGTTCTACTAGTAGACCGGTTCGAGGCTCTTTCGGTCAGCATCACCTAGCCGAACTTCCGTCCTGATCCGTTTGCTCCGCAGAACGGCTGGCGCAGGACTGATGCTGCTTTTGAGCCTGCGAAGGGCTCCGGGCCGCAGGCTGCGCGTTATGTGCACGGGTCAGGCAAGTAACTGAATCGGCACGAGCGGTAAAGCCTGGCGTCCACACGCTCGGCCAGTCACGCGCGCCGCCGCGAGGTCGTCTGGAGTGCTGGTGGTGCGACGCCGCCCGGTCGACACGGTCCGAGTTAGGGTTCGCGCGCTTTCATAGCCCCCACAAGACGGAGATGGGAGCGGCGAGTAGGCGGTCGCCGAAGGGCAGGACGTCGTTGCCAGCGTAGAGGGCGATTCCGGTGACGAACTTTTCGCCGAGAGCGTCGCGCATCCGGGTGAGCCAGCGAAACCATTCGGGTTTCGCGGTCTGATGGCTTTTGACTTCCACACCTACGACACGCCCGTCGGCGGATTCCAGGACGATGTCGACCTCTGCGCCGGAACGATCCTGCCAGTGGAACATGGCCACGTCGGTGGCCGCCCAGGTGAGTTGTCGGCGGAGTTCGGCGAAGACGAAGGTTTCGACGAGCTGGCCTGTCGCGGGGTCTTCGGGGTCAGCTAGCGCGGCAGGGGTCTTGCCGAGCAGCCATGCGGCAAGCCCCGGATCGGTCAGAAAGACCTTGGGGTGTCTTTTGACCCGGCGGGTGAGGTCGCGTGACCAGGCCGGCAAGGTGGTGAGCAGGTGGATGGTCTCCAGCCACGCCCGATGGTCGTAGACGGCCTGCCGCTCAAGCGGCGCGTCGTCGATGATGCCCTGCATGACCAGCTCGCAGCCGGTGCGCGCGGCGAACAGCCGAAGGAGCTGAGCCATTTCGGCGACCTTGCGGATGCCCGAGAGCTCGACCACGTCGCGTTCGATCGTGGTGCGCACGTAGTCCCGGAACCATCCCGGCCGCTGGCGGGCGGCGAGGCGCTGAACCTCCGGATAGCCGCCGGCGCATACCCGGTCGAGCAGGTCGTGCCGGCTGACGCGGCCGGGTTGGTGGGTGCTGAACGCGGCTGGCCCCTCGAACGCGCCGTCGATGAATCTGTCGGGCTTGCCGTTGATCTCGCCTTGGGTGAAGGGCCATACCTCGACGAAGCCAGCCCGGCCCGCGAGCGACTCGGAGATGGTGGGAACGGTCAGGAAGTTCGACGAGCCGGTCAGCACGACCTGGCCGGGGGTGGGGTCGTGGTCGACAGCAAGCTTGACTGCGCGTACCAGCGGCTCGCCCGCTCGTTGGACCTCATCAATCACGAGCGGCCGCTGGCCGAGTGCCAGGAAACCGACGGGATCGGTCAGCGCGGAGTCCAGGGTGCCCTGATCATCCAGGCTCCGCAGCGTCCCTCCGCCAAGCTGGCTCTGGACCAGCGTGGTCTTGCCTGCCTGGCGTGGCCCGGTCACCACAGTCACCCGACGGGCGGAGACGATGTCCTGGTAGCGACCCGCGACAGCTCGTCCGAGCATCGGTGACATGCTTGCTATCATACAGAACGCCGACATCGAATCATACAGAACGCCAGACTCAAACCATACACAACGCCGCTTGCCGGCCATGCGTTCGCCACTTGAAGACGGGCGGTTGGCGCCAATGTGCTCGCGGCGCCAAGATCATCAGCGACCCCTCACCGCAGGTCAGACCCTAGTTCGCTCGCGCCGCAAGTGATCTTCATTCGGGATTGCCGGTGTCAGATTGAGTGGTTCGTGCCCGCTGCATGCCCGATGGCTTAGCCGGATCTGTCGCCGACTGCCGCGCGTGCCTAGGCTGTCGGGTAATGGCCGAGACGGATCTGATCCGCACGCCCGACCAGCGGTTGCGGGTCTTCGTGAGTTCCACGCTGCAGGAGGTGGCCGCTGAGCGGCAGGCAGTGCGGGACGCGGTGACCCGTCTGCGGCTGGTACCGGTGCTGTTCGAGCTGGGTGCCCGGCCGCATCCGCCGCGCGAGGTGTACCGCTCCTACCTGGCCCAGAGCCAGATCTTCGTGGGCGTGTACTGGCAGAGCTACGGCTGGGTAGCGCCGGGGGAGCAGGTTTCCGGGCTGGAGGATGAGTACCTGCTGTCGGCGGGGCTGCCCAGGCTCATCTACGTGAAGTCGCCGGCGCCGGAGCGTGAGTCCCGGCTGGCGGCGATGCTGACCCGGATCAGGGATGACGGTGGCGTGTCCTACCAGCACTTTTCTGCTGCCACCGAGCTGCAGAGCCTGGTCGAGAATGACCTGGCCGTGCTGCTGAGCGAGCGGTTCGAGATGGCGTCATCGGGAGACAGCCCCGCGGGTGAGGCGTCACTGGCAGGGGCAGTGCCGGTGCCGGCGACGCCACTTGTTGGCCGCGACGATGACGCCGCGGCGGTTGGCGACCTAGTGCGTGCCAAGGGCGTGCGCCTGGTGACCCTCACCGGTCCGGGCGGAGTCGGGAAAAGCACGCTCGCGGTGGAGGTCGCGCAGCGGCTGGGCCCGGGCTTTGCGGACGGGGTGCGGTTCGTTGAGCTCGGCTCGGTCCGGGCGGCCGAGATGGTGACGCCGGCGATCGCCGCCGCGCTGGGGTTGAACACCTCGGGCGGCGCGCTGATCACCGACCTGAAGTCGTACCTGCGCTCCCGCCGGCTGTTGCTGGTGCTGGACAACTTCGAGCATGTGATGGGGGCGGCTCCGCTGGTGGCTGGGCTGCTTGGCGCCGCTCCCGGCGTGGTGGCGCTGGTGACCAGCCGGATGGTGCTGCGGATCAGCGGTGAGCACGACTTCCCGGTGCCCACGCTCCCGGTGCCCCCGATCGGGGCCGGCGGGGACGTCGGGGACGTCGCGGACGTGCAGCGATGCGCCTCGGTGCGGCTGTTCGTGCTGCGCGCCACCGCCGCGTCCGCGGATTTCGAGCTGACCAGCGGGAACGCCGGGGCGGTCGCCGAGATCTGCCGGCGCCTGGACGGGCTGCCGCTGGCCATCGAGCTGGCCGCCGCCAGGGTCAGGCTGCTGCCACCGCAGGCCCTGCTGGCCCGGCTTGATGACCGGATGGGGCTGCTGACGGGCGGAGCGCGCGACCTGCCCGAGCGGCAGCGGACACTGCGAGGCACCCTGGACTGGAGCTTCGATCTGCTGTCGGCCGGCGAGCAGGAACTATTCGCTCGCCTAGGGGTGTTTGCAGGCACCTTCGACCTGCCCGCCGCGGAGGCGGTCGGCGCCGCTGGGCCGGCGGACCGGGACCCGGCCGGGCACGTCATGGACACGCTGGCCTCGCTGGTGGACAGCAGCCTGGTGCGGCCGCAGACCCGCAACGGCGAGCCGCGCTTCGGACTGCTGGAGATCATCCGGGAATTCGCGCTGGACCGCCTGCGCGACAGCGCTGACTGGCGGGACGCGCACGATAGGCACGCGGCCTACTTCCAGGCGCTCGCCGAGCCGGCTCCAGCCGAGCTGCAGGGTCCCGGACAGCTGGCATGGCTGGACCGGCTCGAGACCGAGCACGGCAACCTCGGCGCCGCGATGTCCTGGCTGATGGAACAGGACCAGACCGAGTCGGCGGTGCATCTGTCGTGGGCGACCTGGAGGTTCTGGTGGCTGCGCGGGCACGCAGAGGAGCTCGCCTCCTTTGGTGACATCGCGGCCAGGAGCGAGCACATGCCGCCGCAGCAGCGTGCCCTGGCGCTGAGCGGCACCGGCTTCGGCCTCTTCGCGTCCGGGGACCAGGCCACCGCTCAGCTGCTGTTGGAGCAGAGCCTGCCGCTATACCGGCAGGCAGGGGACATGCTGGGCGCTGCCACGACAGCGGGGATGCTGGGTCACCTCCTGGCGTTGAAGCACCAGTACGCGCAGGCCAGCGAGTTGCTCGAGCAGACGCTCGCCCCGCTGCGGGAGGCGGGCAGTGACCGGCTCGCCGGGCCCGAGCGGGCACAGTACCTGCTGGACGTGGCGCTCGTGTGCAATTTCCTCGGTCAGATACGGCTCAGCCAGGGAGATCACGGCCGCGCAGCGGACCTGTTCACCGAGGGCCTCGACGCGGCCCGCAGCGCGCAGGACCGGTTCACTGTCCTCGTCTCGCTCTACGATCTCGGGCTCAGCAGCCAGGCACAGGGCGATCTGACCGGCGCGGCGGAACGCCTGCAGGAAGGGGTGTCGCAGTCGGCCGAGGCCGGGGACGAACCGAGCGTCGCTTACTACCTCGAGGCACTGGCTGCGATCGCCATCCTGGAGGATAACCTGGAGCGCGCCGTGTGTCTGCTCGCCGCCGCGGGCGCGCTCTTGCAAGCCAGGGGCAGCGGCTGGCTGCACGCACTCGTGCCCCGCGCCGCCCACGACGGTAATCTCCTGGCAGCGCTGCGCGCACGCATGGGAGATGCAGCTTTCGAGCAGGCCTGGACGCGAGGCCGGTCGCTTGGGGGCAGCCGGGCTGTCGAGTACGCGCTACGGTGACTCCGGCTCCGAAACTGAGCGGCAGGGCATCACCCCAACTTGATCGAGCGGTACCGATTCCTTTCGCCCGTCGGCCGGGTCTTCCTGATTGACGGCCTTTGCAGGCGACAGAATCAGGAGCGAGCACATGACCGAACTGGATAGAGCACTGCGCAGCACCCTGTCAGTCCTTCTGACAGTGCAGCCCGGCGACCTGGATGCACCCACGCCGTGCGCATCCTGGGACGTTCGCGCGCTGATCAACCACTTCACCGACACGGCCCGGTGGTGGGCCGGTGTCGTCAGCGGCACTAGCGAGCCCACCGACGCGGACTACACGGCCGGCGATTTCGTCGCCGCCTACAGGGAGAGTGCCCGGATGGCGGCGGCGGCGTTCGAGGCCGATGGCGTGCTCGGCCGGATGATCCGGCTGCCGTTCGGCGAATTCCCGGGCGCTGCCGTGCGGAGCATGGCGGCCCTCGATCAGTTCGCGCACGGCTGGGACCTGGCCCGCGCTATCGGCTACCCGGGCGACCTGGACCCCGAGCTGGCGACCGAACTGCTCGCCTCGGCACGGCTGGCGATCACCGACGGTTTCCGCGGGCCGGACGGGCAGGCCCCGTTCGGGCCCGTCGCGGCCGCGCCGGCCGGGGCCGGGCCCGCCGACCAGCTCGCCGCCTACCTCGGCCGGCCGGTGTGACGGATGCCGGATAGCGCGGCGTTCGGCCGGGACACCGAGCCGTTCCGGCGCGAACTGTTCGCGCACTGCTATCGGATGCTCGGCTCGGTCGCGGACGCCGAGGACCTGGTCCAGGAGACCTACCTGCGTGCCTGGCGCTCCTACGACAGCTTCGAGGGCCGGTCCTCGGTGCGCACGTGGCTGTACCAGATCGCGACCAATGCGTGCCTCACGGCGCTGTCCCGTCGCCATCGCCGGGTGCTGCCGTCGGGACTGTGCAACGCGGAGCCGGATCCGGCGGTATGGCCCGAGGACGCCGGACCGGACGTTGCTTGGCTCGACCCGGTCCCGGACACGCTGGCGATCCCGGCGGCGGCCGACCCGGCGGTGATCGTCACCGCCCGCGAGAGCCTGCGGCTGGCACTCATCGCGAGCCTGCAATATCTGCCGCCCCGGCAGCGCGCAGTGCTCATCCTGCGCGAGGTGCTCGAGTTTCCCGCCGCGCAGGTCGCGGTCATGCTCGACGCGACGACGGCGTCAGTGAAGAGCGCGCTGCAGCGTGCCCGGGCCCGGCTGGAGGAAGTAGCGCCCGCAGCTGATCAGATCACCGAGCCAGACATACCGCAGGCGCGGGCGCTGCTAGATGAGTACATCGCCGCGTTCGAGAACGCCGACGCCGCTGCCCTCGAGCGGCTCCTGGTCGAGGACGTCGTCCTGGAGGCGACGCCGCTGCGGTCCTGGTTCTCGGGCCGTCGTACCTGCATCCCGTTCCTGCGCGACCGCGTCCTCGCCGCCGTCGGCGACTGGCGGATGCTGGCCACCGGCGCCAACGGCCAGCCCGCCGCGGCGGTGTACGCGCGGGACGCTGACGGGCAGCTGCGGCCCTACGGCGTCTGCGTGCTGACCGTCACCGACCGCGGGATCAGCCGGGTTACCTCGTTCGGCAATCCCGGCCTGGTCGCGGTGTTCGGGTTTCCTCCCGAGCCGGGCACGACCGGATCACGGACACATCACCCGGCCCCGCCGCGCCCGCGGGCCTCGCCAGGCTCCTGACGGGCACCCTCATCCGGAACAGATCAACGCGCGAGCCGACAGCGCGCCCAGATCCGGCCCGAGGCTGATGCTGCTGACGTTCCGGGACGTGCCGCGGAACGGCCCGCGGGTACGGGCGGCGCGGTTTCGCTGAGCTTCCGGACTCCGCGTCGGGGCCGCAACGCCGGAGACGAGCGGTGCGGGCGGTCCGCGGCCGCGGGTCCTGGCGGAGCCGACTGGCCCGACGCGCGCCGCAGGTCGCCGCTCCTCCACCGGCTGCGCGCTGGTACCCGCGCTCGCGCTAAGGGCCCGCTCAGGCCGGGTTGCGCTCCTGCTATTCATTGATACTATGTAGTGGTAGTCAATAATACTGAGTAGCTGAAGGAGGAGGTGTTCCATGGCCAAGCTGGTGACGGAGATGCTCAAGGGCACGCTGGAAGGCATCGTCCTTGCGATCCTCTCCGGCCGGGCCGCATACGGCTACGAGATCACAGCATGGCTGCGGGAGCAGGGCTTCTCCGACATCGCCGAAGGAACCGTCTACGCCCTGCTCATCAGGGTCGAGCAGCGCGGCCTTGTCGACGTGGAGAAGGTCCCCTCGGAGAAGGGGCCGCCGCGCAAGGTCTACTCCCTCAACGCTCAGGGACAGGCATATCTCGACGAATTCTGGAGGACCTGGAGCTTCCTCACAGAACGGCTAGAGCAGCTCCGCGAAGGAGGCAGATAGACATGGCCAGAGGGTGGACCAAGGCCATCGAGACGGTCTACGGACCGTTTGAGCAGAAGAAGCGCTACCGGCAGTACAAGGCGCGCGTCGAACAGCTTCCCGCCAGCTACCGGACGGCGGTGGATGCGCTGCAGCGGTACTCGTACTACTTCGGGCACGGCACGGCAGAAGGCGGGCTGTCGATGTTCGAGGACCTTGCCGACCTGTTCGAGCAGGCCGCGGCGAGCGGGACCCCGGTTCGCGAGATCGTCGGCGAGGACCCCGTGGAGTTCGCCGAGGCGTTCCTGCGCAACTACCCGCAGGGCCAGTGGATCGTCCGGGAGCGGGACCGGCTGACCAGCGCCATCGACCGTGCAACGGCAGCAGACAGCGGAAACGAAGGGACATCCCGATGACTACCCAGCAGGCCTCCGGGCCCGCGATCAGCGTGCAGGGTCTGGAGAAGTCGTACAAGAAGCTGCGGGTGCTGCGCGGCGTGGACTTCGACGTGGCGCGGGGCAGCATCTTCGCCCTGCTCGGCTCCAACGGCGCTGGCAAGACGACGGTCGTGCGAATCCTGTCCACACTGCTCAAGCAGGATGCGGGAACGGCGAGTGTCGACGGGTTCGACGTCACCAGGCAGCCGGCGAGGGTGCGCGAGTCCTTCAGTCTGACGGGCCAGTTCGCGGCCGTGGACGAGACCCTGACCGGGCGGGAGAACCTGGTGCTGGTGGCCCGGCTGCGGCACCTGAAAGGCGCTGCGAAGATCGCGGCTGATCTGCTGGCCCGCTTCCAGCTCACCGACGCGGCGGATCGCCGGGTGGCGACGTATTCCGGCGGCATGCGCCGGCGGCTGGACATCGCCATGAGCCTCATCGGGAATCCGCCGGTCATCTTCCTGGACGAGCCGACGACCGGGCTCGACCCGCAATCTCGCATCGAGGTGTGGAACAGCGTCAAGGACCTCGCCGGCCAGGGCACCACGGTGCTGCTCACCACGCAGTATCTGGACGAGGCCGAGCAGCTCGCCGACCGGATCGCGATCCTGCACGACGGACGGATCATCGCGGACGGCACCCTTGCCGAGCTCAAGCAGCTCTTCCCGCCCGCTCAGGTCGAGTACGTCGAGAAGCAGCCGACTCTCGAAGAAATCTTCCTCGCCATCACCGGCAGCGACGGCACCAGCGGGGACGAAGCCCCGCTCGCGAGCACCGGCACGGACAACTAAGGAACAACAATGACCATGTACTTCTTCGGCGACACCACCGTCCTGCTGGGACGGTCCCTGCGCCACATCACCCGCAGCGTGGACACCATCATCACGACTACGATCATGCCGATCGCCTTCATGCTGCTGTTCGTCTACGTGTTCGGCGGCGCGATCAAACACGGGTCAGGCTCGTATGTGACCTACCTGCTGCCCGGCATCCTGCTCATCACGATTGCCTCGGGCATCTCCTACACCGCATTCCGGCTCTTCATGGATATGCAAGGCGGCATTTTCGAGCGATTCCAGTCCATGCCGATCGCGAGGTCGTCGGTGCTGTGGGCGCACGTGCTGACCTCGCTGGTCGCCAATCTGATCTCGCTTGTCCTCGTCGTGCTCATCGCCGTCCTGATGGGCTTCCGGTCGGGAGCGGGAGTGCTGGCGTGGCTCGCGGTCGCCGCGATCCTCGTGCTGTTCACGCTGGCGCTGACGTGGCTCGCGGTAATCCCCGGGCTCACGGCGAAGACCACGGACGGCGCGAGCGCGTTCGCATACCCGCTCATCTTCCTGCCGTTCATCAGCTCGGCGTTCGTGCCCACCAGCACAATGCCCGGCCCGGTGCGCGCCTTCGCCGACAACCAGCCGGTGACTTCCATCGTCAACACGATCCGGGACCTGTTCGCACAGCATCCGGTCAGCAGCAGCATCTGGATCGCCCTCGCCTGGTGCGTCGGCATCCTCGTCGTGGCGTACGGCCTTGCGATGTTTACCTACCACCGCAAGATCACCTGAGCCGCCTTGAGGCGGGCCTGTCTCACCAGGGGCCGCATCCCCCGGTGAGACAGCGACGTTCGGGTAACCGCGCAGAGGGGGTCGACGGTGGGTGAAGCTGCCGACGTGGTGATCGTGGGTGGCGGCGTCGCGGGCTCCGCCCTGGCGGACGGGCTCGCGTCAGCCGGGCGGGACGTGACGGTTCTGGAGTCAAGTACCGAATACGTGGACCGCGTCCGGGGCGAGGCAATGATCGTGGACGGGCTCGCCGGCCTGCCGGACGAGCAGGACGTCATGGTCAGCGACGGTGATCTGTTCCTGCTGATGTTCCATCAGGGCGCCGGCCGAGCGCGGCTGTATATATGCGCAGGCCGGTCCGGCCAGCGGCGCTTCGCCGGGCCCGGTGCCATCGCAAGGTTCCTGGCGGCGTGGGAGCCGTGCTGCTACCCGCTGTCCGAGCTGGTTGCCGCCGGGCGGCCTGCCGGGCCCTGCGCGACCTAGCCGGGTGATGACACGTGGACTGAGTCGCCCTTCGCGGACGGAGTCGTCCTGGCCGGTGACGCCGCTGGCCACAACGACCCGATAGCCGGCCAGGGCCTGTCGATCGCGATGCGCGACGCGCGGATAGTCCGGGACCTGATACTCGACGGCCCACCGCGCGCGCAGGGGATAGGTCATGATCGCGAGGATCAGCCCGAGCAGCAGCGATCCGGCGAGCAGCAGCCGCGCCGGCCCACCCGAACCAAGACACGACGATGCGGCCCGCCCGGGCGGGCCGCATCGGTAGGGACTGGACCGAGGAACGGACCGGACCGTTACGCGTTCTTGTCGACGGTGGGGGTCCCGGCCGCAACATGGCTCAGGAAGTCGCGGATGGGGGAGTGCAGACCACGCTGGTGGTGGCGGCGCTGGCGGTAGCTGGCCACCAGGCCGTCGACGCCGATCCAGCTCGAGGTCCGCCACATGGTCAGGACGACGATGGCGAACAGCGCGTACCAGGCGCAGACGCTGGCCGTTCCGGACATCACGTAGGTGAACAGCAGCGCCAGGCTGCCGACCGCGGCGATCCGGGTGAACAGGCCGAGGCACAGCGCGATGCCGATCGCGAACTCAGCGACCGCGACGAGGACCGCGATCCAGCCCGAGTTCGGGACCACGAAGCTGTTCAGGAAGCTGCCCCACCAGGTGTAGGCGGGGGCGCCGTGCGAGGCGAAACCAGCCACAGCCGCGCCGTTGTTGTGCAGGAATCCGGGGTTCTCAGCGCCCCACAGCTTGGCGACGCCAGCCTGGATCCACATCGCGCCGAGCCAGACGCGCATTGCCGTCCAGCCGAGCGCCATAATCTTGGACTGCTTGACCCACTCCCACACCTTGAGGTTGCGGCGCGCAGCCGGGTCACCGAGAAATTCGATTGGGGACGCCATTCGAATCGCCCTCTTTCCTTCGCTCATGAACCCGGTTCCCGCGGGTTCTGACATGAGCGTGCGCCTGGCCGGCCGGCCGCCGACATGATCCAATGGCCCCTCTGCGAGGGACTAAAGGCACCAGGTGACAAAATGAGCGGGGCCGCCGGGGGCAAGCGAGCAGGAATGGGCGCCGGCGGAGCCGTGAAAGGCCAGCCGCGAAAGAGCCAGCTGGCCGCTAAGCGCTACGGCTCCGCGGCCAGCTGGCCCGGCTGGTAGCTAGCGCCGCGCGTAGTCGGCGTACCCCTGCCAGTCGATCACTACGCAGGGCTCTTCGCCCACGACCCACGCGTCGTGACCGGGGGGCATGACCGCGAAGTCGCCGGGCCCGTACTCCATCTCGTCCCCGTCGTCCATCACGACCTTCATCCTCCCGGACACGAAGTAGCCCGTATGGGCCGCCTGGCAGCTCTCGGTCCCGGCTATCGGCTGCACGTGCTCCGACCATTTCCAGCCGGGCAGGAACGTGGCCCGGCCGACGCCGCCCTCGGTCATGTTCACCAGCTGGAGCTGGCCGGTGCCACCCTCGAACGGCCGGGTTTCTTCCGGCGAATCCAGATTCATCCTGACTAGTCCGGTCATCTTGACCCTCCCCCGATGAGTCTCAGGCCTTACCCCTACCCGCGCCCGCCGGCGCTTAGGCGGCCTCACCTACGCCACGAGCAGCCTGCCGCCCAGATCGGCCGCCGCCAGGCCGACGATGGCCCGATTCCGCTGCAGCCATCGGCCCGAGTGCAGATCGGCGCGGAGCGCGTGCACCGCACGTTCCTCGGCGGCCGGGCCAACCCTCGACCAGACCGACACGGATCGGCGAACATCGGCCAGCAAATACGCGGCCGGCCTTCGCCAGTAGGCATGGAAGAAGCCGTCGGCGCAGTCCCACGGAATCGGCACGGGCTCGACCCGAGCGCCGATCGCGTCGGCTCGCTGGGTCAGCGTCGGCCCGCGCCGGGCGAGCAGGGCGAACTCGGGCAGGTAGTCGCGCGTCAGCCAGAAGGCGTCCGGCCGCGTCGTGGTGTCGAACTGGAACACCACCACCCGGTGCGCCACGCGCCGCATCTCGAGCAGCCCCGCGACCGGATCCGGCCAGTGCTGGTCCGATAGGACGCTCATCGCGACGTCGAACGCTTTGTCCGGGAACGGCAGGTGTCCAGCCTGCGCGGCCAGGCAGCGCGCGGACCCCGGCGGTCGCTGCGCGCGCATCACCGCCGACGGCTCGACCGCGACCACGTCCCGGCCGGGAGGCTCGTAGGAACCGGTGCCCGCGCCGACGTTCAGCACCGTGCGCGCGTTCCCGAGCGCGGCCCAGATCCGGGCCGCGATGCGCGGCTCGGTGCGGCGGGTCGCGGAGTACGTGATCCCGATCTGGTCGTACAGTTGCGTGCCGGTCATGCAGGCTCCTCCCGGTCGCCACCGCCCGGGTAGCGCCGGGATCAATTCTCGGCCACGGGCCGTCGGCCGGCAGGTGCGGGTAGCCTCACCCCGGTGACAGCGATCGCGGCCGAGCCGATCCGCACGGCGCGGCTGACGCTGGTGCCGCTCACGGCGGCGCACGCGGACGAGATGTCCGGCGTGCTTGCCG
>Ga0335076_10002986_pt1 | contig 16909 bp, 13 predicted proteins | sample Lox_Sample_25_FD_206717 | JGI IMG/M metagenome (GOLD analysis project Ga0335076, IMG submission 206717) | Soil microbial communities from Loxahatchee National Wildlife Refuge, Florida, United States - Lox_Sample_2.5 | ecosystem: Environmental > Terrestrial > Soil > Wetlands | place: USA... | reverse complement strand
TCTGAATCAAATCGCTCTGACGTAGAAGCCTGAGCTCTTCGATGATCTCGCGCGCCTTTTGTGGATCGGGGCACGGTCCACGCCATCCGCATCTCCATCGGCGAATTGCGAATAGTCTCGCTCGAAGAGGTAGCCACTGCCAGCCTGGCACATGAAAGTGAGGCTCCATAGGAAACCAAAAATTCGGGGTCTGCACCCAGAACGCCTTTCCTACGCGCTGAATCTCGGCGGCCATCCGCCGCTGGTTCTCGTAATTGTACAGATGCTCGATGACTGAGTTGCTGAAAGCCACATCGAAGCTGCCATCACTGAATTCTGCGAGGTTGGTCGCGTCTCCGACGACAGGATGAATATTGTCGTAGCGTCGCTCCTCCGCCACAAGGTTAAGACTGAATATTTGGACATCAGATCGACCCGCCCAGCCGCGATTTTCCCAAAAGGCAAGTTCGCCTCCGACGTCGAGAATCCGCAAGGGCCGTGGTAGAGACGCTACCAACATCTCGAAATGTCGGAACCTTTTGGCACGGAGCCGATTCGCAAGGGAATTGGGCTGCTCGCTGTCCGCGAGGCGGCGAACGATAGGATTCAGGATTTGCATTGCGTAGAAGAAGCGAGGGAGTTCGAATCGGAGTCAAAGAGGACGGCCTCATGCGTTGGGGCCGCCCCCATTTGACTAGCTTATTTCACGTCCGCACTAAGGTTCGTTGGCGGATTCGGTCCCGTCTGCGCTCCAGATCCACCACCGATACCAATAAGGGGGACGGATTGCGGGCTACTGGGTGCGGGGGCATTACTGCTGAATTGGAGACTGTCAGCCTGTGGACCCGGCATGGTCGGATTGAAGTTCACAGTAACGGTGCAACTGGCGCCGGCTGCAAGACTAGACCCGCAAGTATTGGAAGCAATCGAGAACTGAGTGCCTGTAGCCAATGAGACAGACAAATTAGCGATCGTCCCTGTATTTGTGTTTGTTAGGGTGACCACCTGGCTTGATGACGTTGTGTTTACCCCTTGGCTTTTCCACGCGAGACTGCTCGGGGCCAATGATGGGCAAATCGTATTTCCATTCCAGTCTGAGTTGCTCGCGATCGTGCTAGTCGGAACCCAATATTTTCCGTCTATCGCCGACGTCGGTGTCCAGCCGTCTCCATCTGTCCATGTGGTACCAGACCGAAACGCGAGTTGATTACAGGCCCATACGCTGTTTCCCGCCGATGGGAAACTGCTGGCATAAAGCGGGCCGAAATAGGGCTCAACGTCTGTACCGAACGTATTGAACGTGATCGTCGAGTTAGAAAAATGCGTACTTCCAGGGTTTCCTGGGGCGACTGTATACCCGAATCCGGAGACATAGTTACCTTGGATGCGCATGCCACTGTAACCGGAAGTGGCCGCCTGAAATGCGATGCCATTGCTATTGCCAAGAGAAGCGATCGTGTTGCCTAAGATAGTTATATTGCTGGGTGCAGCCCCACCGTTAAGATATCCAGGTCCGTCGGTATGGTATCCCTGTGGACTTATATTAGCTGCGTCATGAATCCAGTTGCCGATTACCAGCATGGGGCTAGACGTCGCCGTGTTGTAATCGATTGCATTTCCGAAGCCCCAAAAATCACTGTAGTAGATGGAAACCGAATTCCCGCCCTGAACGTTGACACCAAACTGATATCCGCTATTACCGGAGACGCTATTTCCGTTATTCATGGTGAGGGTGTTCTGACCGGCCGAGGGCCACACCGAGCCCGGGGGTGCAGTATAAAAAGATGTTAGCGGCGTGAAACTATCATAAAAAAATGTGACGTTTGCCCCTGTCACCTGCACGTTGTAATACTCGACCTGATTCGACTGGAAGCGGCTGCCGATGAACGTAATGTTTGATCCGCTTACCATCACGCCGCCGGTGCCGCTGTTAAAGTCGCAACTAATGAATTCGATATAGGAGCCGGAAACCGTTACCGGCGAATTGAAGACGTAGCCGGTGTAGATCGTAGGATTGCTCGCTGTTCCGCTCTTGAAGGCTCCGCCGGGCCATGGTGTCGTGCCGAGGGGACCGTACGCGGCGTACCCGACGGCATTTCCTGGTTGTCCTGGCCACGGTGTCGCCGAGGTCGTTGACGCAAGCGCCAAGTTAGTTGAAAGGATGTTAGCGGTAAAGATTCCGAGAATGATTGCAATTAGAGCTTGGGGGAAGTTGCGGCTCATTTGAGGTCCTGTATTGAAATTCGAGGCCAGTTTTCTCCTAGCCCCAACTGTTATGCTACGGACCCCTTCAGCCTGGGCCAACATCTCAGAAGGACATTGAACGCCGATCATTCCCCTTATGAACCTTCGTTCTTGACCCATCGAATTCGCCTGGACCGGGCTTAATACTGCTTGAGGCATCAAAGCGTTTCGACCATATCGCTGGACAAACGGGGGGCGGCTGTACTTCCCATCTCATCCAGCACCTGCTCCACCGTCAGGATGCGGCTGCCGCTTTGGGCTGCGGCCGAGACGGCAAACTCGAACAAGTCGGGCGTACACCCGTACTCGCTGGGGTTTGGCCGCACATCGTGTGTGTAGAAGATCAACCATCCCTTCTGGGCAACGCTTTTCTCGATCAGCAGATGCACGGCGGCCGTCCCAGCCATGCCTCCGTACAACTGATTGGCAAATAAGAGGTTAAGGTCAACTTCTGGACCGTTGATGCCCGGGATGATGCTCCGCGCGCTCTTGAGATACGGCGCAAGGCCTTTCTTTGTGGCGAGGGTGACGTGGCCGTAAGGGTAGGCGAAGTTTCGCGACTTGCGCCCAGTGAGCAGTTCGACGGCCTTGATCCCTTCCTGAACGTCGACCTCAAAATCCGCTGCTGAGATCGAGCGGCAGGAGCTGTGATGAAAAGTATGGGAAGCGACTTCGTGCCCCCGGTCGATCAGCGAGTGAATGTCGTCTTCGGCAAAGAGTTCGCCCAGGTCGGTCGAGGTGTTTGCCAGCCCTGGGGCGGCGTAGTAAGTACCGCGAGCCCCGAATCTTTCGAGAATAGGCGCGCCGACGGAGCAGGCGGATCGGGGAAAATCGTCGAACGTAAATGAAATGATCGGCCCCCTGTCGCCCAAAGGAATGGTGCACCGGTAGAGCGCGGACAGAACGCCTCGCCGAAGGCCTCCGAGTTGAGAGCGAAAACTCATTCGATTTGCCAGTTCAGTATTGGCTGATTCCGAACTTAGGCTTTTACTCGCGCAACTTTCGCCCATGAAGGCGGCATGTTCCTCTGCACTTCAATACCTTCGAAGATGTTGCTTTCGCGCGAGCCGTGCTGGCTTACCCAGGCAGCCATCGCCGTAATGCCGTCCTTGAGGGACTTAATCTGCCGATCGCCGAAGATCCGTGCGCCTTTGGAGTGGTCCGAGTATGCGATTTTGACTTCGTTTCGCGCATCGAGGTGCTGCACATTGCACTTCATGCCCATCGCTTCAGCGACGATGCTGGCCAGATCATTCACGGTGTAAGGGGTGTCGGCGCCGACGTTGAACACCTGATTACGAGCTGCCGGGTAGTCGATCGAGTGGGCAATGACCGGAGCAACGTCATCAATGTGCGTGAACGCGCGCTCCTGCGTGCCGTCGCCGAAGATGGTCATGGGCTCGCCGCGGAGCAGCTGATTCATGAAGATCCCAACCACGTTGCGGTAACGATCGCCGACGTTTTGGCGTTCTCCGTAAACATTGTGCGGCCGGAAGACGATGTAATCGAGGCCAAACATCTCGTGGCTCACCCGCAATTCCTGCTCAACGGCGAGTTTGGAGATGCCATAGGAATCTTCCGGAATGGGAATCATCTCCTCTGACATCGGACTCTGGCCAGCGCCGTATACCGCAATGGAAGAAGTAAAGACAAAGCACTTGACTCTGTGATTGATGGAGGCGTTGACCAGGTTCACCGAGCCGATCAGATTGTTGTTGTAGTTGAAGCGCTTGATGAAATGACTCAAACCCTCGGCGGCATACGCGGCAAGGTGATAGACGTAATCGAACGAGTGACGCTCAAAAAGCTTGTCGATGAAATGATGGTCGGTCACCGATCCCTGGACGAACGTTGCATTTGCAGGAACGTTCTCGCGGAAGCCGCCGCTGAGGTCATCGACGACGACGACGTCATGTCCCTTTGCGAGCAGGTGGTCCGCTACGTGAGAACCCATGAATCCAGCGCCGCCGGTCACTAAAGATGTTGGCATTTTCATTTCACCTTTCACTCTGAGTACTACATTCGAACGCTTTCACTTCGGTTATCTATGAGGCAGGGACAGAATCCCCATGAAGAACCTGCGGTTCGGTTCCGTGTTCGAGGAACTCGAGGGGATCGAGCAGGGTGTTCCAGCTGATCACAAGGCGGTACATGTCGAGCCTGCGCCGCAGTGTATCGCTCGACTTAAACCACGACAACATTCCATAGGCAGCCTGGCGAATGTGCAGGTGCAGCAGGATGATCTGCCGGCAGCGTCGCGCGCCCTTGGCGCCGAAATGCTTGTAGAAATAGCGATAGCAGTTGCGGGTTGTCTCAATCGCGAAACGCACGGGGAAACGTCCGACAGACTGCCCTCCGAGGTGAGTAATCGTCACATCAGGGGTGAACAGGATGGGATGGCCTGATTCCCAAACGCGAAAACAAAGATCGACTTCTTCGTAGTGAAAGAAAAACTGTTCGTCGAAGCCGTGAATCTGTCGAAGAACATCGCCGCGAACCATCACGCAACAGCCGGACTGCCAATCGATCTCCCTCTCAGTCTCTCCGTTCCAGCCCACATACTTGTCCGAGATGAAAACGCTGCCAAGGTATCCCAGCGGACGCAAGCCAAGCGCCGCGATCAAAGCCCGGCGCACGGTCGGGAACGGACGAGCGGTGCCCTGAAAGGTTCCATCCGGATTCAACACTTTGCATCCGAAGCCGCCCGCTTCCGGATGACGGTCGGCAAACTCCATCCAGCGGTCAAGCGACCCGGGATGCACAATCGTGTCGGGATTGAGGATCAGAACGTAATCCCCCGTCGCGGCGCGAATGCCCACGTTATTCGCCTTCGAGAAGCCGAGGTTCGCACCGTTCTCGATCAGGCGGACTTTGGGGAAATTTGCCCGGACTCGTTCGATCGAGCCGTCGGTCGAACCGTTATCGGTGACGATGACCTCGAATTCGGTCTTCGTTGTGCCGCTGAAGATCGAGCTCAGGCAGTTTTCGATGACTTTCAGGTCGTTCCAGCAAATGATCACTATCGACAGCTTCATGTTTTGCACCTTCTTCGGAGTTCAGTACCAATTTTCCAATATCTTGATGCGCGATTCGTTTACCACTTTGAATCTCGGGACCCTGGCTATGTAAGGAGATCGGCAAAAGCAGACATCGGGCTTTCCGCGCTGATGCGGTCGGAAATATCGTGCTTGACCGGATACTGTGACGCACGGCCGATGCTGACATAGTGGAATCCATGATTCGTCACGGTTTCCGGATCGAGCGTGTTTCTGCCGTCAATGACCAGCGGATGCTCAACCAGCGATGAAACGCGTTTCCAGTCAACCTTCGCGAACTCAGCCCATTCAGTAACTACCAGAATCGCATCGGCGCCCTGAGCGGCCTCGTACGGATCAGCGCAGTAATTGATCGTCGGAAGGGACGGGCGAGCCTTCTCCGCGGCTTGCGGGTCGTAGGCACTGACGATAGCCCCTTCTTCCAACAAAGCCTTGATCAACGCAATGGAGGGCGCAAAGCGGACGTCATCGGTGTTGGGTTTGAAGGCCAGTCCCCAAACAGCCAGCTTTTTCCCGGAGAGAATCCACAGTTCCTTGCGGATGAGTTCGACAAAATGCTTGATCCGGTGCTGATTGATCTTCTCGACTTCACTCAGCAGGGAGAAGTCACAGCGTGATTTTTCGGCGATGCGGATAAACGCCTGCACATCTTTCGGGAAGCAGAACCCTCCGAATCCGATTCCTGGACTCAGGAAAGCCGGGCCAATTCTGGGATCGAGCCCCATACCCTCGGCCACTTTCGTCACATCAGCCCCTACCACCTCGCACAGGTTCGCCACCATGTTGATGAAAGAAATCTTCATGGCGAGGAAAGAATTCGAGGCGTGCTTGATCAGCTCCGCGGAACTCGTATCGGTCATCAGCAGGATCGGCTCTTTGGTCCGCTGACAGTCCGAGTGCAGCGGGCAGGAAAACGTGCCCTGGATAATCGGCTGGTAAATCTCGCGCAGGATCGCGCCTGCACGAGGAGTATCCACGCCTACTACGATGCGATCCGGGTGGAGGAAATCCTCGACGGCAGATCCTTCGCGCAGGAACTCAGGGTTCGAGGCGACATCGTACTCCAGGTTATTCGAGCCGTGCATCGAGAGGCACTTCCGCAATTGCGACCCAGTTTGCACTGGAACAGTGCTCTTTTCGACGACAAGGCGATAACCGCGCGCCTGCTTTGCAATGGCGCGGGCAACACCTTCGATGGCGGAAAGATCGGCATCACCATTCGGCAAGGGCGGAGTACCGACGCAGATGAAGATTGCGCGACCATGATCGATGGCTGCGGCAGTCGTTCCGAATTGCAGGCGTCCGGCTGTGCGCGCCAGCTTGATTACCTGCTCGAGGTTCGGCTCGAAGAGCGGCATCGCGCCGCTCTGTAGCTTTTTGAGTTTTTCGACGTCACTCTCGCTACAGAAAACGTCGTGTCCGATTTGAGCAAGGCAAGCAGCAGTGGTCAATCCCACGTAACCGGCGCCAATGACTGAGATTTTCATGTGTTTCCTGATCCTTCTTTCTGAAGTGAAACTTTTTGAATGCGACTATGTTTGCGCCACGCAGACGGCTAGAGCGTCCCGACAGCAACGTTGCCGCGCGATTCGGACTTACTCGAGGAAGCTAAACGCCGATTGGCAAATGCGTACAGCAGCCATCCCAGCTCGTATGGCCGGCATTCGAACAGAACTTTCAGATCTTCGGGCCGGGAATGCTGAATCGTATCGGAATAGATTCTGAGCCCTGCTTTCAGGTATCTCGCGGGCGAGCGACGCGAGCGCATGATGCAACGCCAGATCACGCCGTTGTTCTGGTCTTCCATGTCGTAGCTCAGTTCGTTCTGAGAGTTGATCCAGCGCAGACCCTTGTAAATACACTCATCGAAGTTGCGGCCGATTACCTCTCCGAGCCCAAACAAAGTAAATGGAGCCATGGCGTGCTGGTGTACGGAAAAAACGGGGTATCCGTCGGTGACGCGGCCTCCGGGAGCATCGTAATGCCACCACCACTGGCCCATGGGACCTTGTTCTTCGCAAATGCCATTGGCGCACTTGATTGCCAACAGTGCGGCTTCCTGCTGGCCATACGCCTTCGAAAATTGCGCCATGCCGTAGATGGGATAAACCTGGTCAGCGAAGCTGCCGGTGCGTCCGCGGGCCATGCCGGCGAGACTGGCGCTCGTGGACAAATGTCCGAAAAAGCCGCGCTCACCCTGATTCCCTTTCAAGGTCTTGAAAACCTCAAAAGCGATCGGCTCAAGCTGCGAACGTTTTTCAGGATCAACCTGCGCCCAATACGAAAGACCAATCAGGAACCATGCCAGTTCCATCGTGAGCACTTTGCGCGCATCACGATAGCGCGTGAGAGCGGTCTTCAGGTCGAGGCGAGACTCCAATTGCGCGTAACGCTCCGGGCAGACGATGCCCAACGTCCACAGCAGCACGCCCAGATCCCCAATGTTGTCCATCCAGGTCAGATCCGAGAACAGTGCTTGCAGAATGCGCTCCTTGTCGAAAGGGGAAGCCGTTCCCGCCTGCTCCAGCCGGTGAAGCCCCATGAGGGTCATCATGGTGTAGCGCTCGGAAATGCCCTCCTGCACCATCGCACCATTTTGCTTCTTCAGCGTGTAGCAGAAGAGCTGCTTCTTGCTGTCAAACATCGGGACCAGCCCCCGGACCGCAAGGTCGACAAAGCGGTTCACGGTTGCGCGGTCGTCTAACGCTTTCCTTGTCGGCGAAATCGCTGCATCAACCATCGGCGCGAGCACTCCAGAAGTAGTCATGTTATGAAATCGAGACCCCATTCACCGGTTTTCTATCCCACGTGGCGGTACAGTAATTCGCCGATCTTGGCCATAACTGGAGCCGGCAGGCGAGTCATCAGCGCTTGTGCGGTGCGCGCCTTCCAGTTCCCAGTCGGCAGATCAAAAAGATGCGTCGAACGCTCTGACTTGCTATAGCGCATGTAGGTCAGCTTTGACTGAACCGCGCCCCAGCGCTTCTTGAAGGTCATGAGTCCGAACTGGTCGGCATCTGTTCGTCCAAAGTCGAACCGGCGTAGCCCCGCAGCCTTCGCCTCCTGGATCGCCTGCCAGTACAGCAAATGCATGCCTCCCATCCTGTTGAATCGATGGTCAGAGCAGCCATACTTGTAAACCATCGTGTCACGATACCGCAGGGTCAACATGGCGGCCACAGCCTGTTCGCCGTTATAGGCCACCCGAATCTTCAGGGCATCCCCAAAGCATTCGATCAGGTTCAAGAACCATTTCCTGGGTTGCGGCGGCACGCGGTGGCGCTGCCGCGTGAGCTTCATCAGTGAATAAAACTCATCCAGCAACTTTTCCGTTACGCCTTCCCGGTAGATCAAACCTTCCCGCTCCGCTCGGCGAATCTTCCGCTGAATCGAGTCGTGATGGAGATTGCTGTACAGAATAGAAACGTCTGGCCGCAGGTCTAGTTCGTGAAACGCATAAGTCACCGCAGTTTGATGCATCGGTGTTTCGACTTTGACAGGCCGGAGTGGACGGATTTCGACGTATCGCAAGGAGCCGTGGCCCAGTTCCTGCTCGATGGTTTTCTCCAGGATTGCGACCGTAGTTCTCGGTGGGGCGAGCGATTCGCAGTGATCCGAGAACGGCAACGAAACCAGCCTGCGGCCCGTCAGCCAGCTATCCACTTTGCAAAACAAGACTGCATCTTGCAGATTCCTGCCGGAACCGGAGGTGGTGAAGGCTACCGTCTCATATCCGTAAGTCCGCGAGATTGCCTTGAGCCATGCGGAAGAATGAAAGACCGATGCTCGAGGATGGGTTTGAACAAATCTTTCCCACCGGGTATCTGTAAGAGGATTTATGCGAGAAATAACCGCATCTATGTTTCCCGAGGCTGACTCTTCTCTTCGAACCGTGCGAGTGTCTTGGACCCCGGTCTCCTGCTGAAGACCGACTGCTAAACTCAAGGTTTCCCCCCAAAGACTGGTTGACTTCCCAGACTGCTAAGCTACCCTGATTTGATTCGGCGCCAGCACGTTTGACGTGCCTGCACGCCGAGGATCTTTAGTAGCGAGAATCGATGTAATGCAATCCACAATGAAGCCCAAGGCTGGACGTTGGCCCCGGTCGGGCTGTATCGGGCGATTCCAGCGTTCAAGCTTGATCTTGGTCCGGACTTCCGCCGGGCTCTCGATCAAAGTCATTCTTCCCTTCTCGGCAAGATACTGGTCCACCGCGCCGATCTTTCCTCGGAAAATGCTATAGACTGGCACTCCGAGAGCGGCCGCTTCACGATTCATGGTGCCGCCACCGCTGACCACAAAATCCGAGAACCAGATCAGGTTTAAACCATCCACTGGCGAACTGGGAATGATCATGCGTCCGTTGGCAACCAGGTCTCGCCATTCTTCCTGCAGTTGCTTGCCCTGTCGCCCGTTGCGCGGGAGCGTGACGGCGCGAACTTTGGGAATCGATCCCAGGTAACGAATCGTCTCGGCAAACAACACATCACTCTCAGGATTGTGATAGTGCGCTTCCGACGCTGGCGGGCGCACGGTCACCAGTAACTCGTCCTCTGCAATTCCAAGCTGTGTCAGGAGCGTGGGATCGGGCTGAAATCCCGGCACGTACACGTCTTCTTTGAGTCCTGGGTACCGCAGCACGCGATTCGTGTGCCGGCTCATAGCGGTGTTCGGAATGACATCCGGCATCAAAATCCAATCCGACTCAATGAAGCCGGTTTTGGTGGAGAACTCGTAGTCATGCAGCATCATCGTCGGGATGCCCATCGCCTTGGAGAGAAGCAACTGCGCTCTCGAGCCGTGGGAAATCGCGAGGTGCGGCCGCGCGCCAACTGCCGTCGGAGTCAGTTGCACGACACGCAGAAAACTTCCCGCTACTTTCAGGAACTTGTTCTTGCCATAGTGCCGGCCGATGATCGTGCAGGGTAAATTGAAAAAATCGAGCAACTCGCGGACCTGGTAAATGTCGCGTGCAGTGAGGAGGAGGTCTACCCCACGGGCGCGCAATGCCTCAATAATTGGAAGAAAGAAGGGTACATGCGGCGAATTGTCCACATCGATCCAGACCTTTTTCCCCGAAGGAACGGCCGTCGTGCCAATCTCAAACCCCTCTCGCACAGTCTGCCGATGTTCAGTCCGCGGTTCGAGCTCTTGCAGCGAACTATTTGTACTCGTCATGCAGTTCATACTTAAGATTGCCTCGTGGAACTCGTTAATGTGCAAAACGTCTGATTCATGAGAATTGCTTTGTTTTAGAAAGCGTCTCCCCCGAGCACTACCGCAAGGGGTGTCTTGAACAGAATCTTTATGTCGAACCAGAGCGACCAATGTTTTACGTAATAAAGGTCGAGTCGTACCATGTCGTCGAAACGCAGGCGGCTACGGCCCATGACCTGCCAGAATCCCGTGATTCCCGGCTTCACCTCCAACACTCGCCGACGATGCCAGATGTCGTATTCCCGGCACTCGTAGGGCAAGGGCGGACGCGGTCCAACCAGTGACATATCACCCTTCAACACGCTGAAAAACTGCGGCAACTCGTCCAGGCTTGAGCGGCGGAGGAAACGTCCAACCCGCGTAATGCGTGGGTCGTCCTCCATTTTGCTGCCTTTCTTCACATCTCCGCTGATGACCCGCTTCATGAACTCCTGGTGAATCTTCGGATTGTTGTTGGCATACATCGAGCGGAACTTTAAGAAAGTGAACGGTCTGCCGAACTGCCCGATCCGCTCCTGCTTGAACAGCATTGGGCCTTTCGACCCAAGTTTCACCATCGCGGCTACCAGCGCAAACAACGGAGCCAAGAAGAGAATGGCGGTTAGGCTGCCCACGATGTCCAGCGTCCGCTTCATCGCCAGGGCCATCTTGCGCCTTCTTGCCCGATACAACAGGTCCGGGTAGAGCGCTGGGTTGGCCGGTGAAGAATCCTGCTTCCAATCTTCGGGAAAGACATGCAGCGAGATGCTGATCTGATTGAACCTTTCGTGGCCAAGACTGTTGCGCAGTGTCTCGCTGACGCGGTTCATCATTGTGCTCAGAATGGCTCCATGATCGTCCAGGCTGATTTCTGTAAACATGACGCCCGCTACTGAGTTCGTCTTGTACCACCCGGTCACATCGCTGTCGCGAGTGGAGAGCGACAAGGCCGAAAGAATCTTGCTCAGCACGCGGCTGCTTTTCTCCAGTGAAAGAGAATAGCCGGCGTCCAGCAGCATCAGCACCACGGGTTTGCGGGAACGCTCCGTGCGCCGCCGTTCCAGCGCGATCACGCGATGGAATGACTCTTCGTCCAGGATCAATTCTCCGCGGGCTTTGGCGGGTTCGGCAACGGATGAAGCGCGATTCAACCGCCGTAGATTCGCTCCGCTCGTGAAAGCCTTAGCCACGCCTAGATCGTCCCCCGGGCCACCGTAAGTGCGAACTTTCGTATTTGGATTCATGACTTTTCTCAACTTAGAAGCGCTTCGGAGTGGTTGTTGTCCTGCGCGAGATTGGGAGGGCCCGAGTGAAACTCTTGATGGGTTGTGATTAAAGCTGTGTGGAGATCTTTTCGTGGAACAACGAACGAAATGTTGCATTGCGAGGGTCCGGGGGCGCTGGCGAGGATCTTCACGTTTCCCCGGCTGAGTTCGTCAACCGCCCGTCCGACGATTCCCCGGATCTGATGTAAGTCCTGTCCTACAACGGTCAAAATCGCAACGCTGGGATCGACGCTGACATGATCCGCGTCGGACGCTTCCGAGTGCGGGGCGAACTCGCGACGGAGTGCTTCAACTGTTGCTTCCACGGAAGCAGTCGCCACCACCAGGCAAACTCGGTCGCAGGAGTGCGAATGGCACATCATCAGGACATCCGCCCGGGCCGAACGGGCTGCCGACAGCGTGCGCTCAAACACGTTTGGGATTTGATCGATCGCAGGAGCGGCCAGAGAGATCAGAGCGGCGTCGTGTACGGCTGCCAGAGCTTTAACACTCTGTGCGCTCTTACGACCATCCGGTATGATTTTCGTGCCTGCTTTCTTCGGGGCAAATGTGTTGCGGATCCACACCGGAATTCCGCTCTGCATCACCGGGCGCAGCGTCTTTGGGTGCAGAACCTTTGCGCCGTAGTAGGCCAGTTCCGCAGCCTCTTGGTAGGAAATCGTAGGAATCGTCGCCGCGTCGGGAACCAAACGCGGGTCGGCTGTCAAAATGCCTTCCACGTCGGTCCAGATGGTTACTTCATCTGCGGCAAGGACAGCACCCAAAATGGTGGCCGAATAGTCAGACCCACCACGACCGAGGGTGGTCAATTCCCCCTCCACTGTCGCGCCGAGAAATCCGGTCACAACCGGCACAACGCCTTTATCCAGCAAAGGACGCAGACACGCCTCGCAGCGCTCGCGCGTAAGTTCCATTAGAGGCTCGGCGGCAGCAAAATGATTGTCTGTGACGAGGACTTCGCTGGCTTCAATTGCTTCGCTGACCACTCCCAGTTCAGCCAATGCCGCCGCGATCAAGGGCGCCGAAAGCCTTTCACCCAAGCTCGAAATCGAGGCACGGAGCTTCGGCGTCAACCCACTGTGCCTTGCCGTCTCGCACCAATTTACGCAGAGACCAAAAAGTTCCTGCATTTGCTCTTCGACGCCCTCGCGTCCGCTCGAGATCAGTTCGTGGAGCGTCGAATAGTGCTTCTTTCGCACCTGGTCGAGAATGCCCAATGCTCGCCGGTAGTCGCCATTTGCTGCGAACTCGGCGACGTCGAGAAGTTGATTCGTTACGCCAGCCATCGCCGAAACCACAACCACCAGCGCATTCCCTGCGCTAGCCTCACGGACGATCTCCACTACCTGGCGCATGCAGCCGGCGTCTCCAACGGAGGTCCCGCCAAACTTCATGACGTGAAGCCTTCGCTCATGCATACCCTGGCCGCTTGAAGGAAAAGTGTGGATCTTCATGCGCGGGGCACCTCGGCGGCTGCGACGTACTGTTGCCAGCCACGTTGTGTCTGCAACGAATGCTGCTTCCGCGCTCTCTGGACGCACGCACGCAGCAGCTCTGGTTCGCTCCAGGGAACGTCAAGATAGCCGGACTGCAGGTAGGGACTTGAAGGATCCCGCATCCACTCTTGCGGAAACAGTGTGATCAAGGTGTTGTCCGTCAGCTTGGCCGCGGGACGAATCGTGTCACCAGTCAGCGCGGAGAACAACGCAGCCGGTAGATCGTGGCCCGCACCGAGAGTCAAATGCCCGATCTGCGTTGTGCGGGGATTGATCTCAATCAGGTACGCGTGTGCGGAATCAGTCTCCAACATGAAATCGAATCCATGAACACCGGACAGGTTGAGTCGGCGGACCATCTTCTCGACCGCGCTCGACATATCCGCGTTTTCAATCATTCGCATGACGGTTGCCGGTCCGGCAGAGTACATCTTGTAAACCACTTCAAAATGCAGCGCCGCCAGGAGCTCTCCTTTCCAGCAGGCAACTGCACTGGTGGCTTCGTGGCCGGGAATAAAGGTTTGTGCGCTTATGGCTGGACGGCGGCGCAACAGGGCCGGCCATATCAATGTATTGTCGCGGTTGACGACGCTTCGCTTCAGCGCGCGAGCGATCATCGGAGGGGCTTGCAGCGCAAAGAACGCCTCCTCCGCCTCTTCCATTGTGCGCGCGATGCGGACGCCGTCTCCGCCGGAGGTGCCATCGGCTTTCAGCACGACCGGCAGTCCCGCTTTCTCAACCCAACTCTTCAGTTCCGCAACACTCGCAAGCACAGCCGTTCTGGGTACGCGAACCCCTTCCGACTCGGCGATTTGCATGAAGCTGGCGCGTTGATAAACCACGGGGAAGCTCTCCGGAGAACCAAGCGACCGTTCAATCATCGTGCGAGTTTCGGTATCACGAGAGTTTTGCAAGCTACGGTGGAGGTGATGCAGTTGCCGAGTTGCCAGATCGTCGCCCGAAACAATCAGATCCGGCCGAGCGGCCTCAATCGCACTTGCCAGAGATCGCAGCGGCAGTAATCCGCGATACCGATGGCAGCGCCGAACCGCCTTCGTTTTCCGCAGCGGATGTCCGGGTGGACACACTGCTTCCACGTTGCATCCCGCTTGGGCCAGCGCCATCGCGAAACGCGCGGTCGGAAACCACTGAGATGTCGCTACTACCAAGACAGAGGGCTTCAAATTCCCGTCCTCCGTTTCGCATTGGGGAGGGACGACCGACGCGGTGGAAATTCAATTTGCGAATGCAATTTCAAGAAGGGCTCCCCGAAAATGACACGTATTGAGGTTCACATCAGAGGGGAATGGCAAATCGACAGTCGAGCCTTGAAACTAGACTGCAGTTTCGGCGGCGCCGCTGGCGGGCGAAATCCGGAAAGCCGCCGGATACGATTTTTCCGGAACGGCAATCGGTTGCGCTTCGGGGAACGAGTGGGATGAAATCGCGAGCTGGCGGAATTGTTGTGGGGTGAGACGATTCTTCAATGCCTCGTTCACCCGGGTCATCAGGGTGTTGGGCACGGAACCATCCTCCTCAAGCACGATCTCGGTGAACATCACACCGACAATCTGATCTTGCTTATACCAGCCAGACACGTCGGTTTCTCTCAGCGTCGCGGCCAGCGTCTTCAAAATGTGCTCTAGTGTCAACCTTTGGGTCGTGGAATTTGTATGCTCATCGATTTCCAGAAGCATCAAAAGCAACGATTTGCGCGAGCGCTCCGTACGCCGGAGTTCGATGGAAATCATACGATGGAATGCTTCTTCGCCAACTGTATGGCGATGCGGAATTTCCGCCATTGCCCGGCCAGAATCTCTAAGTGTCGCAAATGCAGATCTCACAGCAGTCTCCTCATTCGAGCTATAGATGTGGGGGTCAACTAGCGACAAACACCAGCACAATCGGTTGTGGCGCCCGATTGGGGATGGGAAACGATGCACCGAAGTTCTACTTTCAGTTACCGAGCTGTCGGAGGAGTATAGCGTCGGTAGTAGTTTTCGTGTTCGGCGTGGAAACAACCATTCAACACCACGCCCAATAGATCCGTTTGCTTCAATACTTCCAGGCCGCGCTTGAGAGCGTTCTTTTGCGTCGTTCCTTCGCGAGTTACCAGCAGCGTTCCGTCGGTTAACCGGCTCCAGACTGTGGTGTCGGCCAACGGAAGCAGCGGTGGGGAATCTACGACAATCCAGTCAAAAAACGTGGCAACTTGTTCCATGAGTCTCGAGAGACGTCCGGACTGCATCAGTTCCAGCGGATTCTCCGGGGGATCTCCCGCCGGCATGATCCAGAAACCTGGCTCCGCAAGATGATAGATATTTGAAGGCTTGTTCGATCCGCTCTTCAACCATTCCGCCAGCCCAGTCAACCTCTTCAGCCCGGCATATTCCGCAATGACCGGGCGCCGTAGATCGCCGTCGATCAGCAACACCTTCTCTTTGCGCCGAGCGAGCACGCCTGCCAGATTCACCGAAACCATACTTTTGCCTTCTTCAGGGATCGTGCTGGTTACGAGTACTTTCTTCAACGGTCGGTTCTGCCGCATCTGTCTCAGACGCACACCAAGGAAACGGAATTTTTCGGCCGCCAGACTGTCGGGTTCGGTATAAAACACAAGCCGGTTCGAAGCAGCGACGGATACTGGCACGGAAGGAAAAGCGAAGGAGGCATCGCTTTCTACTTCCAACATGGGGACTTCTGCCGGTGAGTTCTCGATGACAGAGTCGGGAGCTACCAGCTCAGACTCTTCCTTCGCTGGCTCGCCAACCGCCTGGTCCTGCGGCGTCTCAAAAACATTGGTGGCGATCGACACCATGTCCGGATACTCGACTCCCGTCTTCTCAAGCCCGGATCGCTGTAGTGCGTCAAATACACGACTCATTGTTTTCTAGCTCCGCCGCCCACGATCATTCTCCAGCTGGTGTCACGGTCTTCCTCGCCGCGCAAGTGCGCGTAGAGGTCGAGGAGGCTCTTGGCTACTTTCTCTACTTCGGTGCCATGCCCGTCTCGCATGGCATCGGCTGGCGAGTGCACAATATTCAAGCGGAAATGCGATGCAATTTCGGTGATGATTTCCGGACCTATTGCCTTCGACTGCCTCGCATATCCGTGGATCAGCGCGTTTTCGCAAAGGGTATTGATTAGACGCGGCAGTCCCCGCGATTGCCGATGTATTTCCAGGATCGTATCCATGGGGAAGATACTCGACGGATTCGCATTGCCTGAGAGTTGCAACCGCCGCTCGATGTATCCGCGCGTTTCATCAAAATCGAGCGCCCCGAGATGGGCCCGCAGAGCAATTCGCTGTTTGAGTTGCCGCAAATTTACGCCGTCGAGCGTCTCCTCGAGTTCTTGCTGTCCAACGAGAAGAATTTGCAACAGCTTCTCGGTGGAGGTTTCGAGGTTCGTAAGAAGCCTGATCTCCTCCAAAAGGCTCGCCGAGAGATGGTGGGCTTCGTCCACCACCAGAACTGTGGTCAAGTTCCGCTGGTGCCGCGAAATGAGAAAGTTGCTTAGATCGAGGAGCAGTGAACTCTTCTGCTTGCCGGTCGTTGGCAACTGGAAGTCCCCGGCGATGTATTGCAGGAACTCCACAGGGTTCAATCGCGGATTAAACACATACGCGTATGCAATGTTGGCACGGCTCAGA
>Ga0335076_10002985_pt1 | contig 16913 bp, 13 predicted proteins | sample Lox_Sample_25_FD_206717 | JGI IMG/M metagenome (GOLD analysis project Ga0335076, IMG submission 206717) | Soil microbial communities from Loxahatchee National Wildlife Refuge, Florida, United States - Lox_Sample_2.5 | ecosystem: Environmental > Terrestrial > Soil > Wetlands | place: USA... | reverse complement strand
CGCGGCGACGAAGCCGTCGGTCGCCCCCACGAGCTTCATGATCTCGATCTCGTCGCGGCGGGCGAAGACCGCCAGCCGGAGGGTGTTCGAGACCAGGACCGCGGTGGCGATCGCCAGCGCGGCGAACAGGAGCACCGCCGCCGCCCGGGCGCGGGCCACGAAGCGCTCGAGCCGCTCCAGCCAGACGTTGCCGAAGTCGACGTCCTGCACGCCGGGGAGGGCCCGGAGCCGCTCCGCCAGGGCCCGCGCCCCGGCGAGCGAGATCCCCGGGGCGCGCACCTCGACCGCGTCGGGGAGCGCCCCCGGCCCCACCCCATCGAGCACGCGCGCCTGCTCGCCCAGCTCCGCGGCCAGGGCGCGCAGCGCCTCGGCGGCGGGCACCGCCCGGACCTCGCGCCCGGGCGCGGCCGCCGCGACCGCCGCCGCCGCCGCGGGGAGATCGGCCCCCGGGGCGAGGTAGACGGAGAGCTGCGTCTCCCCCGCCCAGGCGGCCACCAGCCGCTCCGCCCCGCCCAGGGCGGCGGCGAACAGGCCGGTGGCGAAGATGGCCACGAAGACGGTGACCGTCCCCACCAGGGCGACGTACGGGCCGCGGGCCATCGCCTCCAGGGCGCGCCGCGTGGTGTAGACCGGGCGGAAGCCCATCCCTACCCTCCGGCCGCCCGGCGGATCGAATCGCCGTCCGAGACCAGGCGCCCGCGCTCCAGCACCACCGTGCGCCGCTTGTAGCGCTCGAGGAGCGAGCGATCGTGGGTCGCGACCACCACCGTCGTGCCCCGGGCGTTCGCCGAGGCGAGGAGCTCCATCACCTCCACCGTCCGGTCGGGGTCGAGGTTCCCGGTCGGCTCGTCGGCGAGGAGGAGGGCCGGGTCGGCCGCCAGGGCGCGGGCCACCGCCACCCGCTGCTGCTCGCCGCCGGAGAGCGAGGGGGGGAACTTCTCGGCCCGGTGCTCGAGCCCGACCGAGCGGAGGAGCATCTTCACCTTGCGCCGGATCTCCTTGTCGGCGAGGGCCTGCACCTCGAGCGGGAGGGCGACGTTCTCGGCCACGGTCCGCTGGGCGAGGAGCTTGAAGTCCTGGAAGACCACGCCGATGTTCCGGCGCACGTAGGGGATGGCGCGGGCCCCGATCTTGGCCACGTTCTTCCCGAAGAGGAGGAGCTGGCCGCTGGTGGCCGCCTCCTCGCAGAAGATCAGCTTGAGGAGGGTGGACTTGCCGGCGCCGGAGGGGCCGGTGAGGAAGACGAACTCGGCCTTCTCCACCGTGAGCGTCACGTCCTGGAGCGCGGGCCCATCGCCCGGGTACTCCTTGTTGACGTGGAAGAGCTGGATCACGGGGTCGGCGTGCTCGGCCCGCCGGGTCCGGGCACGGCGCTCACTTCCGCCCGCCCAGATCCTCGGCCAGGTAGGAGAGGATCACCTCGTCCAGGCTCTTCTCGCTGATCAGGTCCTCCCCGAAGAGCGTCTCGGCGCCGTCGTTGCGCATCACCGGGGCCGGCTCCTCGCGGGCGGCGAGCACCTCCGGGGGCAGCTCGCGGGCCGCGGCGGGGGCGGGCGCCGGCGCCTTGCGCGGCGGGGCGGCCACGCCCGGCTGGAGCTGGACGGTGCGGCCGTCGGCGTGGATCTGCCCGGGCTGGTAGGCCTGCGCCTGCTGGGCGTACGCGGAGTCGATGTCGTCGTAGACCCCGTTGATGAGGTTCCGCAGCATCTCCTTGTGCTGCTCCTCCATCAGCTCGCGGACGACCTGGGCGAGGTTCTCCGCCCCCACGATGTCGGCGTAGGAGGTCTTCTTCGAGGCGAGGATGTTCCCGCCCACGAAGAGGTGCGTGATGATGTGGGGGTTCTCCAGGCCCGAGTCCTCGGTCTGGATGTGGTACATCTTCCCCTTGTGCTTGATGTTGTGGTTGAAGCCCACAACCATCTTCTTGGCGTCGCCCGACATCGCCCGGACTGTACCGCAAGCCCGCCCGCAGGGAAAACCCTCTCCCTCCGGCCACCTCGCTCGCCCGGCTGACCCCGGCTAGAGCGCATCCCATAACCCCAGCCCTACTGCGGCGAGCGATCCTGGCATTCGCGGGGCAGCCTCCTCCCTGCGCTCCTCGACGGGCCTTCAGGCACGCCTGCGGTGCTCGGTCGTCGGGTGCCCCGCTCGGTGCTCAGGCTCACTCGCCTCGCGACGGCCCGGGGTTATGGGATGCACTCTAGACGTCCACGTGCTCGGCCTCGGAGACCGGGCGCCCGAGGAACCGGCTCGCCACCGCCAGGAACCGCTCCGGCGTGTCGGTCACCAGGAAGCGATGGGCGCCCTCCCGGCCGGGGGGCGGCGCCAGGCGCGCCCCCACCTCGGCCGCGATCGCCGCCGCGCTGTCCACCAGCGCCACCCCGGGCAGCTCCTGCGCGATGGCCGCCGCGAGCAGCGGGTAGTGGGTGCAGCCGAGGACCAGCGTGTCCACCCCCGCCTCGCGGACGGACGCGAGGTAGCGCCGGAGGACGCCGCGCACCACCTCGTCGCCGGGGTCGGTCCAGCCCTCCTCCGCGAGGGGGACCAGCAGGGGGCAGGCGCGGGCCACCACCTCGGCGCCGGGGCGGGCCGCCCGGATCGCCTCCTGGTAGGCGCCGCTGGCGATCGTCCCCTGGGTGCCGATCACGCCGATCCGCCCGCTCCGCGAGCGCCGGGCGGCCACCCGCGCTCCGGGCTCGACCACGCCCAGCACCGGGCAGCGGAGCTCGGCGCGCAGGGCGGGGAGGGCCACCGCCGAGGCGGTGTTGCAGGCCACCACCAGGAGGTCGATCCCGTGCCGCGCCAGGACGCGCGCGTTCCGGAGGGAGTACTGGGTCACCGTCTCGGCCGACTTGGTCCCGTAGGGCACGCGGGCCGTGTCGCCGAGGTAGACGGTGTCGAGCGAGGGGAGGGCCTCGAGGACGGCGCGCTGGACGGTCAGGCCGCCGACGCCGGAGTCGAAGATGCCGATGCGGGACACGGCGCGGAGTCTACCCCCGAAGGCCCCCGGGCGCGCGGCCTCCGGAACGGCGCGGGCACGGGACCGGAGTCCCGCGCCCCGGCGCGCGCCGGCCAGCTGCGGTCAAGGGCTGGGGCAGCTCGTGGTGCGGTCGAGCAGCGTCGAGCTCACCGTCGTGGTCTGCGCGGGGAGCACGTCGAAGGTGGGCAGGCTGCAGTCGCCGGCGGTGATCGAGTAGCCGCCCGACACCGGCACGTGCTCCTCCAGCCAGTTGAGCCGGTAGCCGAAGCTGCCGCTCGAGGGGAGGACGAAGGGCGGGGCGATCGCGCCGCTGTGGGCCGGATCCGGGACGTTGCACGAGTAGGCCGTGGGCGTGGTGGTGTCGTCCACCTGTGCGACCACGTTCGTGGGACCGCTGTTCCCGAGCGTGAGGTCGGCGATCTCGAACCACATGTACGAGGGCGGGGTGACGCAGGCGTTGGTGGGCGAGAAGACGTACTCGAGGTCGACCAGCCCCTGCCCCGGCGTGGCGGAGGTGAAGACGTCGCCGCAGGTGCTCGAGGCGGTCACGCTGAACTCGTCGCGGTAGAGGATCTGGCCGCTCGCGTTCAGCCCCTCGACGGTGAGGACGTAGGAGCCGGGCGGGACGTCGGTGATGGTGGCGCCGCCGTCGGTGCAGCTGAACGCGCTCACCGGCGCGCCGTTCATCCAGACATCCACCTCGAGGATCCCGGACGGGCACCCGGTCACGGCGGGTCCGGTGGCGGGCTGGAAGGACGGCCAGCTCACGGTGATGGTCCCGTTCCCGTAGCAGGGCGGCGAGGTGTAGCAGCCGGTCCCGAGCGAGGCGGCGATCAGCAGGGCGAAGCGTCTCATCGAAGTCCTCCAGGGCGCTCCCGCGGCCCACCGGGGCCGGGCACCGGGGAAGGGAGCAACCGGTGTGCCACGCGGGGCGGCGGGCCGGCCCCCGTCTTGACGACCTTTCCCGCGGAGCTCCGGGTGCCGTCACGGCACGGGCGTGGTCGCCCGCTCACACCCGGAGGCGCGGCGAATCCCACACCTCACCCACCCTCACGGGCAGAAACGCCGCGCCCGTGCGTTTCACTCCCGGGGGGCCTGCCCCGGAGCGGCGTCCGCGGCCAGGCGGCGCGGCGCCGGCGCCCGAAGAGGGGCGCGATCCCCCGGTCCGTGCTACAGAACCTCCTCACCGACCCCCCGCCATGGCCCTCTCCCTCCTGATGCTCCTCCCCTCCCCGGCGCTCCCCCTCGCCGCCGTCGAGGGGCTCGACTACCTCGAGATCGCCCGGAACTCCGGCCCGGTGGGCCTGACCGTCCTCGGCCTCCTCATCGGCGCCTCCGCCGTCTCCTGGGCGATCATCGCCAAGAAGGCGCTTCAGGTCCGGCGCGCCCAGGAGGAGTCGGTCAAGTTCCTCGAGACCTTCTGGCAGTCGAAGCGGCTCGACGCCATCTACCAGGCGGCCGAGGCCCTCGGGGGGTCCCCGCTCTCGCACGTGTTCCGGGCCGGCTACGTCGAGCTCTCCAAGGTCACCTCGCAGAAGAAGGAGGGCGAGGGCTCGGCCCTGGCCGACCTGGGCGGGATCGAGAACGTGGAGCGGGCGCTCAAGCGGGCGGCCGCCTCGGAGGTGGTCGCGCTCGAGCGCCAGGTCCCGTTCCTCGGCACCACCGCCAGCGCCGCGCCGTTCGTCGGGCTGTTCGGCACGGTCTGGGGGATCATGCGGGCCTTCCACGACATCTACCGGATGGGCAACGCCAACCTGGCCACGGTGGCCCGCCCCATCAGCGAGGCCCTCATCGCCACGGCGGTGGGGCTCTTCGCCGCCATCCCCGCGGTGGTCGCCTACAACTTCTTCGTCTCGAAGATCCGCGTGCTGGACAGCGAGATGACCAACTTCTCGAACGACTTCCTGAACATCGTCCGGCGGCACTTCTTCAGCTAGGAGGCCGGCCGTGGCGCTCTCCTCCGGCGGGTCCGGCCGCCAGTCGCTCAGCGAGATCAACGTCACCCCCCTGGTGGACGTGATGCTCGTGCTCCTCATCATCTTCATGGTCACCGCCCCGCTCATCCAGCAGGGGGTGGAGGTGAGCCTCCCGGAGGCCCGCGCCAAGCCGGTGGAGGCGCAGGAGCAGAAGCTGGTCCTCTCCATCAAGGCCGACCGGAGCCTCTGGCTCGGCACCAGCGAGGACGCCGCCCGCATCCCCTACGACCTCCTCGAGGACAAGCTCCGGAGCAACGTCCGCGCCCAGAAGGACCACGAGCTCTACCTGATGGCGGACAAGAGCCTGCCCTACGGCTTCGTGGTGGACGTGATGGCCACCGTGCAGCGGGCGGGGATCGTGAACGTGGGCATGATCACCAACCCGGCCCCGGAGCGGGTCCGGGCGGAGCGGGAGGGGCGCCGGCCGTGAGCATCCCGGTCCCGACCGCGCTCGGGCACCAGGACCGGCTCTGGCCCGCGGTGGTCCTCTCGGCCGCGGTCCACGCCGCCCTGGTGATCTGGGCGATCGAGCGGCGCCCGCCGGCCATCGACCTCTCGCAGAAGCCCATCGTGGCGAAGCTGGTCCGGCTGGGCGAGAAGCGCCCGGAGCAGTACCTCCCGCGCAAGGAGGCGCCGCCGCCCGCGGCCCCCGAGCCCGCCGCCCCCGCCGCGCCGGTGGCGGTCGCGACGCCGGCCCCGGCGCCCGCCCCCTCCGCCCGGCCGGGGCCGAAGGCGCCGGCCGCCCCCGCGCCCTCCGCCGCGCCAGGGAGCGGCGCCTCGGTGGCCTCCATCCTCTCCAAGGTGCAGCGGCAGGTGGCCGAGGAGCGCTGGGGCGATCCCACCGGAGACGTCGCCGGCACCGCCGAGGAGGCCGGCGAGGGCGACCGGTACCTGGCCCTGGTGGTCCAGGCCCTCCAGGCCAACTACCGGGTCCCCGCCACCATCTCGGACCGCGAGCGGCTCTTCCTCAAGGGGACGGTGGTGCTCTGGATCGAGCCCGACGGCCGCATCGGGCGCTGGCACATGGAGAAGCCCTCGGGGAACGTCGCCTTCGACGACGCGCTCGACCGGACCCTGCGCCGGACCCGCCTCCCTCCCCCGCCCGACGCGCTCCGGGAGGCCTACCGGACCACCGGGCTCCAGGTCACCTTCGATCTCCAGAACTGAGGGTTCACATCGATGATCGTCCGCCTCCTCGCCGCCGCCCTCGCCCTCACCGCCCTCCCCGCCGCCGCCGTCGAGCGCCCCGCCATCGTGGTCGGCTCGCCCGACTTCCGGCCGCTGCCGCTGGCGGTGGCGCCCTTCCAGGGAGAGGGCGACGCGGGCGGCCCGGCGGGCGACGCCGCCGCCCTGGTGCGGGCGGACCTGACGCTCTCCGGGCTCTTCGACGTCCTCGACCCGAGGAGCTTCCTCGCCGATCCCGCGGAGGGGTACACCCAGACCGCCATCAAGTTCTCTCGCTGGGCGGACGTCGGCGCGGACGGCCTGGTCAAGGCCCGGGTCCGGCGCGAAGGGTCGGAGCTGGTGGGCGAGCTGCACCTCTACGAGGTCCGGGCCGGGCGCGAGGTGCTGGTGAAGACGGTGCGGGCGCCCGGGGGGGACGCCCGCCCGCTCGGGCACCGGATCGCGGACGAGGTGGTCCAGTACTACACCCGCGAGCCGGGGGTCTTCTCCACCCAGATCGCCGCCATCCGCAAGGGCAAGGGGACCTGGGAGCTGGTCCTCTACGACGTCGACGGCGGCACGCCGCGCGTGCTCCTCTCCGAGCGGACCATCCTGCTCGCCCCCGCCTGGCGCCCGGACGGCAGGGAGATCCTCCTCACCAGCTACCGCACCGGCCGGCCGGAGCTCTGGGCCTACCGCCTCGCGGATCGGTCCTTCCGCCCCCTGGGCGGCCGCGCCAACACCATGGGAGGCGTCTACTCCCCCGACGGCTCCCGGATCGCCTTCAGCATCACCGAGGGGGCCAACACCGACATCTGGGTGATGAACGCCGACGGGACCGGCGCCCGGGCGCTGACGCGCGACCCGGCCATCGACGTCTCCCCCTGCTGGTCGCCGGACGGCCGCCGGATCACCTTCACCTCCGACCGGGCCGGCACCCCCCAGATCTACGTGATGAACGCCGACGGCTCGGAGCCGCGCCGCCTCACCTTCCAGGGGAACTACAACCAGACCCCGCAGTGGAGCCCGCGCGGCGACCAGATCGCCTTCACCGCCCGCGACGAGCGGAAGGTGTTCGACGTGTTCCTGGTCGCCCCCGACGGCGGCGCCATCACCCGGATCACCCAGGACCAGGGGCGCACCAACGAGGAGCCCTCCTGGGCCCCCAACGGCCGGCTGCTGGTCTTCCGCACCGACCGCAACGGCGGCTCCGGGCTGGTGGTGTCGGACCCCAAGGGCGATCACCAGACGGTGATCGCGCCGGGCAAGGGGATCGATCTCTCCTCGCCGGCCTGGGGACCGCTCCCGCGGTAGGCGGATCGCCATGCGCTGGGCGGCCATCGACGTCGGGACCAACACGGTGCTGCTCCTCGTGGCGGAGCGGCGCGGGGGAACGGTCGTCCCCCTGGTGGAGCGGGCCGACATCACCCGCCTCGGCCGCGGGGTCGACGCCACCGGCCGGCTCGACCCGGCGGCGATCCGGGAGACGGTCGAGGTCCTGGCCCGCTACGCGCGCGAGGCGCGGGCGCTCGGGGCGGCCGGGATCTCCTGCGTGGCCACCAGCGCCGCGCGGGACGCCCGCAACGGCGCCGAGTTCTTCGCGGCGGCGCGGGCCGCGGCCGGGCTGGCGCCGGAGGTGATCTCCGGCGACGAGGAGGCCCGCCTGGTCTACGGGAGCGCCTTCCGCGACTTCGGGGCGGGCGGCCCGCTCGCGGTCCTCGACGTCGGGGGCGGCTCGACCGAGGTCATCGTGGGCGAGGGCCCGGCCCCCCGCGCCCGCGTCAGCCTGCAGGTGGGCGCGGTCCGCCTCACCGAGCGCCACGTGCGCCGCGATCCCCCCGGGCCCGGGGAGCTGGAGGCGCTGCGGAGCGGGGCCCGCGAGGCGCTCCGGCCGGCCGGCGCGCTCGCGCCCTGCCCCGGGGCGCGGCTGGTCGGCGTGGCCGGGACGGTCACCACCCTCTGCGCCGTGTCCCTCGCCCTCCCCGCCTACGACCCGGCGCGCGTCCACGGCGCCGCCATGGCGCTCGGCGAGGTCGAGGACCTCGTCGCCCGCCTCGCCCGGCTCACGGTGGCGGAACGGGCGGCGCTCCCGGGGATGGAGCCCAAGCGGGCGGACGTGATCCTGGCCGGCGGGATCGTGGTGGCGGAGGCGATGCGGGCCATGGGCTTCGACCGGTTGACGGTCTCGGACCGCGGCGTGCGCTGGGGGCTCCTCTACGACCGGCTCCCTCCGGGATAGCGCGCGCCGCCGCGCCGCCGCCCTCGCCTTCGGCCCGGCCGCGGCCGTCTACGCCGCGCTCACCGACCACGCCGCCTGGCGGAGCGACTGCCGCGCCCTGGCGGCGCTCGTCCCGGGTCCGCGCGTGCTCGACCTGGGGGTGGGCCCGGGGGCGAGCGCGCTGGAGGCGCCCGCGGGCGAGCCCCGGCGCGCGGCCATCGGCCTGGACCGCTCCGCGGCCATGCTCCGCCGGGCGGCCCGGGCCGCCCGGGCGGCCGGGGTCCCGCTCCCGCTCCTCCGGGCGGACGCCCTCGCCCTCCCACTCCGCGCCGGCGCCCTCGACGGCGCCACCGGCCACAGCGTCCTCTACCTGCTCCCCGACCCGGCCGCCGCCCTGCGGGAGCTCTGCCGGGCGCTGCGGCCCGGCGGGCGGGTGGCCTTCCTCGAGCCGCGCGCCGGCCGGCCGGCGCTCCGGGCCACGCTCCGCCGCGGGCCACGCTGCGCCGCCTCGATGCTCCTCTGGCGGGGCATGTCGGGCCTGCACCGGCGCTTCGACGAGGAGGGGCTGGCGGCGCTCCTCGAGGCGGCCGGGCTCTCGGGCGCGCGCGCCTGGCCGGTGCTGGACGGGTTCGGGGTGATGGCGGTGGCCGAGCGGCCGGTGTAGAGGATGGCTCCCGTGCGCCCGCCCTGGACCATCGTCTGCGACTTCGACGGCACCGCGCTCACCGAGGACCTGGGAGACCAGGTCGCGGCCCGCTTCGCCGGCGAGGCGTCGTACCGCGACGCGGTGGCCCGCTACCAGGCGGGCGAGCTGCGCTTCGGCGACCTGCTCGCGCACGTGTTCGGCCCCATCCGCGCGGGCCGCGCCGAGATCGCCGCCTTCGCCCGGTCGCGCGCCGTCTGGCGCCCCGGGTTCGTCGAGCTCCTCGAGCGCTGCCGCGCCGCCGGCCGGCCCTTCCTGGTGGTCTCCTCCGGCCTGGACGCGTACATCGAGCCGGTGGTCGCCGGGCTCCCGCCCGAGCTCCGCGCCCACCTGGAGGTGCGGGCCAACCGGGCCACCTGCTCGCCCGAGGGGCTGACCGTCGCCTTCCACGGGGCGGACTGCGGCTCCTGCGGCTTCTGCAAGGGGCTGGTGGTCCGTGAGCTCCAGGGGCGCGGGCAGAAGGTGCTCCTCTGCGGGGACGGCACCGGCGATCGCCACGCCGCGGACGCCGCCGACCACGTCTTCGCCCGCTCCGGCTCGTCGCTCGTCGAGTACTGCCGGGAGCGCGGCCTCCGGCACGACGTGTTCGAGACCTTCCACGAGGTGGTGGCCCGCTTCCCCGCCTGATCCCGCGGGGCGGGGCGCGCCGGAGGGCCGGCGCTCAGAACAGGCCGATGGCGAAGTTGGGGGCGAAGGACCGCTCGTTGATGCGCGTGTCCGGCTGCACGTTCCACCCGAAGTCGAGCGCCGCCGGCCCGATGGGGGTGACGAACCGTAGCCCGAACCCGGCGTTCACCCGGACGTCGAAGGGCTGGAGCTTGGTGGGGTCGAGCCAGAGGTTGCCCAGGTCCGCGAAGAGCCCGATCTCGAGGGCCCGGGTGATGGCCACCCGGAGCTCGGCCTTCCAGAGGATGAACGCCTCGCCGCCCTCGGAGACGGGGATCTGCCCGCTCGCGATCTGCTGCCCCTTCTCGGTGCAGCCGATGCCGGTGAGCGAGGTGGCACACTGGCGCGCCTGCGCGGCCAGGATGGGCCGGACGTCCTGCTGGATCATCTCCTCGTCCGCGTAGCCCCGCATGGTGGACGCGCCGCCCAGGAAGAAGCGCATGGGGACGATGGTGCGGGACTCGGGATCGAGGGGGAAGACGCGCCCGCCGCGCAGGGAGAGCGCGAGCACCGTGGCGTCCCCCACCGGCAGGTAGCCGGAGAGCGTGCCCCAGAGCTTCACCAGGTTGGTGTGGTACTGGGAGCCGGGGAGGAAGCCGAGCACCTTGCTCGGCGATCCCCCGGGGGTGCTGGCGTCGCCGAGCGAGTGGGCCCAGGTGGCCGAGCCGCTCGCGAACCAGCCGCGGTGCGGGTGGGCGGAGTTGTCCCGGTAGTCGAAGGTCACGGTGGGGCGGAGCGAGTGGAGGGTGGTCACGCCCTCGTCGAAGCGGAGCCGCTCCAGGTCGGCCTGGGTGATCACCGTCTGCACCCCGCTGTGGCGGATGTCGTCCACCTCCAGGTCGTACTGGAGCGCGAAGGCGATCCGGGAGGAGAGGCCCACGTCGATCCCCAGCACCCCGGCGCCGCGCTTCAGGTCGTAGGCGCGCCGGTGCAGGACCTCGCCGACCAGGTCGCTCCGCCCTCCGGCGGCGAAGGGGAGGAGCTCGACGCGGGCCCAGCGCAGGCCGGTGTCGGCCCGCCCCTCGAAGCGCTGCTGGGGGGGCTTCCCCACCAGGTCCGGGCGGAGGTCGAAGATGTTGATGGGGTAGTTGACCTTGCCCCGCAGGGTGAGCTCGATGGCGCGCCCGAGCACGTTCGGCCGGGTGTACTCGATCTCGGCCCGCGGCCCCTCGGCGAGGGAGAAGCCGCCCGACTGGGTGAGGGTGGCGTAGGGGCGCTCCACCAGCTCCACCAGCAGGTCCTTGGTCTCGAGCGGCGTCTCCGGCTCCTGGAGCCGCAGGCTCACGGAGCGGAACACGCCCAGCCGCAGCAGGGCGGCCTGGCTGCGGGCCAGGGCATCCGGCACGTAGACCGCGCCCTCCTTGATCTCGAGCGTCCCTCGGATCACGTCCTCCCGCGTCCGCCGGTTCCCGCTCACCAGCACCCGGCCGATCCGGACCCGCGGCCCCTCCTGCACGACGTACCGGAGGGCGGCGGTGTTGCGCTCCCGGTCGAGCGCCTGTCGCACCTCCACCCGGGCGTAGGCGTAGCCGCGCCCGAGGTAGAGCCGGAGGAGGGCGGCGCGCGTGTCCTCGACCTTCTGGGAGGCGAGCGGCTCGCCCGGCGCCAGCCGGGCCTCGCGCGCCAGCTCGGGCAGCGACACGGCGGCGTTCCCCTCGAAGGCGATCCCCTCCACCCGGGTGAGCGGCCCCTCCCGCAGGCGCAGGGTGACGTCCACGATCCGGCGGGCGCGGTCGAGGATCACCGTGCTCCCCAGGTAGAGCGCCTCGAGGTAGCCCTCGGCCCGGTAGTCGTCCACGATCTGCTCGGCGGCCCGATCCCAGGTGGTCTCCTCGAAGAACTCCCCCGGGAGCAGCGGCGGCGGCGGGGAGGGAGGCGGGCGGGCCCCGGGCACGGAGACGAGCAGGGGCCGGGCCGGATCCGGTCCCCCCGCCCCCGGCTCGATCCCCTCCTGGGCGAGGGCCGCGGTGAGCTGCGCGCGGAGGAGGCCCGCGTCGCGCGCCGCCGCGCCGTCGAACCGGACCGTCCCCAGCCGGAAGGCGATCCCCTCGTCCAGGTGGAAGACCACGGCCGAGTCCGTCCCCCGCCGGACCTCGCGCGCCTCGACCCGCGCGGCGGCGAAGCCGCGGGCCCGGTAGGCGAGGCGGAGGTGCTCCACCGCCGCCTCGATGGCGGGGGCGTCCACCGCTTGATCGGGCTCCAGGCCGAGCAGCCGTTCGAGCTCGCTCGCCGGCACCGCGGCGTTCCCGCGGAAGCGGAAGGAGAGCCGCGGGCCGGCGACCACCGGGAGCTCCACCTCCGCGGCGCCCCCCTCGTACCGGATCGCCGGCGCGCCCACCCGGGCGCGCCGGTAGCCGGCGGCGTAGAGCGCCGTCCGGAGGGTGCGCGTGTCTCCCTCGAGGACGTCGGCGTCGAGGATCTCCCCGGGACGGGACCGGAGCCGCTCCAGGAGCCCGGTCGCCCCCCCGGGATCCCCGCCCAGCCGGATCGCGCCGATGCGGGTGGGCGCGCCGGCGCGAACGCGCAGGGTCACCGCCACCGCCTCCTCGCCCAGCGCCTCCGCCTCGACCTCCGGCTCGCGGAAGCCGCGCCGGGCGAGCGCCGCCCGGACGCGGCCCTGCGCCGCCTCGAGGTGGCCCTCCTCGAAGGCGTCCCCGGGCTCGATCCGGGCCGCCGCCCGGATCGCGTCGGGGTCGAGAGGCGAGGGGCCGCGCGGCTCGACCTCGACGCGCTCCACCCGGCGGACCCCGAGCGCCTCCACCGTGAGCCGCACCCAGTCGCCGGGCTCGCCCGCCGGGGCGGGCGCCGGCGCGGCCCGGATCACCACGCTCCGGTAGCGCCCGGTCTGGAAGAGCCGCTGCACGGTGCGGCGCAGGTCGCGGCTCGAGAGCGGGGCCCCGGGCGTCAAGGCCACCAGGGCGCGGGCGGCGGCCGCGTCGTCGCCGGGCGGGAGCGTCAGGTCGACGGCCGCGATCCGCGGGCGCGCCGGCTCGCCGCCCTGCGCCGCGGCCGGTCCGGCGCCGAGGGCGAGCGCGAGGACCAGGGCTCCGGTCAGCGCTTGTCCGACCATTCCCACCGGAGCTTCAGGTCCACGCCGTGATCTCCCGTGGCCACGTCGGGGTTCTCGTTGTCCCACTGGTACTGCATCGAGGTGTGCTCGCCGAGCCGCAGCTCGGCCTGGGCCTTCTGGCCGCGCGAGGCCCCGAGCGGCGCCTGGTAGCGGATCCGGAGCCGGTCCCGGAGCAGCCAGGACTCGAACTCCGCCCGCGGCTCCACCTGCCCGCTCTCCTCCGAGTAGGCGCTGGTGACCCGCATCGAGAAGTCGCCCACCGGTCCTCCGCGCGGCAGGAACCGCTTGACCTGCTCGTCCAGGCGGGAGGCGGAGAAGAGCGCCTGGGCGGCCGCGGCGGTGGCCACCCCGCCCACGCCGCCGCCCGCCGCCGTGTCGTGGCGGGTGAACCCGAGCGAGAGCAGGGTGACGATGTCGGGCTGGGAGAGGGTGGGCGTGCTGGTGAGGGTCAGCTCCGGGCGGGCGAGCGACCCGAAGACGTGCATCAGGACCTGGTAGTCGCGCACCCGCGACTCCCCGTGGACGTCGAGGGCGATCTCCACCTTGTGCCGGTCCTTGAAGTCGAGGACGGCGTGGGTGAGGTTGAACTCGTTCCCCCGGAAGGTGACCCGGCTCCCCGGCCCCATCGCCAGGCTCCCCACCAGGCCGGGCGAGGCGAGGGTGCCGGTCAGGGTGAGCTCGCCGCTCACCGGTCCGTGGACCAGATCGTTCTCCACCCGGGCGTCGCCGTCGACCACCAGGCCGACGTCCAGCTTCAGCCACTCGTCGGCGCGATCGTAGGGATGGGGCGGCGTCGCCGGGTGCCGGCGGAGCTCGAGCAGGCTCGCCTCCAGGTCGACCGGGGCGGTGTAGCGGGCCCGGAGCACGTGGAGCCGCCCGGTGAGCGTGGTGGCGTCCGGCGTCCCCTCCGCCTCGAGCCGCCCGGCGAGCTGCACCGGGAGGGTGGGCGGGATCGCCACCGGGACCTCGTCCAGCTCCACCTGGAGGCGGAGCCGCGCGGGGGAGAGCCGCGCGAGCTCCACGTCGCCCCGGAGCCGCGCCCGCCCGCCGTTCACGCTCCCGGTCAGGTCCTCGAAGAGCACCCGGTTCTGGGAGAAGGCGAGCGGTCCGGCGACGCCCGCGACCGTCACCCCGCGCAGCGCGAGCCCCGCGTCCTCGATCCGCCCCGCCCCGACCAGCACCGGAGCGTCGGCCGTGCCGCCGGCGTGCGCCTCGACCGAGAGCTGGCCGTGGGCCCGGCGGAGGAGCGGGGCCACCCCCCCGAGCAGACGCAGGTCGAGGGTCCCGGCGGCGGAGAGGTCGAGCGCCCCTCCCGGCGCCGCCGACCCGCCCACGGTGAGCTGGGTGTTCGGCCCATGGATGGCGAGGGGCTCGAGCGCGAGCCGCCCGTCGCGGAGGGTGAGCCGGGCCGGGCCGGCCGCCTCGACCCTCAGGTCGGCGTAGGTGCCGGCGAGCACGGGCAGGGTCAGGTCGGCCTGCGCCTCGTCGAGGGCGGCGAGGTCGCCCTCCGCCGTCGCCTCCCCCTGCACCCTGGCGTGGAGCCCGGACGGAGGGCCGCCGGGGACCAGCCTGGCGGCGTCCTCGAGCGCCAGGTTGGCCCGGGCGTGGAAGGGGAGCCGCCCCTCCAGCCTCGCCTCGAGCGAGACGTCGATCCCCTGCGCCCCCCCGGTGACCACCAGCCGCCGCTCCTCGATGGTCCCGGCCGCCTGCACGGTCCCGAGCGGCGCCCCGTGCAGCTCCACCCCGTCGCCGTTGGCGGCGATGCGAACCCGCGGGTGCTCCCAGGAGCCGGCCAGCGCCGCCGAGCCGCTGGCGAGCCCCGCCCAGCCGCCGCCGGGCAGGTCGAGGTCGGACAGGGGCGCGGCCTGGAACGCCAGCTCCAGGTCCCAGGGGAAGGGCGGCTCCAGCCCCCAGCTCCCCCGGGCGCGGGCCGAGCCCGTGCCGCGGCGCAGCTCGGCGGTCTCGAAGCGGGCGGTGCGACCCTGCTCGATCCGGCCGGTGGCGCGCCCGGAGTCGAAGGGGCGCCCGAGCAGCGTCCCCGCGCCGAGGCGGGCGTCGAAGCGGGCGTCGAGCGCGTCGGCCCGGCCGCTGGCGGAGACCCCGAACTCGACGTCGCCGTCGAGCGCGTCGCGCGCCGCCCGGGCGCGGGGGATCCACTCGAGCACCGACTCGAAGACGTCCCGGAGCCGCCCGCGCCCGTCCAGGCGGGCGGCGAGCACGCGGGTGGGATCGCGCGACAGGTCGATGGCCGCCTCGCCCCGGTAGCGGGTCCCGCCGCGGACGCCCTCCGCCCCCTCGAAGCGGAGGACGAAGTCCTGGTAGGCGACGTCGGCGGCGACGTCGCCGAGGTCCACCTGGAGGAAGTGGAACCCCTGGGCGTGCGCCCGCCCGGTGATGCGCGGGTTCCCGTAGGGCGCCGCGCCCAGGCTGGCCTCCACCTGCGCCCGTCCGGACCAGGGGATGGTGGCGATGCGCCCGAGCGCGTCCAGGTCGATCTCGCCCTTGGTGCGCACCCAGAACCCGCCCTCCTCGCTGAAGCGGATGGCCGCGTCGGCCGCCACCGCACCGCGCCCGGCCGCCACCCGCGCCCCGTCGAAGAAGAGCCCCTCGCGATCCACCCGCACCGCCGAGTCCACCCGCCCCCGGGCGAAGGCCAGGACGCCCGGGTCCCCGGCTCCCGTCCGGAAGGAGCGCGTCAGCACCTTGAAGTCGTGGAGGTCGAGCGCCACCGCCCCCCCGAGCTGCGGCGGCGAGAGCGTGCCGCTCACCCGCGCCTTGCCGTCCAGGTGGAGGGTGATCCAGGGATCGGTGACGCCGAGCCGGTGGAGGATCTCCGCCAGGTCCACGCCCTGGAGGTCGGCCTCCCCCTCGAGCGGCAGGCCACGCGCCAGCTTGACGGTCCCCCGTGCCACCACCTTCCCGCCCGAGGCCGCCACCGCCAGGCGATCCACCACCAGGCTCCCGGCGGCGAGCCGCACCTCCCCCTCGGCGTCGCCGGGGACGAACTGCCCGACCCGGACGCCGCGCGTCCGGAGGGAGGCGGAGAGGGCCGGGGCGCGCGGCGCGCCCGAGACACGCGCCTCCAGCGCCGCCTCCCCCTCCACGTCGGCGGCGATCCCGGCCAGGCCGAGGAGCGCGCTCACCGGTCCCTCCGCTCCGAGCGCCAGGTCGAGCCGGGGCGCGCACAGGTCGCGGATCCGGCCGCGGGCCGAGAGCCTGGCCCCGCCCACCTCGGCGCTGGCCGACTCGAGCTCGAGGCCGGAGAGGTCGAGCGCCATCTCCGTCTCGGCCGCCAGCCGGCTCCCCGCCCAGCTCCGCCCGGCCAGGTCGAGCCGGACCGGGCCGGCGGCGAGCGCCAGCCGGACCCGACGCCCCGGCATGGCCAGCGTCCGGAGCGTCCGCGCCGGAGGGCGGGAGCGCACGTCCAGCCCCTCCACCGCCAGCCGGCCGCCCCCGGGCAGCCCGAGGTCGAGCCCGCCCTGCTCCACCTCGAGGTGGCGGATCTCGAAGCGGGCGAGGATAGGCGGCGGACAGGTCCCGCCCAGGCCCGGGCCGGAGGGGAGGTCGAGCCGCAGCCGGGGACGCACCAGGCGGACGCGGTCCAGGTGGAGCTGGCGCCCGAGCGCCTGGACGGGCGCGAGCCGCGCCGAGAGCGCCTCGGCGGAGAACACCGGCGCGCCGGGCGGGCCGACCGAGACCCCCTCGGCGTCGAACGAGAGCAGGAGCGGGTCGATCCGGCAGGCGCCGAAGGCGAGCGGGAGGCCGGTGGCCGCGGAGAGCCGCGCCGCGGCCAGGGCGCAGATCCGGTCCCCCGCCCAGCGGGTGCGGAGCACCGCCAGCGATCCCGCCACCAGGGACAGGACGAGGAGCAGGAAGACGAGGGCGACGGTCCGCTTTCTCAAGGGCTCGATTGTCCTTCGGGCCGGAGCGCCGCGCCAGCCGGCGCCGGCGGCGGCCGGGGGGCGTCACTTGCCGCCGAGGGACTCGAGGTAGCGGTCGATCTCGGCCAGGTCGAGGCGGGCGCGCTCCGGCGGCCGGCCGGGCGACGAGGCAGCCGGGGCCGCCGTGGGGGGCGGGGCCGGCTCGATCCCCAGGTCCCGGGCGACGCGGTCGACGAAGCGCTCGTCGATCTCGCG
>Ga0335076_10002984_pt1 | contig 16915 bp, 14 predicted proteins | sample Lox_Sample_25_FD_206717 | JGI IMG/M metagenome (GOLD analysis project Ga0335076, IMG submission 206717) | Soil microbial communities from Loxahatchee National Wildlife Refuge, Florida, United States - Lox_Sample_2.5 | ecosystem: Environmental > Terrestrial > Soil > Wetlands | place: USA... | reverse complement strand
TCGGCAGCTTCGACGAGTGCCGCGACGCCGAGCGGGAAAATCTTGTCGAAATAGACGCTGCCAACGGTATCGTCCGGTCCAATCTCGACATCCCTCTGCAAAATCACCGGACCTTCGTCGAGGCCGTCGACGGGTCGAAAGATGCTAAGTCCCGTCCGAGGCTTGCCAAGGATGATCGGCCAATTGATCGAAGAAGGCCCCCGGTGCTGCGGCAGCAGGGAGGGGTGGAACTGGATCGTGCCCAGGCGGGGCACCTGGCAGAAGGCCTGCGGCACGAATTGCAGCACATAGGCCATAATGGCGAGATCGACCGAGAGCTGGCGTAGAGTCTCGATCGTTTCGGCAGCGCCATAACTTGCAGTCGGAAATGTCGGCAAGCCTTTCTCTTGCGCCGCTATGGTGATCGGATCGGGCTTCGCGCCGACCGTGACCACCGGGACGAACACCCCGGCCACGGTGTGATCGCGTTCTCGGAACGCGTCGAGCACCGCCTTGCCGAAGGCCTGCTGACCGATGATCGCTACCCGCATGGATGCCCCCCTCGACCGGGAGGGGTAGCAGAGAAGCGCCGAGCCGCCAACCGGTCTCAGCCGCTACACATTGGCGCTGCGCAACGCGTCGCAGACGGCTTCCGTCACTTGCGCCGTCGTTGCGGTGCCACCGAGATCCGGCGTATGAAAGGCCGGGACGGCCGTGACGCGTTCGATCGCGGACATCAGCTTGGCCGCCGCTTCGCGCTCGCCGAGATGGTCGAGCATCATCGAAGCGGTCCAGAACGTGGCGATCGGGTTGGCGATGCCCTTTCCGGCGATGTCGAAGGCAGAACCATGGATCGGTTCGAACATGGACGGGAATTTGCGCTCGGGATTGAGGTTGGCGGTCGGCGCGATGCCGAGGCTGCCGGCGAGCGCTGCGGCAAGGTCGCTGAGGATGTCGGCATGGAGGTTGCTGGCTACGACGACGTCGAGGGTTTTCGGCTTCAGCACCATGCGCGTCGTCATGGCGTCCACCAGCTCTTTGTTCCAGCTGACATCGGGAAAATCCTGCGCCACTTCGGCGGCGATCTCGTCCCACATCACCATGGCGTGCCGCTGTGCGTTCGACTTGGTGACCACGGTGAGCAAGCGACGCGGACGGTGCCTTGCCAGCTCGAAGCCATAGCGCATGATGCGGGTCACGCCGGAACGCGTGAAGACCGATGTCTCGGTGGCGACTTCCTCGGGGAGGCCGCGATGCACGCGGCCGCCATTGCCGGCATACTCGCCCTCGCTGTTCTCGCGCAGGATCACCCAATCGAGATCACCCGCTGCGCAATTTCTGAGCGGCGGCGTGATCCCTGGCAGAACGCGCGCCGGACGGACATTGGCGTATTGGTCGAACCCCTGACAGATCGGCAGCCGCAATCCCCAGAGGGTGACGTGATCGGGGATAGCGGGATCACCGACGGCGCCAAAGAAGATGGCATCGAAGTGGCGGAGACGATCGAGCCCGTCCTCGGCCATCATTCGCCCATGCTGCCGGCAATAATCGGAGCCCCAGGGGAATTGTTCGACGGTGAGGCGAAAACCGCCATCGCGCGTCTGCAGCGCTTCCAATACCGTGAGGCCGGCAGCAATCACTTCCCGGCCGATGCCGTCTGCTGGAATGGCGGCAATCCTATAGTCGCGCATGGCAGCCTGTCCTCCCCAAATCTAAGCTTCGTATCGCCGCCGCGCTTGCGCATCAAGTGATCGCCGCCCATCATCAGCCCTTTATCCGCCCGAGCGAGGCAAGTCATGGTGAGCGACCCCGATCACGTTACCCGAGCGGCGCGCTATTTTTACGATATCCACCGCAGCAAGAGCCCGCTACCGCCCACGCCGCGCGATATCGCCGATGTCAGCATCGATGGGGCCTACGCGATGCAAGAAGCGCTGCACGCACTCTTCATTCCCGATCGGGGACCGATCGCCGGCTACAAGATTGCGCTTACCACGCCCGTGATGCAGCAGCTCATGGGCGTCGATCATTCAATCGCCGGCGCGATTTTCGCCAAGCTCGTTCATGCATCGGCAGCGACGCTGCGCCACAGTGACTACACGCGCATTGCCGTCGAATGCGAGATCGCCATGCGACTCGGAACCGACCTGCCGGCTCGCGCCAAACCCTATACGAAGGATGATGTGGCCGACGCGGTCGAAGCCTGCCTGCCATCGATCGAGCTCATCGAAGACCATGGCTGCGAACAGTACAAGCTCGTGGGCGGGCGGGGACTCATTGCCAACAATGCGTGGAACGCGGGGTGCGTGTTGGGGCCGGCGCTCAGGGATTGGCATGCCCTCGATCTCGCCGCGGTCACCGGCGTAATGGCCATCAACGGCGTCGAAATCGGCCGCGGCCGCGGCGCCGATGTGATGAATGGGCACCCCCTCCATGCGCTGGCTTGGGTCGCCAATACAGTGGCGGCGCGGGGGCGTCCACTGCGCCGGGGCATGATTGTACAGACCGGGAGCGTCGTCGCGACGCAATGGCCGAGACCGGGGGACACGGTGACTGTGAGCTTTAGCGGGCTCGGCGAGGCGAGCGTGCGTTTTCTCTGATGGTCTTGCGGGTCGTTGCGGCGGCGGTGCTTTGTCTCTTGGCGGGATGCGACACGACCTCGAATGTCCGTGCCATGCGCGCGGGAGCGGACGGCGTCACCTACGAGTTCCCGCTTGGGCGGCAGGACGAAGCGAGGCGCCAGGCGATGCTGTATTGCGCTAATCTCGGCCGCGTTGCGGTGCTGAGAGCGCTCCGGCCGGAGCCGGACGGTCTCGCCAGCGCCGCCTATGATTGCCGTTAACAGCGGCGATTGCGCACGAAGCGCCACCACAGGAAAGTGGCACCCCCCGCCAGAAAAACCACGGCGAGCGCGCCCAGGATCGGCGTCAGCTGATGGAATTCATGAACGTAAACGAATACGCCCTTGCCGAGCCAATAGGCGAGGATGCCCCAAAATCCCACCCACAGCGCGGCCCCGATCGCATTCAGTACGAGAAAATGCAGCCAGTGCATGCCGAGCGTTCCGGCAACGATGCCGTTGAACTGCCGCAGGATGACGACAAACCGCGCGAAGACGATGACCCAGCCGCCATAATGCTCGAAAAAATTTTCAACGTGCTTGAGACGATCTGCGGTGATGCCGATGCGCGAGCCATAACGGACCAGCAGATGATGGCCGCCGAAATGCCCGATCGCGTAACCGATATTGTCGCCGATCACCGCGCCGATCCAGGCGACCAGCAACAGCAGGTAGATGTCGAGCGCGCCGGTCGACGCGCTGATGGCGCCGGTGATGAGCAGAGTCTCGCCCGGCGCCGGCAGCCCAAAATCCTCGAACAAGATGCCGAGCGCTACGGCGAGATAGCCGTATTGATGGATGGAATGAGCGATGACGGCGGGAAGGCCGTGATGCACGGCGGTGCAGACGCGTGACTGTCAGGAAGCCGAGCCACTGCGGCGGGCGCCGCGTGGGGCCGATCTGAGTACGACGGGTTTCCTCTCCGGTAGGATACGGGGGGTGATCTCGGCGGCATCAGCCGCTGGGGTGGTTGCCATCCTATCCTCGGTCGACCCTGGGGTGCGTTCTGTTTAGGGCGAAATCGCGCGATGAGCAATGTGCTAGGTTCGGTCTCGAAAGGCTGGAGGAGGGGTGGATGGCGGATGAGGTCTTGATCAAGCGCGAGGGCGGTATCGTTACGCTCACTCTCAATCGGCCGGAGCGGCTCAACGCGCTGACCTGGGCGATGTGGGAGGGGACGCGCAATGCTTTTGCCGCGCTCGATGGCGATGATGAGATCCGCTGCATCGTCTTGCGCGGCGCCGGCGACAAGGCCTTCGCACCGGGTGCCGATATTGCCGAATTCGCCGAGCTGCGCTCCGATTTCGAGCGGGCTCGCGCTTATGGCAGGGCGATGCATGAGACGATGCGTGGCATCGCCGAGTGTCGCCATCCGACGGTGGCGATGATTCAGGGCATCTGCGTCGGCGGCGGTCTCGAGCTCGCGATGCTTTGCGACATCCGCATCTGCGGTGAGGGGAGTCGCTTCGGTGTGCCGATCAACCGCATCGGCGTGACGATGGGTTATCCCGAGATCGCCGCGCTGATCAAGCTGGTGGGGCGACAAACGGCACTCGAGATCCTGCTGGAAGGGCGTGTGTTCGGGGCCGCGGAAGCGAAGGAGAAGGGGCTGGTCAGCCGGATCGTGCCGGATGCGGAGGTTGAGGCGGAGGCCTATGCCACGGCAGGGCGCATTGCCGCGGGCGCGCCTCTGGTCAATCGCTGGCACAAGAAATTCGCTCGGCGCCTCGAAGATCCCCGCCCATTGACGGCCGCCGAGTTCGACGAGCCCTATGAGACGTTCGATACGGAAGATTTTCGCGAGGGTTATCAAAGCTTTCTCGCAAAGGGAAAGCCGCGCTTTCGCGGCCGGTGACTGGCTCAACTCGGCCGGCGGCTGAAGTTGTTGGTGCGACTTGAGGCGTTCTCCGGGAAACGCTGGGGATTGACTCCCCCGGGTTTTGGAACAAAATAGGAACAAATGGTATTTGCGGAATCCGATGACCGAGACCGGCAAAAGCCGTCGCCTGGAGGCGTTGCGCCGCCGCCTCTGGGCGCTGGAAAGGGCGGGACGACAGAGCCGAGTGGTTCTGCCTTTCGGCCTGGGGCCGGTCGATGAGGTTTTGCCCGGGAGAGGCTTGACGCTTGCCACCCTCCATGAGATCGCCGGCGCGGGAGGTGAGGAGGAGGATGGCGCTGTGGCTGCTGCCTTCCTTGCCGGCATTCTGGCACGGCTGAAGCCGGGATTGTCGGTTCTGTGGTGCCTAGGCGAAAGCGATCTCTATGCCCCGGGGTTGGCCGCCTTGGGCCTCGATCCGCAACGACTGATCGTGGCGAGGTCACGCCGCACCCAAGAGGTGCTGTGGGCGATGGAGGAGGGGCTCAGGAACCGGGCGCTGGCTGCTGTGGTCGGCGAGATCGATACGCTCTCTCTGCCGGCCAGCCGGCGGCTGCTGCTGGCCGCGGAGGCATCGGGCGTAACCGGTTTTGCGTTGCGGCGCTGGCATAGCGACAGGCGGGCTGCAGCACAGCGCTTGGCGCCCAACGCGGCGCAAACCCGCTGGCGGGTCGCGCCACTGCCGGGGGATGTCTCTGCCGGCGAGCCGGGGGTCGGTCGGCCGCGCTGGCAAGTCGAGCTCTGGCGTTGCCGGGGAGGCGTAGTGGGCTCCTGGGTAATGGAGGCGTGCGATGCGACGGGTCATATGTCTCTGGTTGCCGCGATGGCCGATCGATCGGCGGCGCAACCAGCTTCGCGTGCCGGATAGGCCCTTCGCTCTTGCTCTCTCGGTCGGCAACCGGCGTCTCGTTTCGGCCGTCAATGCTGCCGCCGAAGCGCTGGGGATCGCACCGGGTCTACCGCTTGCCGATGCGCGCGCGCTCTATCCCGCGCTTGCCGTCGCCGAGGCCGACCTCGCTGGCGACGCGGCGGCATTGCGGCGGCTGGCGCAGTGGTGCAACCGCTATAGCCCCTGGACCGCCCCGCATGGCGTGGATGGTGTCTTTCTCGATGTAACCGGCTGTGCCCATCTTCGCGGCGGCGAGGCGAGCCTGGTTCGAGACCTGGTCGAGCGGCTGCTGCGACAGGGCATGGCCTGCCGCGCCGCTCTTGCCGAAACGGCCGGTGCTGCCTGGGCGGTGGCACGCTGCGGCGGCAGTGACAGCACCGTCGTGCCGCCAGGGGCTGCGCGGCAGGTGATCGCGCCATTGCCCGTTGTCGCACTCCGGCTCGATCCTGCTTTAGCCGGCGAGCTTGAGCGGCTCGGCCTCCGCTGCATCGGCGATCTTTATGCCTTGCCGCGCGCCACGCTTGCTGCCCGCTTCGGCGATAAGGTGGCAGAGCGTCTCGATCAGGCGCTGGGTGCGGCGGCTGAGCCGCTCTTGCCGTTGCCGCCTGCACCGATGCGCTGGACGCGGCGCCGTTTTGCCGAGCCGATCGGCACGCCTGAGGCGCTTATGGCCGCGGCACACGGGCTGATCCAGCGGCTCTGCCGGTCGCTGGGGGATGAGATGCTCGGTGCCCGCAAGTTGGTTTTGAGCAGCCATCGCGTCGATGGCGAGGTAGCGGAGGTGACGGTCGGCACGGCGCGGCCGAGCCGTGATTCCCATCATCTCTGCCGCCTCTTCGCCGAGCGGCTGGGCGCGATCGACCCTGGTCTCGGCGTCGAAGATATGCTGCTGGCGGCGCCGATGGTGGAAAGACTGGTGGCGGCGCAGCTCCGAATCGCTCTCTTTCCTCCGGAAGAAAATGACACTTTCGGCAAGCCGGAAAGCGCTCGGGAAGCTGCCCAAGCCGGTGGCAATATCGTCATCTTTCCCGCTGGCAGATCCGCGGCACGCCGGCTCGCCCGCGCGCTGCCGGCGGATCGCGACGGCGTCGATGCGGTAGAGTTGGCTACCCTGGTCGATCGCCTGGCCAATCGCCTTGGGCCGCATTCGGTGGGGCGCCTCGCGCCGCGCGAGAGTCATGTGCCGGAACGTGCTCAGCGCTTTGCTCCGCTATTTGCACCGGCGGAGGGCATGTGGCGTTCCGATCGGCCACGGCCGATCCGTCTCTTGCCGCGACCGGAGCCGATCGAGGCAATGGCGCCGGTGCCCGATGATCCACCGATCTCCTTCCGCTGGCGCCGCCTGCAGCATCGCGTGTGCCGGGCGGATGGACCGGAGCGTATTTGCAGCGAATGGTGGCGCGGGAACGAGGAAGAGGAAGCGTTGCGCGACTATTATCGCGTCGAGGATGAGGCGGGGCGGCGGTTCTGGCTTTACCGCGACGGCCTTTATCGGCCGCAGGCGGCGCCGCGCTGGTTTTTGCATGGGCTCTTCGCATGACGAAGGGGATTCCCTATGCCGAGCTGCAGGTCACCAGCAATTTCTCCTTCCTGCGCGGCGCCTCGCATCCGGCCGAGCTGGTGTTGCGCGCGCAGGAACTTGGCCAGCACGCTGTCGCCATCACCGACCGCAACACCTTCGCCGGGATCGTCCGTGCGCACAGCGCTGCCCAAGAGCTCGGCTTTCGCCTCATCGTCGGCTGTCGCCTCGATCTCACCGATGCGCCGAGCCTGCTTTGCTTTCCCACCGGCCGCGCTGCCTATGGCCGCCTCTCCCGCCTCTTGAGCTTGGGAAAAAGGCGTGCCGAAAAGGGCGAATGCTGCCTGGCCTATGCCGATCTTCTCGAGCATGGCGCGGGGCAGATTCTCGTTGCGCTGCCGCCCGATGAGCCCCAGGAAGACTTTGCCGATTTTCTCGCGCGGCTCGCCGGCGATTGCCGCAATGCCGCTTATCTCGCCGCCAGCCATCTCTATCGCGGCGATGATGCAAGGCGCATGCACCGGCTGGGGGAGCTGGCGCGGCGCGCCGATCTGCCGCTCATCGCCACCAATGACGTTCTCTATCATACGCCGCGGCGGCGCAGAGTGCAGGACATCGTCACTTGCATCCGCGAAGGCTGCACCGTGGCCGAGGCAGGTTTTCGCCTCGAGGCCCATGCCGAGCGCCATCTGAAGCCGCCGGAGGAGATGGCGCGCCTTTTCCGCCAACATCCTGAGGCGGTCGCGCGCACGCTGGAGATCGTCGAGCGCTGTCGCTTCAGCCTCGACGAGCTGCGCTACGACTACCCCGACGAGACCGGCGAGGACGGGACGCCGCCACAGATGAAGCTCGAGCGTTTCGCTCTTGAAGGCGCGGCGTGGCGCTATCCCGAAGGCGTGCCCGAGAAGATCCGGCGGCTGGTCGAGCATGAGCTTCGGCTGATCGGCGAGCTCGGCTATGCCTCCTATTTCCTGACCGTTCACGACATCATGAGCTACGCCCGCAAGGAAAATATCCTCTGTCAGGGCCGCGGCTCGGCCGCGAACTCCGCGGTCTGCTTTTGTCTTGGCATCACCGATGTCGATCCCAATACGGTCGATCTGCTGTTCGAGCGCTTCGTCAGCAGCGAGCGCAACGAGCCCCCCGATATCGATGTCGATTTCGAGCATGAGCAGCGCGAGGAGGTGATCCAATATATCTACAGAAAATACGGCCGCCATCGTGCCGGCATGACGGCGGTGGTGAGCACCTATCGCTCACGCGGTGCGATCCGCGAAGTGGGAAAGGCGCTGGGCCTCTCTGAGGACGTGACCGCCGCGCTCGCCGGCACCGTCTGGGGTTGGGGCAGCGGCGCCATCGACGACGAGCAGGTGCGCGGCGCCGGCCTCGATCCCGAGGATCGCACTTTGCGGCTGGCGCTCGATCTCGCCGGCGAGCTCATGGGCTTTCCTCGTCATCTCTCTCAGCATGTCGGCGGCTTCGTCATCACCGAGGGACGGCTCGACGAGCTGGTGCCGATCGAGAATGCGGCCATGGAGGATCGCACCGTCATCGAATGGGACAAGGACGATCTCAACGTCCTCGGCATCCTTAAGGTCGATGTGCTGGGTCTCGGTATGTTGAGCTGCATTCACCGCGCTTTCGATTTGCTCGAGCGCCATGAGGGCAAGCGCTACACCCTCGCGACCGTGCCTCAAGGGCGGCCAGAGGTTTACGAGATGCTCTGCCATGCCGATTCGATTGGCGTCTTCCAGGTCGAAAGCCGCGCCCAGATGAGCATGCTGCCGCGTCTTAAGCCGCGCAAGTTCTTCGATCTCGTCGTCGAGGTCGCAATCGTGCGGCCGGGTCCCATTCAGGGCGACATGGTCCATCCCTATCTCCGCCGCCGCATGGGGCTGGAGCCCGTCACCCATCCCAAGGGCCTCGAAGACGTGCTGAAGCACACCTATGGCGTCCCGCTCTTTCAGGAGCAGGCGATGAAGATCGCCATGATCGGTGCGGGTTTCACCGCCGGCGAGGCCGACGGCTTGCGCCGCGCCATGGCGACGTTCAAGCGGAATGGCGATATCGACCGCTTCGAGAAGAAGTTCATCGCCGGCATGGTCGCCAACAATTACGAGCGAAATTTCGCCCTGCGCTGCTTCGATCAGATCAAGGGCTTCAGCGACTACGGCTTTCCGCTGTCGCACGCCGCGAGCTTTGCGCTCCTCGTCTATGTCTCGGCCTGGCTCAAATGGTTTTATCCCGAGGTCTTTGCTTGCGCGCTGCTGAACAGCCAGCCGATGGGCTTTTATGCGCCGGCGCAGATCGTGCGCGATGCGCAGAACCATGGCGTCGAGCTGCGCCCGGTCGACGTCAATCACAGCAATTGGGATTGCACGCTCGAGCCCATCGGCGATGGCGGGCGCCGTGCGCTCCATCTCGGCTTTTGCCAAGTGAAGGGACTCGCCGAGACGGAAATCAGGGACAAGCTCGTGGCGCAACGTCATGCCCCATTCCGTTGGCCCGCCGAGCTGCAGCACCGGACTGGGCTTTCCCGCGGTGCGCTGGAGCGGCTGGCCGATGCCGATGCCTTTCGCTCGATGGGGCTCGATCGGCGCCAGGCGCTCTGGGCGGTGAAAGGGCTTGGGCATGTCAAGCCGGAGATGCCGCTGCCTTTGCTGGCACCGCTCGCCGCCGGGAGTCCCGAGCCGCCGGCGCCGCTGCCGGCAATGGGCCTGGGCGAGCATGTTGTCGAGGATTATCGCGCCACCGGCCTCTCTCTGAAACGCCATCCGCTGGCGCTGTTGCGCTCGGAGCTCGCGGCGCGCCGCATCCTGCCGAATGCACAGCTAACCACGGCGCCGCCATCAGGACTCGTCAAGCTCGCCGGGCTTGCCATCGTGCGTCAGCAGCCGGCGACGGCGAGCGGCGTCATCTTCATGACGCTCGAGGATGAGACCGGCATCGCCAATATCGTCGTCTGGCGCAAGGTGTTCGAGCGCTTCCGTTCGATCGTCATGGGCGCCAAGCTGGTCGAAGTCACCGGCCGCCTGCAGCGCGAGGGCGAAGTCATCCATGTCGTCGCTGGCCGTCTTACCGATCTTTCGCCGCTGCTGCGTCGGCTCGGCGATCCCGGCCTCAGCGCGCCCGTCGAGCTCCGCATCGAGAGCCGCGACTTCCGATAAGCGCAGTTTGTCCACCATTGCTCACTACCACCTGTCTGTGGATAACGGGGATAATCCCCAATATCGTGTCATTTCAAAGCCCTAGAAAAAGGCTCGGACTGGTGGAGGCGGGGGATTGAATCTGAATGGTAATCATTTGATCGCGCCTGCGATCCGTTGCACCATCCGCCTCACATCGCGAGGACAACAGACACAATGACGGAAAGCCTCGGCATGGCGCCCTCGGTGCTTGCGTCGGCGGATACAGGCTCGGCCGGGCTCGCCCAGCGGATGGGCACCGGCGTGCTGCCCTATCAGGCAATCATGGCGATGATCCGCGCCCGCGAGATCACCGCCGCACCCGAGATCGAACCGGCACAGATCCAGCCGGCGAGCATGGACCTGCGTCTCGGCCATCATGCCTACCGCGTGCGGGCGAGCTTTCTGCCGGGCGCCGAAGCCAGCGTCATGGACAAGGTCAAGGAGATGGGCGGATATCCCCTCGACCTTGCCGAAGGCGCGGTGCTCGAGCGCGGCTGCGTCTATGTCGTGCCGCTGATGGAGAGAGTGCGTCTCAGCGGCGGCGTCATGGGCTTTGCCAACCCGAAGAGTTCGACGGGCCGCCTCGATGTGCTCACGCGCCTCATCACCGACCGCGGCACCGCGTTCGATCAGATCGAGCGCGGCTATGAAGGCCCCCTTTACCTCGAGATCGCTCCGCAAACCTTCAGCATCGTCGCGCGCCAGGGCTCGCGGCTCAATCAGCTGCGCTTCCAGCGCGGTAATCCGATCATCGCCGTGAGCGAGCTGCATCGCCTCTATGACGAAGGCCAGCTCGTGCGCGCGGACGGCGCACGCCATCAGATCAGAGACAATCTCGTGCCCGTGACCATCGACCTCAAAGGCCAGGGTCAGGGCAGCGTCATCGGCTATCGCGCCAAGAAGCATACCGACAAGATCGATATCGACGCGCTCGGCGCCTACGACCCGCATGACTATTGGGAGCGCATAACCTATCACCGCGAGGCAACGCTGATCCTCGACCCGGACGAGTTTTACATTCTTGCCACCGCCGAGGAGGTGGGGGTGCCACCCGACCTTGCGGCGGAGATGGTGCCTTACTACACCCGCTCCGGCGAATATCGCGTGCATTATGCGGGGTTCTTCGATCCCGGCTTCGGCTGGAACGGGCGTGCCGGCGGCAGCCGCGCGGTGCTGGAGGTGCGTTCACACGAAGTCCCGTTCATGCTTGAGCATGGCCAGACGGTCGCCTGGCTGCGCTATGAACGAATGGCCGGGCATCCCGATCGCGTTTATGGCGTCAGCATCAAATCCAACTACCAAAATCAAGGTCTGGCGCTGGCCAAGCATTTCCGGCCATTCGCCGGCTGACGCCTGTAAGGCTTGCCCTGGCGGGCGCCGGCGTCATACTCGTCCCAGGGGCTTCGCCGCTTCAGGGAGGAACAAATGCCCACGATCAAGGTCAAGGACATCGCCTATGGCCGGCTGCGCGCGCCGGATCTCGACCTGATGGAAGAGTTTCTCACCGATTTCGGCATGGTCCGGGCGGCGCGCACGAGCAAGGCGCTCTATATGCGGGGGACCGATCCCGTCCATCACCTCCATGTGACAGAGCTGGGCGAGCCGCGTTTCGTCGGGCTCGCTTGGGACGCCGCCAGTGAGGAGGATCTCGACCGCTTGGCGAAGCTGCCCGGCGCCTCGGCGGTGGAGAGCATCGATGAGCCCGGCGGCGGCAAGCGTATTCGCCTCAAGGAGCCCAATGGCTACCAGATCGAGGTCGTTTACGGGATCGAATCGGTGGCGCCGATCCAAGTGCCGCGCCAGCTGATGAATACGGGCAGCGACGCGCTCAAGCGGCCCGGCGAACTGATGAGGCTGCAACGCGGCGCGGCGCATGTGAAGCGGATCGGTCACGGTGTGATGGGAACGCCGCGCTTGCGGGAGACGGTGGACTGGTTCCGGGATACGCTCGGCCTGATCTGCTCCGACGATGTCTACGCGGGCAGCAAGGACCACATCATCGGCTCCTTCAACCGCTGCGATCGCGGCGAGGAATACGTCGACCATCACGCCTTCTTCTGCCTGCAGCATGAGAAAGCCGGGCTGAACCATCTTTCCTTCGAGGTTTTGGACGTCGACGACGTCTTCCTCGGCCACGAGCATCTGCGGCAGAAGGGCAAATATGAGCATATGTGGGGCTTTGGCCGCCACTTGCTCGGCAGCCAGATCTACGACTACTGGGCCGATCCGTGGGGCCGCACGCATGAGCACTGGACCGATACGGATCGGCTCAATGCGCGAAACGGCGCCAATTTGATCTCTGCCGAAGACGGCTTCGTCTCGCAATGGGGCGAGCGGCCGCCGGAGAAGATGCTGAACCGGATCAGCAGCTAGGCGCTTCGCGCCTAAGCCGCGGTGGCAGCGCCGTTGACGCGCGCCGACGCTGGCACCTCGATCACCCCGTCGTTTTCAGGGTCGATCAGGTGCATGTGGCGCATGTCGGCCATGAAGCGCATGCGTTCGCCGGGCTGCAGTGCCGCTTCAGGGCTCACACGAGCGCACACCTCGGCGCCATCGACGACGAAGTAGACCATGGTTTCCATGCCCATGGGCTCGACGACGTCGACCGGCATGGTGAACTCGGCGCCGGCGCCGTAGGAACGCGTCTCGGTGACGTGCTCGGGGCGGATGCCGAAGAGCAGGTCTCGATTGAGATGAGGCCGATAGGCGGCGTTGCGCTCGGCGGGGACGGGCAGCGTGAGGCCGCCGCCCATCTGCGCCGAAAGCGCTCCCGAATGCTCGATCAGCCGACAGGGCAGGAAGTTCATCGCCGGCGAGCCGATGAACCCCGCAACGAACCGCGTCTTCGGCGCGTGGTAAAGCTCGTGCGGCGTGCCGATCTGTTCGATGAGGCCCCCATTCATCACCACGACCCGGTCGGCCAGCGTCATGGCCTCCACCTGATCATGCGTGACATAGACCGTCGTGGTGCGGACCTGCTGGTGCACCTTTTTGATCTCGGTGCGCATCTGCACGCGCAGCTTGGCATCGAGGTTTGACAGCGGCTCGTCGAACAGAAAGACCTTGGGATTGCGCACGATGGCGCGGCCCATGGCGACGCGCTGGCGCTGACCGCCCGACAGCTGGCGCGGCCGGCGCTCGAGCAGCTCGGTGATGTCGAGGATACGCGCGGCGCGCTCGACGCGCTGCTTGATCTCTGCTTTCGGGAACTTCTTCAGCCGAAGGCCGAAAGACATGTTCTCGAAGACGGTCATGTGCGGGTAGAGGGCATAGTTCTGAAACACCATGGCGATGTCGCGATCCTTGGGCGGCAGATCGTTGACGATCTGTCCGCCGATCACGATCTCGCCGGCCGTGGTTTCCTCCAGGCCCGCGATCATACGCAGCGTGGTGCTCTTGCCGCAGCCGGACGGCCCGACCAACACGACGAACTCCTGGTCAGCGATGTCGAGATCGATGCCGCGCACCGCCTCGGTTTGGTCGAACTTCTTGACAACCTTGTTGAGCGTCACTTGTGCCATGGCGCTTATCCCTTCGTCGCGCCGGCGGTGAGCCCGGCGATGTAGTAATCCATGAGGAAGGCGTAGAGGATGAGGGGCGGCATCGCCGCGATCAACTGGGCGGTCATGATCATGCCCCATTGATAGACGTCGGCTTTGACCAGCGTCGTGATCGTTCCGGCGGTCAGCACTTGTTGGCTGGAGGTGAAGATGAAAGCCATCGGATAAACGAACTCCGCCCAGCAGGCGGTGAAAGCGAAGATCGTGGCGGCGATGAGCCCGGGCAGCGCCACCGGAATGAAGATCTTGAACAGCATCTGCAGGTGATTCGCGCCGTCGATCAGCGCCGCTTCATCGAGCTCCTTGGGAATGCTCTGGAAATAGCCGATCATGATCCAGGTGCAGAATGGGACCGTCAGTGTCGGATAGACGAGAACCAGGCCCCAATAGGAATTGAGCAGCCCGAACGACCCGACGACCTTGAACAGCGGCAGGAAGAGCAAAGTGTCGGGAACGAGATAAGTGAGGAACACACCTGTGGCAAGAATCCCGGAGCCCCAGAACTTCATCCGCCCGAGCGAGAATGCCGCCGGCACGGCAATTACCATGGTGATCGCCACGACGCAGACCGTCACGATGGCGCTGTTCTTGAGATAGATCGGGAAGTCCGTCTGCGTCCACAGAGTCTCGAGGTTGGACAGCGTCGGCGACATCGACGGCAGCCAGGGAATGGTATTCTGGTTCGAGATCTCTTCGGTGCTCTTGGTTGCGGTGACCAGAGCATAGAAGGGCGGCGTCAGGAAGAAGATGGCGAAGAGCGCGAGGCAGACATAGGAGGTGATAAGCGCCCAGCGCCGATTGCGGCGCAGGCTGCCGCCTTTGACGACAGCTGCGGTATCGGCGGTGATCGCGGTCATCAAATCTCCTTTCCGCGCCGGCGCACACCGCGCAGGATGAAAATCGCGCAGATGCCCAGAATCGGGAACATGAAGAGCGACACCGAAGCGCCCAGCGGGATGTCGCCGCTTGCGATGCCGAGTTGGAAGGCCCAGGTGGCAATAACATGAGTCATATTGCGCGGACCGCCCGCGGTGAGCACGTTGACGATGTCATAATTGGCGAAAGTGACGATGAGCGAGAACAGTATGGTGATCGAGATGATGTTGCGCATCATCGGCAGCGTCACGTGAATGAGCTTTTGCCAAGCGGTGGCGCCGTCGATCGATGCCGCCTCGTAAAGCTCGCCGGGGACCGATTTGAGCGCGGCGAGATACATGATCAGGAAGAACGGGGCGCCGAACCACACGTTGACCAGAATGGCAGAGAAGCGCGCCCACATCGGATCACTGAGCCAGCCGATCTGCGGTCCGCCGAACTGAGCGAAAAGCCAGTTGAAGGCGCTGTAGGTCGGGTCGAGCAGCCAGCGCCAACCGAGAGTGCTGAGCGATAGCGGCATGACCCAGGGAATGAGGAGCATCCCGCGCCACTTGCGTTGGCCTTTGCTCGGCAGATTGTTGACGAGGTGCGCGGTGACGATGCCGATGAGCGCCTTGAAGATCACGGCAGTGATGGCAAAGAGGCAAGTCTGCTCCACCACCATCCAAAACGTGTCGCGGCTGAACAGGAATGTGTAATTGCCTAAGCCGATGAACCTGTTCATCCGCGTGTTGAGCGTCGACAGATAGACCGCGTAAAAGCCGGGATAGACAATGAGTCCGCCGATGACGACGAGGAGAGGCAGCGCGAAGAGGAAAGCGACGGTCGAGCGTTGCCGCGACATGCGGTAAAGGCTGCCCGGGCGTCCGATCGCCGCCGCGGTATTGCCCGACGCCAGAGTCCGTGGAATCGTATCACTCATGACGTTACCACTCCCACCAGCGACGGGTGCGCGGCTTGCGCACGCCGGCGCGGCGTGGGGACCACGCCGCGCCGTTGCGATTAGACTAACGCCGTCCGCCCAGCCTTAGCTGCGCAGATAGCCCTCGCACTCGTTCTTCGCCCATTTGACGACGTCGTCGATCTTCTCGCCGCCCTGCGACACCTTGCCGATCATCACGGTCTGCAGCGACTGGTTGTAGATCTGCGCCGCCACATCGGCGCGAGCGGGGTAGCCGGTGATGCTGAGCTCTTCGTCGCCGCGCGGCGGGTAGTTGTAGACCGTGCCCTTGGGCGGCTCGACCGTTTTCCAGGTGTCGAAGTCGTAGTAGCTCTTGAAGGCCGGCAAGTCGTACCCCATCGAGGCGGCTACCTGTCGTTTCGCCTGCGGCTTGTCGACGATGTAGTGGATGAGGTCCATGGCCGCCGATTTGTTCTGAGCGAAGGTCCACACGCCATAATAGAAGGGCAGGTAGGGCGCGAACCGGCCCTTGGGGCCACGGGGCATGTCGTGCGTCCAGCACTGCTCCGCCACCTTGATATTGTCGCGCTTCGCCACGGCCCAGGCGCTGGGCGGGTTCATAATGCTCGACCCCTTGCCGGAGATGAGCCATTTGTTGTTGCCGGCATCGTCCCAGGCATAGACATCGGGCGGGTTGAACTTCATCAGCTTCTGCGCGTATTCGAGCGCGGCGCGGGTCTCAGCGCTGTCGACGGTGACATTGTCCTTCTCGTCGACGAAGACCGCGCCGTAGGAGCGGAAGAGCGCGCCCACCCAGTCGATCGCATCGCTGGTCTGGCCCATCGGGAGACCGACGGGATAGCCGCCTTTGAACAGCTTTTCCGCCGTCGTCAGATAGAGGTCCCAGTTCCAGCCATCGACCAAGGTCTTGTCGCGAGTGTCGCCGAACGGGAAGATCTTCGTGACGTCGACGCCGCAATATTTATTATAGAGATCGATCCGCGAGCAGCATGGCTTGACCTGGCTGCCGACAACGGTTGGTACGCCTTTCCATTTGCCGTGCGTGTCCTTGGCCAGGTACTCACTGATCGTGGCGATCGGCCCATGATCCTTGACCAGGCGGTCGATCACGTCGTCGACCGGTTCGAGCACATCGCGATGCACCTGAACCTGCCAGGCGCGATGCTGCATGATGTCGTGGCCGGTCTTCGCTTCCGCTTCGGCGCTGGCCGTCAGCAGATCCTTGTCGCCGACCGAGGTGATGTAGTCGATATGCGTCTCGACGTGGTTCTGCGCACCCCACTCATTGACGATCGCGGTCAGCGTGTCATTGGCACCGGGGACCCAATGGTCCCAGCAGCCAAGCGTGAGCTTGCCGGCGGAATAAGAAGTGCGCATGTAAGGTGCTGCAACGGCAGCAGTCGTCGCCAATGCCGCGCGCTTGATAAATTTGCGACGAGAAACCGTTGTGGTCTTCATGATACGCGTTACCTCCCGTCTTTGGCCC
>Ga0335076_10002983_pt1 | contig 16916 bp, 11 predicted proteins | sample Lox_Sample_25_FD_206717 | JGI IMG/M metagenome (GOLD analysis project Ga0335076, IMG submission 206717) | Soil microbial communities from Loxahatchee National Wildlife Refuge, Florida, United States - Lox_Sample_2.5 | ecosystem: Environmental > Terrestrial > Soil > Wetlands | place: USA... | reverse complement strand
TGCGCCCCGGGCGGCCGATCAGGCGGCAGTGCAGACTGACGGTCATCATCTTCGGCGCCTTGGCGCCCTCGGCATAGAGGGCGTCGAAGGCGCTGCGCAGATACTGGAAAAACATCTCCGGCGTCGGGAGATCCTGGTTGCGCGCCATGCGACTGTCATTGTTGTCGAAGCTGTGCGGCACGATGAGATGCGCCCGCTTCCCGACGGTCACCCAATAGGGAAGGTCGTCGGCGTAGGCATCGCAGTCGTAGTGGAAGCCGCCCTCCTCGACGACCAGGCGCCGGGTATTCAGGCTGGGACGCCCGGTGTACCAGCCGACCGGGCGGCGGCTGGTGGCGGCGCCGATCACGTCGACGCATTGCCGGATATGGTCGCGCTCGGTGGCTTCGTCGACGCCGGCATAGTCGATCCAACGCCAGCCGTGGGCGACGACATCGCAGCCCATGGCAGCGACCGCTTCGCCGACGCGCGGATTGCGCTGCAGCGCAAGGCCGACAGCGTAGACCGTGGGAACCACCTCACGCTCGCGGAAGGCGCGCAGGACGCGCCAGACACCGGCGCGGGCACCGTAGTCGTACATGGATTCCATGTTGAGATCGCGCAAGCCCAGCACGGGCGGCGCAGCTCCGACCTCCGAGAGGATGGTTTCCGGGCGATCGTCGCCATTGAGCAGACTGTACTCGGCGCCTTCCTCGTAGTTGACCACGAAGCTGAGGGCGACGCGGGCATTGCCCGGCCAGCGCGGATCGGGCGGCTCGGCGCCATAGCCGCAGAAGTCGCGTTCGCCAGCGTCGATCAAGACCCGTTCCCCGAAAGGCAGCCCTTGCGAAGCCTACTATGCGGGTTCGGCGCGGCACTATCGCGCCTGGGACAGTTCCTGTCCTCCCCGTTGCCGCGAGGGACGGCCAGGACGACACCCCTGGAGCGGCGAAAATGGCGGGTTTCCGAGATGGCTGCCTGGCTCGCGACAGCGATCGCGGTAAAATGGTCTTGTACGGAAAGGACCACCGCCGGGGACCTAGGCGTCGGCGCGCGCGACGTAAGTGGCGAGCAGCCGGGCGGCTTGGCCGAAGTCCGCAAGGTCCATGGCCTCGTCGGGATTGTGGCTGCCGTTGCTGTTGCGGATGAAGATCATGCCGGTGGGAACGCCCAGCGTGGCGAACACGGCGGCATCATGGCCAGCGCCGCTTGCCAGCGCCATGGACGGAATCGCGAGTTCGGCGGCAAGGGCGCTCAGGTTTTGCCGCAGCGTCGCGTCCATGACAGCGGCATAGCTGTAGAGAGTCTCGCCGAGATCGAAGCGGACGCGGTGGTGCGCGCCGATCTCGTCGGCCAGGCGGGCGGCGGTGCGGCCGGCCTCGCGCATGACCGTCTCCTCGAGGCCGCGGAAGTCGAGGACGAAGCGCGTCTCGCCAGCGACCTTGCTGGGCGCGGCGACGGCGGCATCGGTGTTGAACTGGCCGACCGTGAAGACGAGATCGCCACCCGAATTCTCGATGTCGATGCAGGCCTCGCCGAGGCGGACGACCAGTTCCGCCGTCGCGGCCACCGCATCCTGACGGATGCGGCGCGGCGTGGCGCCGGAATGCGCATAGGCGCCGAAGCAGCGCGCGCCGGCGTGGCGGAGGCAACCGCGGATGCCCGTGACGACGCCGATGGGCAGGCCGGCCTGTTCGAGGACGGGCCCCTGCTCGATATGGACCTCGAGGAACGCGGCGACGTTCTCCGGCTTGAGATAGGCATCACCGCGGCGGAGCGCGGCGACATCGCAGCCGGACTCGGTCATGTATGCGGCGAGCGTGCGCCGTGTATCGGAACGCGGCACGTCGAAGGCTTCGGCAGCGAGTTTTCCGAAGGCAGCATGCGAGCCGATGTAGGAGCTGTTGAACCAGGCCGCTTCCTCGCCGCGGATCGCCATGACCGTAATATCTCGCTGTGGCACGAAGCCGGCCGCCTTCAGCCCGGCCACCGCGGCAAGGCCGGCGACGACGCCGGCGGCGCCGTCGTAGTTGCCGCCCTGGGGCACCGAATCCATGTGCGATCCCGTGACGAAGCGCGGCAGGTCGCGCCGACGCCCCGGCAGGGTCATATAGAGATTGCGCGCGGCATCGGTGGCGATCTCCAGGCCCAGCGCCTTTGCCGTCCGCTCCGCCAGCCCGTGCGCGAAGTTCTCGCCGGCGCCGTAGGTGTCGCGCACGATGCCGCGGCCGACGCGGGTGTTCGCCTCGAGTTCGTCGAACATGGCGCGCGCGAGTGTGAGATCCGGTTCGACGGCGGGCGACGAGGTCATGACGATTCAGTTCCGGCCGCGCCAAGCCGCAGGGCATCCAGGACGGCCACCAGCTCGTCGCGGGTCCCCAGCGTGATGCGCAGGCACCGATCGAGTCCGTAGGCCGTCATCGGGCGGATCAGGATTCCCCGGCTCTTCAGGAAATCCTTCGCGGCAGCGGCATCGCCGCCGGATGTGAACGGCAGCAGCACGAAATTGCCGTGACTCTCGCAGGGAGCGAGGCCGATCTGCCGGAGTTCGCGCGAGAACCAGGTCCGCAGATCCGCATTGGCGGCGCGTACCGCGGCGACATGGGCGCGATCGGCGATCGCCGCGGCCGCCGCGGCGATGGCAATGCTGCCGACATTGTTGGGATGCCGCAGGCGGTTGACGACATCGGCGATGGCGGGCGGGAAGTAGCCCCACCCGACGCGCAGCCCGGCCAATCCATGCACCTTGGAGAAGGTGCGCATCATGACGGTGTTGGCGTCCGCATCGACGAGGGCGGCGCCCGCCTCGTAGTCCGGCTCGGTCACGTATTCCGCATAGGCGGCATCGATGACCAGCATGATGTCACTGCGCAGCGACGCGCGAAGCGAATGCAGCTCGGTCCGCGACAACAGGCTGCCGGTCGGGTTGTTCGGATTGGCCAGGAACAGCATGCGCGTGCGCGGTCCGACCCGGGCGAGCATGGCATCGATATCGGTGCGAAAGTTCCGTTCCGGCGCCAGCACGACGCGGGCGCCGACCAGCTCCGCGACGGTCCGGAAGAAGACGTAGCCATAGTCGCTGATGACGACCTCGTCGTCCGGCCCCAGATAACCCTGGGCCAACAGCGCCAACAACTCCATCGATCCGGCGCCGCAGACGATGCGGCCGGCGGGGAGGTTCTCCGCCGCCGCGATCGCTTCGCGCAGCGTCGCGGCATCCGCTTCGGGATAGCGATTCACCGCGGCGAGAGCCGCCTGCATGACGGCGAGCGCCGCCTTGCCGGGTGGCGTCGCATTCTCGTTCTGCGCCAGATGGATGGCACGCAGATGCGGCGCGACGGTGCGCTCGGCCAGCGCGAACGGCGCCAGCGAGAGGACATGCGGCCGCGGCTTCGGCAGAGCCGCCGCCGGCCCGTCCACGACGGCGCTCCGATCAGCGCCGCGCGTCATGCCCGGCACGTCAGCTCCAGGACCGGCGCGAATTCGCTGCCGGGTTCGGCGAGCCTTCGGACGGCATCGGCCAGCGCGCGGGCGCGCGGCTCGCCGATCGCCGGACCCGCATAGTCGTGGAACTTGGCGATGATCTCCGCCTCCGTCAGCGGATTCTCCGGGCCGCCGCGCGCGTCGCGCGGACCCGAGGAGAGGCGCCCGCCGTCCCGCAGAACCAGGACAACATCGCCCCAGCGGCCGGCCGGAAAGCGGGCGCTGTAGTCAGGCGATTCGCGGATCGTCGTCGCCTGCACGAGGCGGCTCGTTTCGGCATCGCTGAGGCCGGCGCCGGTGATCTCGGCGACGCCGAGCCGGCCATGGACGAGCGCCGCCGCGACGGGAAACGAAATGGCGTACTGGGCGACGGCGGTCGTATCCGGCAGTTCGCGGTAGAGGCGCGTGGCCTCGTGGAAGGCGCTCAGCTCGATGGCGGCGATGTCCGTGCCGCTGAGATTGTGATCCGCTCGCAGCTGCAGGGCCGCACCGATCAGCGCATGGACCCAGCGACAGACCGGATAGGGCTTGATGTAGTGCCGCGCCACGGCCCAAGTCTCGCCGAGATCGCGCCAGACGTCAGCAACGTCAGCTGCCTCGACGGTAACCGCGGGGGCGCCGGTGAAGCCTCGTTCCGCCAGGAACACGGCGGTGGCGCCCGCCAGCGCGCCCCAGGCCGAGCCGTCGTGCAACATGGTGGGCGTGTCGATGACGCGCATCATCTGGCTGCGCGGACCGTGATACTCGGCGATGCCGAGGGCCTCGCGGAGCTGGGAGGCGCTCAACTGGCGCAGGCGCGCGCCGACGGCGGCGACGCCAAGCGCATTCCAGGCGCCGGAGGTGTGGTAGTCGGAAACAGTGGCATGCAAGGCGATCCCGGCGCGGGCGCCGACTTCGTAGCCGGCGATGAGCGCGGCAAGTGCCTCGGCGCCCGAGAGGGGCGCCACGTTCTGCGCGAAGGTCAGCAGCGCGGGGATGATGACGACGCCGAGATGACCCTTGGTGGGATTGTATCCGTCGTGGGCGTCGAGATTGTCGATCTGCGCCGCGGCCGCGAAGGCGGCGCCGGCGACGCTCGCTTCGCGGCCGTCGAACAGCAGGCGGGCCGCGGGACCGCCGGGACGGGCAGCGTAGAGATCGAGCGCGGTTTCGCGCGCAATGTGCGCCGCCTGCATGTCGCGGGATGCCGCGGCGACCCCCAAAGTGTCGAGCAGCAGGAGGGCAGCGAAATGCCGGACCTCGGCGGGAACGGCCGCCGTATCCAGGTCGAAGACCAAGCTGCGGACTCGTTCAAAGGCGGTGAGCGGACGCATGTGCGTGATCTCTACAGGTCAGAGCGGAGGATCATACCCGACGCCGACACGGCGATTGCCGCCGAAGCGCCGGGCATTGTTGCGCATGGGACGACCGATCAATAGCCCCTCGCGGGATCGACGATGTTTTCGAGCGGCGCGCCGCGCAGCCGGCGGTCGAGATTGTCGCAGAACATCTCCACTGCCCGGCGCTCCCAGCCCTCGTAGACGCTGGAGCAGTGCGGCGTAATCAGCACGTTCTCCATATTCCACAGGGGATTGTCCGGCTGCAGCGGCTCGGTCTCGAAGACGTCGAGCACGGCGCCGGCGACGCGACCGTCCCGCAACGCCTCGAGAAGCGCCGCCTGGCGCACAATGCCCCCGCGCGACACGTCGACGAGGATGGCGCCCGGCTTCAGCACCGCGAAGGCCGGCGCATCGAGCAGGCCGCGGGTCGCCGGCGTGAGCGGCAGGCAGACCGTCAGATAATCGGCGGCGCGCAGGACGTCGTGCAGCCGCTCGATCGGTTCGACCCGGTCGACGCCGGCCGTCGGCGCCGGTCGCGCGCGGACGCCCAGGACCCGCATGCCCAACGCCTTGGCGAGCGTCGCGACGGCTTGGCCGGTCTTGCCGAGGCCGAGGATGGCGATGGAGCGTCCCGTCACCGTCGTGACAGCACCGGCGGTCCAGGCCCGTTCGCGCTGATGCCGCGCGAAATCCGCAATGCCGAGCGTGAAATGCAGGATGCCGCCGATCACATACTGAGCCATGGCATCGGCCGCGACGCCGGCGGCGTTGGTGACGGTCAGACGCGCTGGATCCCAGGGCGCCAGATGGTCGGTCCCGGAACCGCCCACCGAGACCCAGCGCAACGAGGGCGAAGCGAGGATGGCGGCACGCGGGAAGCCGGGCGTACCGGCGAAGCGGACGGTGAAGAGCACGTCTGGCAGCTCCCGCGCTAGTGTCTCCGGCAACGAGGCGTAGTCGGTGCAGCAGGCGAGGCTCACCGCTGGATGCCGCCGGCGCAGGATGTCCAGGATCGACTCCGCCTTGTCGTAGTGCACCAGCAGCTTCATGCGGTCCCGCCTAGGTACTGAGCCTGTCTTCGCGCGGCGACACGCCGAAGCGCTGCCGGTAGCATTTCGTAAAATGCGAGTGCGTCGTGAAGCCGGTCGAGACCGCGATCTCCAGGATCGGCGTGATCGTGTTGAGAAGCATGAGTCGGGAGTGGCGCAGTCGGAGGTCGCGATAGTATTCGCGCGGCGACATGTGCGTGTGATGGCGAAAGAGACGATGCAGCTGGCGCCGCGTCAAGCCGGCCCGATCGGCGAGCTCGTTGACGGCCAGCGGCGTGTCGAGATTGCCTTCCATGGCGGCGATCGCCGCCGCCAGCTTCTGCGAGCGATGCAGCACCGCGACGCGATAGGCCCGCGCCTGCTCGTCGACCGAGGAGCGGATGCGATCCACCTGCAGTTCCTCGGCGATGCCGATGGCCAGACCGGCCCCGTGGTCTTCCGAAACGATGTGCAGGAACATGTCGAGGGTCGCCGTGGCGCCCGAGCAGCTGTAGCGGTCGCGGTCGATCACATAGAGGTTGTTGCGCAGCTCGATATGAGGAAAGTCAGCGGCGAAACTCGCCGCGTTCTCCCAGTGGATGGTGCAGGCATAGCCATCGAGAAGGCCGGCGCGGGCAAGCACATAGGCGCCGGTCGTGACCGCGCCCAGACGGACGCCCCGGCGGGCGGAGCTTCGCAGCCACCGGAAGACCGCGGGATCCTTGAACCGCTCGGGATTGAAGCCGCCGCAGACGAAGATGGAATCGAGCGCGGTATCGGCGGCCGGAATCCGTTCGGCGTTCAGCACCAGGCCATTGCTGGCACGCACGGCGGCACCGTCCGAGGAGTAGGTGCGCCAGGCATAAAGGTTCTTGCGCGACAGGCGGTTGGCATGCCGCATCACGTCGATCGCCGCGATCACCCCGAGCAGCGAGAAGTTCGGCAGCAGCAGCAACCCGGTCTGGGTCGGCGCCGCCGTTTCGCCGCTCGGGCGGCGCAACGTCCGCCCCTGGTTACCCGCCATCGATCCGTCGCGCCCCGCTTCGTCGAGACAGGCAATGTCCCATACGCAACAGTCAGGGTATCGCGCGGACCCTATACTGGTCCATACTCACTCGCGCCGTGAAAGAACCCTTTCCCCATGAACGACTGCCCGCGTAGCGTCGCTGCGGCCAATCGCCGTCGGGAGCGAGCACTAGGCATTGCCGTCTCACGCCGGCAAGTCCGGCCTGGGGTTTGCGGCGGCTGACAGGATCGTAGAAGGTAGAAGTCATGGCCAGGGTATACGACGCGATCGTCATCGGCGCCGGCGTCATCGGCGCGTCGACGGCGCTGGCGCTGGCGCGGGATAAAAGACGCGTCCTCTGCATCGAGAAGCTGCCGGCCTCTGGCTATGGTTCGACCTCCGGGTCCTGCGCCATCGTGCGGCCCTTCTATTCCACCGTCGACGGCTCGGCCCTCGCCTACGAGAGCCATTTCTATTGGCAGGAATGGGCGGACTTCCTCGGCACCACCGACGAGCGCGGGCTCGCCCGCTACGTCAATTGCGGCAGCCTGGTCGTGAAGTGCGCGCGCAACAAATATCTCGAGCCGGTCCTGAGGGTGATGCAGCAGATCGGCTGTCCCTACCGCGAGCTGACGCCGGAAGAGGTGAAGCAGAAGCTGCCCTTCGTGGTCATGGAATCGTTCGACCCGCCGCGGCGCCCCGAGGACCCTAAATTCGCCCAGTCGAGCGGCGAGCGACTGCCGGGCGCGGTGCACTTCCCGACCGGCGGCTACGTGACCGACCCGCAGCTGGCCGCCCATAACCTGCAGGTCGCGGCCGAAGCCGTCGGCGCGCAGTTCAAGTTCAACGCCGAGATCACCGACATACTCAGGGAAAGCGGCCGCGTCAGCGGCGTCGCCCTGAAGTCAGGCGAGACGATCGCCGCTCCCGTCGTCGTCAACGTGGCGGGGCCGCATTCCTTCAAGATCAACCGCATGGCCGACGTCGAGAAGGGCATGCGGATCAAGACCAAGGCGCTGCGCCACGAGGTGGCGCATGTGCCGTCGCCGGCAGGCTTCGACTACGAGCATGACGGCATCCACTTTTCCGACCAGGACACGGCCTGCTACTGCCGGCCGGAAATCGGCAATCATATCCTGATCGGCAGCGAGGACCCAGAGTGCGATACCAAGGAGTGGGTCGACCCGGACGATTTCAACCGCGAGTTCACCGAGCAGTGGCGCGTCCAGGTTATGCGGATGGCGCAACGGTTCCACACACTGCCGATTCCGAACAAGATGAAGGGCATCGTCGAACTCTATGACGTGTCCGATGACTGGATCCCGATCTACGACAAATCGGACCTGCCCGGCTTCTACATGGCGGTCGGTACCAGCGGCAACCAGTTCAAGAACGCGCCGGTCGTGGGCGAGATGATGGCAGACCTCATTACCGCCTGCGAGAATGGCCGGGACCACGATGCCGATCCGGTCCCGTTCCGGTTGAAGCATATCGGGCGGACGGTGAGCCTAGGGTTCTATTCCCGACGCCGCGACCCCGATGCGCGCAGCAGCTTCTCGGTGCTGGGATGACGGCGACGGGACGGATCGCCTGAGATGGAAAAGCACGCGCGGGTGGTTGTCATCGGCGGCGGCGTCACCGGCTGCGCGATCCTGTATCACCTGGCCAAGATGGGCTGGCGCGACGTCGTCCTGCTCGAGCGCAAGGAGCTGACCGCCGGTTCGACCTGGCACGCCGCCGGCAGCCTGTTCGCGCTGACCAATCCGTCGAGTGCCGCCGTGCTGCAGAAATACACGATCGAGTTGTATCCGAAGCTCGAGGCCGAAAGCGGCCAGTCCTGCGGCTATCACCCGGTCGGCGGCATGCACCTGGCGCGGACCGACGACCAGCTGACGGCGCTGCAGATCCTCCACAGCCGCGGCAAGCGCAACGGCATCGAATCGGAATTCATCTCCCTGGACGAGGCGCAGCGCCTGGCGCCGATCCTGAACACCGCCGGGCTGAAGGCGGTGCTCTACGAACCGCTCAAGGGCTACTGCGATCCGGCCAGCGTCACCCAGGCTTATGCCAAAGCAGCGCGGGACATGGGCGCCAAGATCTATCGCCAGACGCCGGTGACGGGCACCAGGCAGCATCCGGCGGGCGGGTGGACGGTCGTCACGCCACAAGGCGAGATCCGCGCCGACTATGTGGTGAACGCAGCCGGCCTGTGGGCGCGCGAGGTCGCGGCGCTCGTCGGCATCAAGCTGCCGCTGCAACCGGTCGAGCACCACTACATGGTGACGGAGACGATCCCGGAGATCGCGGCGATGGACCAGGAGGTCCCGAACATCTCCGAGCCAAGCGGCGGCTACTATTCGCGGCAGGAAGGCAAGGGCCTGCTGCTCGGCGCCTACGAGAGCAAATGCGTCCATTGGGCCGAGCAGGGTACGCCGCTCGACTTCAGCCACGAGCTGCTGCCCGACGACCTCGGCCGCATCGAGGCGAACATCGCGCGCGCCGTGCAGGCGCTGCCCTGCCTGGAGACCGCCGGCATCAAGCGGGTGATCAACGGTCCCATGATCTTCTCGCCCGACCTCGGACCGCTGCTCGGGCCCTATCCGGGATTGCCGGGCTATTTCTGCGCCTGCGGCGTGATGAGCGGCTTCAACCAGGGTGGCGGCGTCGGCAAGGTGATCGCCGAGTGGATCATCGAAGGCGAGCCGAGCATCGACGTGTTCTTCTGGGACGTGACCCGCTTCGGTGACTGGGCCGGCAGCCGCTTCACGCGCGAGCGTACCCGCTACTTCTACGAGCATCGCACCGACATAATCTATCCGTTCCAGGAATTCAGCGCCGGGCGGCCGATCCGCACCTTCCCGATCCACGACCGGCTCGCCGAGCAGGGCGCGGTTTTCGGGTTTAATTTCGGTTTCGAATATCCGCTCTGGTTCGCTCGCAAGGGCGAGCAGCCGGTGGACGCCTACGGCTACGGGCGCGGCAACTGGTTCGAGGCCGTGGGCGAGGAATGCCGCGCGGTCCGCGACGGCGTCGGCCTGCTGGAGATATCGACCTTCGCCAAATACGAGGTGACGGGAACGGGAGTCGCCGCCTGGCTCGACAACCTGCTCGCCAACCGGATGCCGAAGACGATCGGCAAGACCGTGCTGTCGCCCATGCTGAGCCCGAAGGGGCGGCTGATCGGCGACTTCACGGTCTCGCGTCTCGGCGAGGAGCGGTTCATCCTGCTGGGGTCGGGGCCGATGCAGCGCTATCACATGCGCTGGTTCGCACAGAACCTGCCGGCCGACGGATCGATCCGCGTCGAGAACCTGTCGGCGCGCTATTGCGGCCTGCAGATCGCCGGACCGGCGGCGCGGCACCTGCTGCAGATGGCGGCAAGCGACGACGATGTCGGGGGCAACGCGTTTCCGTTCCTCTCGGCGCGCGAAATGGCGGTGGGTGCCTGCCCGAACGCCATCGTCGTGCGGGTGTCGTTTACCGGCGAGCTGGGCTACGAGATCTACATGCCCGCGGAATACCAGCGCGGTGTCTTCGAGGCGATAACCGCGGCCGGCAAATCGCTCGGCCTGTGGCTTGCCGGCTCGCGCGCGCTGCTGTCGCTCCGGGTCGAGAAGGGGTTCCCGAGCTGGGGCGTCGACCTGTCGCCGGACTACAGCCCGTACGAGCCGGGGCTAGGCCGCTTCGTGCGGCTGGAGAAGCCGGACTTCATCGGCAAGGATGCAGTCGCCCGACTTTCTGGACTGCCGCCGAAGGAGCGGCTGGCGACGTTCGTCGTCGACGCCAACGGCGTCGACTGCTTCGGCGGTGAGGCGATCTACCGCGACGGCGAGCTGGCCGGCTACGTGACCTCCGCCACCTACGGGCATCACGTCCGCGAGAGCCTCGCCCTCGGCTATGTGAAGCCGCAATATTTCGAGGACGGCGCCGCCTTCGAGGTCGAACTGCTCGGCATGCGCCGCCCGGCGCTGATGTCGCAGCGCCCCCGCTTCGATCCCGAGGGCACCCGCATGCGGTCCTGAACATGGAGAACACGCGGCCGACCCGCAGACCTCGGCGCATGCGCGAGAATCGCCCGAACGGCCTGTCGCTGCTCGGGACACCGCCGCTGCGCAACCACCTGAAGCCGATCGAGATCCTGAGCCAGGATCAGCTGATGGCGATCCATGAGGCGTCGCTCGACCTGCTGGAGCGCATCGGGATCGAGTTCATGGGTTCGGCGGCGCGACGGAAGTTCCGCGAGGCCGGCGCGGAGGTCGACGATACGACTGGACTGGTGCGGATTCCGCGAGAGATTGTGCAGCGTTCGCTCGAGACGGCACCGCCGCGCTTCGTGCTGACGTCGCGCAATCCGGCGCGGCGCGTCCATGCCGGCGACGACTTCATCTCCTTCGGACTCGTCGCCGGCCCCCCCAACGTACATGACTGCGTCGCCGGCCGCCGCGCCGGCAACTACAAGGACTACATATCCCTCATCAAGCTCGCGCACAGCTTCGACATCATCCATTTCGTCGGCAATCAGCCGACGGCGCCGACCGACCTGCCGGCCAATACCCGGCATCTCGACTGCTATAACGCCAACGTCACTTATTCGGACCGGGTCTATCATTGCAGCGCCATCGGCCGTAACCGCGCGCTCGACGGCATCGACGTGATGGCGATCTCGCGCGGCAAGACGCGCGAGGAGGTCGTCGACGACCCCTGCGTGCTGACCATCATCTCCGTCAATTCGCCCCGTCGCTTCGACGAGGCCATGAGCGACGGGCTGATGGCCATGTCGGAATGGGGACAGCCGGTCGTGGTGACGCCGTTCACGCTGATGGGCGCGATGACCCCGGTGTCGATAGCGGCCGCCCTGACGCAGCAGAATGCCGAGGCGCTCTCCGGGATCGTGCTGACGCAACTGACGCGGCCGGGCGTGCCCGTCGTCTACGGCGCCTTCACCTCGAATGTCGACATGCGCAGCGGCGCGCCCGCCTTCGGCACGCCAGAGAACGCGCGCGCGACGCTGGCCGCGGGGCAGCTGGCCCGGCTCTACCGTCTGCCCTATCGCGCCAGCAATTCCAGCGCCAGCAACATTGTCGATGCCCAGGCGGCCTATGAATCGGAGATGTCGATCTGGTCGGCGGTGATGGGGCACGCCAACTTCGTCTATCACGGCGCCGGCTGGATGGAGGGCGGCCTCACCGCCTCCTTCGAGAAGGTGATCCTCGATGTCGAGATGCTGCAGATGATGGCGATGACGATCGCGCCGGTCCCCGTCAATCCCCAGGAGATCGCCGAGGGCCTCGAGGCGATTGCCAGCGTGCCCACGGGCGGGCACTTCTTCGGCTCCGAACACACGCTGGCGCGCTACGAGACTGCCTTTTATCAACCCCTGCTTTCCAATTGGCAAAACTACGAGGCCTGGGAACTCGCCGGCGGTCTCAACGCGACCCAGCGGGCCACCGCGATCTGGCAATCCGTGCTGGAAAACTACGAGCAACCGGCGATGGATCCGGCGGCGCGCGAGGCGCTCGACGCGTTCGTGGCGCGCCGCAAGGAAGAGCTGCGCACTGTCGATCATTAGTGCGTGAGGCTTAGCTGGGATCGGCGTCGTGCGTCCTTCGACAAGCTCAGGATGAGGGGCAATCTTGGTGCCACAAAGAACTGTTCCTCATCCTGAGCTTGTCGAAGGACGCCCGAACAGTCATGCCAGCCGATGTCAGCTGCTTCAATGAACCGCGGTACGGATATGGGAAGTTCGATCGACGGCGGTGACTCGAGCGCAAGCGGGCAGGCGGCGCCGCTGGATCTGGTGATCCGCAACGGAACGGTCGCGACGGCAGGCGATACCGTGCGCTGCGACATCGGCATTCGCGACGGGCGGATCGTCGCGCTGGGCGAAGCGCTCGGTCGCGCGGAATCGGTGATCGACGCGACGGGGCGCCTGGTGACGCCGGGCGGCATCGACAGCCACTGCCACATGGATCAGCAGCCCTGGGAAGGACAGGCCACCGTCGACGATTTCCGCTCCGGCACCCTGTCGGCGGCCTGCGGCGGCACGACAACGGTGATTCCCTTCGCCATGCCGGTCCGCGGCCAGTCGCTGCGCGCCGTCGTGGACGACTATCACCGACGCGCGGCGGGCAAGGCGGTCATCGACTATGCCTTCCATCTGGTGGTGAGCGATCCATCGCCACAGATGCTCGGCCAGGACCTGCCGGCGCTGATCCGCGACGGCTGCACCTCGTTCAAGGTCTATCTAACCTATGAGGGCCTAGCCCTGGCGGACGAGGAGGTGCTGAACGTCCTCGATGTCGCCAGGCGCGAGGGCGCCATGGTCATGGTCCATGCCGAGAACGACGCGGTGGTGCGCTGGCTGACCGAGAGGCTGCTGGCGACGGGTAAGACCGGGATCCGGCACCACCTCGACGCCCATCCCTCGATCGGGGATCGCGAGGCGACGCATCGGGCGATCAGCTTCGCCGAGCTGCTGGATGTGCCGATTCTGATCACCCACGTCTCGCACCGCGACGGCGCCGAGCAGATCCGCTGGGCGCAGACGCGCGGTCTCAAGATCTATGGCGAGACCTGCCCGCAATACCTGTTCCTGTCAGCCGAGGACATCGTCGGTCCAGGCAACGGCCATGCTGGTCATCGCGGTCATGCACACGGCATGGAGGGCGTGAAATATGTCTGCACGCCGCCGCCGCGCGACAAGGCGAACCAGGAGCATATCTGGCGCGCGCTGCAGAACGGCACGTTCCAGGTGCTCTCCTCCGACCACTCGCCCTATCGCTTTACCGACAAGATCAAGGGCGGACCGAACACGCCGTTCACCAAGGTGCCGAACGGCGTGCCCGGCATCGAGTTGCGGATGTCGCTGCTGCTGTCGGAGGGAGTCGGCAAGGGCCGCATCACGCTCAACCAGTTCGTGGCGCTGACGGCGACGAACGCCGCCCGCATCTACGGCCTCTATCCGCGCAAGGGGACGATCGCCGTCGGCGCCGACGCGGACATCGTCATCTGGGATGCCGAGCGCGAATGGACGATCACCCACTCTCTCCTGCACGACAACTGCGACTACACGCCCTATGAGGGCATGAAGCTGCGCGGCTGGCCGCTGACGACGCTGTCGCGCGGCGAGATCGTCTGGAACGGCAACGAGCCGCAGGCGAAACCCGGACGCGGGCGGTTCCTCCGTTGCGATTTGCCGGCGGCGCCTCGCCCGTGATCGACGCGGGACTTCGGCTGCAGGGACGCGTAATCCTCGTGACCGGCGCAGGCCGCGGCATCGGCCGCGCCACCTGCATGCGCCTGGCATCCGAAGGCGCCAAGGTGATCTGCGCCGACCTCGATGTCGGGAATGCCGCCGAGACCGCCGCGGCGATCGGTGAGGTGGGGCTATCCCTGCGCTGCGACGTAACCGATCCCCGCTCGGCCGAGGCTACCGTTGCCGAGGGAGTCGCGCATTTCGGGTCGCTCTGGGGCCTGATGAACAATGCGGCGGCACCCTCGATTGATGCCACGGTCGTCGATCTGGCGCTGGCCGACTGGCAGCGCGAAATCGCCGTGAGCCTGACCGGCGCGTTCCTGATGAGCAAGTTCGCGGTGCCGCACATGACGGCGAAGGGCGGCAGCATCGTGCATGTCGCCTCGCAGTTCGCGCGCGTGGCCGTCGCCGGGAGCGCCGCCTATTGCGCCGCCAAGGCCGGCCTAGTCAACCTCGCCAAGGTGATGGCGCTCGACCACGCCCATCAGGGCATCCGGGTCAACACGCTGTCGCCGGGCGCCGTCGGCACCGAGCGCCTGGCGGCGCATCACGGCAGCATCGCGGAAGCCGAGCGCAAGCTGGCGCCCAAGCATCCGATCGGGCGGATCGCGCGGCCGGAGGAGATCGCCGCGGCCGCCGCGTTCCTCATGAGCGACGACAGCAGCTTCATGACCGGGGCCGACCTGCTGGTCGACGGCGGCTACGCGGCGCAATAGGCCCGCTCAGCGCTCCGGCAGGACCGTCACGGCGAGCGTCACGTCGGCGGTGGCGCCCAGCACGTTGCAGATCGGGCAATGCTCGCGCGCGTCCTCGGCGAGCTGGCGAACCCGTGCCTCGGGCTCGGCCGTCGTGATGCGCACGGTGAGGTCGCCCCGTGCGATGTGATGCGGGGTCTTCTCGTCCCACGACAGGCGGGTGCGCGCCTTGGTCTCGATGCGGGCGATGTCGATCTTCTTCGCGCGCGCGTGGGCGGTGATGGTCGAAGTGTAGCAATTGGCGAGTGCGGCCGCGAGCAGCTCCTCCGGATTGGTTGCGTGACCGGGGCCGCCGAGTTCCACCTGCGTCGCGGTCGGCGCGTGCAGCCGCCCGCTGGCCCCTTCCACCGTGCCGCCCCAGCCGGACCAGGAGATGGTCGCCTCCGCCTCGATCCGCCCGGCGTCGCTCTTCGCGTTCGACATTCAAACCTCTCCTGTCTCCCTAGGCAGCCTAGCCGATGCAGGGCTGCTACCGCCTAGCCGGGTGTGGGCTGGGCCTGCAGCGTCGCCAGCTCGATCGCCGGGATGTGGCAGCGGATCTGATGGCCCGCGTCGTTCTCGATGAGCGGCGGCTCCTGCGTCCGGCAAAGGTCGCCGAGGCAGCGCGGGCAGCGCGTGTGGAACACGCAGCCCGGCGGCGGGTTGATGGCGCTGGGGATCTCGCCTTCCAGGCGCACGCGGCCGCGCGCCTGCCCGTCGATCGCCGGAACGGCCGAGAGCAGCGCCTCCGTATAGGGATGATGCGGACCGGCAAAGACCCGCTCGGCCGGGCCGATCTCCATGAGCCGCCCGAGATAGAGCACGGCAATGCGGTCGGAGAGATAGCGGACGGTCCCGAGATCGTGCGAGATGAAGACGTAGCTGACGCGGCGCTCGACCTGGAGCTCGGCCAGCAGGTTGAGGATGGCCGCCTGCACCGAGACGTCGAGGGCCGAGGTCGGCTCGTCGCAGACGACGATGCGGGGATCGCCGGCGAAGGCGCGAGCGATGGCGACGCGCTGCTTGAGCCCGCCGGAAAGCTGGCGCGGCCGCGCCGGCAGATAGCGGTCGGCCAGCCGGACCGCCCGGGTCAAGGCGAGCAGCCGCTCGCGCCGCACCGCGCGCGGCACCTTCGCCAGTTTCGCCAGCGCGCGGCCGACGAGATCGCGCACGGCGCGCGAGCGGTTGAGGGCGGAATCCGGATTCTGGAAGACGATCTGCAGCGCCTTCACCTGCTCCGGGCTGCGCTGGTCGATGCGGCCCGGCAGCACCTGGCCGTCAAGCTCGATGCTGCCGGCCCTGTCCGGCGGCGTCAGTCCGAGCAGCAGGCGGGCGAAGGTGGTCTTGCCGCTGCCGGACTCGCCGACCAGACCCAGCGTCTCGCCGGGCCAGAGGTCGATTGACACATCGGTCAGCGCGCGCACCGCGTGATGGCCGGAGCCGAAGGTCTTGGCCAGCTGCGCGACCCGCAGCACCGGCGTCGACGCGCGATCTCCGCCAGGGGTAACGGCCAGATCGCTCGGCGTCACCCGCGGCAGTGCGGGCGCGCGCTCATGGTAATGGCAGCGGCTGCGCCGGCTGCTGAGGTCGATGAGGTCAGGCTCGACGGACCGGCAATGATCGTCGGCGAGCGCGCAGCGCGGCGCGAACACGCAGCCGGTGATGCGGGCGCCCGGCGCCGGCAGGAAGCCGGGGATCGTATCCAGCCGCCCATGATCCTTGCGCCGGCCGCGCCGCGGCAGGCAGCGCAGCAGCCCGACCGTGTAGGGATGGCGCGGATCGTTGAAGACGTCGCGCGTGGAGCCTTCCTCGACCAGCGTGCCGGCATAGAGCACGCCGACGCGGTCGCACATACGGGCGATGACCGCGAGGTTGTGGCTGATGAAGAGGACGGAGGTGGAAATTTCGCGGCGCAGGTTCGCGATCAGGTCGAGCACCTCGGCTTCCACCGTCGCGTCGAGGCCTGTCGTCGGCTCGTCGAGGATGAGCAGCTTGGGGTCGATCGACAGCGCCATCGCAATGGCGACCCGCTGCTGCATGCCCCCGGAGAGCTGGTGCGGATAGCGCTCGAGCACCGGCCGCGGATCGGCGATCTGCACGCGACGGAGCATG
>Ga0335076_10002982_pt1 | contig 16916 bp, 16 predicted proteins | sample Lox_Sample_25_FD_206717 | JGI IMG/M metagenome (GOLD analysis project Ga0335076, IMG submission 206717) | Soil microbial communities from Loxahatchee National Wildlife Refuge, Florida, United States - Lox_Sample_2.5 | ecosystem: Environmental > Terrestrial > Soil > Wetlands | place: USA... | reverse complement strand
GCACGAAGTCCTCGCGCTGGGCGGCCTGCCAGACCAGCGGCGTGACCGCCGCGAGGTACTGCTCGCCGAGGCTGGCGTCGCCGACGGCGAACCTGGCCTTGAGCAGGGCCTGGAACTCCCACGTCTTCGCCCACCGCTGGTAGTAGGCCAGGTGGCTGGCGACGGTGCGCACCAGCGGGCCGTCCCTGCCCTCGGGCCGCAGGTTCGGGTCGACCGGGAACAGCGGCCCTTCCGGCGTGCTCTGCGAGCAGACCCGGACCAGCCCGCTCGCCAGTGCCGTCGCGGTCCGCAGCGCGGCCGGCTCGGCCGAGTCCGTCACGAAGATCACGTCGACGTCGCTGGCATAGTTCAGCTCGCGGGCGCCGCACTTGCCCATCGCGATCACGGCAAGCCGGGCGGCTCCTGCTCCCGGCGCCGATCCGGCCGCGAGCTCGGCCCGGGCGACGGCCAGCGCCGCGTCCAGCGCCGCGATAGTGAGACTGGCCAGCCCGGCCATGACGGTGTCGAGCGGGACCGCACCGGTCAGGTCGGCGGCCGCGAGGCGCAGCAGCTGGCTGCGGTAGGCGACGCGCAGGCTGGTGGCCGGATCGCCGCGCCTGTCGCTCGCCACCGGCTCGGGCTCGCCCGCGTCCGCCCCGACGGCCGCCAGCATCCAGGCCCGCAGTTCCTGATCCGCCAGGGCAGGGAACGTCGAGTGTCCGGCCAGCAGGCGCCAGTCGGCCGGATGGCGCGCCAGGTGGCCGGCCAGCGCCGCGCTGGCTCCGAGCACTGTGGTGAGCCGGTCCGCCAGCAGCTCGTCGTCGCGCAGCGCCGCGATCAGCTCCGCGTCCGGCCGCATCCGCGCGAGGGCCCCGAGCGCCTGGTCCGGGTCCGCGGCCGCCGCGATGGCGCCGAGTAGCGCGGCGTCGCTGCCCTGGTCGCCGACGGCGAGGTCGGCGAGCAGCAGCTCGGCGCGCGCGGTGTCAGCGAAGCCCATTGCTGCCAGCTGTCCGGCCAGGCTCCCGCGCGGCATGCTCACATACAGCACCGTATCCAGGCCGCGGCCTGATCTCGCGTGCCAGCCGGGACAGCCGCCGTTCCCTTACAAGACCCCGAGGTAACGGTCCAGCTCAAACTCGGTGACCTGGCTGCGGTAGTCCTGCCATTCCTCCCGCTTGTTGCGCAGGAAGAAGTCGAAGACGTGCTCGCCGAGCGTCTGCGCGACCAGCTCGCTCCCCTGCATGACGTTGATCGCCTCGGACAGGTTCTGCGGCAGCGGCGCGATGCCGAGGGCACGCCGCTCGGCTGAGGTCAGCGCCCACACGTCGTCCTCCGCGCCGGGCGGGAGCTCGTAGTCGTCCTCGATGCCCTTCAGCCCGGCGGCGAGTATCACCGCGAACGCGAGGTAGGGGTTGCAGGCCGGGTCGATGGAGCGGAACTCGATCCGGGTGGCGTTGCTCTTCTGCGGCTTGTACATGGGCACCCGGATCAGCGCCGAGCGGTTGTTGTGCCCCCAGCAGATGTAGGCGGGCGCCTCTCCCCCGGCGCCGGCGATCCGCTCGGTACCGCCCCACAGCCGCTTGTAGGAGTTCACCCACTGGCAGGTCACGGCCGTGATCTCGGCCGCGTGCCGGAGCAGCCCGGCGATGAACGCCCGGCCGGTCTTCGACAGCTGCATCTCCGCGCCCGGCTCGTGGAACACGTTCTGATCGCCCTCGAACAGGGACATGTGCGTGTGCATGCCCGAGCCAGGATGCTCGCTGAATGGCTTGGGCATGAACGAGGCGTACACGCCCTGCTGCAGCGCGACCTCCTTCATCGCGAGCCGGAAGGTCATGATGTTGTCGGCCGTGCTCAGCGCGTCGGCGTAGCGCAGGTCGATCTCCTGCTGGCCGGGCGCGCCCTCGTGGTGGCTGAACTCTACCGAGATGCCCAGGCTCTCCAGCATCGTGATCGCCTCGCGGCGGAAATCGTGCGCGATACCGTGCGGCGTATGGTCGAAGTAACCGCCGGAATCGATGGGCCGCGGCTTCGCGCCCGGTTCCGGCTTCTCCCGGAGCAGGAAGAACTCGATCTCCGGGTGGGTATAGAACGTGAACCCGAGCCGGGCCGCGTTCGCCAGCGCGCGCCTGAGCACGTAGCGCGGGTCCGCGTACGACGGCGAGCCGTCCGGCAGCAGGATGTCGCAGAACATCCTGCCGGTGCCCGCGCTCTCGCCGCCGGTCGGCATGAGCTGGAACGTCGCCGGGTCCGGCTTGGCGATCATGTCCGCCTCGTGCACCCGGGCGAAGCCCTCGACGGCCGAGCCGTCGAAGCCGATGCCCTCGGCGAACGCGCCTTCCAGCTCGGCCGGCGCGACCGCGACCGACTTGAGGTAACCGAGCACGTCGGTGAACCACAACCGGACGAAACGGATATCACGCTCCTCGAGCGTGCGCAGCACGAACTCTTCCTGCCTGTCCACCGGCCCAGTCTGCCCGGCCCATGTTTCCTGGTTGTTACGGCCCCCTCCGGCGCCCCGCTCGGGGCGTCGCCAGGACGCCCTGAGCGGGCCGCCGGCCCCGTAGGCTAGAGCCGTGCCGCAGCTGAGAATCGCGCTCGCGCAGGTGAACGCAACCGTCGGTGACCTGGCCGGCAATGCCGACAAGGCGCTGGAGTGGACCATGCGCGCCGCCGAGCAGGGCGCGCGGCTCGTGGTCTTCCCCGAGATGATGCTGACCGGGTACCCGGTCGAGGACCTGGCGCTGCGCCGGTCGTTCGTGGACGCGTCGGTCCTGGCGCTGGAGGAGCTCAGCACCGCGCTCACCCGCGAGGGCCTGGACGGCGTCGCCGTGGTGATCGGGTACCTGGACCGGCGGCCGGAGGAGCAGCCGAGGGTCGGCGTGCCCGCGGGGTCCCCGCTGGACGCCGTCGCCGTCTTGCACGGCGGCGACGTGGCCATCACCTCGGCCAAGCACCATCTGCCGAACTACGGGGTCTTCGACGAGTTCCGCTACTTCGTGCCGGGCGACACGCTGCCGGTATTCCGGCTGCCCGCGGCCGGCGGCGAGCCCGTCGACGTCGCGGTGGCCATCTGCGAGGACCTGTGGCAGGACGGCGGGCCGGTAGCGGTCACCCGGACGGCGGGCGCGGGCCTGCTGGTCGTGCCGAACGCGTCCCCGTACGAGCGGAACAAGGACGACGTCCGCCTCGAGCTGTGCAGGCGCAGGGCCGCCGAGGCGGGCACCATCCTGGCGTACGCGAACATGGTCGGCGGCCAGGACGAGCTGGTCTTCGACGGTGACTCGATCATCGTCTCGCCCGGCGGCGAGCTGCTGGCCCGCGGTCCCCAGTTCGAGGAGGCGCTGGTCATGGCGGACCTGGAGCTGCCCGCCGCGGATGCCAGCCTGCCCGCCGGCCGGCAGCGCGCGAATGCCGGAGACGGCACCACGATGACGATCGAGCGGGTCGAGCTGGCGCCGCTGCCCGCGCCCGAGCCGACCGTGCTGTCGTCAGCTGGGCCGCTCGCCGCGCCGATGATCTGGCCGCGGCTGTCGGATCCCGCCGAGATCTACGCTGCGCTCGTCCTCGGCGTCCGGGACTACGTGCGCAAGAACGGCTTCGGCTCGACCATCCAGGGCCTGTCCGGCGGGATCGACTCGGCGCTCACCGCGACGATCGCGGCCGACGCGCTAGGGCCCGGCCGCGTGCACGTGGTGCTGAACCCGAGCCCGTACTCGTCCGAGCACTCGGTGGCCGACGCCGAGGATCTCGTCCGGCGGCAGGGCATCCACTCACGGCTGATCCCGATCAAGCCGATGATGGACGGCTTCGAGACGGGCCTGGACCTGCATGGCACCGCCGCGGAGAACCTCCAGGCCCGCATCCGCGGCATGATCTGGATGGCGCTGTCGAACGAGGAAGGTCACCTCGTGCTCGCCTGCGGCAACAAGAGCGAGCTCGCGACCGGGTACTCGACCATGTACGGCGACGCGGTCGGTGGCTTCGCGCCGATCAAGGACGTGCCCAAGACGCTGGTCTGGGAGCTCGCCCGCTGGCGCAACGAGCAGGCCGCCGCGCGCGGCGAGGCGCCGCCGATCCCGGAGAACTCCATCACGAAGCCGCCGAGCGCTGAGCTCGCGCCCGGCCAGCTCGACACCGACTCGCTGCCCGACTACGCGGTGCTGGACAAGCTGCTCGACGACTACGTGGAGAAGGACATGGGCTCGGCCCAGCTAGTCGCGGCCGGGCACGACCCGGCGCTGGTCGAGCGCGTGATCCGGCTCGTCGACCGGGCCGAGTACAAGCGGCGCCAGTACCCGCCGGGCCCGAAGATCTCCGTCAAGAACTTCGGCCGGGACCGGCGGCTGCCGATCACCAGCCGGTGGCGGGAGCCGCGTTCCGGCTGACGGCCATACAATTCGACCGGTGTCCCTAAAAAGCAAGACAGTTCGTATTGCTGCCTACTCGGTGCTGGTCGCGCTGACGCTCGGGATCGCGATCACTGGCGCAACGCGGCTGGCCGCGCAGCTCGGCATCGTCTCTGCGGCGACGACCACGATGGAGCCGACGGTGCAGCCGGGCGACAGGCTCGTGTACTGGAAGCACGGCGGCATCCGGCGCGGGGACCTCGTCCTGCTCTCGGTGCAGGTCACGCGCACTGCCCGCGAGCTAGTCATCAGGCGCGTGATCGGCCTGCCGGGCGACCGCGTGGCCTGCTGCAACGCGCAGGGCCTGATCACCGTCGACGGCAGGGCACTGCACGAGTCGTACCTGTATCCCGGTGACGCTCCCGCGGCGGCGAAGTTCTCCGTCTCGCTGGCAGCCGGGCGGTACTGGCTCATGGGCGACCAGCCCACCGACGCGCTCGACTCGCGCATTCTGGGGCCGGCCGCGGCACAGGCAATCGCGGGGCCGGGTGGGCGTCATCTCGCGCGCTGACCTGACGACGAGCGCGCGGACTCCAGTCCCGTTCATCACAGCCGGTCTCGCGCCGCCCGACAACCGCATGCCGCTGCCGCTCGGCTGGCTGGCCGCGGTGCTCGGCGGGCTGCTCGCGCTCGCCGCCGAGCTCATCACCGGCCTGGTGCTGCTGATCCGGTCCCGTCGCCGGCGCCGGCGAGCGCCGGTGCCCGGGGGCAGCTGGGCGCAGCCGCCGGCCGGCTACGCGCCCTGATCACAGCTCGACCGTCGTGCCGGGCTGCAGCCGGGTGACGGGCGCGTCGGGCTTCGAGACCGCCGCGAGCAGCATGCTGATCAGGCCGGTGCCCTCGCTGCTGAGTATCGCGTCATGAATCGCGAAGCCGCGAGCCGGCGCCACGGCGGCGATGAACTCCGCTGCCTCGGCGAATTTCAGCCACGGCGCGCTCACCGGCACCAGGAGCGTGGGGATCATGTCCTCCGGCACCGTGAACGAGTCGCCGGGGTGGAACACCTCGCCGTCCACCGCGTAGCCGGTGTTGGGGATCGGCGGGATCTGCGGCAGGATGCGCGCATGGTCCTTGCCGTACACGTGCACGTCGAAGCCCGCCGCGCCGAAGGTGTCACCGTGCGCCACCGCGTGCACGCGGCCGCCGAACTCGGCGAACTGGCCCGCGACAGACGCGTTTGACCAGACCTCCAGCCCCGCGTCCGCACTCAGGGCAGCGCGCAGCGCGTCCGCGTCCAGGTGGTCGGCATGCTCGTGCGTGACAAGTACCGCATTGGCCCCGTCCAGTGCGCCCTGGCCGCTCCACGCGCCGGGATCGATGACCAGCGTCCCGCCGTTTTTGACGAGCCGGACGCACGCGTGCCCTAGCTTGGTCAGCTGCATTACGTCAGCCTAACCGCGGCCCGGCAGCCGCAGTCGGCGGGCACGGCCTCAGCGGGCACGGCCTCAGCGGGCTCCCAGGCCGCGCAGCAGCTCCTCGACCACCCTGCGCGCGTAACGGCTGTCGACGATGTCGGCGTGCATTCCTGACATGCCCGCCACCACCGCGCCGTTGAGCAGGTACATGGCGGCCTCGATGTCGGTGTTCTCGCGCAGCTCGCCGGTCGCGACGCCGCGGCGCAGCACCGCTCGGAACGCGTCCCTGCGCGGCTGGATGACCGTCTCCAGGTATCTCGCCTTCAGCCGCGGATACTGCAGGCCCTCGCCCTGGAGCAGCGCGATCAGCCGCCGGCGCCGCGGGTCGGCGGCCTCTCTGCAGCACGCTTCGAGCAGTGTGATGAGGTCGGCACGAACCGACTTGCCCTGCGGTGCCGGCAGCTCCGAGGCCAGCAGCGGAAGCCCGTCAAGCAGCATGTCCTCCTTGCCGGGCCAGCGCCGGTAGATGGTGGCCTTGCCGACCCCGGCCCTGGCCGCTACCTGCTCGATGCACAGCCCGGCGGGACCGCTCTCGGCGAACAGCTCGAGCGCTGCCGTCATGATCGCCTGGTCGGCCTGCTCACTGCGCGGCCTGCCCGGGCGCCGGTGCTCCCGCTCGCCCGTGGCCGCCGGGCGGTTATGCCGCCCGCTCTTCGCAGCGGTGCCGGAGCCTGTCCTGGCCGCCATTGCCTCGCCTAGCCTTCCGCGCCCGCGGCACTGGCCACGGACTCGCCGTACCGGACGTGCCCGCCATCCTCGCGCTGCTGCGGCCCGCTCGTCCCTGCGGCGCGCCGGCCGGGCATCCAGATCGCCATCGCGACGGCCCCGGCGGCGGCGATGCCGATCGAGATCAGCGACGTGACGTGCATCGAGTCTACGAACGAGCTGCTGGCGGCCGACAGCAGCCGGTCGCCCGCCGGGCCGAGGTGCAGCGCGAGCTGCTGAGTCTGCGCGATCGAGACCGTCGCGCCCGGCCTGGCCCTGGCGGGCAGCACGGACAGGTAGGGCGTGAGCCGGACCCGGTAGGCCTGCGCGAGGACCGAGCCCAGCACCGCGACGCCGAGGGCAACCGCGACTTGCCGGCACGTGTTGGTGATCGCCGAACCCGCGCCGCCACGCTCGCGCGGCACGACCGACATCACTCCCTCGGTCGCGGGCGGCATCACCAGGCCCATCCCGGCGCCCTGCAGCAGGTAGGTCACCTCCAGCCACCAGATCGGCGTGCTGGTGCCGAGCAGGTGGTAGCCGGCCAGGGCGCACGCGACGACGCACAGTCCCGTGGTCACCACCACCTTGGCGCCGAACCGGCGCACCAGGCTCGCCGTGCGCGGCGCGCACAGCAGCTGCCCCGCCGCCAGCGGGATGGTCAGCAGGCCCGCCTGAAGCGGGCTGTACCCGCGCACGTTCTGCACGTAGAAGCTGGTGAAGAAGAACGCGCCGGAAAGCGCGAAGAAGACGAGCGCGATCGCCGTCGCCGACGTCGACAGCCGCCGGTCCCGGAACAGGCGGACATCGAGCGCCGGGTGCACAGTCCGGGACTCGTACCACGCGAAGCCGGTCAGGATCGCCAGGCCCGCCGCTATCGGGCCGAGCACGCCGACGGCGAGCCAGGAGCCGCTGTCGCCGCCCTGGATGATGCCGTACACGACCAGCACGAGACCCGCGATCGACGCCAGCACGCCCGCGAAGTCGATGCGACCGGGATTCGGGCTCCTGGACTCGGGCACCGCCGCCACGATCGCCGCGATGCCGATCGCCGTCAGCGGCACGTTCACCAGGAACACCGAGCCCCACCAGAAGTGGTCGAGCAGCAGGCCGCCGACGATCGGCCCGACCGCGATCGAGACCCCGACCGCCGAGGCCCAGATGCCGATCGCCCGGGCGCGCTCGCGCGGGTCGAACACGTTCGTGATGATCGACAGCGTCTGCGGCATCACCGCCGCGCCGCCCAGGCCCATCGCGGCCCTGGCCCAGACCAGCTGATCGGCGGTCTGCGCGTACGAGGAGATGAGGGACGACAGGCCGAATAGGGCCATGCCGATGATCAGCATCCGGCGACGGCCGATCCGGTCGCCGATGACGCCGAAGGTGAACAGCAGCCCGGCAAAAACCAGCGTGTAGGAGTTGATCGCCCACTCCAGCTGGCTCTGGCTCGCGCCCAGGCCGGCCCGGGGCTCGGAGATCGTCTTCAGCGCGACGTTCAGGATCGTGTTGTCCAGCACGATCGCCGCGAGGCTGATGATCAGCACGCTGAGGATGAGCCAGCGCCGTCTCTGCACCGCCTCGGAATCCATGCCCGCCCCTCTAGCCCGCCGGGATGGCCGCGCCCGCCGGCGATGTTGGTGATGATGACGCAGCTATTAACGATACGAGACGCCATCGTATTGCAATCGAGGCCGCGGGCGCCAGGAAATCACCCGCCGGCGCCATGGCGGGACGGCGGCCAGTCATGCGATCATCGAGTGGTCCGGGGACGCCACCAGGGCGCAACGAGACGCGGAGGACTTAATGACTGCTATTTCGGGCAGCCCCGATCAGGCTGCGGGACCGGTGCGCGCCGGGGCTGGCGAGCCGCTCTACGGCGGCACGGCCGGCAGGCGGCTCACCGTCAGGGACATCGCGGCGGCGAAGGCCGGCGGCGAGAAATGGCCCATGCTGACCGCCTACGACGCGCTTACCGCGAGGGTATTCGACGACGCGGGCATCCCGGTCCTGCTGGTCGGCGACTCTGCCGCCATGGTCGTCTACGGGCACGACTCGACAATCCCGGTCACCGTCGACGACCTGATCCCGCTGACCGCCGCCGTGGTGCGCGGGACCAGGCGGGCGCTGATCGTAGCCGATCTCCCCTTCGGCTCCTACCAGGCGTCCCCGGCGGCCGCGCTGGAGGCGGCCACCAGGTTCCTCAAGGAGACCGGAGCGCAGGCGGTCAAGCTCGAGGGCGGCTACCGGGTCGTGCGCCAGGTCGAGGAGCTCGTCGCCGCGGGTATCCCGGTCATGGCTCACCTCGGCCTCACGCCGCAGTCGGTGAACGCGTTCGGCGGCTACCGGGTCCAGGGCCGCGGCGAGGACGGCGAGCGCCTGCTGCACGACGCCAAGAGCCTGCAGGCCGCGGGCGCCTTCGCGGTCGTCCTCGAGTGCGTGCCGGCCGCCCTGGCCCGCCGGGTGACCGAGAGCCTGGACATCCCCACGATCGGCATCGGGGCGGGCCCAGACTGCGACGCGCAGGTGCTGGTGTGGCAGGACATGGCCGGGCTGTCGCCCCGGACGGCGAGGTTCGTCAAGCGGTACGCGGACATGTCAGCCGTCCTGCGGGACGCGGCCCAGTCGTTCGCCGCCGACGTCGCCGGGGGCAGCTTCCCTACCGAGGAGTACTCCTACCGCTGACCGACGGCGCCCCGGCTGGGCTGGACGCGCCCGCCGGGCCGCGCAGTCACGGCGCCCGGCGCAACACAGGGCGATCGCGTGGCGCGCCACTGGCTGGCGGACGCCGCCGGTCTAGCGCGGCGCCGCGCCCTCCTCGGTGGCTGCGACCAGCACGATCCGGTCACCATCCCGCAGCTCAGCGGCCTGCGGGTCGTCGGCTCCGATCACCCGGCCGGCCCGCAGGACGGCGACCGCGCCCGGCACTGCCTGCCGCGCAGACTGCCCGATCTCGGCCGCGTCGGCGAGCCGCTCGGTGAGATCCAGGCTGCGGCCGCGCTCGAGCAGCTCCGCCAGGAACAGGCCGACGCCGGCATCCATCGTGGACAGGCCCAGCAGCCGGCCTGCCGCCGCTGACGACACCACCACCTGGCCCGCGCCGCACTGCCGCAGCAGCGTCTCGTTCTCCGCCTCCCGCACCGCCGAGATGATCGCGATGCCCGGGTTGAGCTGGCGGGCAGTCAGCGCGATCAGGACCGCGGTGTCGTCGCGGTCTACCGCGATGATCAGCTGCGCGGCTCGCTCGATGTCGGCGCTGGCCAGGATCTCGCGCCGGGTCGCGTCGCCGGTGATCGCCGCCACCTCTGCCCGGTTCGCCTCGGCGGTGGCCTGCGGCGAGATGTCGATGACCACGAGCTGCTCACGCGCGGTGCCAGCCTCGCGCAGCGTGGTGAGCGTGCTGCGGCCCTTGGTCCCGTACCCGGCGAGCACCGTGTGCCTCGACAACCTGGACCTCCAACGAGTTATCCGCCAGCTCAGCCGGGTGCGCTCCGTCAGCACCTCCAGCGTGGTGCCGATCAGCAGGATCAGGAAGATCACCCTGATCGGGGTGATCACGAACGTATTGACCAGCCTCGCCGTCGTCGTGACCGGCACGATGTCGCCATAGCCGGTCGTGGACAGCGTGACGGCCGAGTAGTAGGCGCAGGCCACGAGGTCAAGCGGCTGACCGGGGCTGGCCGCATCCTTGTAGCCGTCCCGGCCCAGGTACACGATCAGCGTCGACACGATCAGCAGCACGGTCGCGAGCACCGCCCTGCTGGTCACCGCCTGCAATGGGCTCACCCGCCGGGACGGCAGCGACACCGCCGACACGCCGGGATCCAGGCCCGACCAGATGCCCACCTTGCGAGCTCGGTTCGTCACAACGAGTGACCCTACACAGCGGCCTGCACGCTCCTCGCAGCCAGGATGGCGGCCAGAGCCGCAGCTCAGACGTCGGTGATGCGAATCCCGGCGTGTGCCTTGTACCGGCGGTTGATCGAAACCAGGTTCGCGGTCAGCGCCTCGACCTGGCCGCAGTTCCTGAGCCGGCCGCCGTAGACGCCGCGGGCGCCGGCAATCTGGCCCGCCAGCGCCTGCACTAGGTCGGTGGCCTGCCGGTCGTCCCCGAGCACCAGGACGTCCAGGTCGACGATCTCGACCTCGGGGTCGAGCAGCAGCTCTGCGGAGACGTGGTGGAATGCCCCCACCACCGTGCTGTCGGCCAGCACAGCCGCCGCCTGCTGGGCGGCGCTCCCCTCCGGCACCGGCAGCGCGAACGCGCCCCTTCCGTCGAAGCCCATCGGGTTCACGCAGTCCACCACGATCTTGCCCGCGAGCTGCGGCGCCAGTGCCGCCAGCAGGTCCCGGTGCCCGTCCCACGGGATCGCCGCGATAACGATGTCGGCCCGCTCGGCCGCCTCGGCGTTCAGGACTCCCGACAGCAGGGGCTCACCGCCGAGCGACTCGGCGGCGGCGGCAGCCCGGCCCGCGTCCCGCGATCCGATGATGACCCGGTGCCCGGCCATGGCGAACCGGCGCGCGAGGCCCCGTCCCTGGTCTCCGGTGCCGCCGAGCACCCCTATCACGAGCCCGGAGACGTCACCTAGGTCAGCCGCAGTCATGGGCAGATCCTGGCATAGCCAGCGCCTGCCGGGCACCGTGGGCATAGCGGAGGCGGGCCGCGCGGCGGTTCGGGACACGCCGCGAGCCGGCGTCGGCCACGATAGGTCCATGAACGCCGACCAGGTAGCGACGCTGCGCGCCCTGCTCGCGCCGACGGGCTGGCTCGACCGCACCGCCCTGTTCGCTGCCGCTCTCCGCCGGACCGCCCAGACGCCGCACGGGCTGCTCATCGTTGGCACCGCCGAGGATGAGCCCTGGCACATGACCGCGCACTTAGCCGACGAAAGCCGGCTGGCGGGCCTGCCCGGGCTGGAGCCTACGCTGATCCGCTGGGCACCGCCGGCCGGAGCGCCCGGGCACCTGTCGGTGAGCCTGGACCGGCTCCGCGAGGCGAGCAGGCGCGAGACGCTGCTGGTCGTCAGCGGCCAGCTGGCCCCGGCCGAGCTGCTCGAGCGGGTCAGCGACGTGCGCAGGCTCGGCGCGACCGTTTTCGCGCTGGATCAGGGTGATCCGGAGCTCGAAAGCATCGCGCACGAGGCGCTGCCGGTGCGCCAGGCTGACGCGCCGGTGACCTTCGACGCGGCGCAGCACCTGGTCAGCGCCACCGCGACGGAGATACCCGGCGCGGACGGCGAACCGCGGCAGCACCGCGGCGACCGCGGCCCGCGCTACCCGCGGTCGGCGCCCGAGCCCGGCCTGCGCGGCCGGCTGGCCCGGCTGCTGGACACCGTTACCGGCACGCAGCCCGACTGACTGCCCCTGCCGGAAGGGCACCAGAGGTAAGGACGCTGCCCAAAGAGGGGCACCGAACCGCCCTCTGGTGCCCCACGAGGCGGTGAACAGGGGCACCAAACCGCCCTCCGCTGCCCCACGAGGAGGGTGAACAGGGGCACCAAACCGCCCTCTGGTGCCCCCACGAGGCGGTGAACAGGGGCACCAAACCGCCCTCCGCTGCCCTTCCGGCAAGGTGCCCGGTACCGTCAGGCGCCCGATTCACGTTAATTGCCCGGCTCGCGCCCGCCCGAGCCCTACCCGGACCCGGAGCCAGAGCCCGACCCGGAGCCAGCCCCGGACCCGGAGCCAGAGCCAGCCCCGGACCCTGAGCCCGACCCGGAGCCAGAGCCAGTCCCGGAGCCAGAGCCAGTCCCGGAGCCCGGTTCCGCTCCCTCGGCCTCGGGGCCCGGCCTGGCCTCGCCTTCCAGGCTGACCGACATCTGCTGCCGGGCGCCGGCGTCCCGCCGCCGGCCGTCGTTCATCCGGTGGATGCCGTACACCGGCGGCGGCTGCAGCCGGGCGAACTGGGTGATCGCGGTGCCGAGGATCGTCGCCTCCACCACGTGGTCCTTGCCGAACGGCACGATCGGGCACGACCGCTCGGAGATCCGCGTCTCCATCTCCCGGACGACGACGCCCTCCGCCCCCAGCCGGAGCAGATCAAGATCCAGCTCGTTGCGGGCGTCCCTGCGCATCTGGGCTAGCAGCTCGCTGTAGCCGGTGACCTCGACGTTGCCCGCCATGAACCGGGTCTGGCCCTTGGCCAGCCAGTCGTCGTGGCGGTAGCCGACCGCCACGCCCATGGCCAGCCCGACCGGGATCCAGCCGTGGCCGACGAGCTTGGTGAAGTCCTGCCCGCTCAGGTCGGAGGCGAACGGCGCGCTGCGCAGCCGCACGCCTGGCGCCGTCACCGCGGTGCCGAACGCGCGGAACTCCATGCTTCCCTCCGCGAACGATCCCACCGTCAGCGAGACGCCGATGACGCCCAGCCCGCCCAGTGCCGCGCACTCGGCGATCATCCGGCTGATCGCCGCGCGCCGTGCCTGATAGAGCGCGGCCACCAGCGGCCGGGCCGAGCCGATCGCGGCGGCACCGGCAGGCGCCTGCACATGCCGGACCAGGCCCATCGCCGACTGCCCGGTGGTGGTGCCCTCGCGCCGGTACACCTGGACGCCGTAGGGACACTCCTCGCCGCCGGTGTATCCGACATTCCACACAGCCGCGCCCAGCACCTGCCCTACCGGGTGGAACCCGACCTTCGAGATCGCGGCGAACTCGGGTACGCCGAGGGAGGAACCCCAGCTCCGGTGGCCGGCCATGTCGGCCAGCCGGGCCCTCGCTGCGGCCGGGATAGCCGCGCCGCCGGGGCCGGCCTGGTCAGAGGTCACTGCCGGGGATCCGTCAGGCGTCGAGGCTGAGCACCATGGTCGGGGTCTGGATCACGTGATCGTCGCGCAGCGGCCGGACCGCCGTGCCTATCGCGAAGAACTCGGTGGTGTGCGATCCCCAGGTGTGGCTGTGCTGCCGCAGCTGCACGCCCACAATGCCCTCGGCCGCCAGCTCCTCCGCCTCGGCCTGCATCCGGGTCATCGCCAGCTCGCGCGCGTCGTAGAGCGCCTGGGTGAACTGCTCGAGCTCGACGTTGCGCCCGATGTTGCCCATCTTGCTGCCCAGCCGCTGGTGCGCGATGTGGTACACGCACGAGCCCATCACCATGCCGAGCGGCGCGTACCCGGCCCGGATCAGCGTCCAGAAGTCCTGCCCGGACAGGTCGGAGGTGAACGGCAGGTTCTTGTTGTTCTTCCAGTTCGTGACCCCGCCGCCGCCCGCGCCGGGCTCGGCGACCACGGCGGTGCCGACGGCGATGAACTCGGCGATGTCCGCGCCGAACTCCTTCATCTCGACGTCCAGCCGCACGCCGACGACGCCGTCCGCGCCGAGCGCGCTGGCCTCGGCCTCCATCCGCGTCATCGCGAGCTCACGCGCGTGATACATCGCCTGCGACAGCACGTCCAGCTCCTGGCTCTGGCCCCAGCGCCCGAACTGCAGCCCCACGTGGTAGATCGAGCTGCCGAGCACGAGGCCCACCGGCCGGAACCCGACCTCCCGCACGAGCAGGAACTCGTTCACCGACAGATCAGAGGTGAAGATCGAGCCGGGCTGGCCCGGCCGCAGCTCGGCGAGCCTGCGCATCGCGTCCTGCGGTACTCCGAGCACCTGCATGTCGGTGCCCTGCTGCTCGCTCATGCCTGCTCCTTAGCCGTTCCTGACATTTATGACCGCCCCCGCTCAGGGCCCGAGGCGGACCCGCGCCGCCTGCCGCCGCTGCGGGTCCAGGGACATGATCGCCAGCGGCGGCTCGGTCTCGCGCGCACGCCGCTTGCCGAAGTGCGCGATCGCGGTGCCGATGATCGTCGCCTCCACCACATGGTCGCGGCGGCCCTCCTGAACCGGGCACTCGTGCTCGCCGACCCGCATCTCCATCTCCTGCAGCACGACGCCGTCCGCGCCGTGCCTGGTCACATCCTGCTCCAGCTGATGACGCGCGTCATGACGGGTGGCGTTCACCAGGTCGGTGTAACCCTCGACCTCGACGTTGCCCGAGCCCCAGCGGGTCTGGTTCACCGTCATCCAGTCGTCGTGCCGGGCGCCGATCGCGATGCCGAGGACGAGCCCGGCAGGCACCCAGCCGGCCAGGATCAGCTTCGCGAAATCCTGCCCGGACAGGTCGGAGGTGAACGGCTCGCGCAGCGTGACGCCGCCCGGCGCGCGCACCGCGGTGCCGATTGCCTTGAATTCCAGGCCGCCGGCCGGGAACGCGCCGATAGTGAGCCGGACGCCCACGACCCCGTGTCCGCCCAGCTCCCCGCACTCGGTCGTCATCCGGCCGATAGCGTCCCTGCGCGCCTGGTACATCGTGCGCACCAGCGGCGCGTACGACCCGAGCGACCCGGCGCCCGAGGTCGAGGTGACACCGCGGTAGGGACCGCCGAAACTGGTCAGCCGGCCCATTCCGTAGGCCATGCCGTAGGACGGGCAGGCGTAGCCGCCGGTGTAGCCGATGTTGTAGACGGCGGCGCCGAGCACCTGTCCCGCCGGCTCGAACCCGGCGCTCCTGATCGCGGCGAACTCGTCAGCGGTCAGCGCCGAGCCCCAGGTCCCGCTGCTGCGGATCTCGTTCATCCGCGCCCGGGCCGCAGGCGGGAGGCCGTCACCAGGTCCCACGGTCACTTTGCGCCCCCTTGCGCGCTTGCCACCCGCACTCACCCTACAAGACCGCAGGCCAACGCCCGCACCCCCCGATACAGGAACGTCGGCTGCTACCGGGCTACCAGTCGTCGTCCCCCCTGGCCTCCCACTCTTTGTTCCGGCGCTCGACGGTCTCCCGCCAGTTCTCGGCCGCCGCCCTGGTCGGGTACGGGCCCATCCGGTCCTTGCCGGCGCAGCCGGGCCCCTGCTCGACCTCGTTGTGCTTGAGACAGAACCACCAGCTCTTGTCATCGGACATGGCCACTAGACTTCCAGATCATGACGGCTACGCTCCAGCCCGGCCGGGTTTCTCCCCAGCGCGGCGTCCCCGCGCACATCGCGCGCCCCGAGTACGTGGGCAGGCGCGCGCCGCGCGGCGGCGAGCGCGACATCAAGGACGCCGACACGATCGCGCGGATGCGGGTCGCCGGCCGCCTCGCGGCTCAGGCCCTGGAAGAGGTCGGCAGGCACGTCGAGCCCGGCGTGACCACCGACGAGCTGGACCGGGTCGGGCACGAGTTCCTCTGCGATCACGGTGCCTACCCGAGCACGCTCGGCTACCGCGGCTTCCCCAAGTCGCTGTGCACCTCGCTGAACGAGGTGATCTGCCACGGCATCCCCGACGACACGGTGATCGCCGACGGCGACATCGTCAATGTCGACATCACCGCCTATATCGGCGGCGTCCATGGCGACACGAACGCTACGTTCCTGGCCGGGGACGTGGCCGAGGAGTCGCGGCTGCTCGTGGAGCGGACGCGGGAGGCCATGATGCGGGGTATCCGCGCGGTCGCCCCCGGCCGCCCGCTCAACGCGATCGGCCGGGTGATCGAGTCATACGCCCGCCGGTTCGGCTACGGCGTCGTGCGCGACTTCACCGGGCACGGGATCGGCCGGACCTTCCACTCGGGCCTCGTGGTGCCGCACTTCGACGACCCCGCGGTACGCGAGGTCATGGAACCCGGCATGACCTTCACGATCGAGCCGATGCTGACGCTCGGGACCGTCGAGTACGACATCTGGCCTGACGGCTGGACGGTGCTGACGGCAGACCGCAGGCGCACCGCGCAGTTCGAGCACACGCTGCTTGTCACCGGCGACGGTTACGAGATCCTTACCCGGCCGTAGCGATCCGCAGCGCCGGCCGCTAGGCCGCCGACGTCGCGGCCTGCGGCTGCACGGATCCAGGCTGCGCGGGGCCGGGATGCACAGGCCTCGGCTGGCCAGGCTCCGGCTGGCCAGGGTCGGACCGTGCAGGCTCCGGCTGGGCAGGCCCGGCCTCGCAGGCCAGGCTGCGGCCCGGCAGCCAGGACAGCCACGACGGCAGGTACCACGCGCGCTCGCCGAGCAGCGCGAGGAACGCCGGGAGCACGACGCCGCGCACGATCGTCGCGTCGATCAGCACGGCCGCGGCGAGGCCGACGCCGAGCATCTTCACGTCGATCATGGACAGCGTCGCGAAGATAGAGAAGACCGCCACCATGATCACGGCGGCGCTGGTCACCACCCCTGCCGAGCGCCCGATCCCGGTCACTATCGCGTCCCGCGCCGTCGCCCCGCCGCTCCAGACCTCGCGAATGCGGCTGAGGATGAACACGTGATAGTCCATGCTCAGGCCGAAGAGCATGACGAAGGTGAACAGCGGCACCCAGGGCACCAGCGCGCCGAACGAGGTGAAGCCGAGCAGCGACTGCAGATGCCCGTCCTGGAAGATGAGCGTCACCAGCCCGTAAGCCCCGCCTACCGACAGCAGGTTCAGCCCGATCGACACCAGCGGGAT
>Ga0335076_10002980_pt1 | contig 16919 bp, 16 predicted proteins | sample Lox_Sample_25_FD_206717 | JGI IMG/M metagenome (GOLD analysis project Ga0335076, IMG submission 206717) | Soil microbial communities from Loxahatchee National Wildlife Refuge, Florida, United States - Lox_Sample_2.5 | ecosystem: Environmental > Terrestrial > Soil > Wetlands | place: USA... | reverse complement strand
CCGGCGGGTTCGACCAGTCCGGCGGGTTCGACCAGTTCGGCCCCGATCACCCGTCCGGCCCGCTGCCCCAGGTCGACCAGTTCGGCCAGCAGTTCGGCGCGGACCACCCGTCCGGCCCGCTGCCGCAGGTCGGCCGGCCGCTGCGGAACCAGCCGGCCGTCCCGTCCGGGCAGCGCGACTGGCACGCGGCGTACGAGCGGCCGATGGGTGTCCGGCGGCCGGATGCCCCGGCACCGCGCTACGAGCAGACCGGTGAGATCGACCGGTCCGGCGGGTACCAGCAGCACCCGTCCGGGGCCTACCAGCAGCAGCACCCGTCCGGGGCCTACCAGCAGCAACGCCAGTCCGGGGCCTACCAGCAGCAACGCCAGTCCGGTGCGTACCCGCAGCAACAGCCACCGGAGTATGACCAGCCTGGCCCGGCGCCGCGGTATGAGCACCCGTCCGGCGGGTACCCGCAGCAGCCGCCGTCCGGGGCCTACCAGCAGCCGCACCCGTCCGGGGCCTACCAGCAGCAGCAGCACCCGTCCGGGGCGTATCAGCAGCAACGCCAGTCCGGTGCGTACCCGCAGCAGCGGCCGCCGGAGTATGACCAGCGGGGCCCGGCGCCGCGGTATGAGCACCCGTCCGGCGGGTACCCGCAGCAGCCGGCCTCCGGGGCATACCCGCAGCAGCCGGCCTCCAGGGCATACCCGCAGCAGCCGGCCTCCGGGGCGTATCAGCAGCAGCGGCCGTCCGGTGCGTACCCGCAGCAGCCGCCGCCGGAGTATGACCAGCGGGGCCCGGCGCCGCGGTATGAGCACCCGTCCGGCGGGTACCCGCAGCAGCGGCCGCCGGAGTACGAGCAGCGTGGCCCGGCGCCGCACTACGACCGCCCGGCCGGCTACGACCGGTCCGGCCAGTACGGGCCGCCGGCCGGCTACGACCGGCCCGGGCCGTACCCCAGCCCGGCCCAGTACGAGCCCCCGATGAGCTACGACATGGCCGCTCCGCCGCCGACCCGTCCCTACCCCGGGCCGCCTCAGGCCGATTCGCGGTACGGGTCTGGGCCATACCCGCCAGCGCCGGGATACGCCCAGGCTGCGCCGCAGTACCAGGCACCGGCGGCACACGACCCGCGCGACCAGTACACCCGGCCTGGTGCCTACGACCGGGCCGCCCAGTTCGAGCGCGAGCGGGCCGAGCACTACGCCTCGTTCGCCGAGCAGGACGCCTCGTACACCCGGCCGCGGTCGCCCGGCGCCCGGGGGCACTACAACCCGCAAGATGAAACCGATCCGCTGAATACTTCGGCGGTGAATACCGGATATCGCCAGTGAACTCCAAAACCATCGTGCCCGAGGCGATGCGGATTGGCCGGGCCCGGCTGACCGCGGGCCTGGACCGCTTCGAACGCATCGATCTCGCCACGCACCAAGAGATCTTCGGCCCGATGCGGCGGGTGACCGCCCGGCAGTTGATCGAAATGGTGGAAGCGATTGACTTGCGGGGCCGAGGTGGTGCGGGATTCCCTTTCGCACGCAAGGTGCGCGCGGTGATGGACGCGTGCGCGCAGAAGAAGACCCGCCCGTTCCTTCTGATCAACGGAACTGAGGGTGAGCCGGGCAGCGCCAAGGACAAGATGCTCATGCTCCGCTCGCCCTACCTGGTGCTGGGCGGGGCGCTGCTGGTCGCCCGGGCGCTGAACGCCCGGATGGTCATCATCGGCGTGACCAACCCCGCCGCGGCCGCCTCGATGGCCGACGCGGCCAAGGCCGAGCCCGACCTGAAGAAGATGGTCCGGGTGGTCGAGGTGCCCGAGCGCTTCGTCGCCGGTGAGGGCAGTGCGCTGGTCAACGCGGTCAACGGGAAGAACCCGCTGCCGTCCGGCAAGGGCACCCGGGCCTCCGAGAGAGGGGTGGACGGGCAGCCCACGCTGCTGTCCAACGCCGAGACGTTCGCCCAGGTCGCCGTGCTGGCCATGCTCGGCGAGGAAGGGTACGCGTCGGACGGCACCCCGGACGAGCCGGGCACCATGCTGCTCACCGTGGGCGGATCGGCCAACCGGCCGGCCGTGGTCGAGGTGCCGCCCGGCGTCCCGCTCGGCACGGTGCTCGACATCTGCGAGGCCACCGCGCCAGAAGGAGTGCTGGTCGGCGGGTACCACGGGATGTGGATTCCCGGCGACATGGTGGACGACGTGCCGGTCTCCCGGGCCGGGCTGGACGCGGCCGGTGGCACCCTGGGCGCGGGCGTCATCCTGCCGCTGAGCGCCAACACCTGCCCGATGGGCGAGGTGGCCCGGATCGTCCGGTACATGGCCAAGGAATCCTCCGGGCAGTGCGGGCCGTGCAAGCTCGGCCTGCCCGGCCTGGCCCGCTCGATGAGCGCGCTGGCCGACGGGTCCGGCGGCATCGACACCCTGGACATGGCCCGCCGGGCCGCCTCGGTGGTCCGCGGCCGTGGCGCCTGCTCCCACCCGGACGGAGTGTCCCGGTTCGTGCTGTCCGCGCTGGACGTGTTCAGCGACGACCTGACCATGCATCTGTTCCGCGGCTCGTGCGGCCGCCAGGTCCGCGGGCTGCTGCCACTCGGGCCGGAGGAAGAGTCCCAGGTGCGGCTCAAGGTGGACTGGGCCCGCTGCTCGGGGCACGGGCTGTGCGCCCGGATCGCGCCGGAGATGGTCCAGTTGGACAACCAGGGCTACCCCATGTTCCTGGACATGCCGGTGCCGTTCTGGCTGGAGAAGGAAGCGTCGCAGGCGGTCGAGATGTGCCCGGCGCTGGCCCTGCAGCTGACCACCGGCGGATCGCGGAACAGTGAGCCGTCCCGGTCCAGGACCGCCATCGGCGGCCGCCAGCAGACCAGCCTGCTCATGTCCAGCGCCCCGGCCGACATGAAGCAGCTGCCCCGGGGCCGCTAGGCCTTAGCCGCTGGCCTGCCCGGCCGCACTGTTCGTAGGCTGGGGGCGCGTCACACCCCAAGGAGACGGATGAGAGCGGCACGGCTGCATGCGGTAGGTGACCTGCGGCTCACCGACGAGCCGGTCCCGGACCCGGGACCTGGGGAAAGCCTGGTCCAGGTCACCGCGGTCGGCATCTGCGGCTCCGATCTGCACTGGTGGGGTGCGGGCGGGATCGGCGACGCCACGCTGAGCCGTCCCCTGGTGCTGGGGCACGAGGCCGCGGGCGTCATCGCCGACGGGCCGCGCCGGGGTGAGCGGGTGGCCATCGACCCGGCCATTCCGGACGGCACCTGCGCGCTGTGCCGGGAGGGCTACCGGAACCTGTGCCCGCACATCCGGTTCGCCGGTCACGGCGGCCAGGACGGCGCCATGCGTGAGTTCCTGGCCTGGCCCAGCGAGCTGCTGCACCCGCTGCCAGACGGGCTGAGCGACGCCGACGGTGCCCTGCTGGAGCCGCTTGGCGTGGCCATCCACGCGGTCGATCTGGGCCACCTCCGGCTGGCTGGGACGGCCGCCGTAGTCGGCTGCGGGCCGATCGGGCTGCTGCTCAGCCAGTTGCTCCAGGTGGCCGGGGCGGCCTCGGTGATCGCGTTCGAACCGCTCCCGCACCGCCGGGCGGTGGCCGCCGCGCTCGGCGTGACGGCGGTGGATCCGGCCATGGCGGCCGACCCGGCGGCGCTGGCCGAGCTGACCGGCGGCGGCGTGGACGTGGCGTTCGAGATCGCCGGCCGCGACCCGGCGGTCCAGCTCGCCATGGACGCGGTCCGCCCGGGTGGCCGGGTCGTGCTGGGCGGTATCCCGGACCAGGACAGCACTACGTTCCGCGCGTCCACCGCGCGGCGCAAGGGCCTGACCATCGCCATGGTGCGCCGGATGAACGAGGTGTACCCGAGGGCGATCGGCCTGGCCGCCGCGCAGCGGCTTGATCTCGCGGGGCTGGTCAGCGCGCGCTACCCGCTCGAGAAGGCGGCGGAGGCGTTCGGTATCGCGGTGGCCAGGACCGGGCTGAAGGTGATCGTCGAGCCTAACCCGGCCAATCAGTAACATCTTCCTTCATGGCCGATAGCTTCTACGTTCCGCTGGATGATGACCGCTGGCGCGCGACCGTGCACACCACTGGCCCGTGGGATCCGCGGTCCCAGCATGCCGGGCCGCCCAGCGCCCTGCTCGGCCGGGCCATCCAGCGCTGCCAGCCGCGCGACGACATGATCATCGCCCGGTTCACCAGCGAGATCCTCGGTGCCATCCCGGTCGGCGAACTGACCGTGACGGCCCGGCTGGCCCGGCCCGGGCGGAGCGTGGAGTTTCTCGAGGCGGTGGCCAGTGCGGGCGGCCGGGATGTGGCCCGGGCCAGCGCGTGGCGGGTGCTGCGCACCAGCAGCGAGACGGTGCCGCCGTCGGACGGTCCGCCGCCAGCCCTGCCTGACAATGCGATCGGGCCGGCGCCGGGCGGCTGGGTGGATGGGTACCTGTCCGCGGTCGAGTGGCGGCCGGTGCACGGCCACTTCGCCGAACCCGGTCCGGCCACCGTCTGGACCCGGCTGCGCTACCCGCTGGTGCTGGATGAGGAGCCCGGTCCGCTGGAGCGGGTACTGGCCGTCGCGGACAGCGGCAACGGGATATCCAGCACGCTGGACATCGCCAAGTGGCTGTTCATCAACCCGGAACTCACCGTGCACCTGCACCGGGAGGCGGCTGGCGAGTGGATCTGCCTGGCCGCGCAGACCGCCATCTCGGCCAACGGAGCCGGGCTGGCCACCTCCACCCTGTCCGACCGGTCCGGGCCGCTGGGCGTGGGCGCCCAGTCGCTGCTGGTCAGCCGCCGGCCCTAGCCGGCCGGTGCCGCCCGCCACATATCTCCTCGCCCAACGGCGGGTGGCCGCCGCCTGGTCCGGGAATGAGCTAGGCAGACGACCGACGGGGGGCGGCTGTGCGGAGTGCCGGGCTGGGCGCGGAGCGGACCGCGCTGCGGACACCGCGGGCGGCCGCGGTAGCCGGAATTGTCTTTTCTGTTCTGCTTATCATCGCGATGGTGCTGCTCCGGATCTCGGTGCCGGGTAATCCAGCTGTGCCGGGCGCCTGGCTGTCCGATTCCGCGCGGCGCACCTCGGTAACCGTCGCGCTGAATCTGGTCCCGTTCGCCGGAATCGCATTTCTCTGGTTCATCGGCGTCATCCGGGACCGGATCGGGGACCGCGAAGACAAATTCTTCGGCACCGTGTTCCTGGGCAGCGGGCTGCTGTTCGTAGCCATGCTCTTTGTCGCCGCCGCGGTGGCCGGCGGCATCCTGGCCGGCGCGTCGGCGGCCCGGGCGTCCGGCCACCCCGGAGCGGGCACGCTGGCTCTCGGGCGCAACGTCACCGGGCTGCTGCTCAACGTCTACGCGATGCGGATGGCCGCGGTGTTCTGCCTGAGCACGGTGACCATCGCCCGCAAGACCCGGATCGTTTCCCGCTGGCTGGTCGTCGCCGGGCTGGTTACGGCGCTGGTTCTGCTGATCGGCACCGGCATCTCGGGCTGGGTGGAGTTGCTGTTCCCGGCCTGGATCCTGGGCCTGAGCGTGGACATCCTGGTGGCGGGTCAGGGTGCACTCGGCCCACCGGCCGCCGCCGCTCACCCCTGAAGCGCAACCGTCCCGCGGAAGCACGGGCGCGCAGTGCTACCGCTGAGCCGCCGCCGTGCAGCAGTGACCCCTGCCGCGGGCCGCTCAACGCGCCGCGCTCGGCCGCGGCGGGGTGGGCTGCAGGTCCCGGCGATGCAGCGAAACTTTGCCGTTTTCGGGCGAGCTGGTCCCGGGGAGTTCCCAGATGAGGGAATAGTCCTTACTGTCATCAAACAAGTGCCATGCCCGCAATTCCTCGACCAGCCGCTCGAAAATAGTGTGCATGTGCCGAGCCTTTCACTTTGGCCGCCCGACGTCCAGCAAATGACCAATCTGCGCGCCTGGCTTCTAAGTGCTTCAATATCCGGGCCTAACGTTTATTATCGGCCGAAGCCCGGGCAGGATGACCGGGCTGGCGCGGCCGTCCACTGCGGCCCGGGGTCAGTCCCGGACCGATTCCCGGGCCCCGCGCACCGTGGTGACCAGCAGCCCGGCGGCGAGCACCGCGCCCGCGCAGAGCGCCCCGCCCAGGTCGTGCGGCGGCCGGGCAGGCCAGGCCCACGGGGTGGTCGCGCCATCCGCCAGCGCCCCTTCGGCCAGCACCAGATAGACCAGCGGCGCCGCCCAGCCGAGCGCGCCGCCCAGCACGGCCGCCGCCAGCAGGCCGATGCCGGTCATCCCGGCCACGTTGCGGAGCAGGGCCGGGATGCCACCCGGCAGCCCGCCCGCCGTGGAGCCGGCGGCCAGCGCGCCGAACGCGACCGTGGTCAGCAGCACCGCCGCGGCCAGCCGCAGGCAGGGCAGCCACCGGCCGGTGGCCCGCTCCGGCTCGCCGAACGGGCCGTAGCAGGTGACCGCGATGACCATGGCCGCGCCGGTCTCGATGGCCAGCGGGATGGCCTGCTGTGCGGCCGCGCCGCCGGCCACGTCCCAGTGCCAGTGCAGCGAGGCCCACAGCACCGCGCCCAGCCCGGCCAGCACGGCCACCGCGGCCGGTGCGCGCCGGCTGACCAGGTACAGCCAGGCCAGCCGGAGCCAGCCGGGCACGGCCCGGGCGGGTGGCGGCGGTGCGGCTTCCGGCGCGGGCCGGTGCACGTCGGCGGCGGTCATGGCAGCTGCGCCAGGGTGAGGTGGCCGGCCCGCAGCGCGGTCAGGTGGCCGGCCAGCCAGGCGTGCCGGGTGGCGGCGGGCAGCGCGGCGAACCGGGTGGCGGCCGTGGCGATCTGCGCTGGATAGCCGCCGTTGCCGGGGGGCCCGGCGATTGCATTTCCCCAGGGCGAGTCGGGCAACGCTTGCCTGGCCTGCCTGGCCAGCGGGATCCCGGCGTTCTGCACCAGCGCCGCCTGGACGGCGGTCTGCGCCGGGTCGCCGTAGCCGCTGCCCGCGGTGACGAACGCGTGCACGGTCTGCAGCTTGATCGCGTCCAGGAAGTCGGTCCGGTCCTGCCCGAACGCGCCGGACAGGTTCAGCGCGCCCAGCGGCAGGTACAGCACGGCCGGCTGGCCGCTGATCGTCGCGATCTGGCCCACGCTGCTCCGCCCCAGGCCAGGGCCGCCCACCGTGAAGAGAGTCGCGACCTGATCGGCCCGGGCCGGGGCACCAGGCAGGCCAGCCATCTGCGTCTGCACCGGGCGCAGCGCGGCCGTCACATCGGCCAGCCAGGGCCGGTAGGCGGGGTGCACGCAGACCCGGATCCCGGCATTTCGGCAGACCGGCGTGTACGGGATCGGCCGGCTGCTGGCCGCGTCGTGCAAGGCCGGGATGACCGTGCCGTAGCCGGTCACCTGGGCGGTGGCGGTCAGTGCGATCGCGGTGACGGTCAGCGCCGCCCCGGCCGCGCTGACCACCGTCGCGATGTGCCGCAGCCGCAGGCTGCCGGCCGTCACCGGCACGCCGAGCAGGGCGACCAGGGCCACCGCTATCCCGCCCAGGAACATCACCCGGGCGATCGGCAGGTCCGGCAGGAACTGGTAGAAGACCCCGGCGTCCTGGCCGAAGTTGCTGTTCGAGTTGGTCGGCAGGATGAGCGCCCACCCGGTGCCCTCATTGAAGCCGATCTGCGACGAGACCCCGCAGGCCAGCAGCGCGCCGAACGCGGCCACCGGCGCGGTGAACCGGGTGGGGAAGAAAGCCCCGGCGGCGAACCCGGCCGCGCTGAACGCGGCCACCCCGACGGCGCCCACCGCGAGCGGCCAGTACGGCGGCGCACCATAGGTGATCGACCGGGACAGGGCCCAGAGTGTCGCGGCCATGAAGACCAGGTAGCCGCCCACGGCCCAGATCACGGTGGCGGCCCAGGTGGCGAACTGCACCGCGAAGCGTGGCCGGGCGCCGGTGGCGAGCAGGTCGGCCAGGCCGCGCCGGCCATCCCGCGATCCCATCCAGGCCGCCACCCCGGCCACGAACGGGGCGAAGTCGATCAGCATGTGGCCCTGGCCGAAGATGTAGAACAGGCGCTCGGCCCACAATGGCGGCAGCGTCGCGGCGATCCGGTATGAGTCGAACCAGAACACCAGGGCGATCAGCGGCAGCACGAACGGCATCGCGTTGCGGCGCAGTTCCACCCGGAGCAGCCGGGCCAGGCCCAGCGGGGCGGCCCGCCCGGCCTGCGGCGTGCAGCGGACCGGGGCACTGGTGGCGGTCATGACCGCGCCGCCGCCAGCACCGCACTGTACCCGCGCTCCAGCGGGGCGTCCCCGATGCCGTGCCCCTCGCCCTGGGCGATCAGCTCGTCCGGCGTGCCGTGGAAGACGATCTTCCCGGCGTCCATCAGGGTGACCTCGCTGCACGCGGCGGCCACGTCCTCGACCAGGTGGGTGCTGACGATCACGGTGGCCCGCTGGCCGAACTCGCGGAGCAGCGTCCGGAACGCCACCCGCTGCTCCGGGTCCAGCCCGGCGGTCGGCTCATCGAGCAGCAGCAGCTCAGGCTCGTTCACGATGGCCTGCGCGATGCCGACCCGGCGCAGCATCCCGCCGGACAGCGTGCGCAGCTTGGCCCGGGCCTTGCCGCCCAGCCCGACGTGCTCGATGGCGGCGGCCACCGCCCGCGGCACCTGCCCCGACGGCATGTCCTTGAGCAGCGCGAAGTACTCGATGAACTCGGCCACCGTGAACCCCGGGTAGTAGCCGAGGTTCTGCGGCAGGTAGCCGAGCCGCCGCCGGATCTCCCGGCGCGGCCCGTAGCTGCGCGGATCGCGGTCCAGCAGGCGCAGCGTGCCGGAGCTGGGCGGCAGCACGGTGGCCATCATCCGCAGCAGCGAGGTCTTCCCGGCCCCGTTGGGCCCGAGCAGCCCGAACACCCCGGGGCCGGCCCGCAGGTCTACCCCGGCCACCGCCTCGGTCCGGCCGAACCGGCGGGTCAGCTCGGAGATCTCGACGTTCATCAGGTTCCTCTCGGTGTCCGGGTGGCATACAGGGCGACCACGACGCAGGCCGCGGCGACGGCCAGGTAAGGCAGGACGAGCGCGGTGCTGGTGACGGCCGCGGTCAGCCGGCCCTCGCCCACCCGCTCGCCCAGCACGGTGATCAGCCAGCCAGCCAGGCCGGCCAGCACGCCGACGTTGGGTGACCGGGTCAGGGTGGCGGCCGCCAGGGCCAGCCCGCAGACCGCGGTCATCGGCACCAGCCAGCCGAAGGTCACCGCGGCGACGGCCCCTGACGCGGCCGAGGCGACCAGCCCCAAGATGGCGTTCAGGCCAAAAACGGCCAGCGCCCGGACGAGCAGCACCATCCGGTCGCTCACCGCCATGCTCTGGGACAGCTCCCAGGACGGGTCGATGCCCGGCCCGTAGGCGTACGCGATGCCGGCTCCCGCGAGCGGCGGCGCGATCAGGGCCACCCATGGCGTGCCGGTGCTGAGCGTGAACGCCACCCCGGCCAGCAGCACGACGGTCGTGGCCAGCACCCAGCCGAGCAGCAGCGACGGTGTGGTCAGCAGGGCCCGGGCCAGGCCCGGGGAGCGGAGCAGCCGGCTGGCCAGCCGCTCGGCCAGCCCCGGGCGGCGGTGCCACACCTCCGCGGCCACGCCGATCCAGACCCGGTCCAGGTCGACCCCGTCCGGGCCGGGGCCGGGCAGGCCCCGCTGGTGGTCTGTCATGTCTGGGCCTCTGGTCATCTCCTGCCTCCCGCCCGCGCCGGCTCGCGCTGCCGCAACGCGGCCCGCATCAGCTGGCGCACCCGGTGCGCGCGGCTCTTCACCGTGCCCACTGGGACGCCCATCAGCTCCGCCACCTCGTCTACCGGGCGGTCCTCCAGGTACATCAGCCGCCAGGTCTCCCGCTGCGGGCCGCCGGCCGGGCCGAGCGCGCTGACCGCGTCGGCCAGTTCGGCCCGGCGCAGCGCCGCTTCGGCCGGGTCACCCAGCTCAGCCGGGCCGGCCGGGTCGCCGGCCGGGCGGCTGTCCGGGCCGGTCAGGGCGGGCAGCGGCAGCTCGGCCGGGCCGCGGCGGCGCAGCCACAGCGCGGCCTGCCGCCGGGCGATGCCCCACGTCCAGCCGCCCACCGAGCCCAGGTCGGGCCGGTACCGGGCGGCGCCGCGCCAGACCGCGAGGAAGGTCTCCTGGAGGACGTCCTCGACCTCGGCCGCGGGCAGCACGGTACGCAGCCGGGCGGCCAGCCACGGCGCGTGCCGGGTGAACAGCTCGCGTAGCGCGATGTCGTCCCCGCCAGCCACGGCAGCGATCAGCGCGTCGTCGTCCATCGCTTCTCTTTTGCGTCCGGCTGACTCCAGGTTCACCGGCCGGCCAGATTTTCGCCAGCGGTATCAGCTGGCCCGCGGTCAGCTGGCCCGCGGTCAGCTGGGCAGCGCCCGGGCGCGCAGCGCCTTCTCGGCTACGTCGCGGCCTTCGACCACTACCCGGCGGAACGTCGGGTCCAGGCCGTCGGTGGCCAGCAGCACGTCGGTCTGGGCCAGCAGTTCCGGCGAGGCGGCCGAGTACGGGAACAGGACCTGGCCGAATACCAGCCGCATCGGGTTGCTGAGCGAGGCCCAGCGGGCGGGCACCTCGGTGAAGAACCGGTCCGCGTACCCGGCCAGCAGCTCCGCGTGCTCGGCCTGGTTGAAGGCCAGCCCGACCTCGACCGTGCCTTCCACGCCCAGCTCGGCCGACTCGGTGAGCAGCCGCCACGCGGCGGCCTTGTGCCCGGCGTCCGGTATCGCCGCGCGGCAGGCCGCGGCGTGCCGCCGGCCCGCGTCGGTGTCATCCCGGTCCAGCTCGGCGTCGATCTCCGCGTCACCGGCCCGGCCGGTGCTGGCCAGCCTGCGCAGCAGCGCCCAGCGCAGTTCGGTGTCCACCACCAGGCCAGGCAGTTCGGCCTGGCCGTTCAGCAGCCCGGCCAGCAGGTCGAGCTGGCCGGGGCTGACCGCGGTCCAGCTCAGCAGCTGAGCCCAGGCCAGCTGCCGGTCGCTGCCCGGCCCGGCCGCCTGGAGCAGCGGCAGCGCCGCATCGGCCAGCTGCTGCTTGCCCACCGGAACCCAGTGCGGATCCCCGGTCATGGTCAGCAGGCGGCCGGTGACCTGCTGCAGGACCTGCAGCACGGAGATCGACGGCTCATGCCCCATCCCGGCCACCAGGATCCGCACGAACGCGGGCAGCGGCAGTTCCGCCTGCAGGGCCATGTCGAGTACCGCGCTCCAGCACACGGTCCGGGCCAGTGCGTCGGTGAACTGCCCGATGGACTGGGCCAGCGTGGCCAGCGACCGCGGGTCGAACCGGACGATCGCGTAACCGAGGTCATCGTCGTTCAGCAGGATCAGGTCCGGCTGCGGCTGGCCGGCCAGCTCGGGCAGCACGGTGCGGGGCCCGGTGACGTCCACCGTCACCTGGTGGCGGCGGGTGATGGTGTCCCCGGACCGGTCATACAGGCCGATCGCGATGTGGTGCGGGCGGAGCGTCGGATGGCTGGCCGGGGCTTCCTGCACGACGGCGAACTCGGTGAACGCACCGCGGGAGTCCACGGCGAAGTCGGGCCGCAGCGTATTCGGCCCGGCCGTCTCCAGCCACGCCTTGGACCAGTCGGCCAGGTTGCGGCCGGAGCTGGCTTCCAGCGCGCGGAGCAGGTCGGCCAGCTCGGCGTTGCCCCAGCCGTGCTCGGCGAAGTACGCCTGCACCCCGGCGAAGAACTCGTCCCGGCCCAGGTAGGCGACGAGCTGCTTGAGCACCGACGCGCCCTTGGCGTAGCTGATCCCGTCGAAGTTCGCGATCGCCTCGCCCAGCGTGCGCACGTCGGCGGCCACCGGGTGGGTGGACGGCTGCTGGTCCTGCATGTAGCCGAGGACCTTCCGCCCGCTGCAGAACGTGGTCCAGGCGCCGGTGAACCGGGTCGCCTCGGCGCTGGACAGCGTGGCGCAGTACTCGGCGAACGACTCGTTCAGCCACAGGTCACCCCACCACCGCATGGTGACCAGGTCGCCGAACCACTGATGGGACATCTCGTGCAGGATCACCATGGCCCGCAGCTCGTACATGGCGTCGGTGACCTTCGAGCGGAACAGGAACTGCTCGGAGATGGTGATGCAGCCGATGTTCTCCATCGCCCCCACGTGGTCGGCCACGAACACCTGGTCGTACTTGGCGTACGGGTAGCGGCCGAACAGCCCGGTGAAGTAGTCCAGGCCCTGCCGGGTGATGGTGAGCAGGTCGGCCGGGTCGAGGTAGGCGGCCAGCGACTGCCGGCAGGCCAGCCCGAGCGGGATCAGCTGGCCAGCCGGGGTGGTGTGCTCGTCGCGCAGCAGGTGGTACTCGCCCGCCACCACCACGGTCAGGTACGTCGGCATCCGGGGTGTCCGCGGGAAGTGCCAGACCGCCGTGCCATCCCCGGCCGGCTCGGGGTCAGGGGCGGGCTGGTTGGACAGCACGATCCACTGCTGTGGCACGGTCACGTGGAAGGTGAACTGGGCCTTCAGGTCGGGCTGCTCGAAGTTGGCGTAGACCCGGCGGGCTTCGGCCGGCTCGAAATGGCTGGCCGTGTAGACCCGGCCGTCGGCCGAGTCCACGGTGCGCAGCAGGCCGGCCGCGTCGCTGCTGTACGCGCAGTCGGCCACCACCCGCAGCTCGTTGTGTTCGGCCAGATCAGCCAGCATGATCCGGCCATCCACGTAGCCGGTGGCCGGATCGACCGGCGTGCCGTTCAGGGTGATCTCGTGGACCGCCGGGGCGATCAGGTCAGCGTAACTGGCCGCGCCCGGGCGGCTGCAGCCGAACCGGATCGAGGACACCGAGCGGAACACCTGATCGCCCTGGGTCAGGTCGAGTTGCACGTCGTAACTCTCCACCTGGAGCAGTGCGGCTCGTTCGGCGGTCTCCTGCTGGGTGATCTCGGCGATCTGCATGAAGGGTCGTCCGCTCCTGAGGCAGTCAAAGGGTCGAGATAAATCTATGAGTGTCCGGGCCGCTTTGCCCCGTTACTTTACGGACAGCAACTTGATAGTTACGGTAAGTTGGTATGCCGGACCGGTCACCGCGAAGGTAGCGGTGGCACCTCACTCAGGATCTCGTCGCACAGATCCAGGCACTGGCCGCAGATCCGGGTGTGACCAGCCGATGCCATGGCCCCGGCCCGGTCGCGGCTCTTCCCGCAGAAGCAGCACTGCAGCGTCCCGGCCGCGTCGGCGGCCTGCTCGATCGTGCCGGTAGGCGTGCTGGCCCGCTGACCTGGATCGGCGATTACCGCGTGTGCGCGGGGTACGCACTGGTCACAGATGAAGTGCGGCGCTGGCACGCCGATCATCACCGCTGCCTGCTCTTTGGTCTGTCCGCAGAACGAGCACACGACACTTGCGGCGGCAGCCATTCACCCACTGTATGCACGCGACGGCGCTGCTCACCCGGCCGCTCACCGATGCGATCATGGGCGGGTGACTTCGTGGCGGGATGTGCAGCAGGCCGAGCCGGAGTTCGCGCAGCGCGTCCGGGAGCTGTTCGACGCGCACCGGCACAAGACCCTGGCCACCGTGCGCGCCGACGGGGCGCCCCGGATTTCCGGCATCGAGACCGGCTTCGAGGACGGCGACCTGGTGTTTGGCTCGATGCCGAACGCGCGCAAGGGCGCCGATCTCCGCCGGGATCCGCGGTTCGCCGTGCACAGCGCAACCGTCGACCCGGTCGAGGGCGCCGAGGCGCAATGGCCGGGCGAGGCCAAGATCTCCGGCCGGGCGATCGCCGCCGGGCCGATCACCGGCGGACCGGCCGGCGACCGGTTCGTGGCCGACATCGCCGAGGTCGTGCACACCCACCTCAACGAGCAGGCCACCATGCTCGTCGTCGAGTGGTGGACGCCTGCGCACGGCCTGCGCCGGATCGAACGCGAGTGATCAGGGGAAGCGTCCCGTTCCTGTCGGGGGTACGCACCCGAACGGGCGGCTGGCCGCCGCTCACCCCGTGATCATCGGTCATGGCGTGCGTGCCGCGGCGACCGGGGCTGGAGCGCCTGGCTCAGGCTGAGCATGAGATGGCGTCCGCCTCAGCTGGTACATCGAGGCGGGCGATGGCCCGATTCAGGTTCGTGCCATGATCGCGTTGAGGGTGATGTGCGAATCACCCCGGCGTGGGTGACGACATCGCCACCTGGCCCAGCGACCCTGGTGTGATGACGACGAGGGACCGGCGCTGGCTGGCACGAGCCGCGTTCGCACTGGTGCTGGCCGCGGTGGTGCTGTTGCTGGCGGTGGCCGGGTGGCGGAGCCTGGCCATGATTGGCCTGACGGTCATCGGCGTATGCGCGGTGCTGGCGGGCGGGTTCTGGTTCCTGGCCAACCGGGGTGTGCTGCGGTGGCTCTCGCTCATCCTGGTGATCGGCGCGCCGGTGCTGATCCTGGTGACGTTCGCGCTGCACAGCCTGCTGTGGGTGGCCGTCGTGGCCGTGCTGCTGATGCTGCTGGCCGCCGGGACCGGGCGGGCCGCGCTGCGCACGAACGCGGCCCCAGCCGGAATGCCCGCCGTACCGGCCACCCGCCCGCAGCGCCCGTTCCTGATCATGAACCCGCGGTCGGGCGGCGGAAAAGTGATCAAATTCCACCTGAAGGAGAAGGCGGAAGCGCTGGGTGCCCAGGTTGCCCTGCTCGAAGGCCCGGGCATGGTGGATGTGGCCGCGCTGGCCCGCCAGGCGGTGGCGGACGGGGCTGACCTGCTCGGGGTGGCCGGCGGCGACGGGACCCAGGCGCTGGTGGCCGGCATCGCCGCCGAGCACGGCCTGCCGTTCCTGGTCATCAGCGCGGGCACCCGCAACCACTTCGCCCTCGACCTGGGACTGGACCGGGACGACCCGGCCACCTGCCTGGATGCGCTGCGCGACGGCGAGGAACTGGAGGTGGATCTGGGCGTCATCGGCGACCGCACATTCGTCAACAACGCCTCGTTCGGTGCCTACGCCGAGGTGGTGCGCAGCCCGGCCTACCGGGATGACAAGCGCGGCACCACCTTGCAGATGCTCCCCGGCCTGCTCAACGGCCACGAAGGCGCCCGGCTGACCGCCCAGGCCGGGGAGACCACCATCGACGGCCCGCAGGCCTTGCTGGTCAGCAACAACCCGTACGGCATGGGCGACATCGCTGGGCTCGGCCGGCGGCCGCGGATCGACGCGGGCACGCTCGGCGTGGTCGCCGTGCTAGTGGACAGCGCCCGGCAGGCGGTCGAGCTGGTTCGCCGCGGGCACGGCGCGGGGCTGGTTGTCCTGGCCGCCGATGAGGTCGTCGTCGAGGCCGACGTGCCGCAGATCCCGGTGGGCATCGACGGCGAGACGATCATGATGGCGGCCCCGGTGCGGTGCGCGATCCGGCCCCGGGCCCTGCGCGTGGTCGTCCCGAAGGACCGGCCCGGTGTACCCGGGGCCAAGCCACCCCTGGAGTGGCCACGGCTGCGGCAGCTCGCCGGATTCCACGCTCTGCCGGACGGCGAGCTCACGCCGCAGCCGCGCTAGCACGGCTCAGAACGGTGTCGGTATGTACCGCAACCGCAGGTCCGGCTCGGTGTAGCCGCCGCGCCGCTGCCGTTTGGGCAGCGTGACGTCGCGGTCCGGCAGCGGCTTGTACGGGACCTGGCTGAGCAGGTGACTGATGATGTTGAGCCGGGCGCGCCGCTTGTCGTCGCTGTGCGCCACGTACCACGGCGCCCAGTCGGTGTCGGTCGCGGCGAACATCGCGTCCCGGGCCCGGGAGTAGTCGTACCACCGGCGGTAGGACTTCAGGTCCATGTCGGACAGCTTCCAGATCTTGCGCGGGTCATGGATCCGGCTCTCCAGCCGCCGGGTCTGCTCGTCCTGACTGACTTCGAGCCAGTACTTGATCAGCAGGATCCCGTCGTCGGCCATGGCTTTCTCCACCCCGGGCACCAGGCCGAGGAACCGGTCGGTCTCCTCCGGCGTGCAGAAGCCCATCACCCGCTCCACGCCGGCCCGGTTGTACCAGCTCCGGTCGAAGATCACGACTTCGCCGGCCGCCGGGAAGTGCGGGATGTACCGCTGGATGTACATCTGCGTCTTCTCCCGCTCGGTCGGGGCGGGCAGCGCCACCACCCGGAACACCCGCGGGCTGACCCGCTCGGTGATCCGCTTGATGGTGCCGCCTTTCCCGGCCGTGTCCCGGCCCTCGAACACGATGCAGATCTTGGCCCCGGACGACTTGACCCACTCCTGCATGGCCACCAGTTCGCCGTGCAGCAGCCGCATCTGCCGCTCGTACTTCTTCCGCTTCATCTTCTTCATGGCGGCTCAGCTGGCCTGTGCCCCGTGCAGTTCTTGCTGCAGCGCCTGCTCGTCTTCCTTGGACAGCGAGGTCTTCAGCACGGTGCCGCCGTACTGGCGCATCGCCTCGATGGCCTTGTCCGGGGTGACCTTCTCCAGCATCAGGAACAGCGCCGAGGTTCCTGGCCTGAGCATGTCCCGCACCTGCTCCTTGAACTGGTTGTCGATGGTGCTCTTGGTCAGGTGGCCCATCAGGGCGCCCATGCCGGCTCCCACGGCCATGCCGAGGACCGGGATGAAGAACAGCAGCCCGAACAGGAAGCCCCAGAACGAGCCCCAGATCGCCCCGGCGCCGCCGCCCCCGCCGTGGTTGGTGTGCACCTGGTAGCTGCCGTCCTGCTTGCGGATGATCACCGCGATCGCGTCCGGCTGGATGATCAGGTCGTTGGCCAGCCGGTAAGCCTCCGCGGCCGCCTCGTCGGCGGTGGTCTCGTCGGGGTACCCGATGGCGATCAGATCGGCCATGGTTCTTTCCTTTCTGTGTTTGCTTACTAACTGAGGGTGGCGACCAGTACGGCCTTGATCGTGTGCAGCCGGTTTTCCGCCCGGTCGAAGACGATGCTCGCGCCGGACTGGAACACCTCGTCGTGACCTCCAGACCCGAGGTCCCATTCACTCAGGATGTGCCCGCACAC
>Ga0335076_10002978_pt1 | contig 16925 bp, 16 predicted proteins | sample Lox_Sample_25_FD_206717 | JGI IMG/M metagenome (GOLD analysis project Ga0335076, IMG submission 206717) | Soil microbial communities from Loxahatchee National Wildlife Refuge, Florida, United States - Lox_Sample_2.5 | ecosystem: Environmental > Terrestrial > Soil > Wetlands | place: USA... | reverse complement strand
TCCCAGAGGGGCTGAAACATCATGCCGCGCAAACCAGGCACAAAATCGCGCAAACCCGCCGCCTCCCGCCCTCAAGCACAAGGCTACGGATTCCCCAAAGGAACCAAGGGACTGCTCTCCTGGTCATGGGCCGAGCAGCGCCTCAAGAAATCCCACAACTACTGGATCACGACTGTAAAACCCGACGGCTCTCCCCACGTCATGGTCGTCTGGGGACTCTGGCAAGACGGACGCTTCCTCTTCTCGACCGGCAGCAAATCGCAAAAAGCCCGCAACCTCGCTCAAAACCCGAGATGCGTCGTCTCCACCGAACACGCCCACGAAGCCATCATCGTCGAAGGTATCGCCGAAATTGCCGACGTCGATACCCGCCGCAAGATGATTCCTCTCTACGAACGAAAATACGACTGGGATTTGTCCAAGATGAAAGACGAAATGCTCTCCATGAAAGAGCCGGTCTTTGCCGTCCGGCCAAGCACGGTCTTTGCCCTGTGGGAAAAATTCTTCCAGACCCGCTCGACACGCTGGAAGTTCGAATAATCACCACTCACTCTGAGGAATGGATCGGCAGTGGCCCAGTTCGAATTTCAGTCTCTCTGGGCGTCATCCCGAAGCGCCCGCGTTTTCTCCGGCGGGCCGAGAGCCTGCCCTGAGCGCTCGACGAGCGGTAGCGAGGAGAAGTCGAACGGGGATCTCCCGTGGCACAGTTCATCGGGTTCACGCTGCGACGCCGCCGTCGAAAATTCAATCTGAACGACTACCCGTGACCCCAAGCCGTCCTTCGGACACGCTCAGGGCACCGCCTATTGTGATTTCCATCACAGCCCTTGCTCATTTCCACAGCTAAGGTGCTAGCTAACGCTACTTGTGCGGTCAGCCGTCCGCTAGGAAGGGTAACCCATGGCTCTCCTTGACTCCGCCAGCGGAAAAGTCCGCCGCGAGTACTCCATCGAAGAACTTGAAGACCAGGCCAACCGGATGCGCGGCTACAACCTCGTAGCTCTGCACGCCGCCGGTTCCGGCCACGCGGGCGGCACGCTCTCCATCATGGACATCGCGGCCGCGCTCTACCTGAAAATCGCCAATCACGATCCGCACAATCCCAACTGGGCTGGCCGCGACCGCATCATCTGGTCTACAGGCCACAAAGCTCCGAGTCTCTATGGGGCACTCGCGTTTGCCGGCTTCTGCCCAATCGAAGACACAGTTACGCTTCGCAAGCTCGGCTCCCCATATCAGGGTCATCCGCACTGGCTGAAGCTGCCCGGCGTCGAGGTTTCCACCGGATCGCTGGGACAAGGCCTCAGCATCGCCGTTGGCATGGCTCTGGCCGCGCGTCTGGATCAGCGCAAGAACAAAATCTTCTGCATCATGGGCGACGGCGAGCAGCAGGAAGGCCAGGTCTGGGAAGCGGCCATGGAAGCCGGCCACTACAAGCTCGACAACCTGATCGCCATCATTGATTGCAACCGCCTGCAGATTGATGGCTTGGTAAAAGACGTAATGGGAGTCGAGCCCCTGGCTGCCAAGTATGGTGCCTTCGGTTGGGACGTAATGCGCATCGACGGCCACGACATGAGCCAGATTGTCGACGCCCTGCAGCAGGCCACCAACAGTAAAGGACGCCCGGTCGCAATCCTCGCCGACACCGTGAAGGGCCAAGGCGTCAGCTTCATGGAGGACCAGGCCGGCTGGCATGGCAAGTCGCCCAATTACGACGAACTGACAAGGGCCCTCGACGAACTTGATCTCATCGACGAGATTCCGTTGCAGCGGCTGCTCGACAAGGCGAAGGAGTACCAGGCGGGCGTCGATGCAAGGCTCGCTGCCAAAATGCCGAAGTTCACGCACGACTACTGGTGGAACGTCGGCGAAACCATGAAAGTAAAGATGGAGCCTACGCGGAAAGGCTTTGGCCAATCGCTGGCCGAAAACGGCGATGACGAGCGCGTGGTCTGTCTCGGCCTCGACATCTCGGGTTCCATCACCATCAGCCGCAGCGCAAGCGGCGCTGGCTCAGCATGGGTATCGCCGAGCAGTCGGCGACCTCGGTGGCGACAGGACTGGCGCGGGAAGGGAAGCTGCCCGTGCTTGGCACCTACGCAACGTTTGCGGCCGCGCGCAATCTCGATCAGATTCGCACTTCCGTTTGCTACGGCAATTTCAACGTGATGATCGCCGGAGCTCATGGCGGAGTCTCCGTCGGGCCCGATGGCGCGACCCATCAAGCGCTGGAAGACGTGTTTGCCATGCAAGGCCTGCCAAACATGTCAGTGGTCGTGCCCTGCGACGTGGTCGAGACGCGCAAGGCTACGACCTATTTGCTGCTGCAGCACCATGGTCCGAAGTACATTCGCTTTGCCCGGGAGGCGACACCCATCGTCAGCGGCGAGGCGACTCCGTTTGTGTTCGGCAAGGCGAACGTGATTCGCCTGAGAGGCGAGGGCCCGAATTTCGCAGAAGCCTTCAAGACAGTTCTCGCGGAGTCCTACAAAAACGAGAATGAAGACTTGAGCATCATTGCCTGCGGACCGATGGTGCCCGAGGCCATGCGCGCTGCCTACATCCTCAAGAAAGAATTTGGATATGAAACCCGCGTGCTCAATATTCACACAATAAAACCGATCGACGCAGAAGCGATCGTTCGTGCCGCGGGTGAAACCGGAGTCGTGGTAACGGCCGAAGAGCACCAGATCGGCGCTCTCGCGTGGCGCGTGAGTGGAATCCTCACCGAGAGCCCACAACTCTACGGCGTCCCCGTGATCACGGGCGCGATCGGTGTGAAAGACAGGTTTGGAGATTCGGGCGCCCCATGGGAGCTGATCAAGGAATTCGAAGTAAGCGCCGAACACATCGTCGCTAGGGCCCTCGAGTTGATGGCCGTGAAGAAGAGCCCGCCCGCAAGGAAAGAAGAGCCTTCGCTGGCCGGCGTGCACTAAGTTTGTGGAGGCGCGGGCACTTCTGCCCGCGTCTCTTTCCACCAGCACAAATGCCTCCGTTTTAGCTGCGCCAAAGCCCCCGGCTTTCCCGGGCGGGAGCCTCACAGCCGTTACTTTCGTTACCCCCGTTGCACCATCCCAAACACCCGCCATTCGAATTCTGCCACCTATAATTTTCCTTGAGCCTCACAAACAAGTGATCCGCAACGCGGCCACCTACGCCGCGCCGGCACGAGACTGTGGCCCGTAGTTGCAGAAGCTAGACAAGAAAACAACCCATGGGAATTTCACGACATAGCGCAACCAATCAAGCTTCGCCCTGGATCTACAATCCCTGGCTTGATTTAATCGTCGGCTGCGGAGCATGGTCGGCCCCGCTTCTGCTGGTCTCCTACTTCTCGGTCGCCGCACACGCCAGAACCTGGTCGGTCGCGTTTTACGTTCTCGCGCTCTTCTTCAACTATCCGCACTACATGGCGACGATCTACCGCGCCTACCATCGCGCCGAAGATTTCGAGAAGTATCGCGTATTTACCGTTCACATCACCGGCCTGATGCTGCTCACGTTGCTCGCGTCGCATTTCTGGATGCGCATTCTGCCCTGGATCTTCACCATCTACCTGACGTGGAGCCCGTGGCACTACAGCGGTCAGAACTACGGCTTGTTCATGATGTTCGCGCGCCGCGCCGGAGCCCAGCCCACTAACTCCGAACGCCGGGCGTTGTACGGAGCGTTCATCGCTTCGTACCTGATTCTGTTTCTCGGATTTCATACCGGAGCTTCCAGCGATCCGCTGTTTGTATCGATTGGCATTCCCGCGGTGATCAGCAAATGGGAGCAAGCAATTCTCGGAGTCGCTTTCATCGGCCTTTCGATTTTCGGACTCCGCGGCCTGGCGCGAACGGCCGGATGGCGCAAGCTGATGCCATCGCTGACTTTGTTTTCTTCGCAGTTCTTGTGGTTCCTGTTCCCGGCGGCAATTTCGCTGATCAAAGGCCTCGAGATTCCTCAGAGCCGCTACAGTTCCGGTGTTTTGGCGGTGATGCATTCTGCGCAATATCTCTGGATCACCAGCTACTACGCGAAGCGGGAAGCCAGTGCCGAGACACTCAGCAAAACGAACCGCGACTGGCGTCCCCTGGCCTACTTCGCGATCCTGGTTCTTGGCGGAATCGCGTTGTTCGTTCCCGGCCCATGGCTCGCGAGCCGCGCCTTCCATCACGATTTCACCGCCAGCTTTCTGATCTTCACCGCGCTGGTCAACATCCATCACTTCATTCTCGATGGCGCGATCTGGAAGCTCCGCGATGGCAAGATCGCAGCCCTTCTCCTGAACACCCGCGAACGCCTGTCAGGCTCAGCGGCCGAAGCAGGTGGTCAGTTGAGAGCCAGCTGGCAATGGATCACCGGGCGCACGACAGCCGCCCGATCCCTGCGTGTCAGTCTCGCTGTTCTTCTCCTCTTGTGGGGAACGATCGACCAGTTGCGCTATTACCTCGCGCTGCATACCGACGACCTGAAAGACATGCAGCGCGCTGCGGCACTGGATTCCGTTGATAGTTCTTTGCAGATGCATTTGGCGCGCCGGGCCATGGAAGTGGACGATCCCCAGGATGCCGAGGCCGCCTGGAAACGCGCGATGCAGGCGAATCCCGCCGATCCGGGACCAAGGCAGGCTCTGCTGCAATTCCTCATCGATCGTGATCGATATGATGAGGCTTATGCCTTGACGGAGTCGTCGCTCAAGTATTTTCCCAGAGACGCGAATTTGCTCGTCAATCGAGGGCTGCTCGCGCTGCAGAAAGGCAACTCGGCAGAAGCCCTGGCCAGCTGGAATCAGGCCTTGACTGTCGATCCCCGGCAGTCGTCCGCACACTTGTATCTGGCGAGTGAATTGGACCGGGAAGGAAAAGCGCAGGAGGCCGCTTCGCACTACGGCACCTATCTCGAATCCGTCGCTCGCAGCAAGCCCGAGCAGCGTCCGGAGCCAGATCGCATCATTGTGATTGCGTTGCGGATGGCCGACTGCCAGGCCCGATCGTCGCAGGTAGAAATGGCGATCCGGTCATATCATCTCGCGGAGAAATTGGCTGCACAAACGAAAACGCCAAAGCTTGAAAGCCTGGCCGACGTGAACGAGGCGGAATTACAGGCGAAAACAGGAAAGTTCGATAACGCCTTGCAGCTGTTCCAGCATGCCCTGCACCTGGATCAGACTGCGGCCGACGACAACGCTGCTGCCCAGGACTGGTACGCCTACGGACAATTTCTTGATAATGCCGGCTTCCCGCCACGAATTGTCTATGCCTGCGTGCTCAAGTCGGAATCGCTGATCCAGGCTCATACCAGCAATGTGCCCGAGCCGATGGAGGCAAGCCGCAAGAAACTGGAAGCGCGGCTGGGCCCGGCTGCCGGCGAGGTTCGGCGCAATCCTGAGGCGGCGGCCCAAGAGGCGCTTGCCTTGCGAAGATAGGGCATCTCGGCCTCCCGAACCCTGCATCCCACGAACCAATTGACACCTGCACGAAGGCTGCTGAACAATAAGTATCCTTACTGTTTCGTTCAGCTGTAATCCATATTCGCGATTGCTTCCCAGAGGAGAAGACAGAATGGCCGATGAAGGCGAACACCTACACGTAGAACAACAATCGAATGCAGGGAAGTGGATTCTGATTATCCTGGCGGTGCTGGTTGTAGCCGGGTTCGGATATGCCCACTACATGACCCATTCGCAAATCGAGAAATTGAACAAGGACCTGAGCGCGAGCCAGGCGCAGGTGCAGGAACTGCAGGCCCGCATGCAAACGGCCGAGGAGCAGGAAGAGACCCTCGCCAAGCAGGCTGGCATGACAAAGAAGGAGCTGGCGCAGCGGACGGCCGAACTGCAAGTCGCGCAGAAGGCTGCCGAGACTCGCCTCGAGGCCGAACAGAAAAAGCAGATCAACGCTGTCAGCGGCGACATCGCTGGTGTGAAAACTGACGTCGGCGGCGTTAAAACCGACGTCGCCAGCACCAAGGCCGACCTCGAAGCCACAAAGGCGAAGCTGCAATCCGCGGTGGGCGATCTCGGCGTCCAGAGTGGACTCATTGCCACGACCCGCTCCGACCTGGAAGTCCTCAAGCACAAAGGCGACCGGAATTACTACGAGTTCACGCTGCTGAGGGGCGCGAAGCCCCAGCCGGTCGCAACCGTGACCTTGCAGTTAAAAAAGGCCGACGCGAAGCGCGGCAAGTTCACGCTCAACGTCATGTCCGACGACAAGACCATCGAGAAAAAGGACCGCAACGTTGCCGAGCCGATCCAGTTCTACTCTGGCCGCGACCACCTGCTGTTTGAAGTCGTGGTCTGGACCGTGGACAAAAACAAAGCGACCGGATACCTGAGCACGCCGAAGGGTGCGCCGACTCCGGTGACGGCGAGCAGTAGTTCGGGCGGCAGCAATTGAACGGAGTACTCTGGCCGGCAGGTAGCGTGCTGCTGCAGATTGTCATGCGCACGGGAATCATCTACCTGCTGGTGCTGATCGGAGTACGTATCAGCGGGAAGCGCGAGGTCGGGCAGATGACGCCGTTCGACCTCACGCTGCTGCTTCTCCTCTCCAATTCCGTGCAGAATGCAATGACTGGGCCGGACACGTCGCTGGCAGGCGGCGCGGTTGCAGCCTCAACGCTCCTCGTTCTCAACTATGTTGTGGCCGGCCTTTCCGGCAAGAACCGCCGTTTCCGCCGGGTGATCCAGGGACAACCCAGCCTGCTGGTTCATGACGGCAAACCGATCATGTCGCATATGGAGCGGGAACGCGTCAGCATGGACGAACTCCACCGCGCCATGCGCGAACACGGCATCAACAACTGCGAGCAGGTTGCACTCGCAGTTTTGGAAGTCGATGGATCGATCAGCTGCCTGAAGTACGACGAGATCAAGTCCGACGCCAGCACCCACCTGGTGCGCAGAAGGTTCATCCAGAAGAAGCAGTAAGGCGTTGGAGCCCCGGACGCCTCGTCCGGGGAGGGGCGTTGGAGCGGCGGACGACGGCGTCCGCGGCTCCACGATCTAGCGCAATACAAACTTCACGCACACCGGCGACGGCACATCCAGCACTTTGCCCGTAGGAGCCAGCTTGCCCGTCTTCTGATCGATCCGGAAGATCACGATGTCGTCGGACTTCTGATTCTCGGCAAAGAGAAACATCCCGGTAGGGTCGATCTCGAAGCTCCGCGGCTCCTTGCCCAAAGTGGGTGCGTACTCCACAAAGGTCAGCATGCCTGTTGCCGGATCGATGGCAAACACCGCGATGCTGTCATGGCCGCGATTTGAGGCATACAGAAACTTCCCGGAAGGATGGAGTTCGATCTCGGCGTCGTCGTTGCGCGCGGTGAAGTTGTGAGGCAGCGTGGAAATTGTCTGCAGCGAGTGCAGCTTCCCGGTCTTTGGGTCATTCGAGAAGACGGTCACGGAGTGGCCCATCTCGCCGACAATATATGCGAACTTGCCCGACTGGCTCAGCACGAAGTGACGAGGACCGGTCCCGGGCGCGAGTTGGGCGAAGGGCGGATCATTCGGTGTCAGGGTTCCCTTGGCGCTGTCAAACTTGTAGACCAGCAACTCGTCGAGGCCGAGATCATCAACGAGCGCGAAATGGTCGTCGGGCGAGAGATCAATCGAGTGCGCGTGCGGGCCCTCCTGCCGCTCGGGGTTGGTGCCATGGCCGGTGTGCTGCACAAAGCCGGAGGCCTCGCCGAGCTTGCCATCTGCGGAAATCGGAAAGACAGCGACACTACCTCCGGTGTAGTTCGCGACCAGGACAAATTTTCCGGACCTGTCGACCGTGATGTAGCAAGGATCAGCGCCTTTGGAAGGTACTTCATTCAGGAAGGTAAGCTTGCCCGTCTCACGATCGATCGAGAAGGCGCTCACGCCGCCGCTGTTCGGGCCCTGATAGTTCGGGACTTCATTCACGGCGTACAGAAAGCGTCCGCTGGGGTGCACCGCGACGAAGGATGGATTGGTGGTCTCGGCCGCCAGGCCAAGGGATGTTGCTTCTCCCGAAGCGGGGTCAAAGCGAAAGGCGTAGATTCCTTTGCTGTGCGTGCCCTCTTGAGTGTAGGTGCCGACGAAAAAGATGTAGCTGCCCTTGTCAGCAGGCGGAGTCTTGGCCGGCGTTGCGGCCAGAACGAAGGAAGAACAGAGAAGGCAAGCGAACACAGCAAGGACGCGCGGAGGACGGATCATTTTCATCCGACCATGGAAACGCAGTTCAGGGCCCGAGCGCAAGGGATGCATTTCATCTGGTGAGCAGGATGGGCACGGTTTCGTTGTAGAGCTGGATGACGATCGTGGTGGCTTGCCGCTGATTGAAAGCGTCGAGCGTCACCGGGAACGCAACAATGATGGTGCGCTTGACGGTTTCTCCAGGCTGGATTTTGGTCTCGGGCGCGAGTGCGGGCTGCGCGCCATTTTTCAGCGCAGGGAAAATTTGGAAATAACGGTCGAAATCGATGGCCGAGACGGCATCGGCGGTAGTCTCGCCACTGGCCGTTTTGATTTTTCCCTGCAGGGTGCGGATGTAGATGACCTTCTCGCTGCTGTTGGAAATGGTGAATGTGAGGGCCGCCATGGTGGAGTTCTGGTCGGGAATGGCCACGGCAACGACATTGTCGAGCGATCCTGCGGCTTGAGGCTTGGCGCGTTTCACAAAGGAAGCGATGGCCACGACAATCATCACTCCGACCACTGCCGCAATCACTATTTGGGCGGGCGGAAGATTTCGTTTTGCGGTGCCGAATTCCTCGCCGATGTTGATGGTTGGGCCCGACGGCTTGGGGGCAGGAGTGCTTGGGGGTGGCGTAGGGTCGGGCATAAGTGGAAGATTTATGGCGATTTTACGCCAAATCGCGAGTTTGGAAGTAATCGGCTCAAGCGAAGGGCCTGCTTTGCGCCGGCGAACATGTCTGCCGGGGCACTTTGCCCGGTGCGCGCGAGATTCCTCGTCCCGCTGGTGAAAGCGCGGGGCTTCGGAATGACGCAGTCGGGAAGCCGGCGAGCTTGCGGGGTGTCATCCTGAGCGGAGCCGTTTTTCAGGCGGAGCGAAGGATCTCGGGCGGTGCGCCGCCGAACTCGTCCCACACGAGATTCCGATTCCAGGGCGCGCTGCGAGATTCCTCGTCTCGCTGGTGAAAGCGCGGGGCTTCGGAATGACGCAGTCGGGAGCTGGCCAGCTTGCGGAGTGTCATCCTGAGCGGAGCCGTTTTTCAGGCGGAGCGAAGGATCTCGCGAGGGGCGGCGCCGAACTCGTCCCACACGAGATTGCGATTCCCCGCGCGCGCGAGATTCCTCGCCCCGCTGGTGAAAGCGCGGGACTTCGGAATGACGCAGTCGGGAGCTGGCGAGCTTGCGGGGTGTCATCCTGAGCGCAGCCGTTTTTCGGGCGGAGCGAATGGAGGAGTAATGCACTCATTTCTTGTCGGTCGAGTCAGTTTCTGTGTGGAGGATCCGGGAGACGACGTCTAAGTCGTGATCGCCGCTGTTCCAAACTTCTTCCCGCACCGCGCGAGGCATGATGACGCAACCTTGAGAGGCGCAGCCGGGAGATTCCTTGGAGTCTCCATGCATGAGAAACCCGCTCCGCCCGTGGGTTTCAGTTTCCGAGGTTGGATTTAGCCGCAGGACATAAGGGCCGTGATCTTTGGTGTCGATGGGCGGACCGGCGATCGTCCATTCGCCGTGAGGGATGGGTCCCACGTTCGAGACGTTTTCCATCGCCGGATTGTTTTTACCCTGTCCCGCGCCGGAGTAGCCGGTGGCGACGTGTTTGCCGTTGTGTTGGAGTTCGCCGGAGTTTTGGGAATAGGTCCAGGCGAAGCCTTCGAGGTCGAGCAGTACGTTTTCGTCGTTCATTTCGGATCACAAGTCATTTTTTCGATAAATTCGTAAAATATTGCATTCATGGGAGTTGTTGGATTTGAGGCCAGTCGAGGCCGCGTAAAATATTGGGAACATTGGAGTTGCGGGCAAAATATTGCGGAATAAGGGTTTAGGTGTGAGTCTTTCGCCCCTACGGGGCTGATTTGCAAGATTGGGGCTGGACCCACGCCTTGCGGCGTGGGCTGCATTCTTTCGCCGCTTTGCGGCTTTGGGGGTTTGTTTACGAGACGTCTGGAGCCGCTTTGCGGCTTTGGGGGTTTGTCTACGAGACGTCTGGAGCGGCTTTGGGCGGTTGTTTCCGACACGGGTGGTGCCGCTTTGCGGCTTTGGGTGTTTGTGTCTCACAGGTCTGGCGCTGCTTTGCGGGTTGAGCCCCTTGACCACGACAGGGCTACGCGGCCTGGATTTTGCGGGCATACGGAAATTGTTTCGCTTATGCCGGCTGGGAGTAAAGGTTGTTCGTCACAATTGGAAGATTTTCGGCTGTGGAAAACTCGTGAGGGAAGATCAATCAGTCTGCGCCCGGTTCTTCGGGGCTTTCGGTTCGCACTTTGAATTAGTTTTTGGCATCGACTCCAAAGTCCCCACTTCTGGCAAATGCGGCCAGAAGTGGGGCACCCGTCTATACCGGCCTACCAACCGTGCTTCATGGCTTTGCCGAACTGGTCGACCGGCAAGGTGTTGAGGACATCTTCTTTGGTCAGCCAGGCGCGCCTTGCCTGCAAGACGCCGAAGCGGATTTTGTCCATGTGCGAGGTGTGGTGCGAGTCGGTGTTGATCACGATCTTCACGCCCTGCTGCTTGGCGTGGCGCAGGTGCACGTCGTTCAGATCGAGGCGGTCGGGATAGGCGTTCAGTTCCATCGCAACTTTATTCTTTGCCGCGGCCGCGAGCACCGCCTGCATGTCGAAAGGATAAGAGTCGCGGCGCAGCTGAATGCGGCCGGTCGGATGTCCGATGATCGAGGTATTCGGATTCGAGATGGCCTTGATGAGGCGGTCGGTCATCTTGGCCGATTCCTGGTTGAACACGGAGTGAACGCTGGCAATGACCAGATCCATCTGGGCGAGGACGTCGTCGGAGAGATCGAGATCTCCGTCGGTGAGGATGTCGACTTCGATGCCGGCAAAGATCCTGATGCCGTCGATTTTTTCATTCGCGGCGCGGATGCGGGCAATGTGTTCGACGGCGCGCTTATCGTCGAGGCCATTGGCGAAGGCGAGATTCTTGGAATGATCGGTGATGGCCATGTATTGATATCCGCGAGCCTTGGCGGCTTCGGCCATCTCTTCGATCGTGTTCTTGCCGTCGGTTTCGACGGTGTGCATGTGCACGTCGCCTTGCAAGTCTTCCTGAGAGACGAGCGACGGCAGGGTGTGGTTCTCGGCGGCTTCGATCTCGCCGCAGTTCTCGCGCAACTCCGGCGGAATGTAGTCGAGCTTGAGCTTGGCGTAAATCTCCTCTTCGGTTTTTCTGGCGACTGGTTTCTCACCCTCGAGAGTGGCGAGACTGTATTCGTTCAGCGTGTACTTCATGCGCAGGGCGCGCTGGCGCAAGGCGACATTGTGGGCCTTCGATCCGGTGAAGTACTGCATGGCGGCGCCGAAGGATTCCGGCGGGAGCAGACGCACATCGACTTGCATGCCGTCGCGCAGATGGAAACTGATCTTGTTGTCGCCGCTGGCGATTACGTCCATGAGCGGCGGGTACTTGGCGACGTGCGAGATTGCTTCCTGGCGTCCAGCTTCGGTGGTACAGGCTTGTCCGGTGACGAGGATGTCGAGGTCGCCAACGGTTTCGCGGCCGCGGCGCAGGGATCCGGCAGGCGTGATTTTTTCGATGCCGGGAAATTTTTCGACGTAGGCGATGAGTTTTTCCGCTTCGATTTCGGCAGCATCGATGAGGAAGCGGCCACCGATGCGGCGATAATCTTCGATCGCTTTTATCAGCTTGGCTTCATGCTTCTCGCCCATGCGGGGCAGTTCGCGGATTTTACCCTCGCGCGCGAGTTTCTCAACGCCATCGACATCGCAGACTTTGTGGGCACTCCAGATCAGAGCAATCGTCTTCGGACCCAAGCCCTGAATCTTCAGGAGTTGCAACATCGACGGGTGATACTTTTCAAGCAGTTCGGCTTGCACGGCGAGCTTGCCGGTATCGAAAAGTTCTTTCAGGTTCTGCAGCATGCCTTTGCCGATGCCGGGAATCTTGGGAAAGTTCTCTGGATCCTTGATCAGGTCTTTGATCTGCTGCGGATAATTTTCGATGGCCTGTGCGGCGTTGCGGTAAGAGCGGATGCGAAACGAATCCTGACCATCGATCTCGAGCAGGTCGGCAGTTTCGTAGAGGATGTTGGCGATGGCCTTGTTGTCCACCGACTAAAGATAAACAAAGATGGCCCCGCGAAGCCAGAGCAGCAGACGGAGGTGAGAGGCCCGCATACACTGCACGCGCTGTAGTGCAGCGATGCGCAACGTGGCCGATGTGGTGGTTTGATTCGGCCTAGTTTTTTGTAACGTTTGCGGCCTGCGGGCCTTTTTGGCCTTCGGCGATTTCGAACTCTACCTGGTCGCCCTCCTGTAAGCTCTTGTAGCCTTCCGAGCTAATCGCGCTGTAATGAACGAAAACATCTGGCCCATCCGATCGTCCGATGAACCCGTACCCTTTTGCATTATTGAACCACTTGACGGTTCCTTTCATGCGTTCCACGTAACCCCCTCCTAGTCTGCACGTCGAGCTTGGGGGACCACGGCGTGCACCCACAGTCAAGATTTGGATGCATTTTCGAGCGCGAGGGGTAGGCTGTCAAGCGGATGTATACCGTAGGAACCTTAGGGGAGCGCTGCTACCAGCGATGTTAAAAAGAAATCGAAAATGAATTATTTTGAGCGATTCGAGAAGACCCGCGTGCGGATTGCGTGATCGAGCCAGAGCACGGAAGAGATGGTCTTGGCGTCGCGAACGGTGCCATTCATGACCATGCGAAGCGCCGAAGGCAACGGAACAAGCCGCTTGTAGATGACTTCGTCTTCCTCAGGTTGCGCTTTACCTCTACGCAAGCCAGTCGCTAAGAAGACCGCCATGGTTTCAGCCATAAAACCAGGGCTGGCATAGAACTTGAAAATGCGGCGCCACTTGGTGGCGGAGTATCCGGTTTCTTCCAGCAATTCGCGCTGGGCTGCCTCAAGCTCGGGCTCGCCGGGATCGATGCGTCCGGCGGGGAGTTCCCACAGGTAGTCGCCCGCTGCGTGGCGATACTGGCGCTCGAGAAGAACGCGCGGCGTGGTGCGGGAATCGTCGACGGCGAGCACGACGACTGAGCCAGGATGATGAATGAGATCGCGACGAGCCTTGATTCCTCCGGGCTCGCGAACCTGGTCGGTAGTGATCCAGAAGACGGGGCCTTTGTAGACAGTGCGGGAGGAGATCAGGCGGACGCCGTTTGCAGTCTTGGACTTGGGCTGGGGCTTGGTGCGAGTCTTGCGGCGAAGCGGCGATTTGGGCATACAGACAATATAAAGCAGGGGGTATGGGGATTCGTGTGTGTGGAGGCGAAACGCCTCCTCGGTTCCCAGGTCTCGCAACTGCGGCGAGACGTGGGGCGTCCCCGTCCGAGTGTGTGGAGGCACGATTGTGGGCGGAGCTTCTGCTATGCTGCCGGGCATGACGGGCAAGGCGCGGATCGCGGTTGTGGGAGCGGGAAATTTTGGGACTGCGCTGGCGAAAGCTCTGAAGAAGGTTGGATTTCCGATTGAGGCGGTGATTGGGAGGTCTGGGAGGACATCTACCAGGGCGCGTGCGCTCGCGAGGGACGTCGGCGCACGAGTTCCGGCAGGCTCGTTTCAGGAGTTGCGGGCAGAAGTTGTGTGGCTTTGTGTTCCTGATTCCGAAATTGCCGTAGCTGCGCGCAGCCTGGCGGACAAAATGAAGTGGAAAGGGAGGATCGCGTTTCACTCCAGTGGTGCGCTGAGCAGTGATGAGTTGGCGGCCTTGCGGGCGCGAGGGGCCGCGGTTGCGTCGGTGCATCCGATGATGACGTTTGTGCGGGGTTCGCGGCCGGCGCTGGTGGGAGTGCCGTTTGCGATTGAAGGCGATGTGAAAGCAGTTCGGACAGCGCGGAGGATTGTGCGCGACCTGGGCGGAGAAGTGTTCTTAATTTCTAAGAGGCAGAAGGCTGCTTATCACGCTTGGGGGACGTTTGCGTCTCCGTTGCTGACGGCGCTTCTGGCAACGACGGAGCGGGTCGCTGGCCTTGCCGGGGTGAATGCCGGAGCAGCGCGGCGGCGGATGATTCCGATTCTGATGCAGACGCTGGCGAACTATCGGGAATTTGGGGCAGCAGAGGCGTTTAGCGGGCCGATTGTCCGAGGAGATGTCGAGACGGTGCGACGGCACCTGCAGGTGTTGAAGAGCGATGAGGTGCTAGGAGTGTATGTGGCGTTGGCTCGGGCGGCGCTGCGATATCTTCCGACGAAAAATAAAGCCGGGCTCAGGCGAGTTCTCGATGGCGCGAAGGGATGATTCGCAAGGCGTACGCGAGGAGTGCGAGCGCCATGAATGGCAAGGAAGCGGCGGTGCGAATGGGCAGAGTGAAGATCGGGGTCGAGTAGAAGCGAGCGCCCAAGAGCGGGCGAGAGGCGATTAGCAGGAAAGAGGAAATCCAGGGCCAGACAAGCACCGCGACGGCGATGCTGAGGAGTGCACGGGGAACCGGGCCGGAGACGCGAAGCTCGCGATGGTAGCGGAGCAGCAACAGAATCGCTGGAATCAGGATGACGTGGTCATAGACCGCCTGGCCGGGCAGAAGGGCTACCGAGGCGATTGCAAGCAGCAGGCTCAGCGTGAGCCAGAACCTTGGGGACACGGCGTCGGCGCGTCGATTTCGCCAGGCCAAGAGAACGCCGAGAGCGAGGCAGAGCCCGATCAAAGCCAGGCCGACAGAGGGATGCGTCCCCGAGCCGAGCAGCACGGAGATCAGGGGAGGCATGGCGTAGCGGTGATATCCGAACAGGATTCTGGTCCATGCCATGATCCAGCCTGGCCAAATCCACATGGATGAGAGCAGGAGAGTCCCGGTCACGGCAAGAAATCCGATGAGGAAGCGAATGCGACGGCGGTCGGAGAGGCTCCAGAGCAGCAGGTAGAGTAGAGCGAGAGCGGACATTTGGGGCTTGATGAGAGTGAGGCTTAGGATGGCGCCGGCGAGCACGAGCCGATTGCGGCGCAGAGCGAGAGATCCCGCAGCAAGGAAGAAGTTCACCAGCAATCCGGGTTGCTCAGCAAAGAAGGCTTCGAGAAGTTCGTACGTGCAGAGTGTGAGGACGGTGAGGAGGGAGAATTCGAGCGGGTTCAGATGCCAGTCGAGCGCGAGCATCCACAGCCAGATGCTGGCGATCGTGAGAGCCGGCAACAGGATTATGAGAACGACCCGAAGCGTTGGAAAATCCAGCGATGCCGTCGGCCACAATAGAAGGTCGGTGAAAGCCGGGTAGGCGAACTGGCGGTAATCAGAGGGAGGGTCGTTCGGATTGTGCGGGTCGAGGGGGCGTCCAAAGAGACCGGATTGAATCTCGCGAGTCATCTGTGCACTGTAGAGATCGGTATGCTCCGCACGCCATTGTCGAATCGAGAGCCATATGGGGTAGAAGTCGTCCCCGAAGGAATAGCCTGCGCTGACGCCGCTTTCGGCGCGGAGTTGCAGCATTCGCGGGAGGAAAAAGCCGAGGTGATACCACGTCATGGAGGCCGCGCCTAGCAGGGCCAGCAGGGCAAGGGCGCGGGATGGGAATGCTCGCGAGCCGGGATCAGCCATTCGCGAACGAATTAGAGCACGGCGGAGGGATTCAGGCAAAAACAGGATGTGGTTGAAACGCCCGAGCTCGATCTAAACGAGATTCCTCGCCCCGCTGGTGAAAGCGTGGGGCTTCGGAATGACGCATCCAGATGGTTTCGGCTAGCTGGTGAAGGACGTGTCGCAGGATCGTGCTCGAGGCGCGCCGGATTCGAACTATGGGAGATTCCCATTCGACGCCCCTCGCGGTGCTCGGGTTGCTCAGGGCAGGCTCTCGCCCCGCTGGTGAAAGCGCGGGGCTTCGGAATGACGCATCCAGATGGTTCCGCTTAAGTGGTGAAGAGGTGGCCTAGCTTTTCTTTTTTGGTCTTGAGATATTCTTCGGCGTGTGGACTGGGGGTTACTTCGCAGGGGACGCGTTCGGCAACGCGTACGCCGGCGCGCTCGAGGGCTTCGACCTTTTCGGGATTATTTGAAAGCAGGCGGACCGCGGTTACTCCGAGAGCCTTGAGGATCTCGGCAGGAAGCGTGTACTCACGGTAATCATTTTTGAAGCCGAGACGTTCGTTGGCTTCGACGGTGTCGAGTCCGGCGTCTTGCAGTTCGTAGGCCTGTAATTTGGCCATCAGGCCGATGCCGCGTCCTTCCTGCTGTTCGTAGATCAGGATGCCGGCACCCTCGCCGGCGATCATGGAGAGAGACAGTTCGAGTTGCTGACGGCAATCGCAGCGCAGGGAGCCGAAAACGTCTCCGGTGAGGCATTGGGAGTGAATGCGGACCAGAGGCGGCGCGGCATGGATGTCTTCCATGACGAGGGCGACGGCTTCTTCCACGCGATCGCTGTTGCCGTTTCCGGTTTCTGCGGGCTCGCTACGAAATCCGTAAATGCGGAAGTGTCCCCAGCGGGTGGGGAAATCCGCGGATGCGATCTGCCGGACATTACGATTCATCACTCTTCATTATAGCGGCTGGGGGCGGGGGTGTTCCCGGTCGACGGCATCGATAGTTCTGGCGGTCGTAGGGTCCTTCGCGCCGGCTTTGCCGCCGCTCAGGATGACAAAATTTACTCGGACGAACTTACTCAGACAGCGTAGTTGGGTATCAGCCACCCTGGTCGTTTCTATCCTCGTGCTTTGAAGGGGAAGATGGCGTCTTGCTTGGAGGGAATGGGTGCGCCGTTGCGCGTTGCCGGGTGAAAGCGCCAGTTGTCGAGGGCATCGAGGCACTTGGTATCGATATCGGAGCCGAGACTTTGCAGCACGGTTTTCT
>Ga0335076_10002976_pt1 | contig 16929 bp, 11 predicted proteins | sample Lox_Sample_25_FD_206717 | JGI IMG/M metagenome (GOLD analysis project Ga0335076, IMG submission 206717) | Soil microbial communities from Loxahatchee National Wildlife Refuge, Florida, United States - Lox_Sample_2.5 | ecosystem: Environmental > Terrestrial > Soil > Wetlands | place: USA... | reverse complement strand
CTGGCTGCCGGACTCTCCGGGGCCGTCTCTTCCTCTCACGTGGTCGTTGTTGCCGGCCTCGCCGAAATCGCTGCCGGTTCCATTGCGATGGGGCTCGGCGGCTTTCTTGCCGCCCGCAGTGATGCCGAGCACTACGAGCAGGAACTCCTCCGAGAGAAGAGAGAGGTCGAGACTATCCCAGATGCGGAAGCCAAGGAAGTTGCGGACATCTTTCAGTCCTACGGACTTACACAGGAGGAATGCCAGCCCGTCGTTGACGCCCTGCGCCGCAAGCCCAAGGCCTGGGTGGATTTCATGATGCGCTTTGAACTAGGTCTGGAAGAGCCGGATCCGGGCCGCGCCTTGCGCAGTGCTCTCACTATCGCCCTTGCGTACATCGTCGGCGGCCTAGTTCCACTTTCACCATACATACTTGCCTCGGAAGTTTACTCTGCTTTCCTGCTTTCCGTTGTGGTCACTCTGATCGCGCTCTTCGTCTTCGGTCTTGTTAAAGCCCGTTACACTGGTGCTCCTGCCCTTCGCGGTGCCCTCCAGACGCTGATTATCGGCGCCCTCGCGGCCGGTGCGGCTTACCTTATCGCACGGTGGATCTCCTGAGCTTTGCATACTGCATGGCATGGCTTACGCCGGCAGTCTGGGCACCGGGTTTGTCGCAAACACTCTGTGACGCACGTCACAGAGGCGTGATGGGTTCGCCAGTAGCCTTTGCGGATACCTAGCGAAGGGATTTATATGCAAGCGTTGTTCGCGATTTTCGGGATAGTAGCAATCGTTGTAATCGCCGTCGTTCTTCTGCAGAGATCTGACGTCTCGAATGGAATCCAGTCATCAAGAGACGTTGAGTACCGTATACGATGCCCTCAGTGTGGTGAGAAAGCAGTCCCTCTGACAGGGTGTCCGTCCTGTGAATCAAATGTCAGAAAGTAACATCGGAACCCATCTTCATCGGTGGGGAACCAATACCCTTTTCTCTTTCTTTCTACTCATGTACTTATCAGACTTCCCCAAAGGGCAGTAGACGGCATTTCCTCACCATTCCTATAGTGCTCATTGGTCGGGAACCGAATCCCAAAATGAAGATTCCGGTTTGGGTCGCAAGTGTCTAGCTACTGGAAGCAGGTTCTGCAAGCGTCCGGACGGTACGGTCGACGTCGACTTGAACACCGACTCGCAGGGTGCAAGACAGCGGCTCCAGTGGTGACGGGTGATTTTTCTTGGGGCCTCTCGACTGCGATGCATCCGTCAAGAAAGGTAGGCCCTTCAACCATCGGAATCACGATGTTGTCAGGGCTTTTCGCATCTGCCTGTGCCATGTGCAAACGGCTGCTCTTCGTCTGCCTCGTTCTCACCGTTCTTTGCCGTCCCGATCAGGCGCGGGCTCAGTTTACCGATCCGCGCGCTTACGACAACACCCCCGTGGGCGTCAGTCAGCTCGAGCTGGCCTACGCCTACGCCAACGCAAATGCCTCGATCGATACTTCGCTTGTCATTGCTGACGCGGAGCTTAATCTGAATTTGGGAACCGTGGAGTACACCCGGTATTTCAGCTTCTTTCACCGCACTGCCTGGGCACAAGCCATTGTTCCAATCGCCGGCCTCAATGGTTCGATTGCCGGCAGTAACATCCGTGGCTCACGCACTGGCGCAGGGGATACTAGCTACGAACTGGCTCTGCTGGTGAAAGGAGGCCCCGCGCTCAGCGTGACACAATTTGCCCACTACGTGCCGACTACCTCCGTGGGCGTGAGTCTCACCGTCACGGCGCCCACCGGGCAATACAGCGCCAGCAAGGTTCTCAATCTTGGATCCGATCGCTGGTCATTCAAACCAGAAATCGGTATCTCGCATCCCTTCGGATCTAAACAACAGTGGGTGGTCGATGGCTATGCCAACGCGTATTTCTATACTGACAATACTTCCTTTCATGGAGTAGAAATCCTGCGGCAACAGGCGCTACCCGGACTCGAGGGTCACGTCAGTTATACTTTTGCCTCCAACCTCTGGGTCTCCCTGGACACGCGCTACTCCTTTCGCGGCGATACGCTCGTCAATGGCATTGACCAGAAGAATGCGCAGCAGAATTTCACTTTGGGAAGCGAAGTAAATATTTCAATCAATTCGCGGAACGCAATGGTCCTAGAGTTCGCCAAATCACTGGTGCACGAAAACGGCCCTGCCTACACCGGCTTCAGCGTGAAATATCTATACAGTTGGGGCAAGGGATACAAGTAAAGGGTGACCGTTTTCGGATCTTCTCGGCGACGTTAGATTCGGATGAACGCGAGTTTCACAGTCCAGCACCCCTCCGGCCCTCTGATTATGGAAAGCATACTATGCCGGAAATCGAGGTTTCTTATGACTTCGGAGTAGCCGCCGTGGGTTTCGGGAACTTCAATGTCCACGAGCCGCCGAACACGAACGTGCGGCCTTGCGACCGAGCCTTGGCCGAATATTCGTCGTAGTACTTGAAGAAGAACGCCAGGTTCTTTTTCGGCAAAATGAAATTGGACTGAACACCAACGCTGTGAACCGAATAGTAAGGAAGCGTGCTCGCTGGGACGGGGTTGCCAAGCACCGTTGTGGTTCCTCCATTATTGGAAACCTGCCATTGGTCATACCCTACTACTCCGAGTTGTAACAATCTGCTGTAATCCTTTTTCAGAGGAAGAACTTGGCCGAGTCCCCATTCCGTGGTGAAGGCTTGACCGGGTTTTACATCACTTCCGCTCTTTGTACCGTGTGCCTCCCATACGGTGAATAGGTTTGCAGTGGTGCCCTTGTTCTTGGTCAGGTACACGGTGGCACCGGCGTTGATAATGTTGCCCCAATAGCCCGAGCCCACGTTATTGCTCGCTCCGGCAGAGTATCGGCCTGTCGGGGCAATGAAAGCATACGCAGCGGTGACATCGACTCGCTTGAAATTCCAAGCGAGGGCAAACGGTTCGACGTAGGTATCGGCATACCCCGACCCGCCGCCAGCTAGACTGAGGTTGGTCCCGGGTGCGACGGTCAAGTCGCCCACCAAAGAACCGTTCGCGTAGGCCAGTTCGATATAAGGAACGTATCTCGCACCGAGGAACTTAAACTTCGAGACGTACATGAAAATGTTCTCTTCCGCCCAGAAAGCATAGGTTCCAGTGACATTCGGAACTCGGTTTCCATTGGAATCATTCAATTGGCTAGCAGAGAAATTGACGGCCAGATTTTCATAAGTGAAGCCCGAATCAGGAAGCACGCCAGCGTTGAGGCCGTACTGTCCTGGCACCCATTGCCCCTTCCGTTGTGCCATTACCGGTGAGAGCGGGCAGAGGACAGTGGCCGCGAGGAGGGCAACTCTGACTGCGGTCGATCCCGAGACATTAAATATCCTGGTAATATTTATCATCGGTACGATTACCTTTCCTCAAAACCAAAGAAGAGTCAGCATTTCAATAGAGCTATCCAGTTCGGCATCCCTGTAAGCCTTTCGCTCCCTCGCCGGATTTGTTCGATGCTTCTTCCGCAACGGTCATTTCTTCGGAAACAGGAGCACAATTTGTACTCGCATGCCCCAAGGCGAAGCCCCCGGCGGGTGTACGGCATTTCCAAAAAACTGGGCTTGGAGGTTCACCGGCTGCCGTCCGAACTTCATAATTCTTCCGACGCCCCCGCCGAAGGGAACAACCCACCTGCTACCGCTCGCAGCATTCCAGTTGGCCGTCAGAATAGGCTGCGAGGCGAGGTACCAGCCTTTTTGCATGTTGTAGTTAATGAAGTACTGAAGAACGAACTGGTTCACATCAGGAAGGTTGGAGTGACCAGCTACAGACCACACGTTGTTTGCCAGAGCGCCGACGGTCCACTTCCCGGGCTGTGCCAGAGCGACGATAGTCGGGCCCAAGCCGAATTTGCCCTGCCCGAGGACCCCTGTCTTTGTCGCCGTGGGGAGCAAAAATTGCGGTCCGAAGCCCACGATGAGTTTCTTCGTCTTTGGCACGAAGAAGAACTGCGGCTGCATATCGCCCAAGCCGTAGTAACCGGTCTTTTGAAACGTAGAGCCGTCTCCCGTTGGCACGGAAACGGGCTGGTAAATCACCGGGGTGATCCAGCGAATAATAAGGTTCCAGTCTTTGGTTAAAGAGGTGGGAATAACCGGCTGGATATTCAGCACGTTCTGGACGCGGTCAGCTGGCCCAATGTTGAAGTTCCAATTTTCCTGGAACGGTACGCTGATGAGACTGGCCACTGGGTTCTGAGCTTGCTTGCGCAAGGCTTCATCATTGGCTGCTGCAGGAGGGGACTGAGGATTTGCTTCCTGTGCCATAGATGAGCTAGCCGCAACGCCTAGCAAGATGCAGGTAAGCAACGCCGAGAGAATGGCTCTTTTGTGGGTGCCACGGTCCCGGGAACCACATGCTGCCATTGCCTGGAGCACACCCAGATCCTCGGCTGATTTAGCTGCAAGCACCAAATGCGTGTACAAGGTTTGTGCTCCGTTCATGATTTCTTTCCTTCCTTTGCCTTGGAAGAACCGAGGTTCTTTTGATCCTCGCAGCACAGCGACATTCACGCCGCACGCCACGTGACTAACGGTTACTGGTTGTACTGTTTAGGCGATCTAACTATGAGCACTATAGGCACCAGCCAAAAATGCCGTCTACTGCCCTTTGGGGAAGGTCCGCTGCGACGCCGCGAAGATGCCCGCGACTTTTTTTATTGCCCTTATCGCGCTAATTGTTGTTGAATCGCTCTAATTCCACGTTGCCCCCACACCGGGCGATGGCACAGAGACCCTGCAGTTGTGTCGGCAGCAGTGAAACGCGGCCTGGTGAGCGTGAGCCTGAATGAAGAGCATTCTCAATTACCAATGAGCCCGATTACGATCATCTGGTCCATGAGTGCGTCGGCGTGCCTCACGCTGGCGGGGATTCACTTCCTGGTCTGGAGCAGGAATCGCAGGGCTTGGGCCAATCTATTATTTTGTCTTTTGGCAATAGCGACAGCGGCCTGGACATTTTGTGAACTGTGGATGATGCGGGCGGAAACGCCGGTAGAATTCGCGACGGTGCTGAAGTGGGGGCACGTGGCGGTCTGGCTGATCATCGTATTCCTCATCCTGTTCGTCCGGTTCTTCCTGCGAGCCGGGCGACCCTGGCTTGCATGGATAATTTGCGGCGTGCGAACACTACTTCTCTTTATCAATTTCCTGACAGGACAGAACCTTAACTACCTCCAGGTCACCCGTCTCGGGCACATGAAACTTCTCGGTGAAACTGTCGCGATCGCCGAGGGTGTGCCCAATCCCTGGATTCTCTTGGCCCAGCTAAATTTGGTAATGCTCATCATCTTTCTCGTAGACGCTTCCATCACGGCGTGGCGACGGGGCAACCGCCAGCATGCACTTACCGTGGGCGGAAGCATTGTGTTCTACGCACTTGTCTCTACTGGCCAATCCCTGTTGACGTTCTACGGAATCGTCCGTGTACCCTATGTGGGAACCATATTCTTTATGGGCTTGATTGCCGTCATGGGCTTTGAATTGAGTGGAGAAAGTCTCCGCGCGTGGCAACTCGGCCGCAGGTTGCAAAAGAGTGAAGCCGAGTTACACGAAATCGAAGAAAGAATGAGATTGGCCGTTGAAGGTGCGGATTTTGGTATTTGGATTCGCGACCTCGTACGGAACGAGTTCTGGGCGACAGACAAATGCCGCGCGTTATTCGGCTTTTCGGAAACGGAACGGCTGGAACTCGACAAAATCTTCGACCGAATCCACCCCGAAGATCGCGATGCGGTCCGCCTCGTGCTGAAGAGGGCCACTGAGAGCGACGGCGGTTATGAAGCAGAATATCGAATAATGCTCCCGAGTGGCGATATTCGCTGGATCGGTTCCCGCAGCCGAGTCGAGTTCGACAGGGCAGGAAACCCCATTCTCGTTCGTGGCCTATCGCATGACATTACGGGACACAAGCTGGCGGAGCTAGAGACCCAAGAACTGAGAAAAGAAATAGCGCATGTAGACCGCGTTACGATGATGGGCCAACTCGCCTCGGCGCTGGCGCATGAGATTAGCCAGCCGCTCGGTGCCATCCTGCGCAACGCAGAGGCGGCAGAACTCTTCCTGCAAGACGCATCACCGGACCTTGAAGAAATCCGAGCGATATTCGCCGACATCCGAAAGGACGACCAGCGTGCAGGGAATGTGATTGACCGGATGCGAGGGCTCCTCAAGCGGCAGAACCTGGATAAGCGCCCCGTGGATGTGGCAGAGCTTGTTGGCGAAGTTATTGCTCTCGTGCGGTCCGACGCTACTGCACGGCACGTAAAACTAGAACTAGTCGTGGCAGACCAATTGCCACCCGTGTTTGGTGACGCCGTGCATCTTCAGCAGGTGTTGCTGAACCTGATCGTCAACGGAATGGATGCAATCGACGAGGCAAAGGGAGCGGATCGACGTGTCAATGTGAGCGCGTCGCTTGACGGACAGCACACGGTCGAGATTGCCGTGAGCGATTCCGGCCCGGGCGTCCCGGCAGACAAACTGACGCATATTTTCGATCCCTTTTTCACCACCAAGCCCAAGGGAATGGGCATGGGATTGTCAATCTCTCGTACGATCATAGAGGCACACAATGGCCGGCTTTGGGCCGAAAACAAGAGTGAGGGTGGGGCGTCGTTTCGATTTACACTGCCGGCTGCCGAGGAGTCAATGATCCCAACAACCTTATTCAGAAACGCATCGTAGTTGACAGCAGGCATTAGTAGAGGAATTGAATACGCGTTTGCAGAATCGCTGTGGAGCCGTTGAGGCCAGCGCGGTCGAGGCTGGCATAGCCGCCCGCCACAGCTAGCCTCCAGAAGCGATTTGGATACCAGCTCAGCTCAAGAAGACCCTTATCCAGCACGCCGCCGTGGACGGACTTGTCGTCTAGATCGAGGTGCGAGTATCGGGCATCAACTTCAAACGCTCCCCAGCGATGCTGTGGAATGGGGCGTCGCGCGAAGCCTACATTACGATCGTACGGCCGGTGCTCCCCCGTAATAATCCACGAGCCGGCAACGTAGAATCCATAAAACGAAGGGTTGGCGACTTGAGTTGCGTTCACCCAGGCTCGAACATACTCGGTCAGAACTGAATAGTTATTGTGGTTCCAGAGGCCTTCGAACGCAAGCTCCCTCTGATTGGAGGCCAGAATGTTGCCTGTATCGACGTAGTTACTCGCCACGCTCGATTCGGGCCGGCCGCGCAGGTCGATGACGCCGTCGCTTGCTCCCACGTAGCGTCCGTCCATGGCTACATGAAGATACTTGGAACCTTCTTCATTGATCGAAACCAGTCCGGTGACTCTGGTCGTGAAGTGGTTGCTTGACCCGTCGAATGGCTGTCCATGCACCCACCAGTCATTGAACCACCCGCCCGAGTAAGTCATCCGCTTGTGGAGAACGGTGTTGCTCAGAACGATGCCCACACTCCGGGATGTGAAGAATGGATTCAATATGCGCTCATAGAAAGGGAGAAACGTGGCATCACCGGTCGGTTCATACATGAAGAATTCCTTGGTCTTGCCAAACGTTAGCGCGCCCAGTTTCCCGACGGGGGCCGTCACAGCTAGGTCGGTGAAATCCCAAGTCGGTTTCTTATTTTGGTTGGCATCAAAACCATTCCATTCGTACGAGACAAAGTAATGCACCCGGTATGACTCGGGCCCAATCCCCCCGATGAGCATGAAGCGGGTGGAGCGGTCGCTCCATTGGTCGTGCTGGGTGCCTACTTGAGTCTTGCTGTTCGCATCTTGCGAAAACGCGTCGTAGTCGTAAACCCCGACGAATCCAAACCGGATTGCAAAATATTTCCCGCTATAACTCGTCACACGTGCCACACTTTTTGGGACGTCTGGCGCAACAAACTTTCGCTGTTTCACTTGCTCAGAATCCTGAGTGGGAAACTGCGGGTTTCCGGAAAGGGCGGCGGCCTTTGATTCAGGCTGCGGAAGGTTGGGGTCAGATCCTCCAGCGTGCGGCGAAACTGTTCGCTGTGCGGCCCCAGAGGTCTGTCCCAGTTGTGGATTTTCGCCTTCGGTTTGAGTCGCTTGAGAATTATTCTCCTGAGCAGCTGACGGCAGGCTCAAGCTGAAAAACAATCCAAACGCCAACATCGAGTTGCCGATGATCGCTCTCATCGTTCAGTCAGCACTTCCTACGAATCGCATCTAAAACACTTTGCCCAACTGGAAGAACCATTTGTAATGGCCTGTGTCGCCCGCGCTGCCACCAACGAATAGAGGTCCGATTGCCGTGACAGCGATCACGCCAATTGCACCGTCGCCAGAAAGCTTCGGCGCCGGGAAGGGATCGCCATACATTTTTCCGACTTCGCCGTAGCCGACAAAATAGACATTCTTCCCAACGAAAGGAGGCAGAGTTAAGATCTTTCGCTTGTAACCTACGCGGCCGAGGAAATACTGATTCCCCATCAATTCATTCAGTCCGTAGGCGCTCAGCCTGCCTACGCCTCCAAGAAAGAACTGGGGTACTCCGGTTTGCTGGTACCCGAGAGTCGAACCGCCCGATGCGGTAATGAATATGTCGTCGTGGTGGTGCAGCACAGGCAGGAAATACTGAACGGTGGCCTCAAGAGTCGGGAAACCCTGCGGAGCATTCGGGAAGCTGTCATAAAAGTTGAAATTGCTCTGAACGTAGTAACCAGCGGTAGGAAGAATCGGATCATTGGTGTGGTCCAGGATAAACCGCGCTCGTGCGGTACCCACTCGTCCACTATATGAAGGAAAGTCCGGGGATCCGAGTCGCAGGTTCGCACTCCCGTAGCCCTCGCCATACCCAACGCGCACTTCGCTGAAACGGCTGATCGCGTATCCGACATCGATCCCACCCAAGACTCGATCTAGGCTGTAAATTGCGCGAGGATTCTCTTTCTGATAGATGTTGAACGTTGAGTTACTCGCATTCACGAAGGGATCGAAGAACCACTTGCCCATGGGTTGGAACGGCCTATAAAGATCCGAAGCGATGCCGTATGTCCCGCCGAGCTGCAAGTCAGTGCGCCACTCCGAGCGGAAACCCGCTACATCCATGAAGGTCAGCCGTGCGCCGAACGTGAAGGTCACATCCTGCGTTTGCGCTCCGTTAATTTCGAATGACGGTTGGAGTATCGGCGGGGCGTAAGACTTTTCGTGGATCCGGACGAGCAATCCGGTTTGAGAATTCTCTTGAACCATGTCGTAGGTAACGCTGTCGTAGCGGCCGATACCGGCCAGGCGTGTCAGGCTCTTTTCCAGCGCAGGTTGGTCAATCGGCTTTCCGGCAAGGGGTGAGAGAAACTTCTGGACGTTGGCAGCGAGATCTCCCTCGATACCCACAACTTTTATGAATTGGGGCACTCCGATTGTTGTCCGCACCCTGGAATTCTTGTCGTTGAGATACTTTGCCCAGGCCTCGTCATCCAGTGAATATACCTTTAAGAGCGCCGCTTTCTGTTCGGCGGCGGCGTATCCTACCTTGACCAGTTCGTCAGATTTCTCGTAGTCCATCGTCGTATATTTTTCAACATCGGCTTTGACGACCAGGTCCGCTCCCTCCATGCCATGGAGTTCCGTTTGGGCGATGATCAGTTCCACCGACCGGCCTAGAATGCTGAACGCCGACTGAATGTCCTTTGCCGACGCCGGTGAGATTTGCAGGTGCACACCGATGACGATGTCCGCGCCCATTGCTCGGACTACGTCCGTGGGCAGGTTGTCCACGAGACCGCCATCGATGAAGATTTGATTGCCTTGCCGAACCGGTGCAAACACACCGGGAATCGACATGGTGGCGCGCATGGCGTCAGAGAGCGAGCCATTATGAAAGACGTATGCCTTGCCTGACACTAGCTCCGTCGAAACACAGCGGAAAGGAATCGGCAGGTCATCGAACGACCGAACGTCAGAATAAGGAAGAGTTTCCCGATCGATCAGGAGGGTCACTTGCTGGCCCGAGTTTAAGCCGGGTGGAAGAGTGGGGCCGTGCTTCAATCCGATCGTAATCGCGCTTGGGATTTGCCGCTCATCTTCCTTGCGGCGGAAGGTCAGATCTTCATAAGGAGTTTCGCCGCCGAGCAACAGGGGCCAATCTTGGGTTTTCACCACCTCGTGCATCTGATCGGCAGATTTTCCTGTCGCATACAGGCCACCCATCAACCCGCCCATACTCGTTCCAGCGATATAATCCACGGGAATGTGATGTTCCTCGAACCACTTCAGCACGCCGATATGCGCTTCCCCGAGCGCGCCCCCCCCTTCCAGAGCTACGCCGATCGTGGGACGGCCTTTGGTTTTACCCTGCGTAGTCGAAACGGATTGTGCGTCGGCCGGTTGAGGATTGTGCGTCTCCTGCCCCAAGCAGCAAATGGGTGCCATGCCAAGTAAAATTGAAGCAACGATAAACGGACGCATGGCAAATCACCTCGAATATTCCGGGATCAGTTCAGCACATTGCTCTGCCGAAGCTGCCCCTCTGTTCATGGAAATTGCGAATCACCGTCTCCGCTTTGACTGTTTTGAATTTGCGGACTGCAACTGCGATTGTCATCAACGAACTCTTTTCCCGTCTTTGGTTCGTTATCCATTAAAGGTCATTCTTTGAGCACTATTGGCACTGGAGAGATCGCCGTCTACTACCCTTTGGGGAAGGTTGATCATCTGAAAGGCAGGATCGATCGCTCTTGTGACGTCCTCAGTCCAAGACCGTTGACGAGCGGGTAATAACACTATGTCGTCGCCACGAGGCGCGCGGCACAAAATCAGCGGTTATGAATCGCAGGAGTCTGTGCAGACCTTCCCCAAAGGGCAGTGGACATCCCACCTTTGCATTCCTATAGTGCTCATCGGCAACAACCATCAACCCGTCGACCGGGATTCAGGTTGGTGGGGTACACAGAATTCCGGGTTCGCAGAGGAGAAGTCATGAAGAGAGTGTGGCTGAGTATGGGGTTGGCAACGCTGCTTGCAGTACCCGCCGTTGCACAAGACAAGGAAGCTGATCGCGTCGAAAACGCAGGAAAAGTGATGAAGGAGATTCTCAACGCTCCTGACAGCATTCCGCAGAGTGTGTTGGACAGGGCAGATTGCGTCGTGATCCTACCCTCTGTCCTAAAGTTTGCCATTGGTTTCGGAGGTAGCTACGGCCGCGGCGTGATGACATGTCGGGAAGGCAGTACTTTCCATGGCCCATGGAGTGCCCCGACGATGATGGCTCTTGAAGGAGGAAGCGCGGGTTTGCAGCTTGGTGGCAACGCAACCGACTTCGTTCTTCTGATCATGAGCCCGCGTTCCGCCAACAGCATACTCAGCAGCAAGGTCAAGCTCGGCGGTGACGCGAGCGCTGCTGCTGGACCGGTTGGTCGGACTTCCTCAGCGGAAACCGATGTCACTCTGCGGGCGGAGATCCTTTCCTACTCTCGCGCTCGCGGACTTTTTGCAGGCATCTCTCTTGAAGGTTCCACCCTGCGCCCCGATAACGGAGCTAACAAAAATCTGTACGGCAAGGAACTTAGCGCCAAATCGATTGTCTTCAAGAAGGCGGTCCCAGCACCTGACAGTGCCAAGGAATTGCTCGCAACTCTCGGAAAAGCATCGCCAACAAACAAATCTAAGAATTAGCATCCACAATGAAAATGCAGGTGTTCGACCATTCTCGGCTTCCGACCACAGGGGCTGCACATCAACCCTCGCCTGACATTGCCGGCGTCAGACCAGCGAGGAGGCGGTTATGAGCTCGATCAAAATCAGTTTCCTTGTATTTGTGCTCGTCTTCGGAGGTGCGTTGCTCGGAATCTTCCTGCACGCTGCACTACCTGAGGATTATTTGCGCGAGGGCACGAAAGAGGTCGTGAGACTGAGCATGGCATTGGTTTCCACAATGGCTGCTCTGGTTCTCGGGCTGCTTGTCGCTTCGGCAAAAAGTTCGTATGACGCCAAAAATACAGCACTGGTGGAAAACGCTGCAAGAGCCGTACTCTTGGACCGCGTGTTGGCACATTATGGCCCCGAAACAAAGGAAGCCAGGGCGTTGCTACGGGACGCCTACGCTCACGCTGTAGAGCGAATCTGGTCCAAAAATCGACTGAATCCTTCCGGCTTGGAAGCGCCTTCCACCGAAGCGGAAGTCCTTATCGAGAAGATAGAGGGACTTTCGCCGAAGGATGGAACTCAAGCCTCGTTGAAAACGCAAGCAGTGAGCATCGCGTGGGCTGTAGGGCAAACGCGCTGGTTGCTCTATGCGCAGCAAGCCGTTTCAGTCTCCACGCCGTTGCTCGTAACCGTGGTGTCCTGGCTTATCGCACTTTTTGTCGGCTTTGGATTGTTTGCTCCGCGAGACGCGGTCGTGGTCGTCTCTATGTTTGTGTCCGCCGCGTCTGTCTCCGGCGCGGTCTTCTTGATCGTCGAAATGTATGCGCCTTTCAGCGGACTCGTGCAGATCTCCAGCGCCCCATTGCGCGCAGCACTTGCGCAACTCGGTCGCTAGAGCGGAACTTGGGCCACAGTTCGGTTTACCACTGCGTCGAGGCTGCTTTCAAAAAGCAACACCGGACCCGCCAACTCGGTTACTGCAGGTTGGTGCATTTTTACACTGGAGGGATTGAATGAAATTCACGACACTGCTGCTTTTGGCATCCGCCGCACTCTCGTCAGCAAGCCCCGTAGACGCTCCTGTTTACGAGATAGTGCCCGCGGATAGCAAGATCACGTTTAATGTGAAGGCATCGGTGGCCATCGCCGGCAAGTTCGAAAAGTGGGATGCTAGCCTTACATTTACATCCCCAGAGCTCTCGACTGCCGTACTGGATATCAAGATTCAGGCTGCGAGTGTCAATACGGGGAGCGGCATGAAAGACGGTAAGCTGAAGAGCAAGGATTTCTTTGATGCCGCACAGGACCCACTCATCACGTTTCATTCGACCAAGGTAGAACAGACCGGCCCCAACACGGTTTCGATTGACGGCGACTTTACGATCCGCGGTGTGACCAAACAGGAAAGATTAGTCTTCATCACGGCTGACACCAAGGAAAGGGCTGCGGGCATAGGTACGGTTACCGGGACCATGGCCTTCGACCGCAAGCAGTACGGGATGAACAGCGGCATCCCGTTCATCAAGATCGCGGACCGCGTAGAGGTCAACCTTGCACTCAAGGTACACCGTCTCAGCGGGCCTCCCCCCAATCTCAAGTAATTGTTACCTCAAACGCCCTCCGCAGGGCTGCGGTGCCGCCCTAGCCCCTTGTAAGTGCACCGACCTCGTAGCCTTCGGCGGCACCTTGCCGTAAAATCGCTCTGAGCTCAGTTCGCCGCCCTTACGAACGTTGACAAGAATGCCGGAAAAATCGCGCCGGCAAAATTGCAGCGTGGAATTGTGGGCGTGCCCCTGGATCGAACGGCAACCTCCAATTCGATGAGCCCTATTACGGTCATCTGGTCCATGAGTGTGTCGGCGTGCCTCACGCTGGCAGGGATTCACCTCCTGGTGTGGGTCCGAAATCGCAATGCTTGGGCTAATGTGCTTTTTTCCCTGACAGCCTTCTCCACGGCGGCCTGGGCGTTTTGTGAATTGTGGATGATGTGGGCGGATACGCCACTACAATTTGCGACTGTACTGAAGTGGGGACACGTCGCGGTGTGGTCGTTGGTTTTATCTCTCGTTGGATTTGTGCGGCTCTACTTGAAGTCGGGGCGACCATGGCTCGCGTGGACGGCCTGCGGCCTGCGCACCTCTTCTCTCCTGCTCAATTTTCTAACCGGCCAGAATCTCAACTACCTCGAGATTACCCGTCTGGGGCACGTCCGCTTTTTAGGCGAATCCGTGTCGATTGCCGAAGGCGTACCCAATCCGTGGATGCTGGTCGGTCAGCTAAGTTTGGTGGTGTGGCTTATCTTTACCACAGATGCGGCCGTCACGACGTGGCGGCGGGGGGACCGCCATCGCGCGCTTACTGTGGGCGGAAGTATTGTGTTTTTCGCACTTGTCTCTTCGATTCAGGCCCCATTGGTGTTCTGGGGAATCATCCACACACCAGTTTCGGCGAGCTTATTCTTCACGGGATTGGTCACAGTGATGGGCTACGAGTTGAGCGGAGAAGCGGTCCGTGCATCCCAACTCGATCGCAAACTGCAGCAAAGTGAGGCTGGATTGCACGAAATCGAAGAAAGAATGAGGTTGGCCGTTGAGGGCGCAGACTTTGGTATCTGGGTTCGGGATCTCGTACGGAACGAAATCTGGGCCACGGAGAAATGGCGGGCCTTATTCGGTTTTTCGGAAACAGAACGGTTGGAACTCGACAAGATACTCGAGCGAATCCACCGCGATGATCGCAATGCGTTCCATCTAATGGTGGAGAAAGCGGCTGAAGGTGATGGCAGTTATCAAACCGAATATCGGCTAGTGCTCGCGGGCGGCGAGACTCGCTGGATCGATTCTCACGGCCGTGTCGAGTTTGACGGCTCCGGCAAGCCAATTCTCGTTCGCGGCGTATCGCATGAGATTACTGAGCGAAAGCAAGCTGAGCACGAAAGCCAGAATTTGCGAGGTGAGATTGCGCACGCGGGTCGCGTATCTATGATGGGTCAACTCGCCTCGGCGCTGGCACATGAGATTAGCCAGCCGCTCGGTGCCATCCTGCGCAACGCGGAGGCGGCAGAACTCTTCCTGCAAGACGCATCGCCAGACCTGGAAGAAATCCGCGCGATACTCGCAGACATCCGAAAGGATGACCAACGTGCAGGGCATGTGATCGACCGGATGCGCGGTCTGTTGAAGCGGCAGGACCTGGATAAGCGCCCCGTGGATGTGGCAGAGCTTGTTGGCGAAGTCGTTGCTCTCGTACGGTCCGACGCTACTGCACGGCACGTAAAACTGGAATTGACTGTGGCAGACCATTTGCCACCCGTGTTTGGTGACGCCGTGCATCTTCAACAGGTGTTGCTGAACCTGATCGTCAACGGAATGGATGCAATCGACGAGGTGAAGGGAGGGGATCGACGTGTCAATGTGAGCGCGTCGCTTGACGGACCGCACACGGTCGAGATTGCCGTGAGCGATTCCGGCCCGGGGGTGCCGGCAGACAAACTGGCGCATATTTTCGATCCCTTTTTCACCACCAAGCCCAGGGGCATGGGCATGGGATTGTCAATCTCTCGTGCGATCATAGAGGCGCATCGGGGCCGGATCTGGGCGGAGAACCAGAGTGAGGGTGGGGCGTCGTTTCGATTTACACTGCCGATCGCGGAGGAGGGCATCTAAATGAATGAGCCTACACCGATCGTTCACGTCGTCGACGACGACACATCCTTTTTAACGGCGATTTCGCGGCTGCTCCGGGCAAACGGATTCTCTGTAAAGACCTATTCGTCTGCGCACGAATTTCTTGCCCAACGTGATGCCGATTCACCGGGCTGCGTGTTGGCGGACTTGCAGATGCCTGAAATGAACGGACTAGATTTGCAATCCGCTCTTACCGAGACTTCCAATCCGCTGCCAATTCTCTTTTTGACTGGACACGGTGATATCCCCACGAGTGTGCGCGCAATGCGCGGTGGCGCGGAGGATTTTCTGGAAAAACGTGCTCCCCAAAAGAAGTTGGTGGACGCCGTGACGCGGGCTCTTGCCCGCGGTTCTCGTGAGCGCGAGCTGCGTGCCCGGCAACGTGAGTTGCGCGCTCGATTCGGGACGCTCACCGAGCGGGAACTCGAGGTGCTTTCTCTTGTTGTGCAAGGAAAACTCAACAAGCAGATTGCAGGAGACCTAGGCATCCACGAGCGGACGGTGAAGCTACATCGCACCGCCATCACCACAAAACTGAAAGTGCAGTCAGTGGCGGAACTCACCAGACTTACCCAGGAGGCCGGCATCTTCCCCGAGTCATTGCGGACCTTCCCCAAAGGGCAGTAGACGCCGTTTCCTCACCATTCCCATAGTGTCCTCTGGTCGCGAACCGGGTCACAAGTGAGACTCTTAAAAGCTGCGCTGGCATTAATTGCCTTTTTTTGTGGTGGTCTTGGCCCCTTGTATCCAAACCAACAGCCGGAGAGGCGTGTCCGGTAGCTCAGGTGAGCCAATGTCATTTGGTGATGAGGGTTTGACCTTGCGATTAACGTCCACGACAGACAGATCGATGCTCTGGGAAATTGTGTCGGGGAAAGCGGTTTATACCTGCAGCAAATGCAGATGGAAATTGGAGCTGGCGATAGACGATTGTATGGAACCCCTCCGACAATTTAACCAGCATGTCTGCAATGAACGTTCATTCGATGAATCTATCAAACCGCGGCCATAGTCCTGAGCCATCCGGTAAGTAAATTAGGGGAGAGGCGGAAATGTAGTCACGCCGCCATTCAGGTTGTACCGCCAGCTCGTTTCCGGTCTGGCGCGGCTGACAAATCCATCGAGAAGACGAACCTTCCCCAAAGGGCAGTAGACGGCATTCCATTCCGTTCCTATAGTGCTCGTCGTCCGCTGCGAGGCGAGCTCCGCACTGACGGAGCCATCGATATTGGCGACACTTGTTGAGGTCGCCTTCTCGATGTTTAACGCTCGAATATTTTGTTTCTGATTTCTCTTGAGGAGGAGTGACATGGAGAGCCTTAAAGAAGTGGCAAGTGATTGGATTCATGAAGCAAAGAAGAACGCCGGGTGGCTCATTGCACTTGGGGTGCTGATCGTTCTCGCGGGGATTTTGGCCATGGCCTCCCCGCTGCTCAGTGGTGTTGTTGTCGTCGTTTGCATCGGGTTTGCGTTGGCGATCGGCGGTGTCGCGAGGACTATCGCGGCATTTAGTGCTGGCTCGTTTGGCCAGGGCGCCCTCGCCTTCATCGGCGGCATCCTCACGCTTGGGGCTGGGCTCATTCTCTCAGCACGGCCTGGAATAGGGTTGGCCACCCTCACTCTGATGCTCGGAGCGTATC
>Ga0335076_10002975_pt1 | contig 16943 bp, 8 predicted proteins | sample Lox_Sample_25_FD_206717 | JGI IMG/M metagenome (GOLD analysis project Ga0335076, IMG submission 206717) | Soil microbial communities from Loxahatchee National Wildlife Refuge, Florida, United States - Lox_Sample_2.5 | ecosystem: Environmental > Terrestrial > Soil > Wetlands | place: USA: Florida... | reverse complement strand
GGCAACGGCAACCTGGGTTGCCTCCATGCCTGTATGTCCTTGCAGTTGTTTTATCCAGCAGGGTGCACCGTCACGAATCGCAATGGTTGCGGGATCTTCGTAGTCATCCCTTACCAAGGCGAGTTTCAGCTCCCGGACGAATTCATCGTTCCCGGACCAGGCGACTGGCGGGGCGATTCTTTGCGTATCCCGAGTGGCATAGCCGAACCATGCCAGTCGACACGCCCCCGCTCCCACCAATTGGTCGCATATAGATTGGAACAGCCGTGGCTCGTCGGTGGTGTACGGTGCGACCATTGCACAGGCTGCCATGGACCTGTGGATTTTAAAACAAATCTCGCTTTGGCGGTCAAGGCTCAAACCGGTCTCCAGATTATTAGAATCATCGTCGTATTGCCTGCAACATCTGCCGCCCACCTAGACTTTGAAGCGGTTCTTGTTAATCTTCAGCGCCTTGATCTTCGATTCCAAGGTCGATCCCGGCATGCCCAGCTTTTGTGCGGCGCCGGTTGGGCCCGACACGCGTCCTGCGCTTTCCCGAAGCGCTGCCTCAATTATTTCTCTCTCTTGCGCGGCGACGCTCGCAGATAATTGCCGCACGCTACCGGATTCAGCCCTTAGCGGTTGTCTCGACAGCCAGCTTTCGTCAACGGAGAACGTTCTGGTCTCGTTTACGATGACGGATCGCTCGATCACATTCTGCAATTCGCGGATGTTGCCTGGCCACGAGTATGATCGAAGCAACCGAAAGCTCTCGCTGCTTACCGTGTCAAAGGTTTTTCCCGCCTTCCTGGCATAGCGGTCGATAAAATATTCGACCAGCAAAGGAATGTCTTCCTCTCTCTTGCGCAAGGGCGGCATTTCGATCGGAAAAACGTTCAGCCGATAAAAGAGATCGCTGCGGAATCTTCCTGCCGCTATTTCCGCCTCCAGGTCGCGGTTCGTCGCTGCGATCACTCGAACATCCGTCTGGATTAGCCCACTTCCCCCGACCCGCTCAAATTCTCGTTCCTGCAGGACTCGCAAAAGTGCGACCTGAGTCTCCGGCGGAAGCTCCCCCACTTCGTCGAGGAAGATTGTCCCCTGCGCCGCCAGCTCGAAGCGCCCCAGACGGCGCTGCGTCGCTCCGGTGAATGCTCCCTTTTCGTGGCCGAACAGTTCCGATGCGATCAAATCGCGCGGAATTGAGGCACAGTTCACGCTCACAAAAGGGCGTGCGGACCGGCGGGAGCGGCGATGAATCGCACGCGCCGCCAGTTCCTTGCCGGTGCCTGTTTCACCGGTAATCAAGACAGTGGAATCGGTGGGAGCGACCTTGGAAATTCGGGTGACCACGTTTTTGAGTGTCCTCGAGATTCCCACGATTTCCTCGAACATCGATGCCCTGTCGATCTCTTCGCGTAAGGAGATGTTCTCATTCTGCAGCTCCTGCTCCGCCCGCTTGCGATCCTCGATATCGGTTCCCGCCGCATACCATCTGGTGATGACTCCCTGCTCATCCAGCATGGGACTTAAGCGGTAGTGAAACCAGCGATACTGGCCATCGTGTCTCTTCAACCGTAGTTCGAATTCGAATGGGGATCCAATGCGGAATCGGTTGTAAACTTCGCCCGCGCGTTCGGCGTCCTGCGGATGAACCAGGTTCACGGTATCCGCAGTCTTCCACTCCTCTAAACTGAGGCCGAAATAATCGAGGGCGGCCTGGTTGTTGTAGCGGCGGCTTCCGTCGCGCTCCAGTTCGGTGATATGCAGAGGCGAGAGATTGAGAATCTGCCGCGCCTCGCGCTCGCTCTGGCGCAGCTTCTCTTCGGCTCTTTTGAGTTCCTGAATGTTCGTGTCGACAATACACCAACGCGTGATCTGGCCTTCCGGATTGCGAATTGGGGTAAGGTGCGAGAGGAACCAATGATACCGGCCATCCCTTTGACGTTGCCGAGACTCGTATGTATATGGCAGGCCGCTGGCCACCCCGGCGACGGCCGCGTGCCAGGCGCGATTGAAATCCTCGGGATGCAAATATTGTGCCGAGGCGTTTCGCAAACTGAAATCTTCCACGGAAAAGCCGGAATAATCGGTCAGCGCTTGATTGAGCTGCAACAAACCCCCGTTAACGTCCATCAGGCTGATGTGGAGTGGGATCACGTTAATGAGACCCCGAAGCCCGGTTTCCACTTCCTGCGAAAGGGGGGGGCGACCCCAAGGCCCCGCCGCAAATGCCGACCGTGCAGTGATCAGCTCGTCCTTCAGAATGTCTAGCGTAGCCCCCTCAAGACCGTCCGGATCGTCGTAGTACAGCGTGAGGGCTGCGTCAATCCTGCCATTGGACGTCAAAGGAAGAGAAACCACCGAAGTGTACCCGAGGCGAGCGGCGGCGCCTTGCATTACGTCCATTCCCGGATGGTCACGCAGGTCCTTTATCCAGCAGGATGCACCGTCCCGAATCGCGGACGTCCCCGGATCTTCGTAGTCATCCCTTAGCACGGCAATCTTCAGCTCCTGGACGAATCCTTCGTCTCCGGACCAGGCGACCGGCGCGGTGACTTTTCGAGCACCTTGCGCGGCATAACCGATCCAGGCGAGTCGGGACAGCCTTTCTCCCACCAGGCAGTCGCATATAGCCTGAAACAGCCGGGGCTCCTCGGTGATGTGAGGCGCGATCATTGCACAGGAGCACATGGCCCGCTTGACCTTTAAGGCGTTGTCGCTATGGTGTTCGTAGCTCAATCTGGGTTCCAGGTCATCGGGTACGTTTATCTATCGCAAACTGGCCGGAACCGGTGGAGGCAGCGGGCCTTACCACACCCCGTTTGTGGATCAAATGACTTGCGGCCCATCATCGTCCATGGGCGCGACAAATTCTTACAGCATCAAAACGACAGCCTCAACGCGAACTGAATCTGGCGGGGCGGTGTAGCCAACGACGTGATCTGACCGGCAGTGGGGGTCGTAAATATATCCGGGTTCGGCTGACCAAAATTGGATCGATTGAAAATGTTGAAAATCTCGCTACGAACGTCTACATTTAGTTTCTCTCCCACTTTCATGCGTCTCGAAATCGCGACGTCTACATTCATGAGGTCCGGGCCATAGAGTGAATCTCTTCCGACGTTTCCTTCCGTCCCGATCGGCTGAAGTGCATAGCAGCCAGGATTGAAAAATTGGATCGCGGGGCCGGGAATTGACTTGTTAACGATCTCATTCGGACTGCATCCACGGACGCCCGAGTAATTTGGCCGGGCTGGCGCATTCCCACTCAGGCTGGCGTCGTATCCATCCTGGAGATTCACGGGCAGCCCCGAGGTAGCCGTCCAGATGACCGACAACTGCCAGGCGGAGATGAGCCGGTTCCGATGAAAAGGAAGCGCGTATACCGAATTAACGAGAAAATTCTGCTCCCGATTGAAGGCGCAGGGGCCCCGATCAAGCGCCAAGTTGTACGAGTCCATGACCCCATAGGAGCCTTCCAGCGAAGTGCTGGCGGAACCGTCGTCGATGCATCTCGAAAGCGTGTAGGAGGCCTGCAGGTGGACTCCTTGTCCCATCTGGCGGTTCATCGACACCTGAAGTGAGTTGTAGCGTGATGTGCTCACGGGTACGTCATCGTATAGATTTTGAAAGTTAGGATTGGTCAATTCGCCGGTGAATGGATTCCCAGTCGACCCCGGCGGACCTGAAGGCGCTGCCGGGCACCAGGCTGGGAGGGGCGCCCGCGCCGCGGCGCAGTGAATAGGAAGATTATCGCTCACCAGCGAAAACAAATGCACCCCTCTCGAGCCAACATACCCGACTGAGACGACGGTGTTCGCAAACATTTCGCGTTCCAGCATCAGGTTGTACTGCATTACGTAGGGTGCTGTGGTTGTGCGCTGGTAGCTCAAGCCAAGATATTGGCTGGGCGGAACGTTCGGAATGCCGGGAAACGGCAATGTGACGCTGCTATCGAGGGTAAAAGCTGAGGGCGCCGCCAGGTCATAGTTCGTAGCATACGTCCGGGCTTCGATTTGCTCATGGAAAATGCCAAATCCCGCCCGGATCGACGTCTTATGATCCCGAAACGGGTCGTAGGCAAGGCCAATTCGCGGATCGAAGTTCCTGACATTCGGATTGGTGGCGAGCACGTGCCGCGTAATGGTGTATCCGGTAGCGGTCGCCGGGTTAACGATTGCTTCCAGAGGGGTTCCGCTGCCGATGGCATTGGTCGCGAAATCCCAGCGGAGCCCGACGTTGAGAGTAAGCCTGGGATTCAGTCGCCAGTCATCCTGGATGTAAGGGAAGAAATCGATTTGCCGAAACCCGCGTGTGAGGGTATATCCGGCAGTCGATGGTGGTGCACCAAGATATAAGTCGGTAGCTCCACGCAGGAAATCCGCGAGTTCGTAGAATTCGAAGGCGCCAGCCTGATAATTTCCGTCCCCGAGAACACTCTGAACTCGCGCAACGGAAAAGCCAGCGCTGAAACGGTGAGCCCCCCTGGACCAAAAGAGATCGTCGCCGATAGATGTTTTGTTCTGGACGACTATAAAGGGATTGGCACCGTTCGCCCCAATCGTGCTGAGGCCTCCGCCGGGCGTAATGGATGTATCTTGCCGGCCTGGCGCGGGAAACAACTGTAGTACCGATGTAGTGCGTGTTGTATGCCCATTCGAGTTCGTGCGCACGAAGCTTGCGCGTAACAAGTTAATCGTGGTGGGATCGACGACATGTTGTTCTTCAACTGAAATGTATTGGTTGGCCGTGGCTTCCGCCTCGGGCCACAAAGGGATCGCGGAACCCGAAAATGGATTGTTCTGATTCACCGTGTTAACGACGTATCGCGCAAACAACGAATCGTTTGTGGAAAGTGAATAATCCATTCGGCCAAGAAAATAGTTTTCATTGGTTACCTGAGCGGCTCGTTCGGGGTAAGGTGCGTACCCCCCCAGGTCGGGGGCGCCGGCTCCCGGCGTAGGATAAAGCCCCAGAATCCCAGCCTGTAAGGACGGGACGCTGGAGACCACCTGGCTTAAATTCTGTGATGGGCAGAGGGTTGAACCTGGCGACTGTGCCTGGGGGTTGACCGTGCACAATTCGCCCTTGAGAACATAAGGCTCGGGTACGTACGCGATCTCAGTCTGCGTCAAAGACGAGCGTAGCCCCTCATAGTTCGCGAAAAAGAAGAGCCGATTCTTGTGAATCGGTCCTCCTAAATTGCCGCCGAACTGATTGCGCCGATAGGGTGCGGCGCCTATTGGACGTCCGTTCTGGTCCACATCGAAATATCCGCCAGAGTCCAACACGTTGTTTCGAAGGAAATCGTAAGCTGACCCATGAAATTGGTTTGTTCCCGACTTGCTCACGATGTTCACCACTGCGCCAGTGCCGCCAAACTGGGCGCTATACGTGTTTGTGAGGACTCGAAACTCCGCGATCGCATCTACGCCAAGAGAAGATCCGGTGATGTTGGAACCAATGGCATGATTGAAGAAATCCGCAACGTCGGTGCCATCGAGGAGAAACGCGATGTTAACCGGACGCGATCCAGAGACTGAATAGTTGTCCTGGTTGCCGTACATCGGATTAGTAGATGTTGTGGTAGTGACCTGCGCCAGTGAAGCCGGGACAACCGAGACCCCGGGCGCAAGCGAGATAAGCTGTTCCAGATTTCTTCCATTCAGCGGCAACGAATGGACCTGCTGGGCCGACACCAGAGAAGAAATTGCGGCTGATTGAGTTTCCACTTGGGATACGTCCGCACTTACAGATACGGTCTCTTGTGCTTCGCCAACCTTCAGGGAGAAGTCCAATACAATATCCGCCCCGACGGTTAACGTGACCGGGGATCTTTCAGCGATGTCGAAATGGGGGCTGGAAGCTCTCAGCTTGTAGGACCCGATCGGCAGATCGGCGATGAAGTAGCGCCCCCTCGCGTCGGCTGCGACTGCGCGATGAAGACCCGTGTCTAAACTGGTCGCTTCGACGATCCCGCGCGGAAGGGCACCTCCGGATTCGTCGGTGAGGGTTCCCGAAAGCTTGGCTGTCGCGGTGCCCTGGGCATCGAGCGTCGTTGTGAATCCGGATGCGAAAATTGACAGAATCAGAAGAAGTCTCATCGGCTGCGCTCCTTGGTGAGAAACAGATTAAGAGGGAATGCCGCTGCCGCCAGTATGGCCGCGACCAGGAAAACGCGGTGTACCGCGAATTGCAAACCAGACCGTGCGGACTCGACAAGAAGGCGCCCGCCAGGATCGGTTTGCGAATATCGAGCGACGGAACCGGAATTCTGAAAGGCGAGGGTCAATGGATTTTCAAGGGCGCGGGCCAACTCCGGAGATGTGCCGGCGGTAATGAGCGGATCAAGATAGGAATGGTAGGCGTGCAGAAGGCATGCCCCCAAAATGGCAAGGCCAATCGTCCCGCCCAAGGCGAGCGAGAATTGCGTGTATCCGGTTGCGACGCCCAAATGCTCCTGCGGCGCCGCATTTTGAGCCAGAACCTCATAAGTCAGGACCACGGCACCGAATCCAATTCCGGAACAACTGACAGTCGAGAGTAGTAGGACATGGGTGGTTGTGGCATCCATACGGGATACAAGAAACAAACAGATCGCGACCAATCCGGATACAAACAATGCGGCGGAATGGCAGCGACCGGTGCGCGACAGCAATTGTCCACCGACCACATTGCCTAATATCGAACCCAACATGAAAGGCGTGAAGATCAGGGCCGAGTTTGCCGCTGTCCAACCCAAAACGCCCTGAAGGAACAGGGGTAGATAGACCCCATTACCATAAAGACCCACCCCGGTCAGAATGAGATTTGCGCAGACCAACGCGATACGGCGATCGCGAAATAGCGGCAGAACAAATATCGGCTCACGCGCCCGCCGTTCAGTCCACAGGAACGCCAGGAACCCAACCGCCGAAATGCTCAGAAAAGCCAGCAAGGTTCGGATGGACCATCCGGTTTCTCCCAATCGGGCCAGGCTTATCAAGAACGGCGCCGTCCAAACACATATAAGCGCTCCGCCTGGCCAGTCAATCACCCGCCGAACGCGCCTGGAGGCAATTGCTGGAAGGTAGCAACGGACCATCACAAGGGCCGCAAGGCCTAGAGGGAAACTGGCGAGCAGCGCCCAGCGCCACGAACTCCTGTCAGAAAGGACGCCGCCCAAACTGGGCCCAACTATGAAGCCAAGGGTCCAGACAGAAGCGATTATGCCCTCGCGCCGCGCACGGCCCGCTGGAGTAAACAAATCGGCGACAAGCGTATAGCTCACAACGATGATGCCAGCGTTAGCGAGGCCTAATAATGCGCGAGTTCCGATTAGTTGTCCCATGCCGTCGAGCGGGAGCGGGAGTCTCCCGGCCGCCGCGGACATGGGCGCACAGACAAGGAACAGGAAAAGAGAAAACAGATAAACTCGTTTTCTGCCGTACTGATCCGAAAGTTTTGCCAAGATCGGTGTGGCAATTGTTGAACACAAAGCGAAAGCCGTCGTAGGCCACGAGTACCGCGCGAAGCCATTCAAGCTCGCTGCGGCACGCGGTAAGGCAGTCGCCATGACGGCCTGATCGATCACAGCCGTGAACATGGTCAACATGACCGCAGCCATGGCGAAGTTTAGTTCCTTGCGCGTCATTGAAGTCTGCTCGCTCGCGGTCATCATAGGCATCCGTCCCATTTGGCCTAACGATCTCCAGGCTTTTCCCCACGGACCAGGCCGCGTACTCGGAATCGCCGCGGTTCAGAGCCACGAGCCGATTTTTACGCCGGGAAACGGCCTCGTGAATAGCGCGTGCAATCAGTTCCTCACCGGCGCCGATTTCGCCCTGAATCAGAACGACCGAGTCCACTGGGGCAATCATGTTGAAGGTGTCGGGCAATGCTTGGAATCTCGCGCGCGATCCGATCAAATCGGCGGGCCATCGTGTTCTCCTCCTCCGATTTAGTTCCTGCTGGTGTTCTGATTGTGTCGCCAGTTGGCCGTCGAAAGCGTCCCTACATCGATCCTAATGAAGTCCCTCGATGGGCAAAATCACCCATACCTATTTAGAGGGATCGCTTCCTGACTTTCGTTTTATCGATGGCAAACCGTTTCCTTCCGAACAGACGTGCATCGATCGACCAGGCTCCGGGGCCGAGCATCGCCGCGCTTACCGCCAGGATCGCGAGGCAGGTGTGGATCCACGTTTCCTCACGTGGCGGGCAGCAGCGCAACAACGCGATCCAGGCCTCGTCGAGCGCAACTAGCGCGCCGACAACCGGTGTCCAAAGGCCGCCAAGCAGAAACAGTCCGCCTATGATGGCGGTCAGGCATTGTGTGAAGACGACTGTTTCCGATGCATGCGATAAGCCGGAAGCGCCGAAATAGATTAAAGCGAGGGCGAGACAGACCCTGAGGAGTAGCAGGCCCGTGCCCGGCCAGCTATTTGGGAAGGTTGAGAAGAGACGCTGCAAGAGCACATCCCAACTCCATTTTATGGGTTCAGTTGAACGGTCGAATCCCTCGAAGGGTCTGATCGGTTTCCCTCTTTCGAGGTATGCCGTTAGATCTCGATAATTCCGCGCTTTACCCCGATCGCGACGGCATGGGTCCGATCGTTGGCTTCAAGTTTGCCAAGGATGCTTCGGATGTGGGCTTTCACGGTTTCTTCGGTGAGCGAGAGCCGGACTGCGATCTCCTTGTTCGCATTACCTCCCGCGACCAAGCGCAGGACCTCGACTTCGCGAGGCGTCAACACGCTATCGGCAGCGTGCTCGGCGATCCCGGCGGCGACTTCCGGGGAGACGCGCTTCTGGCCGGCATGGACCGCGCGAATCGTTTCTAGCAGTTCTTTGCGTACCGAGCTTTTTAGGAGGTACGCTCGAGCGCCTGCTTTGAGAGCGCGGGAAACCAGAATATCTCCGGGGTGGGTTGTCAAAACGATAAAACGGGCATCGGGGAACTCGCTGCGAATTGTGCTTATGGCATCGATGCCGCTCATTTCAGGCATTTGCACGTCCATTAAAGTGACGTCTGGACGGTGCTGTCGAAAGCATTCGAGTGCCTCGCGTCCATTGGATGCCTCCGCGATGAGTTCCATATCGGATTGGTTTTCGATCAAGGCAGCGATGCCTTCTCGCAGAAGAGGGTGGTCATCAACGCACAGGACGCGAATCATAAGTCAACCTGCTTTGCGCCGGAATAAACGAAAGAGGGATCTGCCTGGCGACGCACCGTACGCGATCGACGATGGGATGCCCAGTTCTATTTCTGTACCGGCTCCGGCTCGGCTCCAGATCGCCAATTTGCCGCCGATCTGCCTTGCACGTTCCCGCATTCCGGGCAGACCGTAGTGTCCGGGACGGCCTTCTTCTAAAATGTCGGCCGGAATGCCCTCCCCGTCATCCCGAATGCGGAGTTGGAATGCGCGTTCGCCGTAGGTCAGTTCGGTTTCAATTTGACTGGCCCGAGCGTGGCTAAAAGCGTTCCTCAGCCCTTCGCAGGTAATCCGATAAATTTCATCCCGGACGATGGGGTGCAGGTAGCGCGATGACCCTTCTACCAGCACCTGAAACGCCGCCGACTCATCTGTCGACAGTTCTTCGCCGAGCGCCCTGATGGCCTCCGCCAGGTCATTCGTAGTTGTGGCGGACGATCGCAACTCGTATACCGTACTCCGCCCTTCCGCAATCGCCTGATCGGCGCGTTCGAGACTCTTTTCGAGTAGATCCTTTGCCTTACCCGCCGCCAGCAGGTCATCTACAGCCTGAAGACGGAAAATCAGCCCTTGAAAGCTCTGCAGCAACGTGTCGTGCAATTCACGGGCAAGCCGAGTCCGCTCTGACACTCGCTCTTCCAGGCGAACCTCGAATTGTTGAGCGATTTGGCCAACGCGGTAGGAGTAAGCGGCATACAGCGATAGAAGCACCAGAACGAAGCAGATCAACCTGAACCAAAACGTACTCCACCAAGGCGGCAGCACCTCGATCTGCAGTGACGCTCCGGGTTCACTCCAGGGGCCGCGACTGGTCGCGCTCTGTACGCGAAATGTGTAGTTGCCCGTGGATAGTCTGTTATACGGAACCAGCCGCTGACCGATCCCAAGTTCGTGCCAGGTCAAATCCAGCGGCTCCAACTTGTAGCGGAAGCGAGTCGTCGACTGAATGGGGTACGATAGCGAGGCAAATTCGAGGGCAAACGTCGATTGTGTGTGGGAGAGAGTGATACTTTGCGAGTATGAGATGGATCGCTTGAGCGGCGAACCGCGTCCGACGCCAACTGACGACCCTGCCAATTGAAAATCGGTAAAAACAATCGGTGGCGCGTACGCGGTGTCCGTAATCTGGTCGGGATGGAACGCCGTGCCTCCCGAAAATCCTCCAAAGTACATTTCCCCCGTCCGGCTTTTGGCACACGCGGACCAGCCGGTTAAATCCATGCCTGGAAGGCCATCGGCGACGGAGAAGTTCCTGAAGATTTTCGTCCGCGGATCGAATTCTGATAGCCCTGCCGTCGTGCTGATCCAAAGGTGACTGGAATTGTCGGATGCAATGCAGTTCAATCGGTTGCTGGGCAATCCGTCGCGGACGTAGTACGTGGTAAAGGTTCCGGTTTTGGGATCCAGCTTGTTCAGGCCGTTATGGGTTGTCGCCCAAATTGCCCCATCCTGATCGACGAAGACATTTATAACGCGGTCGTCGCTGATGGAGTTCGGGTCGTCGATCTTATGCTGATAGCCGGTGAATCTGCCCGTCTGCGGATCGAACCGCTGCAATCCGGCAGTCCCGCCGAGCCAAAGTTCGCCTGCCTTGTCCTCGGCAATACCATGAACGGCTTCTGCCCGGCTATTCCAACTTCGTTTGTAAACGACAAACCGGCCAGTCGCGGGGTCGAAGAGATTCAGGCCATCCCAAGTTCCCACCCAGATTCTACCGGTGTGATCCACGAACAAGTGATCGACGGCATCGTTGCTTAAGCTCGACGCTTTTGCGGGATCGTGAAGATAAGCAGTGAATCGTCCGGTAGCGGGGTCAAAACGGTTCAACCCTCGTCCGATTGTCCCCACCCAAATTGTGCCGGACTTATCTTCTGTAATCGCTACGATGTCGTTGCTTAACCCTCCGGGCGGGGGATAGGAACGGTACTTTCCCGTGCTGCGATCAATGCCGATGAGAGCTCCCGTCATGGCAACCCACAAAACTCCTCGCCGGTCTTCGTAAATGAAATTCACCAGATGCTCGCCAAGGCTGTTGGGGTTGATGGTTTCGTTGAGGATCGGCCGGAACCAGGGTCTCCTGGTAGAGAAGACGTTTGGTTCGCTCGCGTGCATGCCCACCCAAATATTTCCCTCGTAGTCCTGGTTCAGGGCAATGATCCGGTCATCGGCTAAACTCTCCGGATCGTCGGCGCGATTGCGGTAGGAGACGGCTGTCCTGTGCTCCCGATCGAATTTCAGAAGCCCCTCACCCTGGGTCCCGAGCCAAAGAACGCCTTCCTTGTCCTGCAGCACGGCGATAACGCCGGCTGCGAGCGCTTTCTTGGACTGGTCGTCGTAAAAAGCGTAAAGAGTGAGTTCCTTCAACTCCGGATCCAGGCTGGCAAGCCCCGTTCCGCCGCTATAACAGATCCAGAGTAGACCAGAGCGGTCTTCATGGAACGAGAATTCGCGTGGCGATGAGGGCAGCGCCACCCGAAGGTCAACGTTGCCCGTGTTGCGATCGAGCTGCTCCAGGCAGTTGCCGTCAGCCACCCAGAATCGACCGTTTCGATCCTCGCCTGCCGATCGGATATTGTTGTTGCTCAAGCTGAGCGGATTGGCTGGATCGTGGGAGAAATGCCGAGTCACCCGCCCCGTAAGCGGATCCAACCCATACAAGCCATTTGCGGTTGCCAACCACAAGGTTCCCGCTCGGTCCTGGCTGATTTGCACAACCGTAACCGCAGGGCTCTTGTCGAACGCAGGGTCGAGGCGGTAGTGAGTAAACGACTCGGTGGTCGGGTCCAATCGGTCGAGATATTGACCGCAGCCGATCCATAACATGCCCGCGCGATCCTTAAACAGGGCATAAATGTAGGCGCTGCTGATGCTGTCAGGGCGGGAGGGATCAGGCGTAAAGACTCTGAACTTATAGCCGTCGTAACGGTTTAGGCCGTACTGAGTCCCGAACCACATGAAGCCGCGATCATCCTGCACAATTTGCGCGACGCGTGTTTGGGACAGCCCCGCGTTGGTGGATAGTCGCCTGAAGCGAATGTCATCTCCGTCGCTGACGCTCACCTTTATAGGCACGGGATTAACGTGTGCCTGCGTCGGGCCGGCAGGGCCCTTCAGCGCCAAACTAGTCTGTGCTCCGGCCTGCGAGCCGCAAGTGGCTCCGTAGAGAATCGCGAGAGTCGAGAACGACCTAATAGACCAGTTTGACCGCAACCTGCACCTGTCTGGGTTGATTTGCCGCGGACGTTACCACGCCGAAGTTGGGGCCGTTGATCACGTTGCCCGGGGCAGCGAACACGACCGAGTTGAAAGCATTGAAGGCTTCAAGGCGGAGGGTAAGGATGGCTTTGTCACGAATCGGAAACCTCCGAAACAGAGAACAATCAAGATTTTGGGACCAATCCGACCGTAGCGAATTTCGCCCCAGATCGCCGAATGTATATGGCGCGGGAATGGCGAACGCTGCCGTATTGAACCACTGCAAGTGAGTGCGGTGTTGCAGATTGGGATTGCCCACCAAGTTCACACGTACGAAGGTGTTCCCGGTATTCTCCAAATCCCCTTGGTATATCACGTCGTAAGGCAGGCCGGAATGGAGCGCAAGAATGCCGTTCAATTCCCAGTTTCGACCAAGAGTCCAAAGAATCTTCCTCAACGGTTCGGTCGGATGTCCCTTTCCAAACGGCAACTCATAATGAACACTGCCCACAAATGACTGCGGGAGATCGAACCCGGAGACGCTGCGATCCAGAGCAAGATCGTAGACATTCTGTACCTCACATCCCTCCACGCCATAGTCGCCGGAACATGCCAGGTCGATTGACTTTGACCATGTGTAAGACAGCAAATAGGCAAGGCCGTTCCTGGTGGTTCGACTCAGTCGGACTTCCAGGGCCTCATAATGGCTGTTGCCCAGACTGGTATCGTACCTGGTTGGCGTGATGTATGGGTAGGGCCGGCGAGCCGCAACCGTGGCGGCATCGCCCGGCCCCGGGTATTCCGCTGTGTTGAATATCCCGCCCAGGTCCAAATTTCGTCCCCGTTCGCCGACGTAAATGACGGATAGGTCTGTAAGCCAGCCCAATTGTTGATCGATCTCGAAATTCCAATGGTCGGCAAACGGCGTCTTGAGGTGCGGATCGTAGTAGAAGTGCGAGCTCCCAAACGGATTAGCAGCCGGCACGAGTGTGGTGCTCCCGAGACCGACAGGGTTACCGATGGTCGCGGTCACCGCGTTTTGGTTCTGTGAATTGACGTTCAACGAACCTACCGACGGCCATGTTCCTCCGATGTTTTGCGGAGTCTGCGCATACCCGTTCCACTCGTCATAGGAACGGCCGTAGCCGGCCCGGAGAGACGTGGTGTCGCGAAGCCGGTAAGCCATGCCCAGGCGTGGTTGCCAGTTCGTGTAATCGGGGTGGTGGAAGCTGCCTCCGTTGCTGTTGACCACTACGTGCGCGGGAAGGATGCCATTTGGAATGCATGGCGCTGCCTGGGTAGAAGAACATGGAGGGGGGAGCGCACTCAATAAATACGTACCATCGGAAAGATCGAGGTCCCCGACGTATCCGGTACCAGTCTTAAGCGAACCGAATACCGGCCATTTCGAACCATCCCAGCGAACTCCCACATTTACGGAAAGTCGAGCCGAAGCCTTGTACTGATCCTGAATGTACGCGCCTTGAATGATTCCGCCATGCTCGCTTACGGTACTATTGCGCCAGTAAGAACTATTGGGAACGCCAAGCAAAAACGACGCCAGCGCGTCCCCAGTGCCCGCTCCGCTGGGTCCAGCGGGATTTTCCAGGTTCGAGGTTTGGAATCCCGTAAAAGCCTCGCCAGCCGCATAGAGCGGGCTATTGTCGAAGTTTTGCCGCGAATACGAATACCCAAATTTGAGCGTGTGTCTGCCCATGGCCCCACTGTACTGGGCGCCGAGTTCCCACGTATTCGCAAGTTGCTCCGCCTGGCTGTCGTATCCGCTTGTGGAGACGTATCCGGTGATCGAAACGATCGGAATAACCGAACCCGACTGGGACGGGAAACCGGAAATAAATGCCGGCGAGAATCCTGCGTTGATCAGAGCCGATGGGAAATTCGCGGGAGCGTCCGGAAATACGGTCTGCAGCGTATCATTGCCGAGATTGCGCCCAAACTGGAGATCCAAAATGCTGTTTACTCCAAAGGTGTGCGATTCATGAACGCTCGCATTCCAACCAGTGATTGCTACCTCACTCAGAGCTCCGGGATAGCCCGCACTGGAGCCGGAAGACTCGTTCAAATACGAAACCCGGCCGAAGAACGAATCGTGCGTTCCAAAACTGTGGTCGAATCGTCCGGTATAGCTGTCCTGCGACAGGCGCGCGGGCGTGGTGTCATAGAGATTGCCGCCGGGAATGGGCGCTCCTGCCGATGGGAACAATGTGTTCGCATAAAGCTCGGCCGCCGGCGACAACAGTTGAGCCGGAATCACGTTACCAGGGAATGCGTTTCTTACGAACTCTCCAGGATTGGCTGGATCAGGCTGGGTCGAGAAGGGGTTATACAGTTGGATTCCTTGATCGAGAAGCGAACTAAAATCACCGCTAAGCTGGGCGGGTGTCGGTGTGCGGGTAATGGTTTGGGCACGTTGACGCTGGCGGAAACCCTCGTAGGCAAAAAAGAAAAATGTTCTGTTCCTACCCTGATAGACCTTCGGAATTACAATGGGGCCCCCACTCGTCACACCGAATTGGTTTTGGCGCAGTGGATTGCGGGTTGGCAGGAAGAAATTGCGGGCGTCGAATTGCTCATTCCGCAAGAACTCCCACGCAGCGCCGTGGAATGCATTGGTCCCCGCTTTCGTCAGCACGTTGACGATGCCGCCCGCCACACCCCCAAACTCCGCCAGATCGTTGTTGGATTGAATCTTGAACTCCTGGATGTCATCAATGATCGGAGCATAGTTGTAGTTGCCGAGAAAGGCCAGGTCGTTGGCGCCATCCAACAGAAACATGTTGCTTCTGTTTCTCTGCCCGTTCACAGCGGGAAAAATGAAACTACCGATCGGCAGCCCTCCAAAACCATTGCCGCCGGTGGAGTTCTGGGCGACGCTGACAGGGCTTAGCCCTGGTGTCAACTCGACGAGCTGGGTAAAATTACGGCCATTCAAAGGCAGATTGGCTACGAATCCCGTCGTGATAACTGTCCCCAACTCGGAAGTGGTGGAATCAACCAGCGATAGCTTTGAAGCCACGGTCACGGTCTCCTTCCGAAGACCAACCGTCAATGTGAAATCCAGCGTCCCCGTCTGATTGACCTGTAGGACAATGCCGGTCTTCTTTTCGGTCGCAAAACCATCCTTTGACGCTTGCGCAGAATAGTCACCCGGCGGGAGGTCACCCAGGGAGTAGACACCGGCCGACCCAGTTGCACCCGTGTGCTGAACACCAGTGTCGACATTTGCAAGAACGATTTGGACGTCGGAGATGACCGCACCACTCTGATCCCTAACGGTGCCATTTACAGACGCGGAGGTCGATTGGGCAAGTCCGTACCGTGGCATGGCGACGAGCCAAAGGTACAAGCTGGCAACTTGCAGCCCCAATAAGGCGTTTCCCGAGCACCGGGAGGCTTGAGCACAAAACGGTTCGGCGACAGTGCTCCAAATGGCGTATGGCGACACCATTGTTACTTCCTTCAGCTTGAACGAGCTGGGATGACCTGCTGAATTTTACCACAGGACTTTGGGCCTCAATTTGGTGCCCGTCCGACGGGTATTCATCGAAAGGGAAGCGCGCGTCATCCAAAGGTCACTCATGGCGTGACGTCAAGACCAAGCATGGGCACAATGTCCGGATCGAGGCATGCCAGCGGGTTCACAATGGCCTTCATTTCAATCGGATAACCCGTGCGGCGGTGGCTGGCGTCCGCCATGCAGTAGCACACGGCATGAAGCGAAGCACCTAGGTGTTCGTCGCCGTCACAACTGCCGCCTGGGATTCGCTGGTTACGCAGCGTGGCACAGAGAGAGGGATCTACATGAAGCAATCCATCGGAAGTTTTCTGCTCCGCCGCCTGGAGGAAGCCGGCGTCAAGCATATCTTCGGCGTTCCCGGGGACTACAACTTGGAGCTGATGCAGCAGCTTGAAGATCGGGGTCAACCGGCCTGGATCGGCAATTGCAACGAGCTCAACGCGTCCTACGCGACCGAAGCCTATGCGCGAATCGCCGGCATTGGCGCGCTGATTGTGACGCACGGTGTCGGCTCTCTCAGCGCGATCAACGGCATCGCCGGCGCCTATAGCGAACACGTTCCCGTCATCCTCATTTCCGGCTCTCTTCCTCTCCGCTCCGTTCAACGGGGAGATCTGATGCACCACAGCCTTGCCGATCGGGAAAAAGGGGACTTCTATCGAATGTTCGTCGAGGTGACCGCCGCCCAGGCGCGACTCACTCCGGAGAACGCGGCCGCCGAGGTCGATCGTCTGATTCTGACTGCTTGGCGTCGAAAGCTTCCGGTCTACCTGGAACTGCCGTCCGATATCTCTTATCTCGAAATCGATGTGCCCGAATCTCCGCTCAAACTCGAGATGATCCCGAGCGACCCGGAAAACCTGAAAGCTTGCGCCGGAATGATCCTTGAGAGATTGCATGCCGCAAAGTCCCCGGCGTTCCTTCTAGACACGGATGCGATCCGCTTCGGCGTCTCCGGGCAGATCATGGAACTCGCTGAGCGGTTTCAGATGCCGGTCGCGACGCTGAACTGTGCCAAGGGAGCTGTCCCA
>Ga0335076_10002974_pt1 | contig 16945 bp, 14 predicted proteins | sample Lox_Sample_25_FD_206717 | JGI IMG/M metagenome (GOLD analysis project Ga0335076, IMG submission 206717) | Soil microbial communities from Loxahatchee National Wildlife Refuge, Florida, United States - Lox_Sample_2.5 | ecosystem: Environmental > Terrestrial > Soil > Wetlands | place: USA... | reverse complement strand
GTCGAGAAACCTTGTCGGATGCTCCGGCCGCCACTCCTGCGGCGCCGGCAGCACGGCGGCGAGCAGCGCCGCTTGCCGCAGCGTCAGCGCATGCGCCGGACGGTCGAAATGCGCGCGTGCCGCCGCTTCGGCGCCATAGACGCCGTTCCCCCACTCGACAACGTTGAGATAGAGCTCGAGGATGCGCTCCTTGCTCAGCATCGCTTCGAGCAGCACGGTGATATAGGCTTCCGCGGCCTTGCGCGGATAGCCGCCGCCGGGCCAGAGAAAGAGGTTGCGGGCGAGCTGCTGGCTGATGGTGCTGGCCCCCCGCAGCCGGTCGCCGGTTTGGTAGGCATCCCAGGCCTTGTCGATCTCGATCCAGTCGAAGCCGTGATGCCAGCAGAAGCGCGTATCCTCCGAAGCGATGACGGCGCGCGGCAGCGCCGGCGCGATCCGCGCATAAGCCACCCATTCCCGATGCATCGGCTCGCCCTCGGCGGCGCGGATCAGCATCAGCGGCGTCACCGGCGGCGGCACGAAGCGATAGAGCACAATCACCGGCACGGGCAGGAACAGCAGCACCAGGAGGGCCAGCCCCAACCGCCGCAGCAGCGAGATGCGCGGCCTCCTCAAGACATCGACGATCCCGTTGCCGGAAATGGTGCGTGCTCCTTCCGCCGCGGAACCTAGCATCGGTGACCGAGCTAGCGGCACCCCCCTCCCAACCCTCCCCCTCAAGGGGGGAGGGGGTTCTGCTTGAGGGGGTTCCGTTCAGTGCTTCAAACAAAAGTGGCCCCTCCCCCTGGAGGGGGGAGGGGAGGGAGCGGGTGAAGATTGACGCACGCTCGGTGCCGCAGGAAAACCACCCAAGGAGGAAAGCAATGACACAAAAAGCACGACTGGGCTTTCTCGGCATCGGCTTCATGGGCGAGGCGATGGTGCTGCGCCTGCTCGACAAGGGCTGGCAGGTCACCGTCTGGAATCTGACGCCCGACCGCTACGCCCGCATCGCGCCTGCCGGCGCTCGCATTGCGGCCTCGCCGGCGGCAGTGGCGGCGGCGGCCGATATCGTGCTGCTCTGCGTCCTCGACGCCGCGGCGGTTGAGAATTGCTGCTTCGGCGCCGACGGCCAGGGGCTCGCCACGGCAGCCGGCGCAGGCAAGATCGTCATCGACCATTCGACGATCAATCCCGACGCCACGCGCGACATCGCCGCGCGGCTGCGGCAGCGGAACGGCATGCGCTGGATCGACGCGCCGGTCTCGGGCGGCCCGGAGGCGGCGCGGGACGGCAGCATGACGGTGATGGCCGGCGGCGATGCCGCGGATATCGCCGCGATCCGGCCGTTGGCGCAGGACATGGCCGGCCGTTTCACCCATGTCGGCACCCTCGGCGCCGGCCAGACGGCGAAGATTCTCAACCAGGCGATCGTCGGCACCGGCTATGTGCTCATGGCGGAGGCGCTGGCGCTGGCCGAGGCCGCCGGGCTCGATGCGGCGAAGCTACCGGACTGCCTTGCCGGCGGCTTCGCCGACAGCGCCCTTCTGCGCCGGATCTACCCGCTGATGTGCGCCCGCGCCTTCGACCCGCCGCGGAGCTATGCCCGTCAGCTGGCGAAGGATTTGAAGAATGTCCGGCACTTCCTCCAGGAGCGCGGCTGCGCCCTGCCGGTGATCGAGGCGGCGGTGACGCAGTACACCGGCTATGTCGCCCAAGGCAACGAGCTCAGGGACAGCGCTTCCGTCGCGCTGCTCTATGAGAAGCCGCGGCGCTGACCGGCAGGAGCCGATTGCGGCCCGCCTCGAACCGGCCGATGATGGGGCAGACGCTCGGGGAGTGAAACGCGATGCGCAACGCCTTGGACCTCGCCTGGCCGCGCGAGGGGCTGATCCGGGTCCCTTACCCCGTTTACAGTCGCGCCGATGTCTATGCCGAGGAGCGGGCGCGGATCTTCATGGGGCCGGTGTGGAACTTCCTCTGCCTCGAGGCGGAGTTGCCGAATCCCGGCGACTGGCGCGCGAGCTTCGTCGGCGATGTGCCGGTGGTGGTCACCCGCGATCTCGACGGCAAGCTCAATGCGTTCGAGAATCGCTGCGCCCATCGCGGCGCGCTGCTCTGCCTCAAGCGCAACGGCCATGGCCGCGAGATCAGCTGCGTCTATCACAACTGGACCTATGATCTGCGCGGCGCGCTGACCGGCGTCACCTTCGAGCGCGGCGTCAATCGCAAGGGCGGCATGCCCGCGGACTTCAAGCGCGCCGAGCACGATCTGCGGCGGCTCCGCGTCGAAAGCTTCGCCGGGCTGGTATTCGGCAGCTTCGCCGCCGGCATGCCGCCGGTGGAGCAGTATCTGGGTGCCGAGATCGCCGCGCGCGTCCGCCGCGTGCTGCGCAAGCGGGTGAAGGTGCTCGGCTACAGCAGCCAGATCCTGCCCAACAATTGGAAGGTCTATGTCGAGAACAACAAGGATTCCTATCACGCCAGCCTGCTGCACGCCTTCTTCACCACTTTCCGCATGAACCGGCTGTCGCAGCAGGGCGGCATCATCGTCGATGGCAGCGGCGGCCATCACGTCAGCTATTCCCTGCGCGCGACCGACCGCGCCAGCGCCGACTACGACGCGGCTGCCTTGCGCGCCAAGCGCGAGGATTATCGCCTTGCCGATCCTTCGATGCTCGACGGCGTCGACGAGTTCGGCGACGGCATCACCTTGCAGATCCTCACCGTCTTTCCGTCCTGCGTCGTGCAGCAGATTCAGAACAGCCTGGCGCTGCGTCAGATCGTGCCGCGCGGCACCGGCGAGACCGAGCTGCTCTGGACCTATATCGGCTACGACGACGACGACGCGGCCATGCTGATGCGGCGGCAGAAGCAATCGAACCTGGTGGGGCCCGGCGGCTATATCTCGATGGAGGACGGCGCCGTCGGCGGCTTCATCCAGCGCGCCCTTCCCGGCGCCGAGGAAGACGCCTCGATCGTGCAGATGGGCGGCGGCGACGTCGCCTCCACAGATACGCGCGCCACCGAGACGGCGGTGCGCGGCTTCTGGCAAGTCTATCGCCGGCTGATGGGGGTGTGATGCCGCCCGACATCGCCACTCAGCTGGCGCTGGAGCGGCTGCTGGCGCGCTATGTCGCCAGCCTCGACGAGGACCGCCTCGAGGAATGGCCAGGCTATTTCACCGAGGATTGCCGCTACCAGATCATCTCGGCGGAGAATTACGAGCAGAATCTGCCGATCGGCGTCTTCTTCGCCGATAGCCGCGGCATGCTCAGCGACCGCGTCTCGGCGCTGCGCCAGGCCAACATCTACGAGGCGCAGCGCTATCGCCATCTCGTCTCCTCGACCTTGATCCTCGACGCGAGCGACGGCATCGTCACCGCGCGCTCCAACTACCTGGTCGTGCGCATCATGCATGACGGCGCGACCGCGCTCTTCAGCTCCGGCCGCTACCTCGACCGCGTCAGCTTCCGCGGCCCCGACCCCCTCTTCCTCGAAAAACTCGTCATCTTCGACAGCCGCCGCATCGACACCCTGCTCGCGATTCCGCTTTAGCAGCTGCGCACCAAAGAACCCACAAAAGAAATACCCCCTCCCCCCTTGAGGGGGAGGGAAGGGAGGGGGGTGTGCCACGCACCCCCGCGCAGACAATCCTGCGGTAAGGGGTGCCGTGGTACCATGACCACGCCGCTCTTTGACATCGTGAAAACCGCCGACGCCGCAGCGGAAAAAATGTCGCCGGTGTACACCAGAGGCGTAGACCCCTCCCGGCGCTTTTTGCTTGACCGCGAGCGCTGGTGCGCTGTGACCGCGGGCGCCGCTCCTAATAGCGGCAGACGACATTGACCAGCGCCTGCCGCTTCTCGCGCGTGACCACGGCGATGGCGCGCTGCAGCGCCGGCATCAGCTCCGTTGGTTTCTCGACGCGGACGCCATAGCCGCCGCTCGCCTCGACCAGCATCTCATAAGCCGGGCTCGGTCCGAGATCGGCAAGGAGACGCGCGCCATCGCGGGCGGCGACGCCGTTTTTGTAGAGATCGAGCGTCGCGTTGCGCACCGCGCCGTAAAGCCCGTTGTTGAACACCACCACCAGGATCGGCAGCGCGTCGGCCGCGGCGACCCAGTGGCAAGCGGTGGGATTGGCGAAGACATAAGCGCCGTCGCCGAGCGTCGCCACCACCAGCTTCTCGGGCGCGGCGAGCTTGGCGCCGAGCGCGGCGCCGAAGCCCCAGCCGAGCCCGCCCGCCGGGCTCAGGCCGAAATAGCTGCCGGGCAGGCTGCGCGGGCAATGCTCGGGGCGAAGCGGGTATTCGTTGACGATGATCGCCTCCGGCCCCACCGCCTCGCCGATGACGCGGCTGAGATAAGCCGGCGTGATGTGCTCGGCACCCGCATCGCGATCGGTCTCGGCGCGGCGGCGCCGGTGCAGATCGGCCGCGCGCTCGGCGAGCGCGCGCCGGCGCGTGATGATCGCCGGCGCGTCCGGCGAAAGCCGCGCCGCCAGCGCACGCGCGAGCGCGGAAAGCGCCGCCGGCGCCGCCGCGGTGATCGAGAGATCGGCAGGAAAGCCGCGCAGGGGATAGCGGGCGAAGGCGGGGTCCTCGCCGATATGGGCGATGCGCGCGGTTTCCGGCGGCCCTTCGAGCGACGGAATCCAGGGCACGTCGCATTCGACGACGAGGACGAGATCGGCTTCCTCGATCAGCGGCCGCGGTTGGAAGCCCTGATGCAGGGGATGGTCCGAAGGCAGCGCCAGGAAGCGCTGGTTGAAGGCCACCACCGGCAGCGCGAAACGTTCGGCAAGCTCGGCGAGAGCGGCGACGCCGGCGGCGCTGCGGCCGATGCCGGCGGTGATGATCAGCGGTTTCTTCGCTGCCGCCAGCCACGCCGCCAGCGTCTCGATCGCCTGCGGGTCGGCATGAGGTGGCTCGGGCGGCTTGCGCCGCGGCGTCTCACTCCCGCTCTGTCCGGCAGCGCTTGCCAGAATCTCGCGCGGCAAAGTGAGATAGACCGGCCCGCGCGGCGAGGCCAGCGCCACCTCGAAGGCGCGCGCCAGCACCGCTTCCGTCTGGTCGGGCAGGCGCAGCTCGTAATCCCATTTGACGATCTCGCGCACCATGCCGGCCTGGTCGAACATTTCCTGCGCCCATTGGATGTGGCGCGTGCGGGCGCCCAGATGACCTTTCTGGGTGAGGGGCGACCGGCCGGCCAGCAGCACGATCGGCACATTGTCGCGCGCCGCGTTGATCAGCGTGTTGATGGTGTTGCCGGTGCCGACATTGGTGTGGACCATCACCGCCTGCGGCCGGCCGGAGACCATGTAGACGCCATGCGCCATCGCCACCGCCGCCGTCTCATGCGGCACCAGCAGCGGCCGCGGCACCGCGGCGCCGCTCTCCGCCGCGCGCGCGAAGCCTTCGATGATCGAGGGGAAATCGGTGCCGGGATTGGCGAAGAAATAGTCGACGCCCTGCGCCTTCAGCCCTCTGAGCAGGGCGTCGGCCGCGCTGGGCTCGTTCGGTCGCTCGGCGGCGGGCTCGCGGTCCATGGTTCCTCCCTGTGGATTCTTATGCCTTCGGCGCGACTGTCCTGCGCTTTCGGCCGGCGCGTCAAGGCCGCGGCAAGCCCCTTGACGGCGGCCACCGGCACGGCCGTAATTCTCGCCCGAAGCGGACATCTGCGCGAGAAGACGCCATGAGCATCCTGGGATTGGAACGCGTCGTCTACGGTGTCGAGGATTTGGCGCTCGGCCGGCGCTTTTTCGGAGACTGGGGCCTCGTCGCCGAAGGCGATGTCTTCCGCGCCGCGGACGGCACCGAGGTGGTGCTGCGCCCTGCCGATGATCCGAACCTGCCGCCGGCGATCGAGCCCGGCTCGACCGTGCGCGAGATCGTCTGGGGCGTCGAGCGGCCGGCCGATCTCGACGCGCTCGCCCGGCGTCTCGACGGAATGACGCGCCTGCGCCGAAGCGAGGATGGCAGCCTCCGCTTCGCCGATCCGACGGGAATGGGCGTCGCTTTGACCGTGACGCGGCGCCGGCCGCTGCAAGCGCAGGAGATCGCCGTCAACACGCCGGAGCGGCGCGCCCGCATCGATAGCATCGGCCCGTTCTACAAGCGCGCGCTGCCGCGCCGCATCGGCCATGTGGTGCTCCAGGTGCCGGAGATCGCAGCGGTCGAGCGCTTCTATCGCGAGGCGCTGGGCTTTTGGCTTTCCGACCGCTATCCCGAGCGCGGCGTTTTCCTGCGCGGCCGCGCCGAAGCCGATCACCATCAGCTCTTCCTGCTGCAAAGCGCCGACACCCGCCCGCATTTCCATCACCTCGCTTTCGAAGTGCATGATGTGCACGAGGTCTTCGGCGGCGGTCTCGCCTTTGCCGCGCAGGGCTGGGAGACGCATATCGGTCCCGGACGGCATGTCATCTCTTCCTGCTATTTCTGGTATTTCAGGAGCCCCTGCGGCGGCTCGGTCGAGTATTTCGCCGACATGGATTCTCTCACCGCCGCCTGGCAGCCGCGCGAGATGCCGCAATCGCCGGAATGGTTCGCCGAATGGGCCCTCGCCACCGGCGTCCGCCAATATGGCGGCGTGCAGCGGTGAGTACGGGCCCCGCTTTCGCTCCGCGCGGCGTGGGCGAGATCGTGCTGCGCGTACGCGATCTCGACGCCATGATCGCCTTCTATCGAAAGACTCTCGGCCTCGAGCTGCTGCGCCGCTTTGGTGAAGACATCGCCTTTCTCCAGGTCGCCGAGGGTTATGCGGGCCATACCCAGATCATCGGCTTCTTCCGCCACGAGATGCCTTCCAACTTTCGGCGCCGCGCCTGGCTAGGTCACGCGCCCGACTCCACGACGCTGCATCATTTCGCGCTCGAGATCGCTCTGGACGACTATGACAAAGCGCTGACCCATCTGACCGGGCTTGGCATTGAGACCGATACCGCGGTTCATGCCTGGATCGGCTGGCGCTCCATCTACTTCCGCGATCCCGAGGAGAACACAGTCGAGCTCGTGTGCTTCGATGCGACTGTGAAGCGGGACTAAACGAAGCCACGGCGCCATGCACCCGCGCATCACCATCGAGGATCCCGACCAGCAGGAGGTTGGGACCATGCTGGCGGAAGCGGATGCCTGGTACAACGCCGCCTATCCGCCGGAGCACAACCACCTCCTCGACGTCGCAAGCCTGAAGCAGCCAGGCGTGACCTTTCATGTCGCGCGCATCGACGGCAAAGTTGTGGCTTTCGGCGCGCTGGTCTCGCAGCAAGGCGGCTGGGGCGAGGTGAAGCGCATGTATGTCGATCCCGCGGCGCGCGGTCGGGGTCTCGGCCGCATGATTTTGGCGGCGCTGGAAAAGGAGGCACGCCGTGTCGGGCTCGACGGTCTGCGGCTCGAAACCGGCATCAAGCAGGATCCCGCCATCGCGCTTTATGTTTCCGCGGGGTTCCACGAGATCGCGCCGTTCGCGCCCTACACGACAGACCCCTTCAGTCGCTTCTTCGAGAAACGGCTCGGTGATCGAGGTTAGGCCCGCGTCGCGGGAATCGTGAAATCGATCTTCGGGCCGAGCGGGACCACGCCGCTCGGGTTGACGCTGCGCTGACTGCCGTAGTAATGCGTCTTGAAGTTGTCGAGATCGACGGTCGCCGCCACCCCCGGCTTCTGATAGAGCGCCCGCGTATAATCCCACAGCGCCGGATATTCGTAGACGTGGCGCAGATTGCATTTGAAGTGGCCGTAATAGACGGCATCGAAGCGCGCGAGCGTCGGAAACAGCCGCCAATCCGCCTCGGTCAAGCGGTTGCCGAGGAGATAGCGCTGCCGCGACAGCCGCTCCTCGAGCCAAGCCAGCGTCTCGAACAGCGCGCGCACCGCCGCGCTGTGCGGCTCCTGGCGCGTTGCAAAGCCGGCTTTGTAGACGCCGTTGTTGACGGTGTCGTAGATGCGCGCGTTGACCGCGTCGATCTCGGCGGCGAGCGTGGCGGGATAGTAATCCTCGCGACTATCGGTCAACGCATCGAAGGCGCGGTTCAGCATGCGGATGATATCGGCGGATTCGTTGCTGACGATCGTCCGCGTCTCCTTGTCCCACAGCACCGGCACGCTGGCGCGGCCGCTATGGCGAGGGTCGGCCTTCTGATAGATCTGGTAGACATAGCGCGCGCCGGTGAGCGGATCGGGCGTAGCGAAGGTCCAACCATTCTCGAGCATGAGCGGCTCGACGAAGCTGACCGAGATCACGCCCTCGAGCCGCTTCATGAGTCGCATCAGCAGCGTGCGGTGGCACCAGGGGCAGGCGAGGGCGAGAAAGAGGTGGTAGCGCCCGGCGGCAGCGGGAAAGCCGGAGCTGCCATCAGCGGTGATCCAGCGGCGAAACTGCGTGTTCGGCCGCTCGAAGGCGCCGCCGGTCTTCCCGGTTTCATACCAGGTGTCGCGCCACTGGCCCTCGACAAGAACACCCATCGAATCTCTCCTCGGGAACAAAAGACTCACCACGGAGGCACGGAGGGCACGGAGATTTGTCAAATGCTCTTCTCCGTGTTCTCCGTGCCTCCGTGGTGAAATCTGTTCTGATAACGCTATCAAGCTACCGGATGAACGCTCAGCTCGCAAAATGGCAGGCGACGAACTGGCCAGGGCGGAGTTCGCGCATCCGCGGCTCTTCCGCCGCGCAGCGCGCCGCGGCGAGCGGGCAGCGGGTGCGGAAGCGGCAGCCCGAGGGCGGGGCGATCGGCGAGGGCGGCTCGCCGGGGGCGACGCTTTGCGGCAGCGGCGCGTCGGGATCGGGCAGCGGGATCGCCCGCAGCAGCAGCGAGGTATAGGGATGCGCCGGCCGGTCGAAGACCTGCGCCGCCGGCCCGATCTCGCAGAGCTTGCCGAGATACATGACGGCGACGCGGTCGCTCACCGCTTTTACCACCGCGAGATCATGCGCGATGAACAGCAGGGTGAGGCCATAGCGCGCTTTCATATCCTCGAGCAGGTTGAGGATTTGCGCGCGGATCGAAACGTCGAGCGCCGACACCGGCTCGTCGCAGATCACCAGCTCGGGTTCGAGCACCAGAGCGCGCGCGATCGAGATGCGCTGGCACTGACCGCCGGAGAATTCGTGCGGGCGGCGGTGCAGAACGAGCTCGGGGTCGAGCCCCACCGCTTCCAACACCGCGCGCACGCGCCGCGCGCGCTCCGCCCTGTCCCGGACCCCGGCGATGATCAGCGGCTCGGCCACGATGTCGCCGACGCGCCGGCGCGGATTGAGCGAGGCGATCGGGTCCTGGAAGATGAGCTGCACGCGCCGGCGCAGCCGCCGCAGGGCATCGCCGCCCGTGGCGGTGAGATCGACATCCCCGAACATCACCTTGCCCGCGCTCGGGCGGATGAGCTGGATAACCGCGCGGCCAAGCGTCGACTTGCCGCAGCCGCTCTCGCCGACGAGTCCCAGCGTCTCGCCCCGCCTCAGGTCGAAGCTGACATCGCTGACGGCATGAATGCGATGGGCACCGCTGCCATACTCGACGACGAGCTTCTCGACGCGGAGCAGCATCGGCTCGTGCCGCAGCGGCGCGCTGCCGCTTCCCGCCATCACGCCTCCGCCCGCTCGCGGTCCGGCAGCGGGAACCAGCAAGCATAGTGATGGTCGCGCGCGGCGGCCGAGAGCGGCGGCGCTTCGCTGCGGCAGCGCTGCTGCGCATAGCGGCAGCGCGGGCTGAAAGGGCAGCCCGGCGCGGGCCGGGTCGGATCGGGCGGCGATCCCGCGATCGCCGAGAGCCGCGTATGCGGCGGCGCGTCGAGGCGCGGAAGCGCCGCCATCAGCGCTTCGGTATAAGGGCTGCGCATCTGTTGGAAGAGCGCGCGCGTCGGCGCCCGCTCGACGATGCGGCCGGCATACATCACCGCCACATCGTCGGTGCGGCCGGCGACCACGCCGAGGTCGTGGGTGATGAGGATCATCGCCATCTGCCGCTTCTGTCGCTCGCGCGCCAGGAGGTCGAGGATCTGCGCTTGCACGGTGACGTCGAGCGCCGTGGTCGGCTCGTCGGCGATCAACAGCCGCGGCTCGCAGGACAGCGCGATCGCGATCGCGACGCGCTGGCGCATCCCGCCGGAGAGCTGGTGCGGAAATTGGCGCGCCCGCCGTTCCGGCTCGGGAATGCCGACCTCGGCCAGCAGCGCCACGGTACGCGCCATCGCCGCGCGCGCGGCAAGCCCCATATGCTCGGTGAGCGCCTCGGCGATCTGGCTGCCGATGGTGAGCACGGGGTTGAGCGAGGTCATCGGATCCTGGAAGATTGCGGCGAGCTCGCGTCCGCGCAGGCGGCGGAGATCGCGCCGCGACAGGCGCAAGAGATCGCGGCCGTCGAAGCGTATCGCCCCTGCGAGCCGCGCGCCCGGCGGTAGCAGCCGCAATATGGCGCGCGACAGCATGGTTTTGCCCGAGCCGGATTCGCCGACGATGCCGAGGCTGCGGCTCGGCGCCAGCGACAGGCTGACGCCGCTCACCGCGCGTAACGGCCCGCGCTCGGTCGGCAGCGCGACCGCGAGGTCCTCGATCTCGAGCAGCGGCGCTTGGCTCACGACGCGCCGCGCCGGGGATCGGTGATCGCGCGCAAGCTGTCGCCGACGAGGTTGAAGGCAAGCACCGTCAGGAACATGGCTATGGCCGGGATAAAGGCGATGTGTGGCGCGATGTCGAGGCTGTCGCGGCCTTCGGCAATCATGCCGCCCCAGCTCGGCAGGGGCGGCGGCACGCCGAGGCCGAGAAAGCTCAGAATGCCCTCGGCGACGATGATCACGGCAACGAGCACCAGGAAATAAGCGCCGAGCGGCAGCATGATGTTGGGCAGGATTTCGCGGCACAGAATGCGCAGATGTCCGGCGCCGAGCGCGCGCGCTGCGGTCACGAACTCCCGCTCGCGGATGGCGAGCGTCGCCGCCCGCGCGACGCGCGTCACCGCCGGCACGGTGAGGATCGCCAGCACGATGATGACATTGGTCACGGACTGCCCGAGATAGGCGACGATGGTCAGCGCCAGGACCAGCGGCGGGAAGGCCAGCAGCACATCGGTGGCGCCGATGGCGAAAGCCTCGAAGCGGCCGCGGAAATATCCCGAGAGCATGCCGAGCAGCGTGCCGACCAAGGTTGCGGCGAGCGGTGCGAGGAGGCCGATCTCGAGCGAGGCGCGGGCACCATAGATCACACGCGCGAGAATGTCGCGGCCGAGCGCGTCGGTGCCGAGGAGGTGGGCCGCGCCGGGTGGCGCGCGCCGCGCCAGCAGCGCCTGGGCGAAGGGATCGGCGAGCGGCAGGAGATCGGCGAAGACGGCCGAAGCGACGACGAGCGCGATCCAGGACAAAGCGAGCCAGAAAACGATGCCGAGGCGCCGCCGACGGCGCGCCGGCATGTCGAGCTCGAGCGCGAGCTTCCCGGCGGAGTCAAGCGCGGCCATGGCGGATGCGCGGGTCGAGCGCGGCGTAGAGCAGGTCGACGAAGAAATTCACCAGCACGAAGCCGATGGCGACGAGCAGCACGCCACCCTGCAGGACGATGAAATCGCGCAGATAGATCGCTTCGAGCAGCAGCCGGCCGACCCCGGGAAGCGCAAAGATCGATTCGATGATCACCGCGCCGCCGATCAGGCGGCCGATATTGAGCCCGATCACCGTGACCAGGGTGAGCGATGAGGGCTTCAGCGCATGCACGAGCAGAATGCGTCGCGGCGACAAGCCCTTGGCCCGCGCCATGGCGATGTAGTCCTCCTGCAAGGTCGAGATCATGTCGCTTCTGAGGACGCGCATGATCGTCGGCCATTCCAGCAGCGCCAGCGTCGCCCCGGGCAGCGCCATGCTGCGCAGATTGCCGAGGAGACTGTCGGAGAGCGGGACATAGGCGGTCGCCGGCAACAGATGGAGGCGCAGCGCGAAAATGAAGATGAGCAGGATCGCCAGCATGAACGGCGGCACCGAGAGGCTGCCGAAGGCGATGCTGGAGACGGTGCGGTCGAAAGCCGAGCCGGGCCGCACCGCGCAGAGGATGGCGAGCGGGACGCCGATCAGGATGCCGCCGAGCTCGGCCATGATCAGCAGCTCGAGCGTGACCGGCAGCCTGCCGGCGATGGCGTGCAGCACCGTCTGGCCGGTGCGATGCGAGGTGCCGAAATCGCCGTGGAGCACGCCCCAGAGCCAATGCAGATATTGCTGCCAGAGCGGCAGGTCGAGGCCGAGCTGCTTGTGGAGCGCCGCGACATTCTCCGGCGTCGCCTGGTCGCCGAGCATGACGATGGCGAGATCGCCGGGCAGCAGATTGGCGATCAGGAAGGTGAGGGCCGTGACCGCGAGGATGACGGGAACGAGATAGGCGAGCCTGCGGCCGATCAAGCCGAGCATCGAACCTGGCTCCTAAGATTTCTTCTCCCAATAGGCGGCGGAGAGGTCGATGATGTCGCTGAACTGCTTGGGAATGCCCTTGAGCTGCGGCTTGGCGATCGAGAAGTAGTGGTTGTCCACGGTCCAGAACCAGGGCACATCGCGATTGAGGATCTGCGCAATCTTGCAGTAGTCGCTGACGCGCTTTTCCTCATCGGCCGAGTTGCGCGCGTCGTCGAGCAGCTTGTCGACCTCAGGATTGGAATAGCCGGCGAGGTTGAGCGGGCTGCCGCTGTGGAAATTGGCGTACATCTGTGGATCGGGATCGGCGAGATCGATGATCCGCCACGGCGTGAGCTGGAAGTCGCGGCGGAATGCCTTGGTGACAAGCGCCGTCTGATCGATCTGATCGATCGTCATATTGGCGCCGACCTTGTGCCACATCTCCTGGAAGATCTGGCCGATCTCGCGCCCGCGCGGCGTCGCCGTCGCCACCATCTTGAAGTCGACGGGCTTGCCGTATTGCTGGAGCAGCGCCTTGGCCTTGTCGGGATCATAGGGCAGGGCGCCGGCGTCCTTGCATTGCACGAAGGAGCCGGGACCGTAGGGATCCTTGGCCGGCTGCCAGAGACCATCCCATTCCGCTTGCGCATAGGTCTTGAGGTCAAGCGCCATGCGCAGCGCCTGGCGCACGCGCACATCGTCGAACGGCGCCACCTTGGTGTTGAAGGCATAGACCTGGGCGCCCGAGCCCGCATATTCATGCACGGCAAGCGCGGGGTTCGTCTTCGCCTTGAGGATATCTTCGGCCCGGTCCGTCCAGATGATGTCGGTCTCGCCCGCTTCGATGCTGGCGAAGCGCGCGGTGTTGTCGGGCATCGGCCGGATCACCACCTGGTCGAGATAGGGGCGCCCCTTGTCCCAATAATCGGGATTGCGCTCGAGCACGATCCGGTCGCCCGACTGCCAGGATTTGAGCCGGAACGGCCCGGTGCCGACGGGATGGCGGTTGTAGCCCTCCTTCATCGCTTCGATCGCCTTCGGCGAATGAAAAACATTGACTACGGTTGACACCGCCAGAAGCGCTGGCAGGTTCGGCGCCGGCGCCTTCAGATGAAATACCGCCGTCAACGGATCCGTAGCCTCGACCTTGTCGATGTAGGAGATGTAGAAGAGGCAGCGGCAGTGATTGTTGGGATCGAGCATCCGCTGATAGTTGAAGGCGACAGCGGCGGCGTCGAAGGGCGATCCGTCCTGAAATTTCACGTTCGGCCTGAGCTTGAACGTCCAGGTCTTGAAATCGGCGCTGTGATCCCACGACAGCGCCAGCCGCGGCACCGGCTTGCCCTGATCGTCGAGCCGGGTCAGCGTATCGAAGACCAGCGAGGCCATCGCCTCCTGACCCGTATCGTAAACGCCGACGATCAGCGGATCGAAGCCGGCGATGTCCTGCTCGATGCCAAGCGTGACCGTGCCGCCACGCGTCTGCGCTGCGGCAACGGGCGCCAGGTTCAGCCCGGCGAGGAGGACGGCGATAACGCAGAAAGCACCGCGGCGGCGGTTGACGGTCCACATGCGCGCATTCCCTCCCGTATCGGGCGCCCGCGCATTGCGCTGCGCGGCTTGTGATCGCGCTCAGGGTACACGCAGTTGCATGGCGCAACCACCCCATTGTTGGGGGAAAACCCTATTTTGGGCATTTTCGCAGAAGCGCCGCTTCCGTTAGGCTGGCGCGAATTGGCTCGGGGAGGAGTCGTGGAGAAGATCGCCGCAGCGCTCGACCGCTTCTTTGCGCCCGATGGCATCGCCATCATCGGCGCATCACCGGAGACGACGAAGATCCGCGGCCAGCTGCTGCATCTTCTGCGCAAGAACGGCTATCCCGGACGGCTCCATCCCGTCAATCCCAGCTATGCCGAGATCGACGGCATTCCCTGCTTCGGCTCGCTTGACGCCATCGGCGCGCCCGTCGATGTCGCGCTCATCGCCATTCCCGCCGAGCGCGTGCTGCCGGCGCTCGATGATTGCGCGCGCCACGGCGTCAAATACGCGGTGATCATTTCCTCCGGCTTCGCCGAGCAAGGTGGCGCGCAGACCCGGCTGCAAGACGAGATTGCCGCCTTTGCCCGGCGCACGGGCTTGCGCATCTCGGGCCCCAACGCCGAAGGCTTCTACAGCGCCCGGTCGCGGGTCGCCGCCACCTTCAGCCCGGCGCTCGAGCCGAGGCCCGGCGAAGAGCCGCTCGTCGTCGGCGAGCGCCGCATCGGCATCGTCGCGCAAAGCGGCGGCATGGGCTTTGCGCTTTACAATCGCGGCCGGGCGCTGGGCCTGTCCTTCAGCCACATCGTCAGCACCGGCAATGAGGCCGATCTCGCCGCCGGCGACTTCTTCGACCACATGGCGCGCGACGACGAGACGGCGGCGATCCTGCTGTTTCTCGAAGGCGTGCGCGATCCCGCGACGTTCATCGCCGCGGCCACCGCCGCAGCCGAGCGCGGCAAGCCGGTCATCATCGCCAAGATCGGCCGCACCACAGCCGGCGCGCGCGCCGCCCAGTCGCACACGGCGAGCATGGCCGGCTGGAGCGCGGCCTATGACGCCGTCTTCCGCCGTTGCGGCATCATCGCCGCGACCGATCCCGACGAGGCCGTGGCGATCGCGGCGGCCTTCGTCACCTGCCCATTGCCGGCGGGCGACCGGGTCGCAGTGGTGACGGCCTCGGGCGGTGCCGGCGCTTGGGCGGCGGATGCGCTCGCCGGCGCCGGGCTCGCCCTGCCGGAGCTGTCGCCGGCACTGCAGCAGCGGATCGGCGAGTTCATCCCCGCCTATGGCTCGGCGCGCAATCCCGTCGACATCACCGCGCAAGCGGTTCGCACCGGCGGGCTCATCCGCGCCGTCGAGCTGCTTGCCGACAGCGACGAGGTCGACGCCGTCGTCGTCGTTCTGTCGCTGGCCAGCGAGACGCGCATCTCCATCGACACAGCGGCGCTGAAGCAGATCGTCGCGCGACGGGCGAAGCCGGTGCAGTTCTACAGCTATACGCTGCCGTCGCCGCTCGGCCGCAAGGTCCTGGCCGAGGCCGGTCTTGCGCTGCACACGAGCCTCGCCGCGTTGGCGAGCGCCATGCGGGCGCTGGCGCAGCGTGGCCGCTACCGCCTGCCGCCGCCCATGCCGCCGCGTCCGGCCGAGCCCGCGCTCGCGGCGGCGCTGGCGGCGCGGCGTGGCGCGCTCGCCGAGCACGCGGCGCGGCAAATCCTCGCCGCGGCCGGTCTGCCGCTGCCGCCGCAGCGCCTGGTGACACGACGCGAGGAGCTGAGCGCGGCGGCGGACGCGCTGGGCTTTCCGCTGGCGCTCAAGATCCAATCGCCCGATATCGCCCACAAGACCGAGATCGGCGGCGTGCGGCTCGGTATCGCAAGCGTGGCGGCGCTCGGCGATGCCTATGACACGATGATCGCCGCCGTCCGCCGCGCCCGGCCCGCGGCGCGGCTCGAGGGCGTTCTGCTGCAGCCCATGGCGAAGCCCGGTGTCGAAATGATCATCGGCACGATCCGCGATCCGGTGTTCGGTCCGCTGATCATGCTGGGATCGGGCGGGGTCGCCACCGAGCTGTTCAAGGACGTGACCTATCGTCTCGCGCCGGTCGATGCTGCCGAGGCGCGGCGCATGATCGATGATCTCCGCGCAGCGCCGCTGCTGCACGGCTTCCGCGGCGGCGCGCCGGCGGATATCGCGGCGCTTGCCGCGCTGGTGGCGGCGCTCTCGGATTTTGCCGCGACTTATCGCGACACCGTGCAGGAGACCGAGATCAATCCCGTCATCGTCCATGCGGCGGGCGAAGGCTGCACCATCGCCGACGCGCTGTTGACACTCGCGACCGGAGAAGAAAACCCAGACACATCGGAGGATCGCCCATGACATCGCCAGTCGCGAAACGCTTGTCCGGCAAGACCATCATCGTCACCGGCGCCGGGTCGCGCGCCGACGGCATCGGCAATGGTCGGGCGGCGGCTGTCCTGCTCGCCCGGCACGGCGCTCGCGTTGCACTCATCGACACTGTGCGCGACTGGGTCGCGGTGACGGCGGAGATGATCGCCGCGGAAGCGGGGCAATGTTGCGTGATCGAGGCGGATGTCAGCCGTGCTGCCGACTGCGCCGCCGCGGTCGCGGAAACCGTCGGACGCTGGGGCCGGCTCGATGCCCTCGTCAACAATGTCGGCATCGCCGGACCGCGCGGCACGGCCGTCGAGGTCGATCCCGAGGCCTGGGACCAGGCGATGCGCGTCAACGTCACCTCGATGATGCTGATGGCGAAATACGCCATTCCCGAAATGCGCAAGCTCGGCGGCGGCGCCATCGTCAACATCGCCTCGGTCGCCGGCATCACCGGCGGCCACCCGCATCTCTTCTATCCCACATCGAAAGGCGCGGTGGTGCAGCTCAGCCGTGCCATGGCGGCGCAGCACGGCAGCGACAACATCCGCGTCAACTGCATCGCGCCCGGCATGGTCTATACGCCGATGGTCTACAGCGGCGGGATGTCGCCGGAGCTGCGCGACCAGCGCCGCCGGCGCTCGCTGCTCAAAACCGAAGGGACAGGA
>Ga0335076_10002973_pt1 | contig 16946 bp, 16 predicted proteins | sample Lox_Sample_25_FD_206717 | JGI IMG/M metagenome (GOLD analysis project Ga0335076, IMG submission 206717) | Soil microbial communities from Loxahatchee National Wildlife Refuge, Florida, United States - Lox_Sample_2.5 | ecosystem: Environmental > Terrestrial > Soil > Wetlands | place: USA... | reverse complement strand
TCCTGACCGAGGCCGTTCAGCAGTTCCTCGACTCGCCGTCAAGATCGGCCGGGGGCGGTTTAGGCTCGCGCCTGTAGCCCGCTCAACGACGAGGACGGACGACATGGGCATTGCGACTCGCGTGAACGGCACGGCGCCGGCTGAGGTCCCGCTCGCCGATGTTGAACTGGATACGTGGGACTTCTGGGGACTCGACGACGATCTGCGCGATGGCGCGTTCGCAACGCTGCGCCGTGTAGCCCCGATCTCGTTCTGGCCCGAACCCACCATGGAGGGGTTCGAGCATGGCGACGGGCACTGGGCGCTGACCACACATGACGATGTGTTCTATGCAAGCCGTCATCCGGAAATCTTCAGCTCTAGCCCGAGTATCACGATCAACGATCAACCCCTGGAGGTCGCCGAGTTCTTCGGTTCGATGATCGTGCTCGACGATCCCCGGCATCAGCGGCTGCGGTCGATCGTCAGCCGGGCGTTCACGCCCAAGGTGGTGGCCCGGATCGAAGCATCAGTGCACGAACGGGCGCACCGGTTGGTCGCGTCGCTGATCGCCGCTCATCCCGACGGCAGGGGTGAGGCGGTCAGCGAACTGGCCGGGCCGCTGCCGCTGCAGGTCATCTGCGACATGATGGGCATCCCCGAAGAAGACCATCAACGAATCTTTCACTGGACCAACGTGATTCTCGGTTTCGGCGACCCCGACCTGGCAACCGATTTCGAGGAGTTCGCCCGGGTCTCCCTGGAGATCGGGGGCTACGCCACCGCGCTGGCAGAGGATCGGCGCAGCAATCCGCACGACGACCTGACGACGAGCCTGGTGCGGGCCGAGGTCGACGGCGAGCGGCTGACCTCGGCCGAGGTCGCGTCGTTCTTCATCCTGCTGACGGTCGCCGGCAACGAGACGACACGCAATGCGATCAGCCACGGGCTTTTGGCACTGACGCGTTACCCCGAGCAGCGGCAGAAGTGGTGGGCCGACTTCGACGGTCTGTCGCACACGGCGGTGGAAGAGATCGTGCGGTGGGCGTCGCCGGTGATCTATATGCGACGTACCCTCACCCGCGACTTCGAACTGAGCGGGACGAAGATGGCCGCCGGTGACAAGGCGACGCTGTGGTACTGCTCGGCCAATCGCGACGAGTCGAAGTTCGCCGACCCGTGGATGTTCGACGTCACCCGCGACCCGAATCCGCACCTCGGCTTCGGCGGCGGCGGCGCGCACTTCTGCCTGGGCGCCAACCTGGCTCGTCGCGAGATCCGGGTGATGTTCGAAGAACTGCGCCGGGAGATACCGGACATCGTCGCGACCGAGGAGCCCGCACGGTTGCTGTCGTCATTCATCCACGGCATCAAGACGCTGCCGATCGCCTGGACGCCGCCGGGCTGATTCCACCCCATAGCGCGACGTCAGAACCGTATAGTCGGAACCCGTGAAGACCCCGAAGACCGTGGCTGTCAGCGTCGCGCTCGCCTCAGCGACAATTGCCCTCGCGCCGACTGCGGCAGCCGGGATGCTCATCGGCAACTACGAAGTCCACACCACTCGGGATCCGGGCCACTCCTGGCTCTGGAACGTCAGGCCATGCCAGGTTGAAGCGCCGGATTGCGTCCATGTGAATGCACAGCCGAGGCCCAACGGGCAAGCGGAGCCTTGGAACACAGATGCGCACCTTGCCAATGGTCGCTACACGATGGTCGTCGATGTGCCGGATGGTGTCCGTTGCACGGTGTATTTCCTGCCTTCGCATGACACGTATTCGTGGGATGCGATGACGCTGTCCGGTTCGGTGGATTCCACCTTCAACGCCGGTTGCGGAAATGCACCCGGTGGGACGGTGTCATACCCGTTCACGCTCGTGCGTTTCTAGCGCCACCCCGCGTCGGATCCCGCACTCTGCCATGGCATATGGCAATATCCGAGACGTGTGTGCACATTTTGTCGCCAGACTCCTCGCCGCCATCGTCTTGACCTCGGCGGTTTTCGGTGCCTTCGTTCCGCCCGCCTCCGCTGAGGGCTGCCCCGATGTGGAGGCAGTGTTCGCCCGGGGTACCACGGAGGCACCGGGTGTCGGAGCAATCGGACAGGCGTTCGTCGACTCGCTGCAGTCGAAGGTCGGCCCGAAGTCGTTCCGGGTTTACGCGGTCGATTACCCGGCCAGCCCCGATTTTCCGACCGCAGTCGACGGTATTCGCGACGCCGGCGACCACGTTGAGTCCATGGCGGCGAGCTGTCCGAAAACCAAGATGGTGCTCGGCGGTTACTCTCAGGGCGCGGCGGTGATGGGTTTCGTCACCTCGGCTGCAATACCGGATGGCGTCGACGCTGCCGACGTGCCGAAGCCGATGCCGCCCGACGTGGCCAATCATGTTGCGGCGGTTACCCTGTTCGGAACGCCGTCACACCGGTTCATGGATACCGTCGGCGCACCGCCGGTCGTCATCGGCCCGCTGTATCAGCCCAAGACACTTGAATTGTGCGCCAGTGACGATCCGGTCTGCTCGGAAGGCGGCGACTGGGCCGCACATGCCGCCTACGCCGACGACGGAATGGTCGACCAGGCGGCGAATTACGCCGTGAGCCATCTCTAACCAGTGGCGGAAACCCGGCACGACATGAAAGCGGGATTCGGCTTCGCCGGTTCGATGGTTGCAGTGATTCTGCTTTCGGCTTGTGGCACCACCGATCTCAAACCGGCCCAGTTGACGAGCCGGACGTCGACGACGGTGATCACCACAACCGCCGTGGCCGCCCCACCGACGACGCGAAATCCTCGCAGCGAGAAGTGGATTGACTTGCAGGTCGGCGATTGTCTGGCTGAGCTTCCATCGAATGACCCCAGCGTGGTCACTGTCACCGTTGTCGACTGTGCGACTACGCACGCCGCGGAGGTCTATCTTCGCGGTCCGCTGGCGGTCAATACTGCTGTCGCCGACGTCGCCAACCAGCAGTGTGCGTCCGGGTTTTCGCAATACACCGGGCAATCCGTTGACGGCAGCTCATTCGCGGTGACCTACCTGATCGACTCCAATCAGGATCGAACCGCTGACAATCCCACTCCCAGTACCGTCATCTGTCTGCTGCACGCAGCCAACGGTCAAGCCCTGACCCGGTCTGCGGGGCGGTGACTACACAGTCAGGGCCGCGTCAGCGAAGAGCTGGCCCCATTCGTCACGAGCCGCCGACTCCGCGTCGGCGGAACTCTGCGCTGACTGGTCACCACCGTTCGCGAGATGCACCAGCGCCCAGGCCATTGCGAACACCGGCATTTTGTGACGTTGTGCCGCGCTGATCAACTCGTGAAAAGCCGACTCGGAAGGACACCGACGAAGGCCGATGAGAATGCCTTTCGCGGTATCGAGGATGCGACCACCGTGCGCTTCCACCGTCATGCTGTGCGTACCTCCTATCGAGCATGCGAATATCCGGTCGCCCGCATAGCGGGGCGAGTCTCGTGCCGATGTGGATATTTCGCGAGCGTGATCCATGATTTGCACACGCAACCGCCCGCGCCAGATCACCGTCGCGATCGGTACGCAGCTGTGATCGTCTTGGTATGCAGCGCTGCGAATCGCTGCGCTACGACCTGCGAATTCCTCACCGGTCCTGACCCGCACCGAGCGTCTTAGTGCTCTCGGTTGTGACCCCGCCCCACTCGTACAGGATGATGTGCTGGTGTTCGGGCTTGTCGTAATCGTCGCGCTGTTCGCCACCGTGATCGTGGGCACGGTCATCGGCCGGCGTTATCGCGTAGGTCCCCCGGTATTGCTGATCGTGCTGGGCGCATTGTTGGGTTTGATTCCTCAGGTCGGCGGCGTTCGGCTCGACGGGGAGATCGTGCTGCTGCTGTTCTTGCCGGCAATCCTCTACTGGGAGGGCCTGAACACCAGCTTCCGCGAGATCCGGGCCAACTTGCGGGTCATCGTTCTTCTGAGCATCGGCCTGGTCATCGTCACGGCGGTGGCGGTGTCCTGGACCGCACGGGCGCTCGGAATGGAGTCGCATGCGGCGTCCGTCCTCGGTGCCGTGCTCTCGCCGACCGACGCCGCCGCGGTTGCCGGCCTCGCCAAACAGCTACCACGGCGGACGGTGACCGTGTTGAAGGCGGAGAGCATCATCAACGACGGGACCGCGCTGGTGCTGTTCGGGGTGGCCGTCTCCGTCGCGGTCGGCGGTGCTCCGGTCAGCCCGGCCGCGGTGACGGCCCGCTTTGTCGGTTCCTACGTGGGCGGCATCTCCGCCGGGCTGCTGGTCGGGCTTGCCATGACGCAACTGCGCCGCCGAATCGACGCACCGCAAGAGGAAGGCGCGCTGAGCCTGCTCACGCCATTCGCCGCGTTTTTGCTCGCTCAGACAATTCATTCCAGTGGCGTCGTCGCGGTGCTGGTGTGCGCCCTCGTGCTCGCCTACGCCACGCCGCACGTGACACGGGCCCGTTCCCGCCTGCAGACGTTCGCGTTCTGGGATCTCGCGACGTTCCTGATCAACGGCGCGTTATGGGTGTTCGTCGGCACCCAAATGCCACACGCGGTGCGCAGCATCGCCGGCGTCGACGGCGGGCTTGGTCACGCGGCGTTACTGGCTCTTGCCGTCACCGGCGTCATCATCGTGAGTCGGTTTGCCTGCAACGAAGCGGTCACCGTCCTTCTTCGCACGGTGGACCGGCGCGCGGTGCAGCGCACCCGTCGTATCAGTTGGCGCCAACGTGTGGTCTCCGACTGGGCGGGATTTCGTGGCGCGGTGTCGCTGGCCGCAGCTTTGGCCGTCCCATTGACCACGCACACCGGTGCCCCGTTTCCGGATCGCAACCTCATCGTCTTCGTCGTGTGCGTCGTGATTCTGGTGACCGTTCTAGTCCAAGGCAGCACGCTGTCCGATGTTGTCCGCTGGGCCCGGATGCCCGAAGACGTAAGTCACGCAGAAGAAGTGCAATTGGCCCGCTGTCGGGGCTCTTCGGCCGCTCTCGAAGCCTTGCCCGTGGTCGCCGCTGAATTCGGCTTGAGCGAGGACCTTTTGCGGCGCCTGCGAAAAGAATACGAAGAACACGCGGCCCTCGTCGAAGCCGGCGGAGACGCCGAGGGTTCCAATGAGGTGACCGAACGAAGCGACCTGCTCCGACGGGTTCGCCTTGGCGTCCTCGAACACAAGCGCGCAGCCATCATCGAGCTTCGCGACCAAAATCGCATCGACGACATCGTGCTGCGCGAGGTCCAGTCGGTGATGGATCTCGAGGAAGTGCGGCTTCTCGATCCGGCCGACACCGAGTGACGACGCAAAAGTCCTTAACGCATCGGCACTTTGACGGCGATCAGGTTGGCGATATCGATGGCCGAGTTCTTCGGGTCGGGGCTGCACGTGTTGACGTCGATGATGACATTGTTCTTGAGCGCCAGCGCCCGACCGCAGGCCCAACCGCCGGCCCTCGCTTCCTGTTGCGTTGCTATCACGCTCAGTGCGCCGTTGGTGTCCGAAATGGGCCCGACCGTCCACTCTGTTCGGGACTGGATGTGGGTGTACCCGTGGCAGGCCGGCCAGCGCAGCGCCGACGCGATCAAGAAGACGCGGGCCAGTTTGACGGTGGGAAATAGCACCACCGCCTGCTCGGCGTAGTGCGTGAAGTTATCACCATCGTTGAGTGCCTGGTCACGCACGGCGGTGAAGCCACTGTTCGCGTAGACCCGGGCCTGTGCCGCACCGTCGACAGCCAGACATTCCTCGGGCTTCATGGTGGCGCTGTCGTCGGACATCGCGTCATGCCTTCTGGTGATCGCCATGTCTTTAGCGCCCATCACCGGGCTGATCTGCTCCGGGGTGAGCAGCAACGCATCGAGCTCCCGCTCAACAACAGGACGCGGAATGAGCGACGTGGCCGTAGTCGTGGATTTGACACCGGAATGGTTGCTACCGCCGCCGCAGCCCGCGCCGAGAATGCAGATCCCGACGACGGCAACTGTGGCCGCTAAATGGCGCATCGTTCGTCGTCCCCATTCCCGTGGTGGCCCCCCAACCGGTCACCACGGCGCGTTAGCCCTGCGGCGTTGCCGGTCGGCTCGCGTTTCCACCCTACCGCGAGCTTTGGTGGCTAATGCCAAGGAATTAGTCCAATTTTAGACTCCGCTCAGTGAATCCAAATAGGGCACGGACGATTTGCGGAATACACAAGCGCCGAAATGTGTAACGGCACGACGGGCCGATCGCCGGCGAATCGTCAAACGGCTCATGGGGATAGCATGCGTTGGGTACCGTCGACGCGTGACCCTTCGGCGGGAAAGCCCAATTCGCGGTCGGCGGCTGCGGTTCGACGAGGCGTTGATGGAGCGCGCCCTGATGAGTCCGGCCGGATACCGCTTCCTGCTCCACATCGCCCCGCGCATCGACAAGGTGCTGATTCCGCCGACACGCGGCCGGCTGAGCTCCATCGGAATCGGCAGGGTGGGGCTGGTCACGACGACGGGTGCGAAGTCGGGGTCGCCCCGCACACATCCGCTGACATTGATCAACAACTCCGACGGGCTGCTCGCGATCGGGTCCAACTACGGACGCGCAAAGCATCCGGCCTGGAGCGCCAACCTGCTCGCACACCCCGAATGCACGATCGAGTTCATGGGTCCGCCGGCGAAGTATCGCGCCGAACTGCTCACCGGCGATGCCCGCGCCTCGGCATGGGCCACGGCTACCGACTTCTACGCCGGTTACGAACGGTACCGCGCGAGTTGTGCGCCACGCGAGATCAGGCTTTTCCGCCTCCGGCCCACGCCCTGAGGGCGCTTATCGGTCTTTCCGACCCGTGGAGTTCATGGCTTGTTCAGCCAACCGTCGATGTCAGATCGTTGACCGCACACAAGCAGCAGTTCTGCTGGCTATATGCGTGTCGTTCAGGTCGCCAATTTCTACGGACCCCGCTCCGGCGGCCTTCGCACCGCCGTGGACCGGCTGGGCGCGGAATACTGCGCCGCGGGCCACGAGGTGTTTCTGATCGTGCCGGGTCGGCATGCTGAGCAGATCCAGCTGTCCACTGGTGTGATGCGAATTACCGTGCCCGCCAGGCTAATTCCATTCACCGGTGGCTATCGCGCGGTGCTGCCGGGACCGGTACGGGCACTGCTGGAAGCGCTCGGGCCGGACACGTTAGAGGTCTCTGACCGGCTCACACTGAGGTCGCTGGGCCGCTGGGGACGCGAACACGGCGCCACCACCGTGATGATTTCTCATGAGCGCCTTGATCGCCTTGCGGGCCAAGTACTTCCGCGCCGGACCGCCAGGGCTTTCGCTGACTTCGCCAACCGCCGCACGGCCGCCAACTACGACACCGTGGTGTGCACCACCGGGTTTGCGCGCGAAGAGTTCGATCGCATCGGCGCGACGAATACCGTCACTGTCCCACTGGGTGTGGACCTGGAGACCTTTCATCCGTGCCGGCGCTCCGCCCTGGTACGCCAGCAATGGGCGACGCCGTCGCAGATCCTGCTGGTGCACTGCGGCCGTCTGTCGGTGGAAAAACGGGCCGACCGCAGCATCGACGCGGTCGCAGAATTGTGTGCCGCGGGTATCGAAGCCCGACTGGTCGTCGTTGGCGACGGCCCATTGCGGGCCAGGTTGCAACGGCAGGCCGCTCGACTGCCGATCGATTTCACCGGTTTCATTTCCGATCGGCACGCCGTCGCCGCGCTGCTGGCCTCCGCTGACGTAGCACTTGCACCCGGACCGCACGAAACCTTTGGGCTGGCTGCGCTGGAATCGCTGGCGTGTGGCACACCGGCTGTCGTTTCCCGCACGTCCGCGCTCGGCGAAATCATCACCCCAGACAGCGGCGCCATGGCCGACAACGACCCCGCGGCCATCGCACAAGCGGTCAGCGCAGTCGTCAGCCGGCCCGAAGACCACCGGCGCGCCTGCGCGCGGAGTCGCGCCGAAATGTTCACCTGGCAGCGGGCGGCGGTGGCGATGCTGAGCACGCTCGGGGCCGCACCAGACGACAACGACGACTTGGCGACTGGCGAAAACACCGCATAGCGCTACGCGCTGCGGCGTCTAGCTGGGGTTGGCGGGTCCTACCTGACCCGTGAGCGGATTGACCTGCACCGTCACCGGACCGCGTTGTCCCGCCGCGTTGCCCTTTCCACGCTGCTGGGCCTGCGCGAGGGCATTGATCACCGGGTTGTCCTTCAGCATCTGCTTGCGGTCTTCCTCGGACAGCTCATAAAACGCCCACACGCCCCACGCAGCGGGCCGGACATACAGCGTCACCTTCTGGTGCCGACGCTTATTAGCCGTCAGCACTACAGGAATAGGCACCACCCGATCCAGCGTCGCTGAGCTGACCAGCTCTGCCGCGATCTTGTCCACATCCACCCCGTCCTGAAGCTCGTAAACCAATGACTGGTGGGGTGTCTGGGAGGGGCCTTGGAGGGCCAGGAACCACGCCATCCGGCGTCTCCTTCGCTCGTCGTTGTCAGCGCAACTGTAGAGGACGGGTCCGCGTCCAGCGGCAACAATTCAGCTCGCGCTCAACAGTTTCGCTGATCCAGAGGCTCTGCGACTAACTGGGATCCGGAAATGCGACCGGGGCGGCGGGCGCCCCTCGGGCAACCACCACCGGCATCGACGTCGACGCATTGACACGCAGGATCGTGTCCACCACGTCGATGAGGTCGTCGATCGGCATCAACTTGCCCGGCATACAGCCACGCGATGACCACAGCGGAACGGCCTTCATGGCGAGGTCCATATCCCATCCGACGTTCATTCCCGTCGCGGCGTCACCCTCGCCGCCGCCGCACTCCCCCACAATCAGGCACGTGAAGCCGATGTCGGGGTGTTCGGATCGCCAGGCCTCGACAAGTTGCTCGAGCGCCGCCTTGCTGACGCCATAGGCGCCGAGGCCCGGCCACGGCGGTCCGAAAGGGCCTGCGTCGGAAGAGAGGTAGACGGCCTTGCCCGCCGAGGCCGTCAAATGCGGCACCGCCGCCGCCGTCGCCAGCGCCGCACCGATCACATTGGTATCGAACACCCGCCGCCACGTGTGCGCATCGGTGTCGACCATCCGGACGAGTGGCCCGATCGCAGGCGTGTAGATCAGGTTGTCGATACCGCCAAGCGCATCGGCGGCTTCGTTGATGGCCGATCGACACGATCCCTCATTGGTGACGTCACATTCGATGGCGACCGCGTCCGAACCCGCCTCCTTCGCAGCCGCCTCGATACGCGCGCGACGACGGGCGAGCAACGCGACCTGAGCGCCACGCTGCGCGAGACCGACACCAATGCAACGCCCAAGACCACTCGAGGCGCCGACCACCACTGTCCTTGACATATTTGCCCTCTCTTGTAACGAGCCCGCTGCAGGCACAGCGTATCGGCCACCCATTGAGTGGGTAACTCCCGGCCGTTATCGGACCATGCGTCCGGGTCCTTAGACACAGGCTCCGGATAGCCGGTGACCTGGAAATTTGTGAGTTTAGACACATCGCTTACGGGCTAATCCCGCGTGGCAAACGGCGGGCACACGCCCCGCGACGCCTAACTGAATTCCAGGAGAGTGATCCAGATGGGCATGACCTTTTTCGCCGTGGCCGAAATGGGCCCCGACGAGCGCGACTACGACAACTGGCTAACCACCCTGACCCAAGCGTCGGTGCGCCTGGATCACTTGCAGACGGTGGTCACCGAGCTATGCCAGCTTTGCCAGAAGGACGACGTCGTCCGAAGTCGCGAGGTCATGGAGGTACTTGAAAGGCACGGCGCGCTCACCAAGCCTGCTCACGCCGCCTAGCTCAGGACTGCGCGGCTCACTACGGTGAGCAGCATGAAATATCTCGACGTCGACGGAGTCGGCACAGTCAGCCGGATCGGGTTGGGCACCTGGCAGTTCGGTTCGCGTGAGTGGGGCTATGGGGACAGCTACGCCTCCGGAGCCGCGCGAGACATCGTTCGCCGCGCTCGCGCCTTGGGCGTGACGCTCTTCGACACCGCCGAGGTATACGGGCTGGGTCGCAGCGAACGGATTCTCGGCGATGCGCTCGGTGACGAGCGCGCCGAGGTTGCGGTGGCCAGCAAGATCTTCCCGGTCGCCCCTTTCCCGGCAGTCGTCAAACAACGCGAGCGGGCCAGTGCTCGGCGGCTGCAGCTGGATCGCATCCCGCTGTACCAGATCCACCAGCCCAACCCGGTGGTTCCCGACTCGGTGATCATGCCGGGCATGCGCGATCTGCTGGACAGCGGCGCCATCGGCGCGGCCGGCGTCTCGAACTATTCGTTATCTCGTTGGCAGAAAGCCGATTCCGCTCTTGGACGACCCGTCATCAGCAACCAGGTGCATTTCTCGCTCGCCCATCCCCGTGCGCTCGAAAACCTCGTACCGTTCGCCGAGCGGGAAAACCGCATCGTGATCGCCTATAGCCCACTGGCGCAAGGACTCTTGGGCGGCAAGTACGGCGTCAACAATCGGCCCGGCGGGGTCCGCGCCATCAACTCACTTTTCGGGACCGAGAACCTGCGCCGGATCGAGCCGCTGCTGCAAACGTTGCGCGACGTCGCCGCACAGGTTGACGCCAAGCCCGCTCAGGTGGCGCTGGCCTGGCTGCTCAGCCTGCCCAACGTGGTCGCCATTCCCGGAGCATCGAGTGTCGAGCAACTCGAGTTCAACGTCGCCGCAGCCGATATCGAGCTGAGCGCGGACTCCCGCGACGCACTCACCGCGGCCGCCCGCAATTTCCGTCCGGTCTCGACGCGGCAATTCCTCACCGACACCGTCCGCGAGAAGCTCAGCATCCGCTGACTCAGAGGATGAAGAGCATCTCCTGGTAGGTGGGCAGTGGCCAAAGATCGTCGGCCACAATGCCTTCGAGTGTGTCGGCGGCGGCCCGAATTGCTGCCATCGCCGGCAACAACTTTTCCTGTGCATGCTTGGCTTCAGCTAGTGCCGATTCCGCCGAGTGATCGGACAGCGCTGCAGTCAGCTGCGCCAACCCGGCCTCGAGATCGGCGATCGGCGCCGAAACCGCTTCCAGCGCAGCGGTGCTCGCCTCCACACCAGCGGCCTTCAACGCGGCGACGTTTTGCGCCAGCTCGGTCTGGTAACGAATCGCGGCCGGCAGAATGATCGTCGCGCCGATTTCCTTTGCCAGCTTGGCCTCCACGCCGACGGTCAGCGCGTACTGCTCCAGGCGCACCTCGTAGCGGCTGTGCAGTTCACGCTCGGTGAACACTCCATACTTCTCGAAGAGTTCGATCGATTCCGGCTTGATGAGCTCCGGAATAGCGTCCAGGGTGGTCTTGAGGTTCGGCAAACCCCTTTCGGCCGCCTCGACCTGCCACTTCTCCGAGTACCCATCGCCGTTGTACACCACGTCCCCGTGTTCGGTGATGACCTCGGTGAGTAGCTTCTGCACTGCCACGTCGAAGTCTCCGCCATCTGCGACGGCCTTCTCCAGGATCGTGGCCAGGTAGTCCAGCGAGTCGGCCATGATCGTGTTGAGCACGATCATCGGCACCGCAACGGTCTGCCCGGAGCCTGGAGCCCGGAACTCGAATCTGTTGCCGGTGAACGCAAACGGGCTGGTGCGGTTGCGGTCGCCCGCGTCGGTCGGCAGGTGGGGCAGCGTGTCGACACCGATGATCATGGTGCCCTTGCCCTTTGACGATGTCGCCGCTCCCTTGGCGATCTGCTCGAACACGTCGGCCAGCTGCTCGCCGAGGAAGATCGAGATGATCGCCGGCGGCGCCTCGTTGGCGCCCAACCGGTGGTCATTGGTGGCCGAGGCGACCGACACACGCAGTAGGCCGGCGAACTTGTGCACGGCCCGGATCACCGCGGCACAGAACACCAGGAACTGGGCGTTCTCGTGCGGGGTGTCGCCGGGGACCAGCAGGGAACCCAGGTCGGCGTTGCCCATCGAGAAGTTGACGTGCTTACCCGATCCGTTGACACCCGCGAACGGCTTCTCGTGAAACAGGCATTCCATGCCATGCTTTTTGGCGATCGTCTTGAAGATCGTCATCAGCAGTTGCTGGTGGTCGGAGGCGATGTTGGCCCGCTCGAACATCGGCGCGATCTCGAACTGGCCTGGTGCCACTTCGTTATGGCGGGTCTTGGCGGGGATACCGAGTTTGAACAGCTCGCGCTCGGTGTCCATCATGAAACCCAGCACCCGCTCGGGAATCGCACCGAAGTAGTGGTCGTCGAACTCCTGGCCCTTGGGCGGTTTGGCGCCGAACAGTGTGCGGCCGGCATTGACCAGATCGGGACGAGACAGAAAGAAGTGCCGGTCGACCAGGAAGTACTCCTGCTCCGGGCCGCAGAATGAAACGACGTGGTTGAGATCCTTGTGGCCGAACAACTTCAGGATGCGCTCGGCTTGCGTGCCCATGGCCTGCTGGCTGCGCAGCAACGGCGTCTTGAAGTCCAGCGCCTCACCGGTCATCGAGACGAAAACCGTTGGAATGCACAACGTCTTACCGTTGGGGTTATCCAAGATGTACGCAGGACTGGTCACATCCCAGCCGGTGTAGCCGCGGGCCTCGAAGGTGCTGCGCAGCCCGCCCGACGGGAAGCTGGAGGCGTCGGGCTCACCCTGGATGAGGGTCTTGCCGGCGAACTCGGCCAGCGTCTGCCCGTCCGAGACGGGCTCCAGGAAGCTGTCGTGCTTCTCGGCGGTCAAGCCGGTCATCGGGTAGAAGACGTGGGCATAGTGGGTGGCACCCTTCTCCAGCGCCCAGTCCTTCATTCCCACCGCAACGGCATCGGCGACGGCGGGGTCGAGCTTGACACCTTTGTCGATCGTCGCCACCACGGACTTATAGGTCGCCTTGGGCAGCCGCGCTTGCATTACCGACTTGGTGAAAACATTCGATCCGAAGATCTCCCCTGGCTCTTCGCCCGGGTCGAAACTGATCGCGGGCGGCACATACGCCTCAACGTTGGTGATTGCCTGCAGGCGCACTGTGTTGCCGCTCAATGGAGTTCCTATCGCTACGATGCGTGGCATCGGATCGTCGGTTGTTTGCTGGGCCGACAATAAGGAACATCGATGGCGGAAATGTTACGCAGCTGTCAAACTCTGATGGCGGCAAAAATGCTGTGCCGTCAGGGTCGCGACTCCTCGGGAGTCCACGCCGGCGGCTGGCCGGGATGGCCGGGGAATAGATAGTCGACGAAAGCCGCCGCGGTGGGTTGTGGTTCGTGGTTGGCCAGGCCCGGCCGCTCGTTGGCTTCAATGAAGGCGTATTCCGAGCCGGCGATGTCAGGCACGAGCAGGTCGATGCCCGTCACCCGGATACCGATCGCGTCAGCGGCGGCCACCGCAACCTCACAGAGCTCCGGGTTCACCTCGGAGGTGACGTCGTGGATCGTCCCGCCCTGGTGCAGGTTGGCCGTGAGGCGGACCCGTAGCCGAGTTCCTCGCGGCAAGATGTCGTCGAGCGTCCAGCCGGCTTCCGCGACCGTCGCCGCGGTGACGTCGTCGAGCGGGATGCGCGACTCACCACCGGTGGCCGCAGCGCGCCGTCGGCTTTCGGCCGCGATCAATTCCCGCACGCTGTGCTCACCGGTGCCGATGATCTCCGGCGGTAGCCGGAGCGCGGCGGCCACCACCCGCCCGTCGATCACCACCAACCGCAGGTCGCTACCGGCGACCCGCTGCTCGATGAGTACCTCCGGGTGCTGCTCGCGCGCGCGTGCGACGGCGGCGGCGAGCCCGTCCGGACCCTGCTCCGCGAGAACGCCCACGGTGATGCCTTTGCCCTGCTCACCACGAGTTGGCTTGACGACGACCTCGCCGACTTCCTTCAGAAAGGCATAGTCATCGTCGTCCCGGGTCGCCAGGCGGGCACGCGGCACGGTGATGCCGGCCTCGGAGACCAGCCGTCGGGTCAGGCGTTTGTCGTCGCACCGGCACATCGCGATCGCGGAGGTGAACTCGGACAACGACTCGCGGGTGAGAACGCTGCGGCCACCGTGGCTCAGTCGCATCTCACCGGCTCCGGCATCCAGAACCTCGACCCAGATACCGCGGCGCATCGCCTCATCGGCGATGATCCGCGCGTAAGGATTGAGGTCGTCGACCGTTTCCGGAGGCGGGGCGAACAGCGGCTCGTTGATCGCGTTCTTGCGTTTGATCGCCAGCACCGGCACGCGGACAAAGCCGAGCTTTTCGTAGAGGCCGATGGCCGCGGCGTTGTCGTGTGCCACCGAGAGATCAAGATAGGCGCGGCCAGCACTGCGGAAGTGCTCGGCCAGGGCGCGGGTCAGCGCTTCCCCGATTCCGGGCAGGCTGGCACCAGGGTCGACCGCCAGGGTCCACAGACTGGATCCGTGCTCTGGGTCGTTGAACAGCACTTCATGGTCGACACCTGTCACTGTGCCGACGACGGCACCGTCATTGTCACGCACGGCGATCAGGTAGGTGACTGAGTCGGCATGCAGGTGGTTGTCCCAGATCGTCTCGATTGGCGACGGCACCATTCCGCAGCGGACGAAGACCCGATTCATCGCGTCGGCATCGGCCGGATCGTTTAGCGGCCGCACCGTCACGCCGATCGGCGGCGGAGCCAGGGTCTCCTGGGTGTCGTCATCACTGAAGCGCAGCCGATAGGTGTGGCTGGGATCGATGAAAAGCTCAGTCGGGGCCCCGGCGACCACGACGTGAGACTCGCGCGCGTAGATGCAGATGTCGCGGCGCCCGGCCACTTCCCGTCGGAGTGCCTCGGTCAGCGTGGCGGCGTCGGCGAAGGTTTGGCCGAAGATGAGTTTGCCCCAACCTAATTCAAGCTCGACGTCTTTGGCCATCGCATCCACCATGTGCGGCGGGGACGCATCGTGCAGGCCAAGCGTGATTGCCTCGGGATGGTCCTCTGAAGGATCGATAGCGGTCATGCCGCCGGTCCTGTCCCGTCGTGGCGCTGCAGCCACGGCGATTCCCACGTCATAGCCATGTTGTCTACCCAACTCAACAGTTCGTCTATCAACTTCCCTGTCGCATTCAAGGCCGCAGCACTAACCCCTAGTCTGGCACCGACGGAATCTCCGCGCAGCATCGGTGACGGCGCGACGAGGCGGACAGGTGCCGAGATCTACCGCTTGAAACGCCCCGCGAACCCGCGCAAGGGCAGGTCAGCGCTGGTGATGAGTCCCGGCCGCGCCGACACCACCGAGGCGATCGCGCTCAAGGCGGGCATACCGGTCACGGTCATGCCGATCGAGGCGAAGTTGTCCGGATTGGACAGGTCCACGCCCGGCTTGGGGAAGACCATGTGCTTGTTGTAGATACACGGGTCGCCGGTGATCTGCGTGATGTAGCAGCCTTTGATGTTCCAGCTCGGGTCGGTGTGCGGTGTCATCTGCCACTCCAGATGCGTCTCCACCCGCGGAATCCCGTCCACCATGCCCTGGTACTTGATGTAGTTGCCGCCCAGCGAACCCTTAGGCAGCGTGTACCAGCCCAGGTCCACGTCCTTGGTACACGCACCCAGTTCGTAGCTGAACTTCACTTCGTCGAGCGCTACGTCGAAGCAGTCGGCCATCAGCAGCACACTGTCCGCGAAGACGCGGGTGTACTTTTCCAGCTTTGCCGGGATTTCCGGATCATCCACCGGCAGGCCGTAGCCGACCTCGATCCAGGTGTCCTTGGAATGATGGCATGACACATCGACGGACTCGATGGTGGTGATGTTCTCGATTTCGGCGACATCAGCCGAACACACAACGCCCAGAATCTGATTCAGCCCTGGGTTCATCCCGGTGCCGTAGAAGGTGGCGCCGCCTTTTTCGCACGCCTCGGCCAGCAGCTGCGTTACCGGCTTGCCCGACGGATGGGGGTGGTTCTTGTCGCGGTGCCATCCGGTGATCCAGTCAGCGGTGGTGACGATGTTGATTCCCGCCTCAAGCACTTTGACGTACAGGTCCTCGTCGGGGAACACGCCGTGGAAGGTGAGGACGTCCGGCTTTGCCGCGATGATCTCCTCGATGCTTCCGGTCGCTTTCACTCCGTTAGGCGCCAAGCCGACCAGCTCACCGGTGTCCTTGCCGATCTTCTCCGGCGAGTAGCAGTGCACGCCGACGAGTTCCAGATCGGGCCGTTCGGCAATCCGCTTGATCATTTCCGAACCGACGTTGCCGGTGGCAACTTGGAAAACGCGAATCGGTGCATTCATTCGGTGGCGCCTCTCTGGGATGCGGCATAGACGTCGGCGGCACTGCCGCCAATGCCGTCAGGATAAAACTGCTTGGCCCACTTGCGAATTGCGGTGAAGCCCTCGTATTCGGCTGTCGCCAACGCCGGCGGGTCCGAGTAACGCTGGTGCTGCCAGATTTCGATGTCCTGCTCGAACTGCCGAATCACTTCTTGTCCGAATTCACGCGCCTTGGCCTCGGCCCGGGCCGGGTCCTTGCCCGGTGTGCGGCCGATGTAGACCATGAACCGCACGTCGGAGGTGGACTCGTCGACCGGGGTGACCGCGGAGATGGTGCGGTTGTCGATCATGCCCCAACTCTTGGTCACCGCGATCCCCAAACCGCCGTTGATCGCCTCTACCCGGCTGTCGATGTCCTCGATCTTCTGGTTGTCGTCGCCTTCGAAAGTGATGGTGAAGTCGACGAAGGACACCGGCTCAGCGAAGTCGTGGCGGGTGAAGACCGGCACTATCGGCGTGTTGTGCACGTACTTGAAATGTGCGAAGTCCACGCCGTTTTCGAGCACATACTGCGGGTGCATCTCCAGGCGCTCCCGGAACAAGCGCTGCTGCGGGTAATAGTCCGCGGCGCTGCTGGCGTCGTTGAATCCGGCGAAGATGTCCGGCGGATCGAAGTACGGTTGACGCCCCTCGACGTCGTGCCAGATGTAGACCGACTCGTTGCGTTCCACCACCGGATAGGTGCGGATTCGCCGGCCGCGATTGGGGCGGTCCTGATACGGGATGCAGACGTTACGGCCCTGCTGACTCCACTGCCAGC
>Ga0335076_10002972_pt1 | contig 16946 bp, 9 predicted proteins | sample Lox_Sample_25_FD_206717 | JGI IMG/M metagenome (GOLD analysis project Ga0335076, IMG submission 206717) | Soil microbial communities from Loxahatchee National Wildlife Refuge, Florida, United States - Lox_Sample_2.5 | ecosystem: Environmental > Terrestrial > Soil > Wetlands | place: USA: Florida... | reverse complement strand
GTCGTGCCACCATGGAAGTAGAAATTCGTGCTCGGCGTGATCGACAGCGGCACGCTGCCACCGGACTCATTGGCCACCCTGAGGATGTTGTTCGCCGTGTTGACGTGCAGCACGTGACCTTCCGGGCTCAGCCAGACGTCATTGAACGAGCTGCTCGCCCAGATTCGAGTCGCGACGAGCGTGCCGTCCTGCTGGTAGCGGGCGGCGACGCGCACGTACTTGTTGAGCAGCAGCGGGCTCTCGCCCGCGAAGCTCATCACGGTGCTGAACGTCTTGCCGTCGACGTCGTAGAGAAGCGTGCCGTTGGTCGCATCGGCCAAGATCGTGAGCGAGCGATCCGTCGCTAGGGCCGTCTCCGGATTGACCACCGGGATCGTCGCCACGTCCTTCGTGATCGTGATCGACGTGTTGTCGCTCGCGATCGAGTCGACGGTGCCGTACGTGTGTCGCAGCACCAAGCGCGTGATGTCCGCGATGCGGTGGTGACGCAGCGGGCCGCGGAAGTTGACCGCCCACTCCGTCGTGCCGCTCAACGGCGTGTGAGCGACGATGAACGCGGGGTGCGCGAGATCGAACTCGAGGTCGAGCTGGTTGTTCTGGTTCGCCGTCACGACGAGATTCGATTCGAAGTCGACCGTGATCGAAACGTCGAGGTTACCGGCCGTGCCCTTCGCGCCCTGGATCTGAATGTCGCTCGATGCGACCGCAGAGCCGGGCGTGCCAGCGAAGCCCACCTCGGGATCCGCGGCTGCGATCAGCGTCACGTCGCCGGGGTTGCCCGCGATGGTGACCACGGCGCCGGTGTACGTGCCCTCGGGAACCGTGGCATTGCCGATAATCTCGGCGAGCTGGTCGAGCTGCTCGAGATTGATCGTCGGCGGCGTGGCCGGCGCCGTGTAGATCGTCACGTTGCTTCCGCCGCCCTGCGGAATCAGCGCGATGCTCAATACCTTGACGCCGATCGTCGCCCAGTCTTCCGACGAGTCGTCGCTCACGAGGAGCGAGACCGTGCCGCTTTGCGGCGTCTGCGTGAGCGTTGACGAGCCGGAGCCGCCGCCGCTGCACGCGGCCAGCAGCGAGGCGAGTACGCCGCCGATCGCGGCCGAGAGTAGTTTCGTTCGCATGTGAGATCCCTCTACGCAAACGTGAAAGAAACAAAGGCCTCTGATTCGATTCGCCGCGTTGCCAAGAACGTCGGTGCAACTAGTAACGGCTCGTCGGCGAGCGAGTTGACTGATGGTTTCGTATTTCTTGCGCCGAAGGTGCGAACTGCGTCGTGTTTCGGCCTTACATGTGCGTCAGGTTTGGAAGTGAAACGAGCGCGAACTGTCGCACGCCGGGCCCAGGTCAAATTGGAATAGGTGTCCAAGTGCCACTTGTAGTCCTAATCGGTGCGTCAGGATCGGGAAAGACGACGATCGCCAGCGCGATCGAGCGCCGCTACGGCAATAGGGTGAAGGTGTTCTACTTCGATCGGATCGGCGTGCCGCCGGCCGATCGCAGAGTTGCGGAGTACGGATCGGGGGAAGCGTGGCAGCGCGTCAAGACTTTCGAGTGGATGGCGAAGCTGGCGCCGCTCTGGAGGTCCGGGGCAAGCTTGCTCTTCGAGGGGCAAACGCGACTCTCGTTTCTGGCCGAGGCCGCAAAAGCGGCTGGAATCGCGGAATATTCGCCGATCCTCGTAGATTGCGATGACGAAACGAGGGCGAGGCGCCTTTCGCAAGAGAGGCGGCAGCCCGAGCTCGCGAACGAAACCATGATGCATTGGGCTGCCTATCTGCGCCGCGACGCAATGGAACGCGGTTGCGAAATACTGGACACGTCCGTGGTGGCTCTGGATCGGTGCGTGGCTCGAGTGATGGCGCTGCTATGATCTCGTCACTCTCGATCAGGTGGTAACGGCTGCGATGGCGATGCCTCTGCGCAAGCTCCTCCAAGTCATCCGTTCCAACTCCCCCCGCCTCACCGTCTTCGCGCTCGCGTACGTCGCTGCCCCGGTCGGCGCGCAGGTAGCATCGGGCCCGGGCGTCAACCCGCGCACCGTTTGGTCGGAGCCGCCCGAGCAGTTCACTACGCGCGTCGTCGCGAGCGGCCTCGAGGATCCGTTCGAGGTCGCGTGGGGACCCGACGGCTGGCTGTGGATTACGGAACGCGTCGGCAAGCGCGTCGTGCGGGTGAATCCGGCGGACGGCACGCGCAAGGTGGCTGTCACGGTCGACGAGGTGTACCAGAAGCTCGCGCAGGAAGGCCTGCTCGGCCTCGCGCTCGACCCAAAGTTGCTGCACGGGCGCAACTATGTGTACGTGATGTACACGTACGACGCGGATCCTGGCCCCGGCGAGGAACGCCGCGCGAAGATCCGCCGCTACACGTACGACCCCGTGACCGAGCAACTGAAGGACCCGCTCGACGTGCTCACGAATCTGCCGCACGGCCCCGACCACGGCGCGAGCCGTCTCGTATATGGGCCCGACGACAAGCTCTACGCGAGCCGCGGCGATCACGGCTCGAACTTCCTCGCGTATTACTGCGTGCCGAACCGCGCGCAGGAGCTGCCGACGGCGGCCGACGTGCAGGCGCGCAAATGGGACGCGTACCAGGGAAAGATCCTGCGCGTGAACCTCGACGGCTCGATCCCGTCGGACAACCCGGTCTTGGCCGGCGTGCGCAGCCACGTGTTCGCGTACGGCAACCGAAATCCGCAAGGCATGGCTTTCGGCCCGGACGGCGTGCTCTACGAGTCGGAGCACGGCCAGGACACCGACGACGAGGTGAATCGCATCGTCGCGGGTCGCAACTACGGTTGGCCGCTGATCGCCGGCTACAAGGACGATCAGTACTACACGTACGCGAACTGGTCGGCATCGTCGCCGACGCCGTGCGCGGAGCTCACATACGGCCGCGACGTCCCGAGCACGGTGCCGCAAACCAAAGAGTCGAGCGTGAACCTGCCGGACTTCGAGCCGCCGCTCAAGACGTTTTTCACGGTCCCGACGGGCTACGACGTGCGCAAGCTCGGCAACGCGACCGGAGCGCTCACCGGCCTCGACGTGTACTCGTCCACCGCGATCCCGGGCTGGAAGACGTCGATACTCGTCTGCGCGATGGAGAGCGGCGTGATCTATCGGATTCCGTTGAACGCGCTGTCGGCGCCGCCGATCACGTACTTCAAGGCGCAGGACCGCTACCGCGCTCTCGCGATCGCGCCGGACGGCAAGCGGATCTACGCGATCACGACGACGGTCGGACGCACGGTCACCGCCACCGGCGAGCCCACGGCGGCGCTCGCGCATCCGGGCTCGCTGCTCGAGTTCGCCTACGTCGGGCCGCGCACGACGCAGAAATAGAAGTTCGGCGACCAGGGGGAAAACGCCATGCACCATCACCGCTTGCTCTTGCTCGGTCTTCTGATCGGTCTCGTCGTTCCGCCCATCGCGGCACGCGCACAAACCGGTAAGCCGCTCAACATCTACGTCGTGGACGTCGAGGGCGGCAACGCGACGCTGTTCGCCGCGCCCTCGGGCCAGTCGGTGCTGATCGATACCGGCAACGGCGGCCCGGCGGCCGTTCGCGACGCGGAACGCATCGTGGCCGCGGTGAAAGACGCGGGCGTCCCGCAAATCGATCACCTCATCACGACTCACTGGCACGGCGATCATTTCGGCGGGATGGCAGAGCTTGCCCGCCGGATTCCGATCAAGGATTTCATCGATCACGGCGGCAACGTGCAGCCTCAGGAAGGCGCCGACGACTTCCTAAAAAATGTCTATCCCACGTTGTACGCGAAGGGCACTCGCACGCTCGCGAAGCCGGGGGACAAGATCGCGATCGAAGGCCTCGACTGGCGCATCGTTTCCGCCGGCGGAACGCACATCGAGACTCCGCTGCCCGGCGCCGGCAAGCCGAACCCGTATTGCGAGACGTATCAGGCTCAGGAACCCGATCCGAGCGAAAACGCGCAGTCCGTCGGCAGCGTCGTCACGTTCGGCCAGTTTCGCGTCGTGCATCTCGGCGACCTCACCTGGAACAAAGAGTTCGCGCTGATGTGCCCGAAGAACCCGATCGGCACAGTGGATGTGTTCATCGTGTCGCATCACGGACAAGCGATCTCGAACTCGCCGCAACTCGTTTACGCGCTGCACCCGCGCGTGATGGTGATGAACAACGGCACGCGCAAAGGCGGCCAGCCCGAGGCGATGCGGGTGCTCCACACCTCGCCGGGTCTCGAAGACTTGTGGCAGCTGCATTTCTCATTGCTGAGCGGCCAGGAATACACCGTGCCGGGGATGTTCATCGCGAACACATTCGACGAGCCGCTGACGGCGATGCCGATCGCCGGCGTGCCGGCTCCGGCGCCCGGCTCCGGTGCGCCGCCGCCACCGGCGCACAACGGGACGGCTTACTGGATCAAGATCTCCGCGCGCGATGACGGCTCGTTCACCGTCACCAACGCGCGCAATTCGTTCAGCAAGACGTACGCGAAATAGCAACGCAGTGACGGAGAAAGAGTTTCCGTAGGAGAAGCAAATGAATAAATTGGCTGTCACGCTTGGTCTTTTCATATTCGTGGCGGGTTCGCCGTCGGTTTTCGCCCAGGGCAACGGTGCTGCCGCGCTGCCTGCGGGCAAACAGGTCCAGGTCACCGAGAAGATCCTGCCGCTGCGTATTCCTAACGAGACGCTCGGCGAGACGGAAGGGGTGTCGCTGAATTCGGCGGGCCACCTGTTCGTCAACTCGCGCACGGGCTGGAGCGGTAGCTCCCGCGGTGGGAACGCGGCCCGCGTGTTCGAGTTCGACAAGAACCTCAAGTTCGTGAAGGAATGGATCCCGAACGCGTACGGCCTTTCGTTCGCGCATGGGCTGCGCGTCGACTCGAAGGACAACGTGTGGGTGATCGACGAAGGCTCGAACATGATCATCAAGGTCGATCCCACAGGGCTGGTCGCGATGGTTCTCGGCCGCAAGCCCGAGTCGATCGACTGGTGGGAAGAGCGCGTCGAGCGCGGCAAGCACGACCCCGAAGGCGAGCGTCCGAAGGCGCAGCGCGGTACCTACAACCGCCCCACCGACGTCGCCTGGGGCCCGGACGGCAGCATCTTCATCGCGGACGGCTACAACAACTCCCGCGTCGTGAAGCTCGCGCCGGATGGCACGTGGCTGAAAGAGTACGGGAGCTATGGCAGCGGCGATGGACAGTTCAACACCGTCCACTCGATCGCGGCCGGCTACGGCCACGTATACGTCGCGGATCGCGCCAACCGCCGCATCCAGGTGTTCGACTACGACCTCAACTTCGAGCGCTACATCACCGGCATCGGCATGCCCTGGGCCGTGCAGGTGACGCCGAAATACATCTACAGCGGCGACGGCGACGGGAAGATCTATCGCCTCGACCACGGCGGCAAGCTGATCGACTGGGCGCAAACCGGGATGGGGCAAGGGCAGACGGGGTGCATCATCCACACGCTCCAGGCCGTGAGCGACACGGAGCTGTACAGGGGGTCTTGCACGCTCTGGAACGTCGCGCGGATCACGTTCCCGAACTGAGTCGGCGGCGCCCGGCGATTCTCACGGATCAGTCGACGCAATGGAGCTGCAGCGCCCTGGCCTCTGACACTCGAGGACGCCGAAAGCGCGGGCATTCACCGTAAGGCTCGTGCCATCGGAGAAGTGCACCGTACGCTTGACTCCGCGCGCATTGTAAGAGACGTAGGTCCGGCTCTCGCCGTCGTGGAAGACCGCATAGAGCGGCGTGTCGGCGCTTACGGTCCGGTCAACGCCACCGGCAAGCCGGAACGTCGACAGCCAAAGCGCGACGTTCGACCGTGAGTTTCCGGCTTCGGGCTCGACCGAGCGCGACAGATCGTCCCATTGACGTTCGGCGTCCAGAGGGTCGGTGAGCGCGCGATACATCACGACGAGGTCCGACCACATCTTCCATTGGGTCCCACCGCGAGCCGCGACTAGAGCGTCATAGCTCCGCGCCGCGAAATCCGGATAACGGCCGAGGTACAGCGATCCACCGTGGAACGGTAGCCAGTTGATCCCTTGCAGCGCTTCGGGCTCGGCGGAGAAGTAGGTCGAGTAGGCGCCCTTTCCGCCCCAGATCATCGGCACGATAGGATGCGGATAATCGGGCGGATAGTTCTGGCGATCGACGTCGAACCAGTACGCCTCGACGGCCGCGAGCTCGCTCGCATAAAGATACATCCCAGTGTCGCGCAGCGCGCGGTCGCCGCGAATCTCGCCGAGCAGCACAAGTGCCGTCCATGCTGCGAGCGCTTCGGAAGACGATTCCTCGTTGTTGCCGTCGCCCGAGACGCCATCGCCCGACGCCCATGAATGACCGGCGTAGGGATCGAAGTGCCGGAGAAACGGGAAGGCCGGGTCATCACGTCGCGAGCTCGCGATGTCGCGGATAAGGAGATCCACAAACGGCCCATACGCGTCGGGGCCGAGCCAAGCCGGATCGCTCCGCCCGAGCTCTGCGGCCGCGCGCAGGAAGTATCCATAGTGGAAGTGGTGATCGTTGAGCGCAGCGGCCGAGCCATAGCTCGACGGGTAGCCGATCAACGTTCCCCACCGCGGATCGTAGTAGAAGGTGCCGGCCGTCGATGGATCCGCGGGATCGTATCGAGAATCGAACCACGCCTCGAGGCGCTTGCGCAGTCGCGCTTCCAGTGCGTCGGCTTCCGCGTCGAGTCCTAGCTCACGAGCCAGCGCATGTAGCTCTGAGATACGTCCGAGCTCTTTGCCAGCCCAATAGGTATCACGCGGGTCGGAATCCACGGCCACGTCGCGCCGCACGAGGGCGCGCAGAGAGTCAACGTCGGTGCCTGGAACGAGCGGCAGCGCGGGCAGCACACCGGGGAACGGATGTTCGATCTCGAAGGCATCACCTTCGCGGAGCGACATGCGGCCGCGCACCGTCGTGTAGTGCCCGAGCTCGGGACGCGTGGCGGCATCGACAAGCGCAGCGCTCTGGTGCGGATAGAGTGCGAAAAGCGTCGCCGCGCGCGTGCCCTGCTCCGCCGCGAGGCTGTACGAGAACCGAACGCGTACGCGAGATCGTGCGTCGTCCACCGTCCATGCAACCGCGGTGTTCTCGACGGGAATCCGTGCGGCCCGCGTGAAGCGCTCGACCGCTTCCTCGCGCTGCCCGTCCGGGAGCAGCGCGAGCGCGAAGCGACCCGAGGCGCCGAGCAGGTTGCGCAGCTCCGCGCTGCCGACCCCGGACCAGCGCGAGCTCGCCGGCCCGACGAGCAGATAGCAGCGACGGTCTCGGCAGACGCCGAGCACGCCGCCGGCTTCGTAGAACACCTCGGGCGGGGACGGGAAACGCACGATCGGATCCCCACCGCGGAAGGACGCGAACACGAACGGCGAGCCATGGCCATAGCTCACCTCCATCGAAGCGCCGCCGGACTCGAACCGCGCGCGCACGAACCAATCGCTCCAACCGACCAGACGCGCAGCGTCGAAACGAGCCGCACCACTGTGGCCGAGGATCAAGTCCGTCGGCGGATCGAAATCCATCCAGCCGCAGATGCAGGCTTCGTTCGCGCGGATATCCGGCCCCGGGTAGCGCACCTGAAGTCCTTCCGCGCGCGCCGCGACGGCCAGTGGGTGTGGGTACTGGCGTTCGGAGAAGGGCAGCGCGACGAGTGACGACCACCAGCGATTCGTCGGAAAGGGCGGACGGAGCTCCTTAGCGACGAAGGCCGGCGCGGGCGGCAATACTTCGCCGGGTGGTGCGCTACCCGCGAGCGACCCGCGCGGAAGCCGGAAGCTCGCGTCTGCGCGGACAAGGGTGTGCATCGCGGTCGCGCCGGCCACGAGCGCCGCCAAGAGCGCGAGCCACCCGGCACGCGACATTTAGTTGGCGTCCACCTCGTTACGCACGCTAGCCCGCTCGGAAGCGAGCTGGGCTTGCACGGCCGCGCCGAGCGCGGACCCATCGCCGGTCGGGTCGCGCACCTCCGTCGGGTCATCGACGAATGCGAAACGGGGCAAGGCCGCCACCTCGTCCGAAGGCCCGAACCAGCGCCCCAGCAGACTACGCCTCCCGATGTCGATCGAAGCCGCTACTTTCTCCCCTAACTCGACACCAGCGTTGACGCCCTCGAGCTCGATGAGGACGTTCCATGCCTGATCGCGCACTTCCTGGCCCGCGAGCGGAGTCGACCAGACCACGGAACCATGGAGCGCACGGCCGCTACGCGTGCGGGCATAGACCGTTTGACCGACCTTGATCCGACGCGCGTCAGTCTCGTTCACGCGCAGCTTCAGCACTAACCGGTTCGTATCCTCGACCGTTCCTACCGCGGTGTTCGCGCTTACGGCATCAAACTGAGAGAGCGATTCTCCAGCGAGCGTTCCGCGGATGGGCGCACGGATCGCTGTCTTGCCCTGGTGACGCTCGGCGGCGCGAACGGCGAGATCGGCCGTGGCGATTTCGCTCACGACGCCCGCGCGCTGCGCCTCGATGCGCTCCGACTCGCTTGCGAGGAGCTGCCGGCTCTCCTCGGCACCGCGCACACGCTCATTCTGCTCAGCGCGGGAGCCCAACAGGGTCCGGGCGCTTCCCGAAACCGCGCGGAAGCCATGCGCGAGCTCGAGAGCCTCGCGCTCCAGTTGAACGTTCAGCTCGCGCAGCACCATGGCCGGGACGAGACCCTGCTTCACGAGAGCGCGCTTCTCAAGGATATCTTCCATCGAATGGTCGGCGAGGGCGTAACTGAAGTGCAGGTCCTCGAGCTCGGAGCTGAACTGCCTGCCAGGCTCAGGTCCGCCGATCTCGACAAGGTTATCGGCGACCGTGGCGGCGTATTTGGAATAGCCCTCACTCGCGTCCCGCACTTTCCGGTACAGAGCCTCGCCGTTGAAATCGGCTTTCGCGCGAGCGCTGCGATTCATCGAAAGCTCGGCACGCACGTGCGTTGTAAAGCTGCGCACTCCTTCGAGCGTCGCATCCGCAAATGAGTCGAGCCGCTCGATCCGGGAGCCATCGATGCGCTCCGCGGCGGCCGCCCGTTCCCTCGCGAGGTTCACGACGGCATCGGCACCCTCACGTTGGATCGCATTCTCGTGCAGCCGCAGATCGAGATCGGCGAGCTTCTGGCGCTCGCGCTCCGCCGCGAGACGCGCCGCCTCTAGCGCGTCGCGCTGTTCGTCGTAGTCGAGAACCGCGATGACCTCCCCCGCCTCGACCGCGTCGCCACTCTTGCGTGTCACTTCGCGCACCACACCGGGCGCTTCGGAGTGCACGCGCGCCCAGCGCTCTGGGGCGATGCGGCCGCTCGCTTGCACGTGGGCTTGCCACGGAAAGGCGAGGATCGCAGCGGCTACGATTGCAATCGCAGCGGCGGCGAGTCCGTACTGGCGTCGGCGCGCGCGCAATGCTTCTTCATCGAATTCTTCGAGCTCGCGCGTGTCAGCGGTTTCGGAGCTGTGACTCGGTTCTGACATTAGGAGGCTCCCTGACGACTCGATGCCGTCTGCGTGTGAATCTCTGGAGCAACCGGCGAGTGGCTCGAGCCAAGCTTGCGACGCTCCGCGAGCCATCGCGGGACATCGGGCCCGCCGAGCAAGTATGGGTGAAAGACGAACGGCGCGACGGCGTTCAATAGCAACGGGTATGCCCACACGAAGTGATAGCGCCAATCCGGAGATTCGATGCCCACCGGCAGCGGCACCGAGTAGAGATGGACCTGCCAGAGCGCCAGCGCCACGCATGTCGCGATCAGCATCGCTGCGCCTCGTGCCGCCTTTCGCATCGCGCCGCTGCGCAGATGGGCGCGACGCGAGAGCTGACCGATCGCATCGACGCTGGTCTCGCCGAAGACCAATGGGCGATTGAAGAGATACGCCAGCGCGCCGCTCATCACAGCGACCGAGCAGCCGATGAAGCTGATGCCGAGTGCGAACTGGAGGAAGAGCGCTTTCCATGCGCCGAACCGCGTGCGCCAAACGTGGTTGGCGGGCATGGCCTCGAGGCCGCCGCGCCTCCGCAAGAGATAGATCGCGGGAATCCCAAGACTGAAAACCACGAACGCTATCGACCCCATGGCGAGGGCGGTATAGGGATGCACGAAGCCGAGGCCCGTCAGCACTGCAAACGGCACGATGCTCGCAATGTTGATCAGCGAAAAAAAGAACAGGAGCAGATCGAGCACCTGATACCACCGGACGTGCTCCGAGCGGCAGAAACGCTTCCAGGATTCCTTCAAGATGCCGCGCCGCTCCCACTCGACGATTGGGTTGAGCACCGCTTCGGCGGCGCCGAACGCGTAGCGGCGGAATTTCTCGACCTCTTCGGTGTAGACCCGCGTCACCGCCTCGCCGAAATCCTGGCCCGGATAACAAATGTACTTTCCATGGCAGCCCGCCACGTGGAACCGCATCATCATCTCGAGGTCCTCGCACACCGAGTGCTCGTGCCAGCCGCCCTCTCGGAGCAGATCCTCGCGCCGCAGGAATAGGTTGTGGCCGAGCATTGGCACCATCGCACCGGCGATCAGGCACTTGGAGCGGATCGCGAGATCGAAGAGTAGCCGTGTGAACCAGCCGACCATCGCCGAGAAGTAACGGTCCTCGTTGGTCGGATACGTGGAGTGCTGCGTGTAGGCAAGCGTCGGGTCGGCTAGGAATTCGGGAACCGTCGCCTGGATAATGTCCGGCGGCATCACGCTATCCTTGTCGAGCTGCACGATGAGCTCGCCGACGCGCACGTCGCCGCGTGAAACGCCGAGCGCGTACGCGCGCTCCGGCAACCCCGCTCGGAAGCGCGCGTGCGCATCGGACAGCGGCTCGCTCGGCTCGAGACGGTCCGCGAGCCGGAGCGAATAGTTCAGGTTGCTGGCCTTGCGGAAGCGGCCGGCCCTTTCCGTGCCCGGCACGCCCGGCTGCGGCCAAGGCCGTGCCACGTACGCCACGTCGTTGTTCTCGTAATAGGCTGTACGCGCGAGCAGCTCGGACTGCGCAGTGCTGCGCGTGTTCGGCGGCGTCCTGCGCGCATCCGCGAGGGCGCCCCCGAGATCGTTGCCCGCGAAGCAGAGCAGCCCGTCGTCGCAGACGAGCACGTTGCAACGCGCGCCTGTCTTCTCGCCATAGCGCTCCGCCGCCTTGCGCGCGGATTCGAGTGTCGGCCGGATCCCGGTGTCGAAGGGCTCGCGGAAGATCGGGATCTGGATCGTGACGCTGGGCCAAGTCATCCCCCCGATCTCGAGCGGCCGGTTCGCAAAACTGGCCGACCTGTGCCCCTGCTCGCCACGCAGGATCCGCATGCGGCGGAGGCAGCACCACAGGCTGCTGAACGCGAACGCCGTCGGAAACAAGAGGAAGGCCACACCTATCGGCCACACGGCCCACGTGCTCCAAAAGCTCCCGGTCAATACAAAGACTCGCCCCGTCTCTCCTAGCGACAGCACCACCGCGATCGACAGCGTGATGACCACAAAGCGACGCAGTACGTGGGCGTCGGCAAGAAACAACGGGACGGCCTTGGTGTCATCGTCCTCGAACAGGATCTCGACTGGACCACCGGGTGCCGCTACCGAGTCGTGAAACAGCACGAACGCCCAGACGCCCGACCCGAGCTTCACTTGACTCGTGCCGTCGGCGAAGCCAACCGCAGTCGCACTCGCGCGCGAGCGCCAGTCGCCGTCGACACCAGGCTCGAACAGCGCCCACGCGAGACCGGTCGGACCGCTGACTCGCAACCTGCGCCTCTGGTTGCGCGGCGCATGCACCTCGAAGATCAACGCGCGTTCGCCTTCTGGCCACTCAAGAGACACCGGCTCATTGAGGTCGAGACGTTTGGACTCGCGTTCGAGGGATTGCTCACCGTTGGCAAACTCAACTTCCGTATTCGCCTTTGTGGCAGAGGGCAGATGACCGTTTGCGACTCGAAACGCGAGGATATTTGGTGTAGGCCGCGCCACCGCGTCGACCGGTGCGCGTTCTTTCGCGCTCGATTCAGGAAGCGACAAGCGCCATCGCCCAGTCACTCGTTCTACGTGCACGCTACTCTCCGATAACTTCGCCGACATGCTGTGCAAAAACCGTACACAGCATTTCCCCGCGTCGGTGCTCGTTTGCACGCTCCGTTCTCGGGCATCAATGCACGCGGATGTGCGTGTGAAGCTCTAACGCTCACCGCTAATGTAAAGAGACTTCACGACATATCGCGTCGCACCATCGAAGCCACGAGATGCACCGAGATCGTTCCACTTATTGTTAAATCGGGCCTTATCGTTAAATGAGCGTTTCGCATTCGGTCCGCATGAATCGAATGTTTTGCGCGAGGCTCGACGAGCTCGTCGAGTCCGCGCACGACTTCGCGTTGCGGTCGTCTAAAGAAGCTTCGCTATCGGCGCCTACGGATTGGCTGGCTGCAGATCACGGTGTTGCAGACGCCGGCGCTCGCAATCAGTTGAACGCGGCGAGGTAGCTCGGGATCGTTTTGACGCCGCTCGCCTCGTTGCCGAGATCGTTGATGACGTGGCGAATCACGCCGTTGCCGCCGAGCGAGACCGTAACGAGGTTGCGAAACTGGACGCCCGGCGCGTCGGGCGCCCGAAACCCGCTCTTGGTCACGATCGTCGGGTCGACGTTGTTGTACGAGTAGACGCCGACGCCCCACGCGCGGTGCTGTGTCACGGCATCCCCGACGCGGTAGCTCGCGAAGCCGGGCCGATTGCCGTCACTCCACGCCGCCTGGTTGGGCGCGTCGTAGGCGAGCTCGCTCTGGTAGAACACAACCCGGCCGCGCTCGCCGTTCCACAGGGTGCACTCCCGCTGGTAGTGCTCGACGAACAGCCCGTAGGCCGTGACATCGTCGCCGTTCACTACAAGCCCGTGGCGAGCAGTGTTGAGGTCCCAGCCGATGCCGCGGCCGTGGTCGGCGCGCCATGACCAGATGTGGTCGATGATGACGTCATTGCTGTTGACGACGAGGGCGTCCCGCACCTTGCCGGCGACGACGCCGCCGACTCGAAAGAACACGTCGTGGAGCGAGATCGGGTTGCCGGAGTGGTCGGCCGAGGACGCGGCAGGGCCGATCTCGAGGAGCACGGGCGCTTCGGTGGTGCCGGCATCGAAGAGTATGCCCGCGATCCTCACCCCGTCGACGTCAGCGACGCGCATCGCGGCGACACCGCCGTCGTTCACAATGGTCGCGTAGCCGAGGCCGAGCACGATTGTGCCGGCGCGGTTCACACGGATCGGCTTGTCGACGTGATAGAGGCCCGGCGTGAGCAGCAGGTGCAGCCCCTGCTCCAGAGCGAGGTTGATAGTTGTGGCATCCATCCCGGGCCGCGCGACGTAGAAGTCGCGGAGCGACACCGAGACGCCTGGGGTCTGACCGCCCGCCCACGTCGTGCCGCGGCGGTCGGTGCCAAGCGCGGGCGCGAAGACGGCGAAGTCGCCGGCCGCAGCATCCCAGTACAGGTACGGTTTCTCGCGCACGAGCAGCGTCCGCTCGAGCACCGTGTGCGAGGGGTTTGGGAAGTGCGACGGCGGTGCGCCCTCGACGCCTGTGAACACCATGTTCCACACCGAGCCGTCCCATCCGCCGAAGCTCGAGTCGCGGCTCAGCCACTGCTGTTGGGAGTAGCTGCGCACGGTTCCCGTGACGCGCGAGTCGGCGATGAACCCGCCGCTCGCCCAGCCGTAGCTCGAAGGCGCGAGATTGAGGTCGCCCTTCACTTGGATCCGTCGGAACGGTGCGCCCTGCGCGACAGCCCAACGCGCCTCGCCCGTGCGCGGCTCGATCGTGAGGTTTTCGACCGAGCGCCAGAAGTTCTGCGTCGCGTTACCGCCAGACCACTGCGCATCGGCCGAGACGCCGCCGGCTATTACGACGTCAGCCGGGTTCTGCCCGAGCCCGTTCACCGAGGTGTAGAAGCCGACGTGCGCGTGCACGTTGTAGCGGCCCGGCTTGAAGAGGAACTGGTGGCGGCCCGCGCCGAACTGGTCCTGCTCCTGCGCCGCGAAGACCTCATCGAGCTTCGACTGCACGACGTTCGCCGGCATGCTCTCGTCGAACACGTGCACGTTCGGTCCGAGGTCGCCGCGGCCGCCCTGGATTGGCTTGCGAACGCCGCCGGCCCCGCCGGCCGGGTTCGCGTACACCCGCAGCTCCCAAAGCGAGTAACCCCAACTCGTGCCGCGCTCGGTGCCGACGAGGCGCACGTACCGGCCGGAGCCGTCGACGTCGAGCGACTGCTTGCCGCCGGTTCCGTCGGTCACGGTCCGCAGCGTTCGCCAGGCGGTGCCATCGTCGGAGGCCTCGATTCGAAAGGATCGGCCGTACGCTGCCTCCCAGTCGAGCTGCACGCGGCACAGATCAAGCACGGATCCGAGGTCGACCTCGATCCAGGCATCGTCCACCCACTCGCTCGCCCAGCGCGTCGAGCCCGAGTCATCGACCGCGTCTGCGGCCGGATAGCCGCGCTGGATCGACGACGCCTGCGTCGGCCGGCCGAGCGCCGCGTTGGTCGAACAGGACTCCGCTGCGGCGCCCCGCGGGACGGCTGCGCTCGCGAGCACGGCGGCGAGCGCCGCCGTCGCCGCGGCGAGGAATGCCGCGCGGCGCCATGACGGAGTGCGGGCATCCGGGTGCGTGTCCATGTGCTCGTCCCTATGTCGCGGCTCGGATGAGTTGGTGGTCCTCGTCGCGCACGGCGCGAGGGATAGGGAATTCGAACGGCCCGATCGGCCCGCACCAGCGCGTGCAAGGGATCTTACGTCCATCGCGCAGCCGCGACTCGAGAAGCTGGTGGACAAATTTTCAGCTCGGTGACTCACGGCCCTACGCGAAGCGCGCGCTCTTCTTTGACTCGGCGTCGCCGGCGCGTCGCCCGACTCCGCGGGAGTGCCGGTGGTCGTTCTGTCAGGCGACGGCGCTGCGGCACGCACGCAAGCTGTCGGACTCAGCAAAACCTCGACCACCATCAAGTACAAGGTACCAGGCGGCGACATCGCGGACCGCGTGAAGACGGACACCGCGCTCGATGCCGAGATCAAGGCGGATCCGAAGATCGGCACCGCGCGGCGCGGCGCCCTCCCAATCAAAGTCGGCAATGAAATCATCGGCGCTATTTCGGTATCGGGCGCGCCCGGCGGCGAGAAGGACGAAGTCTGCGCCCAGGCCGCGCGCGACAAGGTGAAGAACAAGCTCAAGCAAGAAGCGCTGGCTCTGGCAAGGAGCCAGCCTCCTACAGGTCCTCGCGCCTCGGAGTGAGCACTCTCGGCGCCCTGCGACGTGTGACGCACGTCGCGGTTCCCCCCGAGGCGATCAAGGATCATTCCGCGAAGCCGACAAACCCGGGACGTCCCCTCGACATCGGCGCGTATTGAGCCAATGAGATTTCCGGGGTCGTCTAAGGGGATGGCGGCATCTCGATGATCCCGATCCAAGACACGGCCGACCAGCGGTCGGCGCGGACCGCTCCGGCAGGCGCACTGGACATTGCTGCGCGTGTTCTCGACGGACTGCCCGCGCCCGCCCTGTTGCTGGACGGGAACGGCCGCGTCGTGCTCGCGAATGCCGGGGCCGTGCACTTGCTCGGGTTCGCCCAATCAGAGCTCATAGGCAGGGCGGCCGAGGAGTTCCTTTCGGACGCGTCGAGAGAGCCGGTTTTCCGAGCGCTGCACGACAGCCCGCGAGCGATGAGCCCTTCGCTGGCGGAGGCGCATCGCCAGCTGCCCGTAACGCACAGAGACGGAAGCCGGACGGAGCTCGAAGTCCACCTTAGTCCGCTCGAGCTCGACGGCCGCCGATTCTTGCTGTGTGGATTCGAAAGCTTGGCCGCGCGTGCATCTCACGAGGAGCTCGCGCGCAGCGCGGCCCTGCTCAACGCGGCACAGCGCATTGCCAAGATGGGCAGCTGGATGTGGGACGTCGCGAACGATCGGCAGTGGTGGTCCGACGAGCTGTATCGCATGCTGCAGATCGATCCGCGCTCAACAGAGCGCCCGTACGATCGTTTCTTCGCGCTCGTGCACCCTCACGACCGCGAGCGCCTGAGCGCCGGCGCCGCCCACGCCACAGCGGGGGGCACCCCTCGACCGGTCGACGTTCGGGTGCTGTTGCCCGACGGGCGCGAGCGAGTCATTCACGTCGAAGGCGAGACGACGTTCGACGAGCAAGGGCGGGTCGTCCGGATGCTGGGCACGCTGCAGGACGTGACCGAGCGCAAGGCGACTCAAACCGCGCTGTACCAGACCGAGATGCGCTACCGCGAAGCGCAGCGCATAGCGAAGATCGGCAGCTGGGAGTGGAATCTCGCCACCAACGCGAGTTGGTGGTCGGAGGAGCTCTATCGAATCCTCGAGGAAGATCCGCGGCGTTACTCGGCCACGTTCGACAACTTCATTGCCAAGATCCATCCCGACGATCGCCAAGTGCTGATTCGAGGTCAATCGGGCGTGCCTTCGGCTGCGGGCGCTCTCGATCCGGTGAAGAGCCGCGTCGTGTTCCCGGATGGACGCCAGAAGGTCATCGAGCAACTCATAGAAACACGTGTCGACGAGTATGGTCAGCCTGCGGCGGTCGTCGGTACGGTCCACGACATCACGGAGCGGCGCGCCCTCGAGGATAGGTTGCGGGAAAGCGAGGTTCGCTACGCGAGCACCGTGGAGCTCGCCGCGGTGGGCATAGCGCATGTCAACGAAGAAGGCCGCTTCGTCTGGTCCAACCAGAAGCTCCGGGACATGCTGGGCTACTCGGACGAGGAGCTGGCGAAGCTCACGGTGTGGGGAGTCTCGCATCCGGACGACCTGCGCGTCACCGACGCCGACCGCAAACGACTTCACGCGGGCGAGATCGATACGCTGTCGGCAGAGAAGCGCTATCTGCGCAGCGACGGCGCCACGCTTTGGGTTCGCATCACGAGCGCGGTGCGGCGCGCAGCTGATGGCACGCTGCTCTACGACGTATCCAT
>Ga0335076_10002969_pt1 | contig 16959 bp, 13 predicted proteins | sample Lox_Sample_25_FD_206717 | JGI IMG/M metagenome (GOLD analysis project Ga0335076, IMG submission 206717) | Soil microbial communities from Loxahatchee National Wildlife Refuge, Florida, United States - Lox_Sample_2.5 | ecosystem: Environmental > Terrestrial > Soil > Wetlands | place: USA... | reverse complement strand
GCCGATGCGATCGAAGACAGGCAGGAGCGCCTCCGGAATGAATCGCGTTCGCGAGGCGTAGAGGTGGCGATCTCCGCGGGCGCTCTGGCCGTGAGTGAAAAAACGCTGCGGGGATATCAAATGAAGATCGTCCTTGGCGCGTGTCATCGCGACATAGAGCAGACGTCGCTCCTCTTCCAGTTCCTCGGTGGTCCCGGCGCCGAGGTCCGACGGGATGCAGCCGTCGACGACGTTGAGCACGAAAACCGATTTCCACTCCTGCCCCTTTGCCGAATGGATGGTGGACAGGATCAGGTAGTCCTCGTCAAGCAGGGGCACGCCGGCCTGGTCGCTGGTCGCGTCCGGCGGATCGAGCGTCAGCGCGGTCAGGAAGCGCTCGCGCGACGGATAGCTGCTCGCGATCTGTTCGAGCTGAACCAGGTCGGCGCGGCGAATCTCGGCGTCTTCGTGGATGCGCTCGAGATGTGGCTGGTACCAAAGGCGGGCAAGTTCGAGCGCCGCGGGCCACCCGGCCTTGCGAAGATTCCCGACGGCCTCGACGAAGATGCTCCAATCGACGCCGGCGCGAGGCGGAACCGGCAGATCGCGCAGCGCCGCGGCGGGATCGGCGGATTCCGCCATTGCGTCGAGCACCCGCTGCGCCGAAGCAGGTCCGACGCCGGGCAGCAGATGGAGCACCCGGAAGCCCGCGATGCGATCCCGCGGGTTCTCGACGAAGCGAAGAATCGCCAGGATGTCCTTGACGTGGGAGGCTTCCAGAAATTTCAGGCCGCCAAATTTCACAAAGGGAATATTGCGGCGGGTCAGCTCTATTTCGAGCGGCCCGCCATGCGAAGAGGTGCGGAACAAGGCGGCCTGGTGCCTTAACAGCGAGCCCTGCTCCCGGTTCGCCAGAACGCTCTCGACCACGTAGCGTGCTTGATCGGCTTCGTCGCGGACAGCGACCAGTTGCGGCTTTTGCGAGGACGACCGCTCGGTCCAGAGGTTCTTGGTGTAACGCTCCCTGGCAAGACCGATCACCGCATTGGCAGCCGCCAGGATCGGCTGGGTCGAGCGGTAGTTGCGCTCCAGCGTGACAATCTCGGCTTGCGGCGAGAATTGCTTGGGGAAATCGAGAATATTGCGAACCGTTGCCGCACGGAACGAATAGATCGACTGCGCGTCGTCGCCCACGACGGTCACGCCCTCGCCGCATGGTTTCAGCGCCAGCAGAATCGCCGACTGCAGGCGGTTTGTATCCTGGTACTCGTCGACAAGAACATGGTCGAAGCGTCCGCCCACGTCCTCCGCCAGCGCGCGATCCGACATCATCTGGGCCCAGTACAGGAGAAGATCGTCATAATCGAGTACGCTTTGCGCCTGCTTGGCTTCGACATAGGCAGCGAACAGTCGCTTCAGTTCATTTGTCCAGCCGGTGCACCAGGGAAAGGTTCGGTCCAGCACCTCTTCGAGCGGCGTTTCTGCATTCACACAGCGGGAATAGATCGCAAGGCAGGTGCCCTTGGCCGGGAAGCGACGCTCGGTCCTGGAAAATCCCTGCTCATGTCTGACCAGGTTCATCAGGTCGGCCGAGTCTTCGCGATCGTGGATGGTGAAGGCGGGATCGAGCCCTATCCGTTCGGCATATTGCCGCAAGAGGCGCGCACCGATGCTGTGGAAGGTGCCGGCCCATGTCAGGGCATCGGTCAAGAGAGACGCATGGTTGCCGCCGACCTTTCGCGCGATACGCTCGACCCGACCGACCATTTCGGTAGCCGCCCTCCGCGAGAAGGTCATCAACAGAATGCGGCGGGGATCGACATGATTGACGATGAGGTGCGCAACCCGGTGGGCCAGCGTGTTGGTTTTTCCCGATCCGGCGCCGGCGATGACAAGAAGAGGGGGGCCGAGCGTGCCATGCGGCCTCACGCCGTGTTCCACCGCGCGGCGCTGCGCGGGATTGAGACCCTCCAGGTATGTCGCAGTGGCTGTCGGCACGAATCCCCTCCCGAGGCAGAATCGGTGATTCCATGCTGATGCGCAATGCATGAGTGTCGGCCCGCAAGCCTGCGCCGGCCCGTGCATTTCCGGTCCTTGAGTGTCTGGCCTTGTGCACTCATCTTTTCCCGCCGCCATATCGGCGGGCAAAGTCGCGCGCCTTTTCGGCCCGGCAGACGGCGGCGAAAGATTGATACATCGTTCCCGGGTTTTTCTTTGGTATCTCGTCGCAGCGCTCTTGCGCCTTTTCATACGCCGTTTTCGTTTTGGCGTCGGCTTTCTTCATGAACAACGGCTCACATTTCGACTCCACGATCTCCAGGAGCCTGTTGGTCTTGCTGTCGCCGAATTGGCAAGCTTCGGTGATCTTGAAAGCGCGTTCGCAATTCGGCGCGTTGCGCACCGCGGTCTTTACCGCCTCGAAGTAGCTTCCGGCCTTGTCGGTGTCGGCATCGCTGACCGGACATTGTTCGACGGCGAACGCCGACGCTCCGAAACACAGCGCCGCGATCAGCGCCAACACAAGCCTTGCCTTCGTGGACATCCGCTGCGCGCCCTATCCCCACGGCCCACGGGTGGGCTGCGAACGATTCCAGGGACCGCGAGCAGAGCCCTCGGACCGGGGCGTCGGGCTCGCCGCGCCAAGCTCGGCAGCGAGCTCTCGCAACGCGGCGATCCGGTTCTCGGTCGACGGATGCGTCGCAAAGAGGTTGTCGACCCCGCGGCCCGACAATGGATTGACGATAAAAAGGTGCGCGGTTGCCGGATTGTGCTCGGCATCCATGTTCGGGATCTGGTGCGCAGCGTCTTCGATCTTGACCAGGGCGGACGCGAGCCACATCGGCTGTCCGGCGATGCGCGCGCCGAGATTGTCGGCGGCGTATTCCCGCGTGCGGCTGATCGCCATCTGCACCAGCATCGCGGCGAGCGGCGCCAGTATCATCATGACGACCGACGCGATGACGCCCGGCCCGTTGTTGTTGTTGCGATGGCCCCCGAAAAACATGCCGAACTGTGCCAGCATCGAGATCGCACCGGCAATGGTTGCGGTGACGGTCATCAGCAGTGTGTCGCGATTTTTGACATGCGCGAGCTCGTGGGCGATCACGCCTGCGAGCTCCTCCCGGCTGAGGAACTGCATCAACCCGGTTGTGACCGCCACCGCCGCATTTTGCGGGTTTCGCCCGGTCGCAAAGGCGTTGGGCTGCGAATTGTCCATCACGAACACGCGCGGCATCGGCAGACCTGCTCGCCCCGCAAGCTCGGCGACGAGTTGGACAAGCTCGGGCGCGGACTGCCGATCGACCTCATGGGCGCCGTATGTCGACAGCACCATGCGGTCGGAGTTCCAATAGGCGAAAAGGTTGGTTGCGCCGGCGAACAGAAGCGCGATCATCGCACCGCTGCCGCCGCCGATCAGGTATCCGACGCCCATGAAGAGGGCCGTGAGGCCCGCCAGAAGAATGGCAGTTCGCAAGTAATTCATTGCCACCTCCTCGCCTGTCCGGCGCGGCAACTCCCATAGAAATTGGGATCTGGCCTGTGGCACTGCAAGACAGGGAGTGTCGGCCGGATGACGGCTTTCAAGCGCGGCGCGCCGCCGTCGCCCTAGGCGACGCACTTCATCAATACGCTGCGCGCCGAGATGCAGCCCGACGGCAAAGCGCGCCCCGCACGCGAAGATAACATCAGGTTAGGTTCATGGAATAAATGAGTAATTGTGTTATCTCGGTCTCGCGATATCCTTCTCGCATTCCGGAGCGAAAGCGGCCCTGTGCCGACGCCGGATGCGGCTCCCAACAAAAAACTGCGCCGTCGAACGGCGTTCCATCAAAACCGGGAAGGAAACCCAGATGACGTCAGGCAACAGCCCCAGGAACATGCGACAGTCGAGGATCGCCGCGGCCAGCGGCTGGATCGGATCGGCGCTCGAATACTACGACTTCTTCATCTACGCGACCGCTGCGTCGCTGGTCTTTCCGCAGATCTTCTTTCCTTCGGAGAATCCCACGGTCGCAATCGTCGCTTCGCTTGCGACCTACGGCGTCGGCTATGTGGCACGCCCGATCGGCGCCTTCGTGCTCGGACACTGGGGCGACACGCACGGACGCAAGAACGTGCTCGTGCTGTGCATGTTCCTGATGGGCTTTTCGACCATGCTGGTCGGCGTGCTGCCGACCTATGCGCATGTCGGAATATGGGCGCCGATCCTGCTGGTGGCGCTGCGGCTGATCCAGGGCTTTGCGGTCGCCGGCGAGATTTCCGGCGCCAGCTCGATGGTGCTCGAACATGCGCCGTTCGGCCGGCGCGGCTTCTTTGCGAGCTTCACGCTGCAAGGCGTGCAGGCCGGACAAATCCTCGCCGCCGCCGTCTTCCTGCCGATCGCGACCTACATGAGCAAGGACGAGTTCATGATTTGGGGCTGGCGCATCCCGTTCCTGCTGAGCTTCTTCGTCATCGTCATCGGCTACCTGATCCGGCGCGAAGTCGACGAGACGCCGGCTTTCGCCAAGGAAAGCGAGGACGGCGCGTTGCCCAAGGCGCCGATCGTCCAGGCCTTCAAGACCAGCTGGGCCGACATGCTGCGAGTCGTCTGCATGGCGCTGATGAACGTGATCCCCGTGGTCGCGACCATCTTTGGCGCGGCCTACGCCGTGCAGCCAGCCTACGGCATCGGCTTCAGGCCTGACGTCTATCTCTGGATCCCCGTGGTCGGCAACATCACGGCCGTGGTGATCATCCCGTTGGTCGGCAATCTCTCCGACAAGATCGGCCGGCGGCAGCCGATCATCTTCGGCGCGCTGTGCTCGGGCCTGTTGTCCTTTGCCTATCTCTACGCCATCAGCGTCAAGAACGTGCCGATGGCGATCGCGTTCTCCATCCTGATGTGGGGCATCGTCTACCAGGGCTACAACGCGGTATTCCCGAGCTTCTATCCGGAACTGTTCCAGACCCGCTACCGCGTCTCGGCGATGGCGATCTCGCAGAACACCGGCACCACAATCACCGCACTCCTGCCGGCGCTGTTCGCGACCGTGGCGCCTCCCGGATCGGCCAATGTCCCGCTCACGGTCGGCGCCATCGCCTTCGCCATCACGGCAATCGCCGCGATCGCCGCCTATTCGGCGCGGGAAACCTTCCGGCTTCCGGTGAGCGACCTCGGCAATGCCAGCGCAACGCCGATGGCCAAGCAGGAGTACGACCGCCTGCGCGCCGTCTCGCTCGGCGGCACCGCGACAGCCTAGCGAACACAGGGGCGCGGCGGCGTCGCGCTCCAATACCCAGCACAAGAGATGTGAGCACGTCCATGACACCAGAATATGAATTTCATCAGCGCGACCGGGACATCCATCCCCCCGCCTTAACACCCGTCTACAAGACCAGCGTGCTGCGCTCGCCACGGATCCCGTTGTGGTCGTTGCAAAACTCGCTGTCGGAGGTCACAGGGCCCGCCTTCGCCCGCGACGAGTTAGGCCCGCTCGATAACGACCTGATCCTGAACTACGCCAAGGACGGCAAGCCGATCGGCGAGCAGACCATCGTTCACGGCCGCGTGCTTGACGGCAACGGACGTCCCGTCCGCAACACACTGGTCGAGGTCTGGCAGGCCAATGCCGGCGGTCGTTATCGCCATCGCAACGACAGCTACATCGCGCCGATCGATCCGAATTTCGGCGGTTGCGGGAGGATGCTGACCGACGACGACGGCTACTACTTCTTCCGCACCGTCAAGCCCGGCGCCTACCCCTTCCGCAATCGCGTCAACAGCTGGCGCCCTGCCCACATCCACTTCTCGGTGTTCGGCTCAGGGTTCGCGCAGCGGCTCATCACCCAGATGTATTTCGAGGGCGACCCGCTGATCCCGCACGACTCGATCATCGCGACGATTCCCGACAAGTCGGCGGCGGAACGACTGGTTGCGAAGCTGGATCTCAACGCCTCGCTGCCGCTGGAATGCCTGGCTTATCGCTTCGACATCGTGTTGCGTGGTGGCCGCCAGACCTTGTTCGAAAACCGGCTGCACGGAGGCTGATGATGTCTGACCTTTATCTTCCCGAGACGCCGTCGCAGACGGCAGGCCCCTATGTGCATATCGGACTGATCCCGAACCAGGCCGGCTTCGATATCTTCGCAAACAATTTCGGCGGCGACATCGCCGGACCCGGCGTGGCCGGCGAGCGAATCCTGATCGAAGGACGGATCTTCGACGCATCCGGTCACGTTGCGAAAGACGTGCTGGTCGAAACCTGGCAGGCCAATGCGGCCGGCCGCTACAACCATCCGGCCGACCGGCAGGACAAGCCGCTCGATCGGAAGTTTCGCGGCTGGGCGCGTACCGGTACGGATTTCGAGACCGGCGTCTACCGCATCAACACCATCAAGCCGGGCGCGGTCGCCGGGCGGCGCGGCCGCAAGACGATGGCGCCGCATGTCAGCTTCTGGATCGCGGCGCGCGGCATCAATGTCGGGCTCGCCACAAGGATGTATTTCGGCGACGAGGCCGCAGCCAACGCCAGCGACCCCGTGCTCAACATCATCGAGCAGCCGGAGCGGCGACAGACCCTGATCGCGGCCCGCTCGGGGCGCGATGGACACGCCGTCTACACTTTCGACATTTTTCTGGGCGGCGAGCACGAGACGGTTTTCTTCGATGTCTGAGAATAAATTGAAGCAACGAGGTGCATTGTGACCGAGAGCGATATCCTGAAATCCGTCCGGCATGGCAAGCCGCCGGCCAACTGTCCGGTGATCGGCACATGGTCGCTGCAAAGCTATGTGCGCGAGCGCCTCTCCGACGGGCGTCGGCACAACCAGTTCGGAGACGCGCCTATTGGCTATATCGGCTACTCGGCCGACGGCCGCATGTACGCGATCTTCACCCGCAACGACCGTGTCACGCCGCGCGACGTTGTCCCGACTGATGAAGAGGGCGTCGAACTGATCGGCAGCATGGTCGCCTATGCCGGCACCTTCTCGCTCGGCGACAATGTCGTGGTGCACCACATCGACACCTCCTGGAACCAGGCCTGGACCGGAACCGACCAGATCAGGCATTTCGTGCTGGAGGGAGATACGCTGACCATCACCACCGCACCTTACAAGAGCTACCTCGACGGCACGCTCGGCCGCTCGATCCTCGTCTGGACCAGGGTGCGCTGAGATGTCGAACATGCATCCCTTTGAGAGAGACCTCGATCGCAACCAGGCGAACTACGTCCCGTTATCGCCGGTGAGCTTCCTGACGCGCGCCGCCAGTGCCTTCGCGGAAAAGATCGCTGTCATCGACGGCACGCGTCGTTACACCTATCGACAGCTGTTGGAACGCTGCACAAGGCTTGCGTCTGCGCTGGCGAAGCTGGGCGTGGGTCGCCTCGACACGGTCGCCATCATTGCATCCAACATTCCCGAGATGATCGAAGCTCATTTCGCCGTTCCGATGCTGGGCGCCGTGCTCAATCCGCTGAATACGCGGCTCGACGCAGCAAATATCGCCTTCTCGCTGAAACATGGGTCGGCGAAGGTGCTGATCGTCGACGGCGATCACGGTCAGGTCGTTCGCGAGGCGCTCTCGCATCTCGATCATGACGTCATCGTGGTGGACATCCCCGTTCCGGGCCAGCCAGCGTCAGCCATCGGCGAATATGGCTACGAGGAGATCCTGGCGGCGGCCGACCCCGCATTCGATTGGCCGGGGATCACCGACGAGTGGCAGTCGCTCGCCCTGTTGTATACGTCGGGCACGACCGGCGATCCCAAAGGGGTCGTCTACAGCCATCGCGGCGCCTATCTTTCGGCTCTCGGCAACGGACTCTGTTTTGGCCTCAACTTCGACAGCATCTATCTGTGGACGCTGCCGATGTTTCACTGCTGCGGCTGGTCCTATCCGTGGGCCGTCGTGGCGGTCGGCGGCACGCAGATCTGTCTTCGGAAGGTCGAGCCGCCCATCATATTCCTCCTGATTGCCGAACATCGGGTCACCCATTTGTGCGGCGCCCCGATCGTCCTCAACATGCTGGCGCATGCGCCTGCCGAGCAGCGCGTTCCCTTCAATCACGTCGTTTCGGTCGCAACCGGCGGAGCGGCTCCGCCGTCTGCGGTTTTCCGTTCGATGGAGGCGCTCGGCTTCCGCGTGGTTCATCTGTATGGCGCGACCGAGACTTACGGTCCCGCAACATCGTGCGTGTTTCAGCCTGAGTGGCACGACATGCCCGACAGCGAACGCTTTGCCAGGATGGCTCGGCAGGGCGTCGCCTATCCGATGGTCGACGACGTCAGGGTGGCAGATCCGAAAACCATGATGAGCGTCCCGCGGGATGGCGAGACCGTGGGCGAGATCATGGTCCGCAGCAACACGGTCATGAAGGGCTATCTCAAGAACAGCGGCGCCACTGCGAAGACACTGGTCGATGGCTGGTGCCTGTCCGGCGACCTTGCGGTCTGGCATCCCGACGGCGCGATCGAGATCAAGGACCGCTCAAAGGACATCATCATTTCCGGTGGTGAAAACATCTCCAGTCTCGAGGTCGAAGAAGTCCTGACCCAGCATCCCTCCGTGATGCTGGCAGCTGTCGTGGCGCGGCCCGACGCGAAATGGGGCGAGACGCCCTGCGCCTTCGTCGAATTGAAACCGGGCGCTCCCAGACCCGACGATGCCGAGGTCTTTGCCTTCTGCAAAAGCCGGCTCGCCCGTTTCAAGGTCCCCAAGACGCTGGTCTTCGGTCCATTGCCCAAGACCTCAACAGGCAAAATCCAGAAGTTCCTGCTGCGAGAGCAGGTGAAGTCGCTGGAGACCAAGTCGTAACAAACGAACGAACACAGGTCCGAAAACAATGATAGACGGCAAAACCAGGCTGATCGCCCACATCGGCTATCCCACGGACTCCTTCAAGTCCTCGATGATCTATAACCCCTGGTTCGCGGCGCGAAAGATCAACGCGGCCGTGATCCCGATGGGCTGCAAGGTCGAAGACTACGCGTCCTTCCTGAAGCTGGTGTTCCGGCTGACCAATGTCGATGGCGCGCTGATCACTATGCCACACAAGGTCACGACGCTCGGCCTCGTCGACGAAACCTCGGTGTCGGCGAAGATCGCGGGCGCCTGCAACGCGGTACGGCTCGACGAGCGCGGTACAATGATCGGCGACATGTTCGACGGCGAAGGTTTCGTCCGCGGCGTCATGAAAAAGGGTCGTCGCCTGGTAGGCGCAAGCGCGCTTGTCGCAGGCTGCGGCGGCGTCGGCTCTGCGATCGCGGCTTCTCTGGCGAAGGCCGGGATTGCCAGGCTCGGTCTGTATGACGCATTCCCGCAGTCCATGAATGCGCTGGCGCAGCGCCTCAGGGCGCACTATCCGAAGCTCGAAGTGACGACAGCCTCCGCCGATCCGGCAGGCTACGATATCGTCATCAATGCCACGCCGCTCGGCATGAAAAAGGACGATCCGCTTCCGCTCGACGTGGAACGCATCGCGCCGTCGACCTTTGTCGGCGAGGTCGTCATGAAAGAGGAGATCACGCCGTTCCTGACCGCGGCGCGCGCCAAGGGCTGCGACTATCAGGTCGGCACCGACATGCTGTTCGAGCAGATTCCGGCTTATCTCGAATTCTTCGGTTTCGGCACCACCACGTCGGATGAATTGCGCAAGCTCGCGCAAATCCAATATTGATAGACGAAAAAAGATCGGAGCCCGGAGCAGCAGCATGACACGTTCGATCGCAACGGTTTCGATTGGCGGCACCCTCGACGAGAAGCTCAAGACGATTGCGGCCGCTGGATTCGAGGCGGTCGAAATCTTCGAGAACGATTTTACCTGCTTCGAGGGCTCCGCGCGCGACGTCGCGCGCATGTGCGGCGATCTCGGGCTGCGCATTTGCGCGCTACAGCCGTTTCGCGATTTCGAGGGACTGCCGGAACCGCAGCGGAGCCAGGCGTTCCGCCGGGCCGAAAAGAAGTTCGACCTGATGGCCGAACTCGGCACCGATCTCCTGCTTGTCTGCAGCAATGTCTCGCCGCTTGCGCTTGGCGGGATCGACCGCGCCGCCGACGACCTGCACGAACTGGGCGAGCGTGCGGCCAAGCGCGGCCTGCGCGTCGGTTTCGAGGCGCTGGCGTGGGGACGCTTTGTCAACGACTACCGGGACGCCTGGGAAATCGTGCGGCGTGCCAATCACCCCGCGATCGGCATCATCCTCGATAGTTTCCATACGCTGGCGCCTGGCTTTCCCGTCTCTCCGATCGCGGCAATCCCCGGCGACAAGATATTCCTCGTTCAGCTTGCCGACGCGCCGCAGCTCGACCTCGATGTGCTGTCCTGGAGCCGGCATTTCCGCTGCTTTCCCGGACAGGGAAACCTTCCCGTTGCCGATTTCATGAAGGCGATCGACGCAACCGGCTACAAGGGGCCGCTGTCGCTCGAAATCTTCAACGATCAGTTCCGCGCGCAATCGACCCGCGAAGTCGCGATCGATGCCATGCGCTCGCTGGTGTTGATGGAAAGCGAACAGAGGAAAGCCGCCTCTTCCATAAGCGCTCGGGCCAAGGTCTCGGACACGGCTTTCGTCGAGTTCGCCGTCGACCAGACCCATGCGGCTCCGTTGGCCACACTGCTCCGCGAACTGGGTTTCCGGCTGACCGGACGTCACCGCTCGAAGGCGGTGGAGCGATGGTCTCAAGGCGACATCAATCTGCTGATCAACTCGTCCGACAACAGCTTTGCCAGATCGCACTACCTCACTCATGGCTCGGGCGCCTGCGCGATCGCGCTTGAGGTGGACAACGTCGCCAACACGATGAACCGGGCCGAGGCGCTGCAGGCGACGATCTTCCGGCAAGCAGTCGGCCCTGGCGAAATGACCATTCCCGCGATCCGCGGCGTCGGCGGCAGCCTGCTGTATTTCCTTGAGCCGGCCTCGCCCAATTGGGACATCGACTTCGTCACCGTAGACGGCGAATACCGCGCCGGCCCTCTCCATCACATCGATCACATCTCGCAATCGATGCGGTTCGAGGAGATGCTGTCGTGGGAGCAGTTCTATGCTGGCCTGTTCGATGTGCAGCGCGCGCCGCAACTCGAGATCGCCGATCCGCTGGGGCTGGTGAAGAGCCAGGTTCTGCAGAACAAAGACGGTTCGCTGCGACTCGTCCTCAACGCCTCGACGGCGATGCAAACCATGTCATCGCGCTTCCTGTCGGAATTCTTCGGCGCCGGGGTTCAACACATAGCGTTTGCCTGCGACGACATCTTCAGGGCAGTCTCCGCTATGCGCGCAACGGGCGCGACTTTCCTGACAATCCCGGACAATTACTACGACGACATCGATAGCCGCTTCGAGCTCGATCCCGCGCTGCTGAAGGCGATGAAGGACAACGGCATTCTTTACGATCGCGATGACACTGGAGAATTTTTCCAGATCTATACCCACGCCTTCGAGGAACGGTTCTTCTTCGAGGTCGTTCAGCGGCGGGGATATAAGGGCTTTGGCGCGCCGAATGCCGGCATACGCCTCGCGGCGCAGACCAGGGAAGCAAGGCCTCGTACCATGCCCCGGATCAGTTGATGACGACAGCCGCGGCGTCTGGCGTCGATGCGCGAACCCGATCGTTGCATGATGCTGCAATGTGGATCAGCTCCAGCAAGCGAAAGGAAGCGTCGATGAGTCGCCTGGTCATGGTCTTGAACGGACCCAACCTCAACCTGCTGGGTCAGAGGCAACCGGAAATCTACGGCTATGCGACGCTTGCCGACGTGGAGCGCGATTGCCGGGCGGTGGCTCGCGAGGCGAACCTCGAGCTCGTCTTTCTTCAGAGCAATCGCGAATATGAGATCATCGACTGGATCCACGAAGCCAGGGGGACCGCCGGCGGGATCGTGATCAATCCGGCCGCATTCACGCATACGTCCGTCGCGATCCTCGATGCGCTCAACACATTCGAGGGGCCGGTCATCGAAGTCCATATCGGCAACGTCCACAAGCGAGAGGAATTCCGGCACCATTCCTTTGTCTCGCTGCGCGCGGACGGCGTGATGGCGGGATTTGGTATCCAGGGCTATTCGCTGGCACTACGTCGCGTTGCAGCCCTTTTGGATGAGAAGATGGCGAGCGCGGAGAGGGCCGAGAAATAGCAACGGAGCACGTCCGTGCACACGGGAGCCTTCAGCAAGCGGCGGGCGTCCTGATGCAGCAATTTGTTTCGCCTGCGACCGAGTTTTGGGAGGTACCCGTGTTCGACGTCAGCAACAAGCACATCCTTGTCACCGGCGGCTCGAGCGGCTTCGGCCGCCATTTCGCGCGTTTCCTCGCCAGCAACGGCGCGAAAGTCACGCTCGCCGCGCGGCGCGCCGAGGCGCTGGCCTCGGCGGTCGACGAGATCAGCTCGTCCGGCGGCAAAGTGCAGAGCGTGGTGCTCGACGTCACCGTTGCCGGGACGATCGACGCGGCGATGGCGCAGGCCGAAGCCAAATTCGGTCCGATCGATGCCGTCGTCAACAATGCCGGCGTCACCGCGACCAAGCCCGCGCTCGACCAGGACGAACGCGCCTGGGACAGCGTGATCGACACCAACCTCAAGGGCGTGTGGCTGGTGGCGCAGGCAGCCGCCAGGCGCATGGTCGCCAACGAAGTGAGGGGCTCGATCGTCAACATCGCCTCGATTCTCGGCTTGCGCGTCGCAGGCGCGGTCGCGCCCTACGCGATCTCCAAGGCCGGCGTGATCCAGATGACCAAGGCGCTGGCGCTGGAATGGGCGCGCTACGGCATCCGCGTCAACGCGCTGGCGCCCGGCTATTTCGCGACCGAACTGAATGACGACTTCTTCGAGAGCGAGCATGGCCAGGCGCTGATCAAGCGCGTGCCGCAGCGCCGCCTCGGCCAGCTCAGCGAGCTCGACGGCCCGCTCCTGCTGTTGATTTCCAACGCCGGCTCATTCATGACCGGGAGCGTGGTGGCGGTCGACGGCGGCCACCTCGTTTCGGGGCTATGATGGACAACCATCGCAAATGACCATGCGCATCGCCGGGGTGAACGGCGTCAACATCGCCTATTCGGTGCAGGGCAAGGGACCGCCGCTGGTGCTGGTCATGGGCTATCGGCTCAATTCGACGGCATGGCCGGCTACCTTCATCGCGCAACTGGCGCAGCGCTTCACCGTCATCACGCCGGACAATCGCGGCACCGGGCGCAGCGACAAGCCGGTCACGGGTTACGCCATCGCCAACATGGCGCGCGACGTGCGCGGGCTGCTGGACGAGTTGAAATTCGAGCGCGTGCACATGCTCGGCTATTCCATGGGCGGGGCCATCGCGCAGGAGTTCGTCCGGCAGTTTCCCGATCGCGTGAAGGGCTTGATCCTGTGTGCGACCATGGCGGGCGGGCCGAGCGCGACCTATGCTGAACCGCCAGTGGTGCGCGTGATGCGCGATCTCGACGGGCTCACGGCGGAACAGGCGGCGCGGCGGATCTGGAGCGTTACTTACGCGCCCGGCTACCTCGAAAAGCACCGCGCGCTGGCCGAAGAGCAGATGAAGCGCGAGATCGCACTGCCGACGCCGCTGCATGCCGCCGATCTGCAATTCCAGGCCTTTGCCGAATTCGACTGCTCGCAGCAGCTTGCAACCATCAAGAAGCCGACGCTGGTGCTGACCGGCGATCTCGACAGGCTGATCTCGCCGCAGAACTCGCTGACGATGGCGAAGCTCATCCCCGGAGCGCGACTGACCATCGTTCCGGGCGGCGGCCATCGCGTGATGTGGGAAGCGACCGATGAATGCGTGTCGCATATCGCCGGTTTCCTTGACGATGCCGAGAACGGGCGCGACGTGACCAACGCGCCGCAACTCGACGGCTACGCGCCGCCGCTGCGCGACACGCTTGCGTCGACGACGCAATGGTTCTTCGGTCTGCCGTCGACGCTCGCGAGCGCGGCGTTCGATTCCCTGAAGATTACGCGCCAGTGGATGCTGGTCGGCAGCTCCTCACGCTACGGCGACGGCAAGCCGATCGTGCTGGTGCCACCGCATCTCGGCAGCGATCTCGCGCTGATGCCGCTTTCGGCCTGGCTCAAGGCGCTCGGCTACCGCCCCGCTACCGCCGGGCTCTTCCTCAATCTTGGCGACGCCCCGAGCGATCGCGCGCTGGCGAACTCGATTCACGACATCACCACGCGTGTCGGACGCAAGGCCGTGGTGGTCGCACATTCCTCAGCGCACGTGGCGGCGCTGCGGGCTGCGGAAGCGCAAAAGGACCGTGTCTCCGACGTGGTCGTGTTCGGCGCATCAGCGCGTGTGATGCCGTCGAACGGGGTGCGCACGCATTTTCTCACCTCCGGCTTGTCGACTCCTCACGCCATGCTGGAGCTGCCGCAGTTGTTGCGGACGATAGGGATCGAGTTGCTTGAAGCGTGAATTTTTCGCTCGTGATTTTGCGAAAACTGCTTTGAGCCAACGCGGCTCACGGCGTACCGGTGCTGCCCGAGTGCCAACGCCAAGGGGCACCGACGCCAATGCGAATTGATCAAGAGCAAGAGCATGGCCGCTTGCCGTCAGGCGCTGTCAACAGTTGGCACACCGCGATCCACCTTCGATGGACGGCCAGCTTTCCCGTCCTTTGAACCGGATGCGCCGGAGTTCTTCGCTGGCATCTCAACTACGAGCGAATCATAATCGGTCTGCAATGCACCGTTGATGATCGGCTGATCAGGCAGCTTCTCCGCCGGTTCATACCATGGTCGCCTATCGGCGATTCCGCCCTCAAGGGCATTCGCGATCAACCTGCCGATTTCATCGCCTTGTAGAGGAACAAGCTTTTTCTCTGAATCATATTTGTAAAGTTGAGGACAAAAGTATACGGCGTGAATTCGTGGATCATATCCTTCCATAACCAGGAAATGCTCCGCACGAAGCCAGATGTTATATCTTTTTGCAATCTTTCGTTCTTGCGTTGCTCGGGCAACACGAAGTCTTTCAGGCGAGGGGCCAATAATTGTGCCCGCCTCCAACAGGATGATCCAGTCCTTGCTTTTGACGTTATGCGGATGGATCCGAATTAGATGACTTGGCACCGTTCTTCGAAAGAGGCCCATTACGGTCCTCCGGCATGGTTTGGTCAAGAACCCTGAAATAACAGATCATGTGCTTCGATCAGGCATACATCACTCACCTCCGAACCACTTTGTTATAGATCCGCTGATAGGTACCGTCTTCTCGGATAGCCACCAACGCGCTATTGATTTGTCTGCGTAATGGACTCCCCTCCGGATAAGCGAACGCGACCTCCCGCTTGTCGAATTCGGGACCGACCAGCTTCACCAGTCCTTTGCCTTCATGCGCAGCATAATAGTGAAGGACCGGCGCAGGAAAGAGCAAAGCGTCTACCTTTCTGTCGAGCAGCGCCTGAAACATATCGCCTGTTTGAGAGAACTCCAGCACCTTCGCGTTGTGTCCGCGAAGATAGGTGATGGGAACACTGGCCCCCCTGACCGTCCCGACCTGTTTTCCCGGCAAATCCTCAGGACCATTGATGGCGCCGCGGATCTGATGAACGGTCAGGTTCGCGGTAAGCTGCGCGGTATAGAGCGCAACGAACACTATGCCTGTGAACATCCAGACGAATGAGATTACGCGCGCCAGTGGCTGGCGGGGCGCTTGCTCCGCTTGCGTCAACAAAGTCGTTGCCGACCAGTGCATCGCATAAAATATACCAGGAATGTATTTCCCCGTTGGAATGATGCCGTCCTTGTATCTGCGCTCGAGGAGCCAGACGAGATGGGCCGGGATCAGCATGATCAGCACGGCGATCGCAAACCACCGGGTCTTCGTCAACAGCAGACCGAGCAAATCCATGAGCGGGTTTGGCACGACGCTGTCCCCGGTATTCCGTACCAGAACCTGCTGGCCCGCTTCCAGGATCGCGTAGGAGAAATCAAACTCCTTGTCGCGTTCTGGCGTTATGAGGACGCCCGAGACCACGAGATCGGCCTTGTTGGACCGCAGGGCATCGAAGCCGGCAGCAACCTCAGATGCCACCTGGTAACCCGACTTGGTCTTCAGACGCGCCGCGACTTCTTCCCAGAGGTCAATGCTAAACCCGGCCAGTTTGCCGTCTTGTTCAAATGCGAACGGCGGAACAACGAACGTCTGCACTCGCAGCGTCGCCGGCGCGGCCTGCGTCAGCGCGGGAGAAACGAAAATCAGCATCGCCAGCGGCACAGCAGCGCACGATCGAATAGCGGCAATCATAGTGATCCAACTTTGAATCTTCGCAAACAACAGCGCAAAAACGGTCCGACTCTCGCCGGGAAATGCCTCACGGGCCGCGCAGCACGGTAGCGAGTGTCGCGGTGCGGTCGAGGCCCCCAACTTTTTGCTCGACATCATCGGCCCGCAATAAATCGCGCGCCGCTCCATGGGCCCCAACGATGCGCAGGGCGATGCCGCGATTTGCGAGTTCGGCATGCAGCTCGTGCAGCATGTGCGAGCCCGCAAGATCGAGATAGGGCGCGGCGGATAGATCGCAGACCGCCAGGCGGATGGTACCGGGTTCAGCTTGGCCAAGACGGTTCAAGACCGCTTCCAGGACGGAATCGGCATTGACGTAAATGAGCGATGCCTCGGGACGAAAAGCGATCGCGCCGGACAGCGGCTCGTTCTCGGGATGGCGGTCCATGTCGGAATAGCTGTCGGTACCGGGGACACGACCGAGAAATGCGACGTTCGGGCGCGAGGCGCGGATGAGCAACAGCACAACGGAGGCCAGTGCAGCGAGCAGGATACCCTGAAGGATGCCGAGAAGCAGCACGCCCACGAGAGCGATTGCCGCGGCAAGGAAATCCAGCCGGCTCACGCGCCACATGCGGAGCAGCGCCGGAAAATCCAGCAAGCCGTAGACTGCGGTCAAGACGACAGCAGCCAGCACGGCCTTCGGCAGATTTTCGAGCAAGCCGGTCAAAAACAGCAGGCAAAGCGCAAGCGTGATCGAAGCAAAGACGAG